>Ga0209400_1000268_pt1 | contig 45860 bp, 48 predicted proteins | sample M_130807_EF_Meta_FD_187313 | JGI IMG/M metagenome (GOLD analysis project Ga0209400, IMG submission 187313) | Freshwater microbial communities from Lake Montjoie, Canada to study carbon cycling - M_130807_EF_MetaG (SPAdes) (version 2) | ecosystem: Environmental > Aquatic > Freshwater > Lake... | reverse complement strand
TATCGGGGTTTTTAGTTGAGTAAAGATTTTGATGACGAATTTGAGTCATTGTTGCGGGAAAGTGCCCGTGTTGCTGCCGAATATGATGCAAGTGAAGAAGATGAACATAGTGATCAATCCGAAGAGCTAGCCGAACGCCATGCACTTCGTCGTGTCAAAGGATTTTCCACAGAACTGCAAGATATTTCCGAAGCTGAATATCGCCAACTCCAACTCGAAAGAGTTGTACTAGTTGGTGTGTGGACTGAAGGAAGTATTAAAGACGCTGAAAACTCATTAGCCGAACTTAAGGCATTGGCCGAGACAGCTGGTTCTGAAGTTCTAGAAGGTTTGATTCAGCGTCGAGATAAGCCAGATCCAGCAACCTACATTGGTTCTGGAAAAGTTATTGAGTTAAAGCAAGTTGTTATGTCCACTGGCGCTGACACGGTAGTTTGCGATGGCGAACTTTCACCATCGCAATTGCGACAGTTAGAAGATAAATTAAAGGTCAAAGTTGTAGACCGCACCGCTTTGATTTTGGATATTTTTGCCCAGCATGCAAAGAGTAAAGAAGGCAAGGCACAAGTAGAACTTGCTCAGATTGCCTATTTGCTACCGAGACTTCGCGGTTGGGGAGATTCGCTTTCGCGCCAGGTTGGTGGCCGTGCTGCTGGTGGTGCCGGCATTGGTGGACGTGGTCCAGGTGAAACAAAGATTGAAACCGATCGACGGCGCATTAGAGACAAGATGGCCAAACTTCGACGCGAAATTGCTGAGATGAAGGTTTCCAGAGATACAAAAAGGCAAGAGCGTCGCCGATTTAATATCCCATCTGTTGCAATAGCTGGGTATACAAATGCTGGTAAGTCATCCCTGCTCAATAAACTTACTGACGCGGGTGTGCTTGTTGAAAATGCTTTGTTTGCGACATTGGATCCAACTGTTCGAAAGTCAGAAACATCAGATGGTCGGGTCTACACACTCAGCGACACAGTTGGTTTTGTTCGCCATTTGCCACACCAATTAATTGATGCCTTTAAATCAACACTTGAAGAGGTTTCAGAATCTGACCTGATTGTCCATGTTGTTGACGGCTCACATCCTGATCCATTTGAGCAGATACGTGCTGTTAGATCAGTGATTGATGAAATTGGCGGAAAAGATATTCCCGAAATTATTGCAATCAATAAGGTCGACATTGCAGATCCCGAAATTGTTATGGAAATCTTGCGCAAAGAACCCAATAGTTATGCATTCTCGGTACGTACAGGTTTTGGAATCGAAGGACTCTTGCATGCAATTGAGAGTTCACTCCCGAGACCATCAGTTGAAATCAATGTTGTGATTCCTTATGACAGGGGTGATTTAGTCCATGCGATACATGAACGTGGAGAAATCTTCTCGGAGCAGTACTTACCTGAGGGAACCTCTGTCCACGCTCGAGTCGATGGCGGGTTAGCCCAGAGAATCGAAAAATCCCAGTTGAGTGGGGAATAACACCGACACGCCGCGGGTTATATCCAGCAGAACACAGTTAAATGCGCCATGATGCGCCCGAACGCAGTTGTACAAATTACTTGAAAAGGCGGTGAGAGCAATGGCAACAGATTACGACACACCCAGAAAAACTGATGAAGAACTTCATGAGGAGTCTCTAGAAGAACTCAAAGCAAAGCGTGTTGATGCTCAATCCGGTCAAATCGATGTTGATGAAGCAGAAGCTGCAGAAAATCTTGAACTTCCAGGTGCAGATTTATCTGGTGAAGAGCTGGCAGTACGTGTTGTTCCAAAGCAGGTAGACGAGTTCACCTGCTCACGTTGCTTTTTGGTCCATCACATTACTCAACTTGCCAAAGGTGAAGGCGCTAAAGCTGTTTGTAAAGAGTGCAACTAAAGCTCTACAGTCTTAACGCTTTAACGCTTCAATTAACTGTGAGCCTTTTTTGCTACTGACCAACCAATACGGAGTTGTGTCTCGGCTGTCTTTAATTTTAATCAAAACTCCCTTAGCTGCCCAAAATCTAATTGCAAGAAAAGCATTAGGGTCGGCATCCTGGGTTCGGGCACGTCTAATCGCTTCATTATCTAGATCGATGCAATCACCAATGTAATCTAAAGAGATATGTGCCTTTCCTACTCGAAGTTCACACTCATCGACTTCAATACTTAGCACTGTTGCAAAATATATCCACACTAGGGCTGCGGTTAATCCGATCAAAGTTATTTGGGCGGGGAGGTCACCAAGTGCGGCCCAGATTGAGATAACAATTGACAGTAAAAAGAAGTAGATAATTGCCAAGAGCCAAAGTGGGGTTCGCATGACTTCGCGGTATCTCATAGAGTTACCGTATCGGATATAGAAGCGGTAACCTTGCCACATGGCGCGTATACCAAGTACCGAAGCTCCAGAAGGATCACCAATCCCTGAGCGTCACCCATTAGCACCAGCAATTGGGTCAAAGATTCCATCTCACTTTGGACATTGCTTTGGTTGCGGAGAACTTCATCCAACTGGCTTGCACCTTGTTGCATATGCGGGTGAAGGTTTGGATGTAACTGCACAATTTACTGTCACCGAAAATCATCAAGGCGCACCTGGCTTGGCTCACGGTGGACTCTTGTCATTAGCATTTGATGAAGCCTTGGGTAAGTTGATGTGGTTGCTTAGAGCTCCGGCTGTTACTGGACGATTAGAAACTGATTTCATCAAACCAGTCCCAATGGGAAGCACCTTGCACATTACCGCTGAAATTACCGGGCAAGTAAATCGTAAGGTTTATACATCGGCCATAGGACGTCTGAACTCTCCTGATGGAGAAATTGCAGTTCGTGCTGCTGCCCTCTACATCATCGTTCCGATGGATCATTTCTTAAACAACGCGCCAAAAGAGTATTTGGAACACCTAGCTAAGACCCCAGAATTAATGGCATTTGTTGACCCAACTTTTGAGATTAACCCATAACTATGGCCAACGTGCAGGTATTGATTACACGCCTAGATCCTTCAATTCCCTTACCAAAGTATGCAAAGGGCGGAGATGCAGGAGCAGATATTGTCACACGAGTTGATGTGACGTTGCAGCCGGGGGAGCGTGCACTTGTCCCAACAGGTATTTCAATTGCACTACCAGATGGCTATGTAGCGTTAGTTCATCCTCGTTCAGGTTTAGCAATAAAACACGGCGTCACAATGGTAAATGCACCAGGAACCGTTGATGCTGGATTTCGTGGTGAGCTGCAATGCATCATGATTAATCATGACCCAAAAGAAGCCATTACATTTCACAAAGGTGATCGAATCGCTCAACTAGTAATTCAAAAGGTTGAACGCGCAGAATTTGTTGAGGTTGAACATTTGCCTGGATCGACCCGTGCAGATAATGGCTTTGGTTCGACGGGGCGTCAATGAGTCAGCACAGCGAAGATAAAGACAAGGTAATCAATGCCTTAGGAGGCACAAAGGGACTCATAGATTCAGGTTTGCCTGCAATTGTTTTCCTCGTTGTCTTTAATGTGTCTAATGATCTTAAGGCTGGGATCTGGGGAGCGCTATCGCTTTCGATGATTCTTGCGATCTTTCGCTTAGCTCGTAAAGACACGATCCAACATTCAATTTCCGGAGTCATCGGAGTTCTTATCTGTGCATATTTTGCCAACCGCAGTGGTAACGCAACAGATTTCTATATTCCGAAACTTCTGACAAACTTGGGGTACGGAAGCATATATTTGATCGCAAATCTTGTCGGATGGCCAATTTTGGGGCTAGTTCTAGGTCCGCTTCTAGGTGAAAATCTTTCGTGGAGAAAGAATCCGGCGCGAAAGAAGATGTACATCAAAGCAAGTTGGATTTGGGTTGCTATGTTTTTTTCTCGAATCGCTGTTCAATATCCAATATATAAGAGTGGAAATGTGAATTTACTTGGGACAGTAAATTTAGCAATGGGTTACCCACTATTTTTCGCTGCAGCATATGGAACATGGCTTGTGATTAAATCTGAACCGCCGGTTGAACGGTCAGGTGCTTAAGAAATAAAGCAGGCTTTAATGTGAGCTTCGGCATCGGCTGAAGCCACAAAAAGCAGTTCGTCTCCTGCTGCAAACACATCGTGCGCCTTGGCGGTGATGACTCGACCATCTCTGACGATCGCGGCGATAGCTGCATTTTCTGGCAATTCGATCTCTTCAACAGTTTTGCCTATGCAGCTAGACCCATCTGGAAGTGTAAGTTCGACCAGGTTTGCCTGACCTTTTCGAAATGAGAACAGGCGTACAACATCTCCAACGCTTACCGCTTCTTCAACGAGTGCGGAAATAATTCTAGGAGTAGACACGGCTACATCCACACCCCAAGAAGAATCAAATAACCATTCATTTTTTGGGTGATTAATCCTGGCAACTACACGAGGAACGCCATACTCGGTTTTGCCTAGTAATGATGTGACGAGGTTTACTTTGTCGTCACCGGTTGCTGCAACTAGAACCTGACAATTATTTAAATGAGCATTATCAAGTGAAGTGATTTCACAAGCATCAGCCATGAGCCATTCTGCATCTGGGACACTTTCTAACTTCAAGGCTTTTGGATCCTTGTCGATCAAAAGAACTTGATGACCATTATCTAAAAGCTCGCGTGCAATTGCACGACCAACATTTCCAGCACCTGCGATGGCTATTCTCATTGACGATCACCTTCTGGGCTACTTGCAAGGATCTCTTCAGTACGAGCAATGTCAGTGTCCGACACCATTACATGGATCAAATCGCCTTGTTGAAGCACAGTGTGCTCATCAGGAATTAATCCTTCTCCAAGACGAGTAATGAAGGCTACGCGGGAAGGCGTGAGGCTATCGATCAAAAGAGTGGGACGCCCATACCAATCCTTGTGGGGGTTAACTTCACACAGTGAAACCATTCCGGTTGCATCGCGCCATTCAGATTTGGAACCTTCAGGTGCAAGGCGACGAAGTATCTGATCGGTAGCCCATAAAACTGTTGCAACAGTTGGGATTCCTAGACGCTGATAAATTTCTGCGCGACCTGGATCGTAGATTCGAGCTACAACATTTTGTACCCCATATGTCTCACGGGCTACACGAGCTGCGAGAATATTTGAGTTATCGCCATTACTTACCGCCGCAAATGCATCGGCATCTTGAATTCCAGCTTCAAGTAAAACTTCACGATCAAAGCCGACCCCAGTGACTGTGCGACCTTTAAAATTTGGTCCCAGACGACGAAAAGCTTCGCGGGCTTGGTCGATTACCGAGACGGTATGACCGGCTGATTCAAGTTCGGTGGCCAGAGAAGATCCAACTCGACCGCAACCCATGATGACTACGTGCACAGGAGGTAACTTACACCCATAGGCTTATATCTATGGCATCAACCAAGAATTCGACGCTAAAAAGTGGTGATCTGATTCAAGTCACTATTGAGAAAGTGGCTCACGGTGGACATTTTATTGCCCGGCATGAAGGGGCGGTAATTTTCGTACGGCACGCGATTCCTGGTGAAAGTTGCACAATACAAATTACAAGTACTGGATCATCCTTCAATCGTGCAGATGTTGTCTCGGTAGAAACACCATCTGAATTTCGAGTTGACGCACCCTGTACCTTCGCACACCGAAATGGTTGTGGAGGTTGCGATTTCCAACATATATCAATTCAGCATCAACGAACCTTGAAATCACAAGTCATTGCTGAGCAATTTTTGCGTATTGCAAAGATGCAAGTACATGTAGATGTCGAAGAAGTTGGTCCTAGTACGCATTGGCGAACTCGCGCTATTGCGACAACTAACAAAAATGGACAGCTAGGTTTTTACAAATCACGTTCTCATTCAGTAGCTCCAGTAACAGATTGCCTGATCTGTGTCGAGGCCATTAATTTTTCACAAGTTGCGAGCAGGGATTTGAAAGGTGATCTGCGGGTTGAAATCAGTGCATCAAATACTGGTGAGCGATCTATCGCTTTGGCTCCTACTCGCGGGGAAGAAAAGGCGAGATTAACCGAGGGTCCAGCGGTTCACCATGAAAAGGTGTTCAATAAAACTTTGGAAGTTAGCCAAGAGTCATTTTGGCAAAGCCATAAACTTGCACCAGAAGTGTTAACACAAGCGGTACTTGATTGTGCACAGATACAACCCGGAGAACATGTGCTGGATCTTTATGGGGGTGTCGGTCTCTTTTCTGCCGCGTTTGTGGATCTTGTTGGAGCACAAGGTCATGTTGATTTAATTGAAGGTAGCAAAATTGCAACAGCAGATGCAGCCCGAAATTTTGAGAGCTATTCAAATATTTCAATTGCAACTGGTGATGTTGCCAAACTTTTGCCAAGAGTTAGCGCTGCGGATGTAGTTGTTTTGGATCCTCCCCGTGATGGAGCCGGAAAAGAAGTGGTGGCTCACATTGCACGCTTACAACCTCGTTGTGTTATCTATGTCGCATGTGATCCAGCAGCATTGGCCCGAGATACGGCCTATCTCGCAGATCACAGTTATTTGCTGGTTAATTTGCGCGCTTTCGATCTCTTCCCGATGACACATCACATCGAATGTGTTGCTCTGTATACGCGCGCTGAGGTATCTTGAGCGCTCGGAACGCTTCTACGAAAGGCAGACAATGAGCAAAAACTCTTTCAACGCAAAAAAGAATTTGGATGTTGCGGGTAAGAGTTTTGAGATATTTGATATCTCTAACATTCAAGGCGCTGCCAATTTACCCTTCAGTCTAAAGATTCTCCTAGAAAATTTGTTACGCACTGAAGATGGTGCAAATATCACCCAAGCTCACATCAACGCCCTTGCTAGCTGGGATCCTTCAGTAGAACCTGATACGGAAATTCAATTTACTCCTGCTCGAGTGGTCATGCAGGATTTCACCGGCGTCCCATGTGTTGTCGATCTTGCAACTATGCGTGAAGCAATTGTTGAACTTGGAGGCGATCCATCCAAAGTTAACCCACTTGCTCCGGCAGAGTTAGTAATCGATCACTCTGTCATTGCTGACAAATTTGGTACCAAAGATTCTTTTGAGCAAAACACAGATATTGAGTATGAACGAAATCAAGAGCGGTATCGTTTCTTGCGATGGGGCCAAAGTGCATTTGATGAGTTCAAGGTCGTTCCACCGGGAACTGGAATTGTTCACCAGGTAAATATTGAGTATTTGGCTCGAGTAGTGATGACTCGAACCGTTGAAGGAACCTTGCGAGCTTATCCAGATACCGTTGTTGGAACTGATTCACATACAACAATGGTTAATGGTCTCGGAGTTCTTGGTTGGGGTGTGGGTGGAATCGAGGCCGAAGCAGCACTTCTTGGCCAACCGGTTTCTATGCTCATACCTCGGGTAGTTGGATTCAAATTAACTGGCGCACTACCTCTAGGTACGACCGCCACTGATATGGCACTGACCATTACAGAAATCCTGCGAAAAGTAGGTGTAGTCGGAAAATTCGTAGAATTCTTTGGTCCAGGAGTTGCCTCTGTACCAATGGCCAATCGAACAACAATTGGAAATATGAGTCCTGAATATGGCTCAACCTGTGCGATTTTCCCAATCGATGAGGAAACTCTCCGTTACTTACGCCTGACAGGTCGAAGTGATGATCAAGTTGCGCTAGTCGAGCACTATGCAAAGCAACAAGGTATGTGGCATGACCCGTCGATTGAGCCTCGTTTTTCTCAGGTCGTAGAGCTGGATCTTTCAACAGTTGTTCCATCTATTTCTGGTCCAAAGCGTCCGCAAGATCGTATTTCACTCAGTGATTCGAAGAGTGCATTTGAAAAAGTTCTTCCAACTTACTTCACAGATAAAACGAGTAGAACTGAAGTTGCTGCAGGTTCTACTCGAGTTAAAAACGGAGATGTGGTTATAGCTTCAATCACATCCTGTACCAATACTTCAAATCCGTCTGTGATGATTGGCGCTGCACTTCTAGCCAAAAAAGCGGTTGAAAAAGGACTTAAATCAAAACCCTGGGTTAAAACAACATTGGCTCCAGGATCAAAGGTTGTAACTGATTATTACGATCGCGCAGATCTGACCAGATACATGGAAGCACTCGGCTTTAACTTAGTTGGATACGGTTGTGTGACCTGTATTGGAAACTCAGGCCCACTTCCGGTTGACATCAGCAAAGCTATCAATGAAGCGGATTTGGCGGTCACAGCAGTCTTATCTGGAAACCGAAACTTTGAAGGTCGAATTAGCCCAGATGTGAAGATGAACTATCTTGCATCACCTCCACTTGTCGTTGCATATGCGATAGCCGGAACAATGGATCATGATTTTGAAGTAGATTCTTTGGGCAAAGGCTTAGATGGACAAGATGTGTTCCTTAAGGATATTTGGCCTTCACCGCAAGAAATTCAGAGTGTCATCGACTCTTCAATTTCCTCAGAAATGTTTAAAAAGGATTATGCAACGGTATTTGAAGGCGATCATCGCTGGAAGTCACTAGCCACACCTACCGGAAAAACTTTTGAGTGGGATGCCAAATCTACCTATGTTAGAAAGCCTCCTTACTTTGAAGGAATGCCGAAGTCACCTACACCAGTCACAGATATTTCGGGTGCGAGAGTGTTGGCGGTTCTGGGGGATTCAGTTACAACTGATCACATTTCACCAGCGGGTAACATCAAAGCTGATTCACCAGCGGGCAAATATTTGGCTGAGCATGGTATCGATCGCGCCGATTTCAACTCATATGGGTCCCGTCGAGGAAATCACGAAGTTATGATTCGCGGTACTTTTGCAAATATTCGTTTAAAGAATCTACTTCTAGATGGCGTTGAAGGTGGATTTACTCGCAACTTCTTATCAGGTGGAGAACAGACAACTATTTATGAAGCATCAGTTGCCTATCAAGCAGCGGGGACACCGCTGGTGATTCTTGCTGGTAAAGAGTACGGATCAGGGTCTTCTCGCGACTGGGCCGCAAAAGGAACAGCGTTGCTTGGAGTGCGAGCAGTGATTGCCGAGAGTTTCGAGCGAATTCATCGTTCAAATCTAATCGGTATGGGTGTGCTGCCATTGCAATTTAAAGATGGCGAAACTGCAGCCTCCCTTGGCCTAACCGGAACTGAATCTTTTGCAATCACTGGTATCACCGCACTCAATACCGGGGGAGTTCCAAAGGAACTAAGAGTTACCGCTGGAGAGAAAACATTTAGCGCAAAGGTTCGAATCGATACACCGGGTGAAGCCGATTACTATCGCCATGGCGGAATCATGCAGTTTGTGCTTCGATCATTGCTGGCTGAATAACTCAGTTTTCATCTGCAATGGACCTCAACTATCAATCACTTGAGCAACTTCGCAGACTTAACCCTGCCGAATTAAATGCTCTGGCTGCACAGATACGCAGCTTTTTGATTGAAAAAGTTTCAAAGACCGGAGGCCATTTAGGACCTAACCTCGGAGTAGTTGAACTTAGTATCGCGGTACATAGAGTCTTTGACTCACCGCAAGATGTAGTCCTGTTTGATACCGGCCATCAGTCCTATGTTCACAAGATCCTGACGGGGCGAGCAGATCAATTTGATGTGTTAAGACAGCGAAACGGTATTTCTGGCTATCCCAATCGACGCGAAAGCGATCACGATGTCATTGAAAACTCTCATGCATCAACAGCTTTGTCCTGGGCAGATGGAATTTCACGGGGGTTTTCTCTTTCTGGGCAATCAGATCGCCATGTAGTAGCTGTTGTCGGTGATGGCGCACTGACTGGCGGAATGTCATGGGAAGCACTTAATAATCTTTCGCCAGAATCAGATCGAAATTTAGTAATTGTCGTAAATGACAATGAGCGTTCGTACTCTCCAACAATTGGTGGCTTAGCAACGTACCTAAGCACGCTTAGGGGAACAAAAGAGTATGAACGTATTTTGGGTCGAGGCAAGAGAGTGTTACTTCGCACTCCGCTCGTAGGGCGACATGTTTATGGGGCTTTGCATGGAATCAAAAAAGGCATGAAAGACATGTTGGCACCACAAGGGATGTTTGAAGATCTTGGGTTTAAGTACTTAGGTCCAATCGATGGCCACGATATTGCCGCTATGGAAAGAACTTTGCAGATTGCAAAAGAGTTCGGTTCACCCGTCATCGTCCATGTCATTACTGAAAAAGGCCGGGGATATTCACCCGCTATTGAAGACATGGCCGAGAAATTTCATGCAGTTGGAATTGTTGATCCCTTAACTGGAAAGCCCCTCAAGGCATCAGCGCCTTCGTGGACAAATGTATTCTCAGAAGAAATAGTTCAACTAGGTCAAGAAAATAACAAGATCGTTGCAATTACTGCTGCCATGCTTGGTCCAACCGGCTTGGATAAGTTTGCCGCTAAATTCCCAGCACGAACAATCGATGTTGGAATTGCCGAACAACATGCTGTAACTAGCGCTGCTGGAATGGCTTTTGCTGGAATGCATCCAGTGATAGCTATTTACTCAACATTCCTCAATAGAGCATTTGATCAACTTCTGTTAGATGTTGCTTTGCATAATGCGGGTGTGACATTTGTTTTGGATCGTGCAGGAATTACTGGAGATGATGGCCCTTCACACCATGGAATTTGGGACCTGGCGTTGACTGGGATTGTTCCAAAGATGCATGTTGGTGCACCTAGAGATGGCGCACGACTAAAAGAAATCCTGCGTGGATGTTTAGCTGTAACAAATGCACCTTCGATGGTCAGGTTTCCAAAGGGGGCGATCCCGGAAGATATTTCCGCAATTGAACGTGTAGATGGCATCGATGTTTTGTATCGTGGAGCTTCTAATCAACTCTTAATCATTAGCGTCGGTTCAATGGCAGGGATGGCCATAGAGATTGCCGAGTTAGCCAGTCTTAAATCACTTGATATCACCGTAGTTGATCCGTTGTGGGTTAAACCAATTTCACCTGCCTTACTTGCACTGTGCTCGAACTTTAAAACTGTGCTGGTCATGGAAGATGGAATCAAACATGCAGGTATTGCTAGTTCTATCTCAGAGGCGCTCAGAGAACAACAAATTGAGTGCACTTTGCACTCAATTGGCATCCCACTTGAGTTTATCGAGCACTCCAAGAGAGCCGAGATTCTTGAGGATCTAGACATTACCCCCGCTGCAATTGTGCAACAGATTTCTGGGTGGGTATCCTAAATTTAAGGAAGTGATGCGACTCCCTTTTCATGGAATCGCTTTCCGGTAACCGACTCGCTAATGCCTTCTCGATCTAAGTAAGGCAAAATTCCGCCCAATTGCATCGGCCAACCAGCGCCCATCAACATGCACAAATCAATTTCAGCTGGTGTTGATACAACACCTTCATCGAGCATTGAGCGTGCCTCTTCGGCCAAGGCTTTCAAGGCACGTTCGCGAACTTGTTCTGCAGTTGATGGCGTTGTTCCCTTTTCAATCAATGCCATAGCGGCTGGATTGGCACCAACTGAACCATCTTCACCCTTGATGTAGAAATTACGAACTCCTTCTTTAACCATGCGCTGCATAGTAGGTGAGATCCGATAACGAGGTCCTAGATTTTTGTGCAGGGTCTCAGAAACATGCAGTGCAACACCAGGACCGACAAGATCTAACAATTGGAAGGGGGACATTGGGAAACCAATTTCCATCATGGCTGAATCCGCTACATCAGTGGGAGTTCCCTCATCGACCGCGTCAGTAACTTCGCCCATGAATCGGGTGAGTAATCGGTTGACCACAAATCCTGGTGCGTCTTTGCAGATAATCATTACCTTTTTCAACTCTTTACCTACTGCTATCGCTGTAGCAGTTGTTGCATCATCGGTTGTCGATGTTCGAGCAACCTCTAGCAAAGGCATTACAGCTACTGGGTTGAAGAAGTGAAATCCGACAACTCTCTCAGGATTTTTCAGACCCTGTGTCATTGCTTCCACCGAAAGTGAAGAGGTATTCGTTGCCAAGACGCACTCTGGCGAAACAATTGTTTCAAGTTTTTTAAACAGATCTTGTTTGAGGGTGAGTTCTTCGAAAATAGCTTCGATAATGAAGTCACACCCTGCAAAAACTGTTTGATCCGATGAGCCCGAAATGAGTAGAGACAAGCGTCCGGCAGATTCTGCGCTCATGCGCTTTTTTTCTACAAGTTTTGCCAACTCATTTTTGACCCAAGCAACGCCTTTATCTGCTCGCTCTTGATCAATATCTGTCATGACTACCGGGCATTTTAGATTTCTGACCAGGAGCAGTGCTAGTTGTGATGCCATCAATCCGGCACCGACAACCCCCACCTTGGTTACCTTGCGGGCTAGTGCGGGTTTAGGTGCACCTTCAACTTTTTTACGCTTCTTTTGGATTACATTGAATGCGTACAGTGAAGAACGTAAGGCATCAGTCATCACCAAATCAGCTAACACTTGATCTTCAGCATCAAATCCTTGTCCCAATGTATTTGTCCGTGCAGCAGAAATTAGTTCTAGCGCCTTCATGGGAGAAGCGATAGTCGCGCCGCCATATTTTTTCAAAGCTGCAGCTTTTCCAGTCGCAAGAGCGCTTTCCCAAGCAGGATCGTTGCTGTAATCGGCGCGTTCAACCTTTGTAGTTCCATTTAATACGCCAACTGCAAAACCAATAGAGCGTTCAATAAAATCGGCTGGATCAAACATTGCATCGACAACACCAAGTTTTAACGCATCTTTGGCTTTCATCATGGTGTTGTTGTTGAGTGCGTTTAACATAATTACCTGAACTGCACGCTCTGGTCCGATTAATTTAGGCAGAATAGTTGCACCACCCCAGCCCGGAACTAAACCTAAAAATACCTCTGGCAAGGCGGTAAAAGCTGTGGATGCAACTGTTCTAAAGTGACAGTGCAATCCAACTTCTAATCCACCACCGAGGGCTAAGCCATTGATAAATGCAAATGTTGGAATTGTGGATTCGCCGAGTCGACGGAATACATCGTGTCCGAGTTTTCCAATTGCCAAGGCCTGTTTGTGATCATCCAAAAACGAAAGTGCAGAAAGATCAGCACCGGCTGCGAAAATAAATGGCTTGCCGGTAATTGCGATTGCAGATGGATTGCGACCAAGGGCATCTGTAATTGCAGCATCCAGTGAGGCAAGTGATTGTGGTCCAAATGTGTTGGGACGATTATGATCCAGCCCGTTATCTAAGGTAATCAAAGCTAAAGAGCCTTTGCCACCAAAGGCGGACAGATCTATATCTCGAACTAAAGCTTTAGTAACAACCTCTTCGGGCGCTCCAGCTGGAAGTGTGATCTCTGTGCTCATCGTTACTTTGCTCCCTTAAAGTGTGGGTTTTCCCAAATTACTGTTCCACCCATGCCTAGACCGATACACATAGTTGTAACTCCGTAGCGAACTTCTGGTTGGGCTTCAAATGTTCGTGCCAAATTAAGCATCAAGCGGACACCAGATGAGGCAAGTGGGTGGCCTACTGCAATTGCACCACCGTAAGGATTTACTCGGGGGTCATCATCTGCAATTCCGAAGTGATCCAAAAATGCAATGACCTGCACGGCAAAAGCTTCATTTATTTCAAATGCGCCAATATCTTCGATTTTTAACTTGGCCTGTTTTAACGCTTTGAGAGTTGCAGGAACTGGCCCATATCCCATGATCTCTGGTTCCACTCCACAAAAAGCAAAGGTCACCATTTTTGCTTTGATGGTTAATCCAAGTTCTAATGCTTTTTCTTCGCTCGCAAGTAGCGCCGCAGTAGCACCATCATTTAATCCAGAAGAGTTACCAGGAGTTACTCGCCCAGCTGGACGAAATGGAGTCTTAAGTACCGCCAAACCTTCCATGGTTGTCTGAGGACGAGGAGGCTCATCTACCGTTGCAACGGTCCAACCTAACTCTGCATTGCGCGCAGCAGTTGGAATCAAGTCTCGCTGAATTTTTCCTTCAGCATAAGCCTGTGCAGTTTTTAGTTGCGAATTCAGTGCAAATCTATCTGCTCGTTCCTTTGTTAATTGAGGAAAGCGATCGTGCAGTCGCTCTGCAGTTGCACCCATAGCCAGTGCATCTTGCTCCACAATTCGTTCTGCTAGATATCGAGGATTAGGATCCAAGCCTTCACCAATTGGGTGATTGCCCATATGTTCCACTCCGCCAGCAATTGCAATCTCATTTGTTCCCATTGCAATTGCACCAGCAATACTTGTTACAGCTGTCATCGCGCCTGCACACCAACGGTCAATTGAATATCCAGGAACGGTGTTAGGTAAACCAGATAGCAGTGCGGTGCTTCGGCCAATGTTCATACCTTGGTCACCAGTTTGTGTTGCTGCGGCGATTGCAACATCTTCAATGGATGCTGGATCAACTTTTGGATTTCGCTCAAGCAACCCGCGTACTGCGCGAACCATCAAATCATCTGCGCGGGTACCGGCATACATTCCGCCAGCCTTTCCAAATGGAGTGCGGACGGCATCTACGAGGACAACTGTGCGGGACATGGAACTTCCTTTACCTAGGGCTTGCCCTTAGGTTACTCGCCAGTAAGGATTTAGGACAGTAGCGAATTAAGCGCCGACAGCTGCCTTTGCACGCGGCTTTGCAAGGTAAGGAACCAATACAGAGCCTAGATAAAGGACATAGACCGCCAACTGCAGCCATGAGGTGGTTGTATCAAACCCGATGGTGCCTGAGAGTGAGGCTCCCATTATTGAATCCTTGGCTATGAATGAGGTCACATCCCAAGCGAAAGCATCTGGTCCAGGTAAATAACCTAACTCCTGAAATTCGTGAACTCCGTAGGACAAAACGCCCGCGGCCACGACGATTAATGCCACACCTGAGTAAGTGAAAAATTTTGCAAGGTTTAATCTAATGGCGCTCTTGTAGATTAAATATCCAAGAGTTATGGACACGGCAAAACCTAAAACTAATCCAACTGTTGAACTTGTTACATCAGCAACAGTTTGGAAGTTGGTATACACAAATAAAGATGTTTCCAGGCCTTCGCGAATTACAGCGAAAAATGCTGCTCCAGCAAGGGCTAGAGGGCCAGCTAGGGCTGCAGAATCAATTTTTCCTTGCAACTCATTGCGCAAATTGCGTGCAGTGCGCTTCATCCAGAAAACCATCCATGTCACTAGCGCGACAGCAATAAATGATGTAACTCCGGCAAATAACTCTTGCCCGCGATCGCTCAAGGTAACTGATGTGTAGGTTAAGAAAGCACCGAGACCGATGCTGGCGATCACTGCGGTTACTACGCCGGTCCATAAGGGTTTGAGATAACCCTGGCGATTGGTCTTTACGATGTAGGCAACCAGGATTCCAACGATGAGCGCGGCTTCTAGGCCTTCACGGAGGGCAATAATGAATGTACTGAGCATGAGCCAAAATCTAAGGCAAAAGGGGTATTTACGCAACTCTTATGTTGCGTAAATCAGGGCTCCTGAGGAGTGGATTCCATCACCTCTTCGACTGGTTCAACTGGATCTGGGAGGGGTTCTTTCTCAAGCAGCGCCGTTGCCAGCGCCGTGGCGACAAGGTCAATCTGCCATCCTCTGGCACCCAAGTCGCGCAGGGCATCTTGGACCGCAGATACTGAAAGCTGCTCTGTGGCTCCAGTCGGCGGTTTCCAGCACACTCGCCTAATAAATTCAGGAGTCATGAGATTTTCTAATGGAATGTGATTTTCTTGAGCAATTTTTTCTAAGGCAGCGCGTGCATGTGACAAAGGTGCATACTTTTCAGGAAATTTATCCCGCCACAATTTAATGAGTGGCAATGTATCTGCATTTGTTCGCAATGCCGGCCAGCTTTCTTCAGTCAATGCCACTGCTGAGGCAATACTTGAAAGCCATAACGGTAGATTTTCCAACCACCGCGCCCTTAATCCTAAGGGCCGCAATACTTTTTCAAACTCTTTCTTTGTTGCTGGCGCAGTTAGTGCTAATTCAACAATTGCCGAATCATTAAGCAGTTTTCCTGGGGCAATATCTTGTTCAGCTGCAATCTCATTTCGTGCCTCCCACAATTGCTTAACAATTGCTAATTGATCGCGTCGCTTAACTTTGTGCATTCCCGAAGTACGTCTCCAGGGATCAACTCGAGGGGGAGCAGGTGGGGCATTAAGAATTGAAGAAAACTCTTCTATTGCCCAGGATTTTTTTCCCGATTTTTCTAACATGTCAGACATAAGGTCTCGGAGTTCGACTAACAACTCAACATCTAGTGCTGCATAAGTAAGCCACTCTTTCGGAAGTGGGCGCACAGACCAGTCCGCGGCGCTGTGTTCTTTTGCCAATGAAACCCCCATGAGCGATTCAAGCAATGGGCCTAGTCCAACGCGAGGCAAACCAGCGATTCTGCCTGCTAATTCCGTATCGAAAAGAAGAGTTGGGTTTATCCCTAATTCACGTAAACATGGAAGATCCTGAGTGCTTGCATGCAAAATAACTTCATCGGTGCTCAATAACTCATTGAGTTGCAGGAACAATCTATGGCCTGGGCCAAATGGAATTGGATCTAAGAGGTGAAGCCCGCCATTTGTGCGCTTAATCTGGATCAGATAAGCCCGGGCACTGTATCTAAATCCGGATGCTCTTTCGGCATCTACAGCAAAGGGACCGCTTCCTCCAGCTAATTGTTGTATCGCATTTTCAAAGGCAAATTCGGTATCAATTACTTCTGGGGTACCCATGGAAGGTTGCAACAAAGGGACAGCAATAACTTCTTCACTCATATTTATCGTTTACGAGCTGATGAGATTGTTGAAACTCCATCTGGTACGGGAGGCAGTCCCGCAACTTCGGAAATTAAATTGCACCAACTTTCAATGTGGTGAATTATGTCTACGGGCTCGGATACAACTGGCGTCCAGGATGCGCGAATTTCTATTTCAGCTGCATCATGGCGCGGAGAAAGTTTTCCAAATGATGCACTCGATACCCTAGTCACAGTTCCACTCGGTGCTGTGAAGGTGCATTCATTATTTTCAAGTGATTCAAGAAACCAGCTCCAACCAACTTCAGGCAACAAGGGATCTTCTTGCATCACTGAGTCGACATCGGCGCTGACAAAAGTTACGCAGCGATACTCACCATCCCAGGTTGCTTGGCCACCAGGCTCGTGCAATAAAACAAAGCGACCATTCGCAACTTCATCTTCAAGATCTCCGACCAGTCCATTGGACACATCTGCAGAAAACGCAAATGCATAGGTAGCCAATTTTTGAGGCGCGGGTACTTCAATCAAAGTTATTTCGCTGCGGGGAGTCATCGTGCGAAGATGCTCAATTAAGCGCTCAAAACTAGGTGCATCCACACGCTAAGAATAAAGAAGCAGCGATGCTTTTCATGGGAGGCGGGGCTGTAACCTTGGGCCATGGCTTCTTTGTTAGCGCTCTTATCTAGTGCAATGTGGGGATCAGCTGATTTTTTTGCGGGACGACTCAGTAAGAAGCACCATCCATTCGCCGTTTTAGGCTTCTCTCAAGTAATTGGTCTGCTTGTTGGAATTTTAATTGTTCTCGTTTCAGGTGATTGGAAAGGAAAAATTCTTGGCTTAGAAGGATTTCTAATTCCAGGAATCCTGGCTGGTCTGTGTGGCTACATTGGGCTTGCTTGTTTGTATGAAGGATTATCAACTGGCCGTATGGGCGTTGTTTCGCCAATTAGTTCTTTGAGCACCTTAATTCCCTTGGCATATGCCCTCATCAAGGGAGACTCGCTTTCGGCAATTACAACAATTGGAATTACCATCGCGCTGATCGGAATTTTCTGTGCAAGTGGACCTGAGTTTTCGCAAGGGTTGCCAATAAAGCCTTTGATCCTTGCCTTAGGTGCAGCTGCTGGATTTGGTTTTGCATTAACTTTTATTGCGATTGGATCTCAAAGTAGCGCCTTGTTAACCATGGTTTCGATGCGAGGAGCTACTTTTTTCGTCACAATCACACTAGCTATCAAACATCGAACGACTGGAAATTTTTCAAAAAAAGATATGCCGACTCTAATATTTATTGGCGCTGCAGACTTTCTTGCAAATCTTTTACTAGGCATTGCTTGCACAAAGGGCCTGGTCTCAGTTGCAATGGTTTTTGGATCCCTGTTCCCAATCGCAACAGCAATCCTTGCCTACAAGTTTCTTAATGAGAGATTACAAAAAGTGCAGTACATCGGCATCGGACTAGCAGTAGCTGGGGTTTCGATTATCTCGGCATTCTAGTTGTGAGCTGAGAAAAAAATAGTCCCTTCAATTTCTTTGGAGGTATAGTGCTTAAACTGTGAAAGCAATTCTTTCCAATCGATCTTGTTATCTCCTCCAATGATGGGCGTAACGCTTAATTCCAGTTGATCGATGGCGTTCACTTGCATTAACTCATTGATCATGGAGATGCCACCTTCAATCAAAATCTTCTCACCAAATAATGTTTGGGCTCTGTGGACTGCATCAGCAGGAGAACAATTCCACATGAGGGCCAAATGATTTCCTTGGACTGGATTGACTAAGGAGCGAGAGATGACAACAAGAGGCACCGGGGTTTTGTTGTATGGCTCTACGCGAGCCGTATTGCCTCCGATGATGATCACATCGACCTCACGGCGACGCTGTAAAAAGGTAGCTCGGTCTAATGTCGAGCTAACGCCAGCTGATCGGCCGTTGAGTGAGGTTGAGCCATCCTGGCCAACCACTAAAGTTGCAACAACGCTCATCTTCCAGATTATTCTCTACCGCGCTGCCGAATGTCTGAATAATCTGTCAGTGCCGACCCTTACATTTGTTCACATGATCATCGATTGCAATAAGTGCACCATGGCCCAAATCGCCTGCAACACATGTGTAGTTGCCTTTTTCCTCACCTCTGCTCCAGAAATTAGTGATGAGACCGTTACCGCATTAACTGTTTTGGCAGATAGTGGACTCACTCCACCGCTGCAGTTCGACGCTCGAGGAGCCTAACTCCGCCCTAACTCACAGGGATTTAAGGGCAAATGAGGTTGAGGTCGAGCCTTAGGCGCAGTTAGCCTTGCACCCATGAGATTTACTCTGCGCATTGTGGCCGTTATGGCTTTGGTTGCCGGCCTCCTTGCGCCGATTTCTGCCAATGCGGCACAAACGTTGGCGCAAGTTCAAGCAAAGGTTCGCCAATTAGAAGAGGAAGCCACCGCGGCTGCCGAAGGGGCACAAGAGGCCAAAGTGAAGTTGTCCTCTCTGACAAAGACCCTTAACGGGATCAAGGCCAAGGCCGAGATTCAAGGTCAAACCGTCTCGACTCTTCAGCGCTCGCTGGGGGCAATTGCGATTGAGCAGTACAAATCCGGAGGTTTCGGCCAAAGTTTTGAGCTTTTGTTCTCATCTGATCCCACCCTGTATCTCTCCTCGGCCGGCTCACTAGAGGCAATTACGCGAAGAAAATCCACGCAGCTGCGAAATTTTGAGGCCGCCCAACAGCGTTTAAATGCAACGACCTTAACTGTTAACGACAAAATCGCATTAGTTGCCGCGGCGCAGAAAAAGTTGACACTCCAATCTGCAATTGCACAAAGCAAATTAGTTGAGGCAGAAAAATTGTTATCTAAGTTAACTAAAGCAGAGCGGGAAAGATTAGCAAAATTAAAAGAAGATGAAGAAAATGCAGACCAAGCCTCATCACTGGCAGCTGCAAAAAGTGCCGATGGTGTTTCTGGGCGAGCAGGAATAGCCCTTAAGTATGCTCTTAAGCAAATTGGTGATAGGTATGTATTCGGTGCCGCCGGAATGGTGACGTGGGATTGTTCTGGATTAACAATGCGCGCATATCAAGCAGCAGGTGTTTCATTGCCTCACTCCTCTGCAGCACAGTCTCGAATGGGTAAGAAAGTTTCGTTGAACGCCCTTAAGCCTGGAGATCTTGTCTTTTTTGGTAAACCGGTATCGCATGTCGGAATTTACTTAGGGGGAGGCAAGATGGTGCACGCACCACGATCTGGCTCTAGAGTCAAGGTTGCAGTCAGCACATCTTTGGGAAGTAAAAGGTTAGTTGGGGCTCGCCGTTTCTAATCCAATTCTCTTTGTCACAAATGACTTTGGGCCACGAGCGGGTGGTATCGAGACATTTGTCATTGGTTTAATTCAACGCCGGCCATTTGGTCAAACCATTGTCTATACCTCAGCGCAAGCCGGTTCTGAAAAATACGACGCGGATTGGCTTTCACAATACGGTGTTCGTGTCATACGTGATCGATCAAAAATTCTGTTACCAACGCCGAGAGTAGCTTTGGCGATTCGAAAGCTGGTAATAAATGAAGGCGTCACAACCGCAGCCTTTGGTGCTGCGGCACCACTTGGACTCTTGTCGAAAGGCTTAAAGCGTGCAGGAGTTATCAAGACCGTGGCCCTGACTCACGGACACGAAGTTTGGTGGGCAAAGGTTTTCCCATTCAATGTTTTGATGCGGCGTATTGGTTCCACGGTTGATGTCTTAACCTATTTAGGAGATTTCACTCGGACCGCTATTTCAAAAGCCCTCGATGTTTCAGCACGCAATGCAATGGTCAAAGTTGCACCTGGAATTGATGTTGATCATTTTCAGCCGGTGGACTCAACCGCTCTTCGCGAGTCTTTAGGCCTAACCGGCAAGAAAGTAATTGTTTCAGTTGGGCGACTTGTTCATCGCAAAGGCCAAGATCATTTGATTGCATCTATGCCACTGATTTTGAACAGGGTGCCAAATGCTCATTTGGTAATTGTTGGAGAAGGTCCATATCGCAAGACATTGGAAAAACTTGTTGAAAATCTAAAGGTAGCCGATTCAGTAACTTTTATTGGCAGGATTCAATATGAACAATTGCCACATTACATTTGTCTCGGAGATGTTTTCGCAATGCCATCTCGCTCTCGGTTAATGGGCCTAGAAGTTGAAGGACTGGGTATTGTTTATTTGGAAGCTAGTTCATGTGGCTTGCCGGTGCTTGCCGGTGATTCAGGTGGTGCACCTGATGCTGTGGTAAGTAATGTAACTGGAGTCGTAGTTGATGGAACAGATGATGCACACATTGCATCAGCAGCAATTGATCTGCTGTCTCACCCAGAGCGAGCTCAGCAAATGGGTGCCGCGGGCAGACAATGGATCATGCAAAATTGGCGATGGGAGATTTGGTCAAAACAATTTGAGGAGTTACTACTTAATTAGCCCATGTTCCCTGGCATTTGTTAGTGCTTGGACCCGGTTTTGGGCATGTAGCTTTCGCAAAATTGCAGAAACATGAGATTTGACTGTCGATACCGAGATAAACAAGTTAGCGGCAATTGTCGCGTTGCTTAAACCCTGATTAACACAGTGGAGAATATCGATTTCGCGTGCGGTGAGTCCAGTGTCAATCGATAAAGCACTCACAATTTTGCTACTAAATGAATTCGGACTACATACAGCAAACTCCATTGCAGCAATGATTTCAACCATTGGAGCATCCTTTACCAGATATGCATTTGCTCCTGCCGCTCTTGCACTCCTTACGAAATCAGCCCCATCATTAAAACTCAGAACAATAATTGCAAGGGATTTAGATATTTTCCGAGCCCAAGTGATCACGTCAAACCCTGATCCATCTGGGAGGTTGATATCGATAATTAGCAGGTCAGGGTTGGTGTGGGTCATAAATGCACGTGCTTGGGCCACAGAATCAGCTTCAGCAACAACTTCATACCCATGAGCCTCTATAGCTAATTTCAATCCATGCCGAACTATGGCGTGATCATCAGCAATTAGAACTCGCTTCATTACCCATCCAATGCAACCCGAATTCCAATTATGGTTCCATGATGACTAGATTCAATAGTGATATCCCCATTGAGATTTTTGATTCGCTCTTGCACGCCAATTAATCCAAAGTGTCCTTCTTTTTGATGAGCTCCTCCTATTCCATTGTCACTAATTTCAATCCTTAACACGGTTGCTTTTGAATGCTCCTGAATATTAAGCAGGATCTCCGAAAGAACACGCTCCAATTGATACTTTCGATCTGGCACAGATTGATCTACAAAGGAGGCTGCTGGCTCGCGCAAAGCGTGTAACTCTTTTCGTACCTTCTCAATACTTTCCGATATCCTGAAACGAATCTTTCTGAGTTCCTCTTTACTTGTCTGATCAGTGCAATGGGCGATGATTGCATCAATAGAAAAGCCCAGGCCAACGAGGTCCTGGGCAATTCCATCATGGAGTTCCTGCGCGAGATTTACTCGCTCACTACTCATTTAGAAAATAATGCATCAATTTCCTTTGCAAACTCCTTTGCAACAACATGGCGCTTAACAGATAGCTTTGCGGTTAAATGTCCGCCAGCAATCGTGAAGTCAGTTGGCAGGATCACAAACTTGCGAATTGATTCGGCCTTACTGACCGCTTTATTTGCATCGTCGACAGCTGTTTGAACGACTGCAATGAGATCTGGATCATTGATCAAATCATTAATCGATGCACCATCTTTTTTATTGTTGACAACCCATGCCTTGAGCGCGTCAGGATCAATGGTGACTAGAGCTGCAATAAATGGTTGATTGTCACCGACCACCATGCACTGACTTACTAATGGGTGCGCGCGAAGTCGATCTTCAAGGACCGCTGGTGCAACGTTTTTTCCACCCGCGGTAACAATAAGTTCCTTTTTGCGGCCAACGATGTACAAAAAGCCTTCATCATCTAACTTTCCTAGGTCTCCTGTTTTAAACCAACGTTGGCTATCAAATACTTCGCCATTTGCAGCATCGTTTTGCCAATACCCTTGCATGACAATTGGACCATTGATCAGAACTTCACCATCGTCGGCAATCTTTATTGATGTACCCGGGATCGGTTTTCCAACTGATCCGACACGGTGTGCACCGTAGAAGTTCAGGGTCGCACCGGCTGTAGTTTCTGTTAAACCGTATCCTTCAAGAATTGTCACTCCTGCACCGCGGAAGAAATGGCCTAAGCGTGTACCAAGTGGAGCTCCACCCGAGATCGCAGCTTCAACGTTGCCACCCATACCTGCTCGAATTTTGCTGAAGACAAGCTTGTCAAAGAGGGCGTGCTTGAACTTGAGAACAGGAGAAGTGGATTTCTTATCCAAACTTTCAGAGTATGCAATTGCTACATCCGCTGCCTTTTTGAAGATCTTTCCTTTTCCGGCAGCCTCTGCGCGAGCTTCAGCGCCGTTATAAATCTTCTCAAAAATACGAGGCACTGCTAAAACAAATGTTGGTTTAAAGGATGCTAAATCCATAGGCAATCGAGTTGCTGGATCGCTGCAGTGTGCCATGTGTAGACCGGCAGCAATTGAGCCGATTTCAACCATACGGCCAAACACATGTGCGATTGGAAGGAAGAGCAATGTTGATCCACCAGGCTTCAAGAAGAGTTCGCTTGCAGCTTGTACAACGTTGCCACACTCTGCTAAAAAGTTACCGTGTGTTAGCTGAACACCTTTAGGTTTTCCGGTTGTTCCAGATGTGTAGATCAGTGTTGCGAGAGTTGAAGGGGTCAACGCGTCTCGTCGTCTATCAATCTCGTCATCACCGATATTTTTTCCAGCTTCACGTAAAATAGCCAAAACATCATCTGTCATCGTCCAGACATTGCGAGTGTGAGATGGTAAGACAGTTTGTACGATATCTCGAAGCGCTGGAGTTTCTACAATGATCGCAACTGAGTGTGAATCATTCAAAATCCAATCAATCTGTTCTGCAGATGAAGTGTCATACACGGGAACTACTACGCCACCAGCAAACCATGTGGCGAAATCTAAAATCGTCCATTCATATCGAGTACGCGCCATGATTGCCACTCGATCGCCAATTTGAACTCCTGCTGCGACCAATCCCTTGGCCGTCGCTCGAATCTCTTCTTCGACCTCTTTGGCTGTTACAGGTTGCCATCCCTCACCGAGTGGGCGGGACATGGTGATGCGTTCTGGTTCAAACCAAGCGCGCTCGGAGATTAGTTTGGTGAGGTTCCCGGCCGTTGCAGCAGGAACTAGAGGTGGGATCGAGATTTCATTCATGGCAGAACGCTAGCGTGAGCCAAGCAGAAAGGTAAAGAGGGTAGCCTTGCGCCATGAGCGAATTTAGTAAATCCACAATCACTATTGATGCACCAATTGCCGATGTTCAGAAGGCTCTCTTTGAGTTAGATAGATATCCAGAATGGTCTTCTCAGATTAAATCTGCCGAAGCGATAGCGCGCGATGACCAAGGCCGCATTACCAAGATCAAAATGAGCATTGATGCTGGGATGATGAAAGATCGCCCCACGATGGATTATGACTGGAGCAACGCTCCGGCAAAACTGAGTTTTTCCTTAGATGATGCGGATCTACTGACCGGTATGGATGGCGTGTATTCAATTAAGAGCATTGATGAGGACACAACTGAAGTTACCTATGAGTTGGCAGTTTCCTTGTCTATGCCAGTTCCGGCCATGATGCGTCAGAAGGCAGAAAAGGCAACTATTGATGCTGCCTTAACGCAACTTAAAGCCCATCTAGAGGGATAAGTTTTATGCGTTACACGATTGGTATCGATGTTGGCGGTACCAAAGTACTTGGTGGAGTTGTGAATGAAGCAGGAAAAATTCTTGCTACAGCGCGCAAAGACACTCCACCTCAAGGCGGAAAAGCTTTAACGCAAACGATCGCCGACACTGCGCTGGAACTTATGGGTCAATTCGAAGTTGGAGCTGTTGGGGTTTCAGCAGCCGGATTTGTTTCAGCTGATCGCACGACAATTCTTGCAACACCGAATATCGCTGATTGGAACGGTGTTAATTTAGATCAAGCACTTACGGCATTAATTGGTTTACCAATCGTGATTGAAAATGATGCTAATGCTGCAGCGTGGGGTGAAGCACGATTTGGTGCAGGACGAAACCAACAACACATGTTGATGTTGACCGTTGGTACCGGAATAGGTGGAGGAATGGTTCTAAATGGAAACCTCCATCGTGGTGCATTTGGAATAGCTGCTGAGATTGGACATATGCGTGTTGTGCCCGAAGGACATTTATGTGGTTGTGGTGCTCGTGGTTGTTTTGAACAATATGCATCTGGAAATGCATTAATTCGTCATGCTCGTGAAGCGATCAACGCTAGCCCCGATCTTGCACGCAACCTGTTAGCTCGTGGAGATGGAACTGTTGCTGGATTAACTGGCGTGGCAATTACACAAGCTGCTCGCGATGGCGACCCCGTGGCACTTGCCGCGTTTAATACAACTGGTCAATGGCTTGGTGCTGGCATTGCAACACTATCTGTTTTGTTTAATCCATCATGTGTTGTTATTGGTGGGGGAGTTATTGACGCGGGAGATATTTTGTTACAACCAACTCGTGAAGCGCTAGAACGGACTATGCCGTTTGCAGGAAAGCACCCTTATCCGACATTGGTGGCTGCCGAGTTAGGAAATGATGCTGGAGTTGTTGGTGTTGCCGATTTAGCTAGAGCCGTTCTATAAAATTATTTCTGATAGATCGTATGTGCGGTCAAATTGTTGCACCATCATCATCGTGATGCCCACGATGCAGCCATCGCTTAATCGCACCTTTAGCCGAGGCAATGAATCCTTGTGGAGATTGGCGTGGGGGATTGGGTTGCACAAATCCCTGGTCGTCGATGCGTTCTAGCTCATCCAAATAAGTAGTTGGCGCAGATTCATCTAAGGACAAACCAGAGACGATGGATTCAAACTCAGAGCGGATTAGCTCCTCTTCATCAAAATCTTCTGGCTCTTTTTTACTGTTGTTCACCCTCAGATAGTGTCATAGTCGTCAATAACCAGTAAATTGTCCTCGTGCTCAACGACCTGCCCTATGGAACTTTGCGAGCATTTTTGACACCAATTTTGATGTTAACTTTTCGCCCCAAGGTTCGTGGACTTCGCAATGTGCCAACGCGTGGTCCGGTGATTATTGCCTCTAACCATCTCTCTTTTAGTGATTCTATATTTATGCCACTTGTCGTGCCCCGCAAAGTTACTTTCTTGGCAAAGAGCGAGTACTTCACTTCACCTGGGCCAAAAGGTTTGTTGAAGAAGTTAACTTTCATCGCACTAGGCCAAGTCCCGGTTGATCGCTCCGGCGGACGTCGAAGTGAAGCAGCTTTAATTACAGGTTTAAAAGTGTTGGCAGATGGAAAATGTCTGGGGATTTATCCTGAAGGCACGAGATCGCCAGATGGTCGGTTGTACAAAGGTCGTACAGGTATAGCCCGACTCGCAATTGAGTCTGGAGCAGCTGTGATTCCGGTAGCTATGTCCAATACCGACAAGATTCAACCCACTGGAAAAGTAATTCCTAATGTTAAGCGAGTGCATATGAGCTTTGGCAAACCTATGTATTTTGAAGGCGATGCAACGGATTTGCAACATTTAAGGGATGTTACAGATGAGATTATGAATGCAATTCAAGCAATGTCCGGCCAAGAGTACGTAGATATCTACGCACCGAAAAAAGCAAAGTTAGGCGAAGTTACTGAAGAGGATTAATCCAAAGCATTTCTGGCTATTAGATAGTTACAGGTTTGGCATTCACCACCAGCGGCTGGTAGCTCACCTTCCAAGACATCTATAAATTCTCCGATTACCTGTAAGAAATTGGCTTGGTCTCTTTCAACCGCAACATACTTTTGGAAAACACCAAATCCATAATCAGCAACTGATGTTCCGATTGCAGTTGTTGGTCTCCATACTAAAAGTCCCATCGACGCAACAATCTGCGCCTTGCCAGCTGCAGGATTTTCAAGAGCATAGGCATATGCCTCAAGTTGAGGTGAGTAAAACTGCCCACTATCTCGCTGACTATCCGAGACTTTGCAATCAATTAACCCAATAGTCCCATCATCATTTGTGGAAACCAGATCGTACTTTCCTAATATTCGCCACCGTGACTCAACCCCATTAACAACAAGTGGTTTACTTTTAACCCATTCCCCCCATTTGCTGACCTTTCCTGGGCGAAGTGATGGATCAATCGTCGGCATGTCTGCGCCTTGAAAATGTTCCTCTTGCAGAGCAGCCATCGTACCGACCAGTGGAAACTGTCCAGGCATGCTCACTTTGAACCAGTACTTGATCCATAAGCATCGCTTACATGTGGAAAGTCCAAAGGTTAAATCTGATGGAGAAATGTTTTCACGGGCTGGTTTTGCAGGTTTAATCATGTCGCAATTGTGGACTCAACCACTGACAATTGCAGCGATCAAAACAGTTATTCCCAAAATAATCATGATCGATCCGCCCGTGGCGCGCAATTTTTCTAATCTGCTGGAGTCAGTTGCTAACCATTGTCGAGCTGTTCCAGCTAATAAGCCCCATGAACCATCAGATGCCAGAGCCAAGAGAGAAAATATTGCACCAAGGATTATCAACTGGCCCGTGACGTGACCACGCTCTCGATCAATAAATTGAGGCAGTACTGCGGCGTAAAAAACTAATCCCTTTGGATTGAGCGCACCCACCCAAAAGCCATCTCTGATTGATCGAAAAGTACTTGGTGCAACATCGCCCTGATTAGTCATATCAGCTGCATGCACTGTGCGATGTCTAATTGCATCAATACCCAAGTACACCAAGTAAAGGCCACCGCCCCATTGAATCGCGATGTAGGCCAGCTCTGACTGTTGAAGTACTGGACCTAAACCGAAGGCAACAAATGTGGATAGAAAAAATGCTCCAGTTACATTTCCAACAACTGTAATGACCGCTGTCTTTCTACCCCAGGCGATGGCCCGAGCGATTACAAACAAAACGCTCGGGCCAGGGGCCAAGATGATCACCATCGCGGCAACAATATATTCAGGCAGCCGTGATGGAATTATCATGAAGGGAACTTACTAATTGCCTCTTGACTTAGCAATTGAATGCAGAACTCGGTATCCCACAATTGCCACCAAAGTAGCGTTAATGATTCCGTTGAATGTGTAATCTCCACGAGTCCATGACATATCGGCGATACCTATAATCAAAGCAGAACCTGCTATCAAGAGATTAGTTGAGTTCGCAAAATCAACTTTTCCTTCAATCCAGATTCTGGCGCCGACAACACCGATCATTCCAAATAGTGCAACTCCAACGCCGCCAAGAGCACCAACTGGAGTTGCGCTCAATACCGCGCCAAATTTAGGTGATAGTGATAGCCCAATTGCGCCAACACCTGCAATCCAATATGCGGCAGTTGAATACACGCGAGTTGCAGCCATCACGCCGATGTTTTCAGCATATGTAGTTGTACCTGAACCTCCACCAAAACCTGCAAGGGTTGTAGCAACGCCATCTGCCATCAGCGCATTTCCCATTTGATCGTCTAGATCCTTACCAGTCATTGATGCAACAGCCTTTACGTGACCAACGTTTTCTGCGATCAAGACAAGGACTACAGGCAAGAACAAAATAATTGCCTTGCCATCAAAAGTTGGGTTGGTAAATGTTGGAAGCGCAAACCACTTGGCCGCTGTGATGCCATCAGTCTTCACGTCGCCCTGAACATAAGCCAAGCCGTATCCAATAAGCAGACCCAGAAAGACGCTGATGCGACCCATGAAGCCACGAGAAAATGCTGAGATCAAACCAATTGATGCCAATGTGACGACACCAACAATTGGTCCAGCGGTAAAGTTATTTTTTGCAGCACCTGCCAAGTTCAAACCGATGACCATAACGATCGTTCCAGTTACAACAGGTGGCAACATCCAGTTGATCCAACCAATTCCAGCTTGGCGAACAATCAAACCAACAGCGGCCAAGATCAAGCCAGTAACAACGACCCCACCAAGTGCTGCGCCCATTCCACCACTTGTCTTTGCAGCAGCAATAGGAGCAAGGAAGGCAAATGATGATCCTAAGTAACTAGGAACCTTGTTTTGGGTCAGTGCTAGAAATAGCAGTGTGCCGATTCCTGAGAAAAACAGAGTTGTCGTTGGAGGGAAGCCGGTGATGATAGGAACCAAGAATGTTGCGCCAAACATGGCGGCAATGTGTTGCAACCCAACACCAATAGTGCGGGGCCAGGTCAGGCGCTCATCAGTTGAAACAACCTCGCCCGATGTAATCGATTTACCGTTTCCATGAAGCTTCCACGAGAGTAGAGACACTTGAAACTTCCCTTCTTTTGGGTATCCGGAGTAGGACACTGAGAAAAAGCGTAGAACCAGCCTCCTGCCATCCCGTGTATACGCCACGCCCTTTTGGCCTCAAGTTGCACCCTTGGATATATCCCATTAGATTACGGCTCGATATATCGACTAGATATATATGGCGGAATAGGCCAGCTAAGGGAAAGGCAGGGAAAGATGCGCTCGCGTTCAGAGTCACTCGAATTCGCCCTCCTTGGCCTGCTTTCACAAGCACCTTTGCATGGCTATGAGTTACGAAAGCGCATCGGCACCATATTCGGCCCCTTCCGCGCCTTGTCATTTTCCGTTCTCTATCCGCAACTTCGTCGAATGATGGAGGCTGGGCTAATAGAAGAAAGCCTCATGGAGGCAACGTCACGCCGCTCGCGCATTGTGTATGCAATCACCGAAAAAGGCGCTCGCAAGTTTGAAACTTTAACTGAATCAGTAACACCTGAAACTTGGGAAGATGAAGGGTTCGAGATCCGTTTCGCATTCTTTTCACCGACCTCAGCGAACAACAGAGTAAGAATTCTTGAGGGACGCCATCGTCGACTTAAGGAGAAAGCCGAAATCCTTCGTGGTGAACTCGAGAAGTCACCTGTTGGTATCGACAAATATCTGGAGGAATGGCGACGTCATTCACTGGAGACAGCTGACCGAGAGATTGCTTGGCTGGAAGACATGATCAAAACCGAGAGGAAATAGAGTGAATATCACAACCGGTAAAGGCGACATCCGTGTTGCAATCGTTGGCGTTGGAAACTGCGCTAACTCATTAGTCCAAGGCGTTGAGTATTACAAAAATGCTGCCGTCGACCAAGAGATCCCAGGCCTTATGCACGCTGTTGTTGGGGGATACCACATCTCTAGCATCAAGTTCGTTGCAGCCTTCGATGTAGATGCAAAGAAGGTCGGACTAGATCTTGCTGATGCAATTTGGGCCAGCGAAAACAACACAATTAAATTTAGTGATGTCCCAAAGACTGGTGTTCCGGTACTTCGTGGTGTTACAAATGATGGTCTCGGAAAGTATTACAAGGAGACAATCACAGAGTCAGATGCACCGGCGGTAGATGTTGTGCAGGTTCTTAAGGATGAAGCGATCGATGTATTGATCTGCTACTTGCCTGTAGGTTCTGAAACAGCTGCTAAGTACTACGCACAGTGTGCGATCGATGCAGGATGTGCATTTGTTAATGCTCTGCCTGTGTTTATTGCATCAGATCCTGTCTGGGAAAAGAAGTTTGCAGATGCAGGACTTCCAATTGTTGGAGATGACATTAAGAGCCAAGTTGGTGCGACTATCACTCACCGCATCATGGCTAAGTTGTTCCAAGATCGTGGAGTTCACCTAGATCGCACCTATCAGCTCAATGTTGGTGGAAACATGGACTTCAAGAACATGCTCGAGCGTGATCGTCTTGAGTCCAAAAAGATCTCAAAGACCAACTCTGTGACATCACAGTTAAACCATGATCTTGGTGAGAAGAATGTTCACATCGGACCATCGGATTACATTCCATGGCTAGACGATCGCAAGTGGGCCTACGTTCGCCTCGAAGGTCGTGCTTTCGGAGATGTTCCACTTAACCTTGAGTACAAGTTGGAAGTTTGGGATTCACCAAACTCAGCAGGTGTAATCATCGATGCGCTACGTTGCGCAAAGATCGGTCTTGATCGCAAGATCGGTGGAGCACTTCTTTCACCATCTAGCTACTTCATGAAGACACCACCAACTCAGTACACAGATGAGGCTGCTCATCAAAAGACTGAAGACTTCATTTCAGGAAAGATCGATCGCTAAATATTAACTCGCTAGAAAATAGCGAAAAAGAAAAGCCCCCAGCTAATTAGTTGGGGACTTTTCTCTATAAATGAACTTTAGTCATGCGGCCTTTGTTCGCGTTGGTTCGGTAATCTTGTTAAAAGCTGTATCCCCATAATGGAATCTATAGGCAAGAGAAAGTAAGACTCGAAGATTTGTTTTTGAATCTGATTTAATCCCAAACACTTGAGCACTACGGCTCACAGTATTTTCGACAACTTTTTCCGAGTGAGAGGTCTTTTCTGCAATCGATGCATTAGATCTTCCGTCGCAAACCAACTCTAAAACCAACTTCTCAAACGGGGTTAGCTCTCTCGAACGTATCGTGATGTCTTTTAACATAGTCAGTTCCGCCTCTCCGCGTGTTTTCATTGTGCTCCTATATCTGGCCTCTGTCTCCTATTAGGATGGTCACATGAGTCAGACCTTGATTTCGATGGACAATAAAGTGCTAACACTCAGCCTCAATCGACCTGAGAAAATGAACGCCTTGAACCGTGTGATGTACCAGGGATTAACTACAGCCTTAAATGATGCAGCCGGTGACTTTGGTGTGCAGGCAGTTGTTTTAACTGGTGAAGGAGAGCACTTCACGGCAGGAAATGACATTGTCGATTTTATGGACAATCCACCGACCTCTGAAAGCTCGGAGGTTGCTGAGTTTTTAGCCGCGTTACTTAACTTTCCAAAACCCTTGTTAGCAGCGATCAATGGCAACGCAGTAGGCGTTGGCACAACCATGTTGCTTCACTGCGACGTTGTCATTGCTGCACCTTCTGCAAAATTTTCGATGCCCTTTGCTTCATTGGGATTGGTGCCTGAAGCGGGTTCAAGTTTCTTGTTTCCACAATTAGTTGGCTATCAAAGAGCAGCCCGAATCTTTATGACAGGTGAGAGTTTTGGCGCAAGTGAAGCAATTGAAATGGGATTGGTGACTTCAAGTGAAGCCAACCCATTAGCAAAGGCACAGGAAATTGCCGCGCACATTGCCGAGCAACCTCCTCAAGCAATCATCAACACCAAGGCATTGTTGAAAGCTAGAACACACGATGCTGTTGCAGCTGTGATGAAGGCTGAGTTTGAAATTTTTGCTATGGCCCTTTCATCCGATGAAGCCATGGAAGCGTTCATGAAATTTATGTCAAAGAAGGGTAAGTAAATGTCACTTGCTGGGAAGCGAATTTTTATCACCGGAGGCTCACGGGGGATTGGTCTTGCAATCGCACTTCGAGCTGCTCGCGACGGTGCATCAATTGCAATTGCGGCCAAGACATCAGATCCCAATCCAAAGTTGCCGGGCACTATTCATACCGCTGCCGCCGAAATCGAAGCAGCAGGCGGTAAGGCGTTGGCTATCCAATGCGATCTAAGGGATGAGACCCAAATCGAAGCTGCTGTGAACCAAGCCGCGCAGGCATTTGGTGGCATCGACATTCTTGTTAATAACGCCAGTGCGATCAATTTAACTCGCACGGATCAAACCCCGGCCAAGCGGTTTGATTTGATGTTTGATGTCAATGTACGTGGCACCTTTTTGACATCTCAGGCTGCGCTTCCACATCTTCGTAGTTCGGCTGCTGAGGGAGGCAACCCACACATTTTGAATCTTTCCCCACCGCTATCTATGAAGCCTATCTGGTTTAAAAACCATGTTGCTTACACAATGGCAAAGTACGGCATGAGTATGTGCGTTCTTGGAATGGCAGAAGAGTTCAAGCGGGATGGAATCGGGGTCAACGCGCTATGGCCGCGAACTGTGATCGATACCGCTGCCCTTCAAATGATTCCTGGAATCGACGCATTAGCAGGTCGCACCCCTGAGATTCTGGCAGATGCTGCCTACATTATCTTTAATCGCGATGCGAAAGAATGCACAGGCAATTTCTTTGTAGATGATGTTTTGCTAGCCAGTGAGGGCATCACAGATCTTGAGAAATACTCTGTTACCCCTGGCACCAAGGATTTTCTCTTAGACTTCTTTCTCGACTAAACTCTCGAATATGCGAAAGTTCATCTCTTTTATTTTTATTGTGGTTGCTTTACTTCTTTCCACGCCGAGCTCTTATGCCCATGTAGAAATAACCTCTAGCTTTCCTGAGCAATATACAAATGCAACACCTATCCCACAACAAGTGTGGATTGAGTTCAGCGGGGCTTTGCAGGAATTAGATGGAGAAGTGCTTAATACGATAGAAGTAATTGATTCAACCGGCATTGCGGTCAGTTTTGGTGACCCAGTCATTGAAGGTTCCCGGATCACAACAAAAGTTTCAGGACAAAGCGCGCCCGGAGTTTTTATCGTCAAGTACCGGGTAGTGGGGCAGGATGGCCACATTATCGACGGTGAGTACACCTTTAACGCCTCACCTGATTATGCAGCTACACCTGTGGCGGTATCGCTGGCTCAAGAAACGAATGATTCAAAAATTTATATCGGTGCAATTGTCTTGGCAGCTTTGCTTTTATCGTTAGTGTCGGGATACCTAATCATCACCAGAATAAATAAAGGGAAGTAATGCCAAAGTTCGAGCTTGAAACAAACAGCACAAACATGATTCAAGAGTCTGAACGAAATGGTTCGGCACGTTCACTCTTCTGGCCGTGGGCGGCAGCAAATGTTTCACTGTTGGCTTTGTCTTATGGATCATTTTTCTTAGGTTTCGGAATTTCATTCAGTCAAGCCACCTTGGCGGCCATTTTCGGAACAATCTGCTCCTTTCTATTAGTCGGTGTTAGTTCCTTGGCTGGCAAGCGCTCAAACGCACCAACAATGGTGTTAGCCCGTGCAACGTTCGGAGTTAAGGGCAGCATTGTTCCGGGAATTCTTTCTTATTTGATTTTTGTCGGCTGGGAAACGGTGTTGGTGTCTCTTGCAACCCTTGCCACCGGGACTGTATTTGCTCGAATTGGTGGCCTAGATCAGAACCTAGCCTTGGTGATCGGATTTGTTATTTCGGTTTCATTGACTGTTTTTGGGGGAGTTCTAGGATTTTCAGTAATTATGCGCTTGCAAAAAGTTCTAACAATTGTGACCGTTGTTTTGACTGCGGTGTATATCTCCTTGACAGTTGATGAGATTAATTGGAGTGCAGTAAATGCCATTAAAGATGGTTCCACCCAAGGGTTTATTGGTGCGTTGGTGTTTGCGATCACAGGCATAGGGCTTGGTTGGGTCAACTGCGCGGCAGATTATTCTCGCTATTTGCCAAGAACTGCATCCAGCAAGGGCGTTGTTGGGTGGACCGTCTTTGGGGCATCCGTTGTACCAATTGTTTTGGTCATTTATGGTTCAGCACTTTCTGCCAGTAGTAAAGAGTTAAGTGATGCAATAGCTATGGATCCCATAGGTGCACTTACTTCAATGCTTCCAACCTGGTTCTTAATTCCATTCGCACTTGTTGCAATTTTAGGCCTTGTAGGTGGAGCAATTTTGGATCTTTATTCATCGGGGTTGGCGTTAGTATCGATTGGTGTTCGTCTAAAGAGACACCAGGCGGCATTGATTGATGCGATGATCATGTTAACTGGAACAATTTATATTGTCTGGTTCGCCGATAATTTCTTTTATCCTTTCCAAGGATTTTTGATTACTTTGGGTGTTCCTGTGGCGGTATGGTCAGCCATTTTTGTAGCAGATGTAATTCTGCGCAAGAAGCCTTATGTGGAGAAAGATCTATTTGATACAAATGGAATTTATGGAAACATTAATAGGAATTCATTGGCACTTATGGCAATAGGATCAGTTGTGGGTTGGGGATTTGTTACCAACACATTTGCTTCCTGGTTATCGTGGCAAGGTTATTTCTTAGGAATAATCGGCGGGAAAGAGGGTCCTTGGGCTTTTGCTAATCTGGGTGTGATCTTTGCTTTAATGATTGGATTTTTTGGTCATATTTTTATCGCGCGAAAAGCTATCGGACAACAAGAGTCCGTCTAAGCCAGATATATCCGATTAATCCCGAAAGGATTGCGGAGCAAAATAACCCAAGCCGAACCTGATTGAGTTCAGAATTATTGGTAGCGGCAATTTCTGCAATGACTAAGGAAACCGTCATTCCCATTCCGGCCAACGCCCCGATTCCAGTTACCTGCTTTAGTTGAAGATCAGTTTTAAGGCCAAACCGTATGGCTATCCAAGCAAATAAAGTGATACCCACAATTTTTCCAATAACACGCGCGACAACTAAAGAAATCGTTGTATTTGATGTGAAGCTGTTGAGATCCACATTTAATGGAATATTGACCACAATGATCACTGGAAGAATAAAGTAGGTTGTTACCGGTGTTAAAAATTTGAATATTGATTTGATTTGAGAATCACCGAGCGGCATCAATATTCCTAAAGCAGCAGCCCCCAGTGTTGAAATCGCCTTCTCAGGTTCAAGTTGGTTCCCATAGAAAAATCCAAGGACGATCAACGAGAACAGGTCATCAGCGATCGCCAAAGTTAGTAAAAACAAACGAAGGTGTGGCCCAACTCTTTTACCTAGTAGCGAAAGCACACCAAGTGCTAACGCAATATCAGTTGGCATTGATGTTGCCCAAAGATTTGAACCAGGTCGTAAAGTTAAGAATATAAGTGCGGGAACTGACATCCCACCGATAGCTGCAATTACTGGAAGAAGGGCAGACTTCACATCTTTCAAACCGTGTCTGATCTCTAGCCCGACTTGAAAAAAGAATAATGCGATCAGAACATCAATAAACATGGGTTCAATCTACCTGAGACACAAACAACAAAGCCCGCCATTTTAAGGGCGGGCTTTGTTTAATTGGATTTCTTAGATGTCGTAGTACAGCTCAAACTCTGCTGGGTGCGGACGTAGTCGGACATAGTCGACCTCTTCCTTACGCTTAAAGGCAATCCACGTATCGATGAGATCCTTAGCAAATACCCCACCACGAGTTAAGAACTCATGATCCTTTTCGAGGTTGTTAAGAACTTCATCGAGAGAACCAGGTACCTGAGGAATTGCAGCTGCTTCTGCACCTTCTAGTTCGTAGAGATCCTTATCAACTGGGGCAGGTGGTTCGATCTTATTGATGATTCCATCAAGACCAGCCATTAGCATTGCAGCAAACGCTAGATATGGATTTGATGATGGATCTGGACAACGGAATTCAATGCGCTTTGCCTTTGGATTGGATCCTGTAATTGGGATACGGATACAAGCCGATCGGTTACGAGCAGAGTAAACAAGGTTTACTGGCGCTTCATATCCTGGAACCAAACGTCGGTATGAGTTAACGGTTGGATTTGTGAAAGCCAATAGGGATGGTGCGTGCTTTAGCAGTCCACCGATATACCAACGCGCCATTTCTGAAAGATCGCCATATGTTCCTGCTTCGAAGAACAGTGGCTTTCCATCTTTCCAAAGAGACTGGTGAACGTGCATACCTGAACCGTTATCTCCGAACAATGGCTTTGGCATAAATGTCGCTGTCTTACCACCTTGCCACGCAGTGTTGCGAATGACGTATTTAAATTTCATGACATCATCGCCGGCGCTCAAGATATCTGTGAATCGATAGTTGATCTCCATCTGCCCTGCAGTTCCAACCTCGTGGTGTGAACGCTCAACAAGCAGTCCTACCTTGCCAAGTTGCATAACCATTTCATCGCGAAGATCTGCAAATTGATCAGTTGGTGAAACTGGGAAATATCCACCCTTTACACGTGTGCGGTATCCGCGGTTAGGTGTTCCGTCAGCGTCGTATTCCACACCTGTGTTCCAAGCACCTTCGTAAGACTCAATTTCGTGAACAGCAGAGTTAATGCCAGTCTTAAAGCGCACGCTGTCGAAAACATAAAATTCAGCTTCAGGAGCGAAAAATGCAGTATCGGCAATTCCTTGTGAGCGCATGTAATCAACTGCGCGTGCGACTACTCCACGTGGGTCACGGCTGTAAGGAGTGTTGTCGACTGGATTGTGTACTGAGAAAATAATAATCAGTGTCTTCTCTTTACGGTAAGGATCGATGTATGCAGATCCCGGTACCGGGAGTAGTTTCATATCTGATTCATTAATTGTTTGAAACCCACGAATCGATGAACCATCAAACATTAATCCTTCAGTAAATACAGCTTCATCAAATGATTCAACAGGTACATTGAAGTGATGTTGGATTCCTGGTAAATCCGTAAAGCGAACATCGACAAGTTTGATGTCCTCTTTTTTGATATAGGCAAAAATTTCTGCTGCGTTCTTAAACATGCTTCTCCCAATTTCACATGTGGTGCGCTACTTCTCTCAACATTGAGCCCTGCGCTTTTATTAGTTGAACCTTAGGTCCAATCAGTGAAAATGACATAACCCGCTTGTTAAATCCATGTTACGGTTCAACGGCCCAGGGGTTAGGCTTGGCGTATGAACTTTGAATTTGTGCGAGTGAGCCTTGGAAGACGCATGGCCGCCTTGATGGTGGATTGGTTAGCTTGCTATTTCATTGTTGCTGCCTCCGCTGGCGGTTTAGGCGCTATGGCTTCTAATCGATCGCTTTCTGTCTTGGGACTTTTCTTCGCCGAGATTTCACTTTTGTCGGCCCTGCAAGGTGCCAGCTTGGGACACCGAATCTTTGGTATCAGGATCGTGCGCTTTAGCGATGGAGGAGCGATCAGTCCACTTCAAGCCCTGATTCGATCAGCCCTTTTAGTCACCGTAATTTTCGCAATTACCTTTGATGAAAACGGTCGCGGAATGCACGAGCGTTTTAGTCAGACAGTACTTACCCGAAATAAAGCCTAGAAGTAAAAGTTAACGACCTTTAGGTGCTCTTGATGGCATCGGTCCCTTGGGAATTGGCATTGACATTCCACCGACAGCTCTCAAGCGGGCTCGTACTTCGCGCATTTGATGCGCACTTAACTTCTTTGGCAGACGACGCAGCTCTCGCTGTAATTTACGAATAGGGGTACGACCCTCTTCATTTCCAACCAGAATTTCGATTACTGGAACACCTGGTGCAAAACGCTCAGCCTTTTTCTTTTCATCGGCCATCATTGTGCGCACCGAGTTTGAACCCTCACCTGTTAAAACAATTCCGGCGCGACCAACGCTTCGATGCACCATGTCTTGATTACGGGCAACCGCAACTGCTGGTGTTGTAGTCCAACCCTTGCGAATAGACATCAGAACACTTGCACCTGCACCAATTTGTCCATCAATTGCGGCGTATGCAGCGGTAGAGGCTTGGCGTGTAAAAAATATCAGGGTCGCAATGACCGCCACAGGCAATGTAATAAAGCCAAAGTAAATTGGATGCCCCAGAGATGCGCCGACTGCGATACCAATTGCCCACGTAATGACAAAGATTCCGGCTAATGCTGCGCTAATCCATGGCTTTACCTGCTTTGTGACTTTGTAAGCATCACGAAAGGCTTGGAAGCGAGGGGTCTTGATTTTCTTGGCTTTATCTTTTTTCTTGAACATAATCTCTAGTTTAGGGGTGCAGGCGCAGTTCCACCAAGACGAGCCGGTGCCCAACGCTGGCCGACATGACTATCAGGGTATTTTTCTTGAACATCCCGCAGCATTTGGATCATGGCCTCACGCAGTTGATTCTCGGCAGTCTCCACATCAGAATCTGGAGAATATGAAATCTGTTTACCAAATAATACTGACACAGGAATTTTGCCTCTTTTGAAATTCGGTTTGACTCCTTTTGTAAAGACTCGCTGACCGCCCCAGACAATTGTGGGCACAATAGGAACTCCGGCTCCAATTGCTAAACGCACCGCTCCAGATTTCAACTGTTTTATCTCAAAACTGGTAGAAATTGTTCCCTCTGGAAAGATTCCAATGATCTCGCCAGACTCAAGCGCCTTTAGCGCTGTCACAAATGATGCTGCACCATTGCTGCGATCAACATTTATGTGGTGCATACCGCGTAGCAAAGGTCCCGCTATTTTATGGTCAAAGAGTTCTTTCTTTGCCATAAACCGTACATAACGCTTTATAGGCAATGCCGCAGTCCCAGCTAATGCAAAATCTAAGTAGCTTGTGTGATTTATAGCAAGGATGGCTCCACCTTTACGTGGAATATGTTCATCACCTTCAAAACTAAATTTGAACCCAAGATATTTCCAGAATGATTTTATGAGAACAATAACCGGGGGATAAACCAGCTCAGCCATTGACAGTTTTCTTTTCCATGGCTTGCTTGTATAAACGACCTGCTCGATATGAAGAACGAACAAGTGGCCCACTCATCACACCAAGGAAACCAATGTGTTCAGCTTCTTGTGCCAATTCGACAAATTCTTGTGGCTTTACCCAACGTTCAACGGGGTGATGCTTGTTGGTAGGTCGGAGGTATTGAGTAATTGTGATTAAGTCACAACCGGCGCTATGAAGATCAATAAGTGCTTGCGAGATTTCTTCTCGTGTTTCGCCTAAGCCCAAGATCAGATTTGATTTTGTGATTAAACCAAAATCTTGCGCCATCCTGATGACGCGCAAAGATTTCTCATATGTAAATGCTGGACGAATTTGCTTAAATATTCTTGGCACAGTTTCCAAGTTATGGGCAAAAACTTCAGGCTTTGTTTCAAAAATTGGGTTTAGTAAATCTGGATTAGCGTTGAAATCCGGAGCTAACATTTCAACACCTGTGCCCGGATTTAATTCATGAACCTTGCGAATTGTTTCGGCGTAGAGCCAGGATCCTTCATCTTCAAGATCATCACGGGTTACTCCAGTGATAGTTGCGTATCGCAACCCCATTGATTTAACTGACATGGCAACTTTGAATGGTTCTGCAGGGTCTATGGGCAGTGGTTTTCCAGTATCAATATTGCAAAAATCGCAGCGACGAGTGCAACGATCGCCGCCAATTAAAAATGTTGCTTCTTTATCTTCCCAGCATTCAAATATATTTGGACAGGCTGCTTCTTGGCAGACGGTATGTAAGCCTTCACTCTTAACGAGTGCATGCAATCGGGTGTACTCAGGACCCATATTGGCCCTGGTTTTTATCCATTCAGGCTTGCGCTCGATTGGAGTTTCGGCGTTACGGGCTTCAATGCGAAGCAGCTTTCGGCCTTCCGGTGCCATCGTCATATGCTGACCTTATTCAATGATTCGCACATGTGCTGCTCTACAAGTGCCACAACTTCATCGACTGTAATCTTTCTTCCTAGTTCAACTTCCAACGAAGTAACATCAGCATCTTGAATACCACATGGAACAATCTGACTAAATGCAGAAAGGTCTGGATTAATATTTAAAGCAAAGCCATGCATGGTTACACCCTTTGTCACACGGACCCCTATTGCAGCTATCTTTCGATCTCCACGGGAATCTTGAATCCACACACCGGATCGTCCTTCAATTCGCACAGTCGAAACTCCAAGTTCGCTACAGATGTGAATCAGAGCGGTTTCAATTTCTCGGATAAATCCCACGAGTTCGGTAGGATTTTTCAACTTCACTATTGGGTAACCCACTAGTTGGCCTGGGCCATGCCATGTTATGCGGCCGCCGCGATCAACATCGATAACTGTGGCGCCATTAGTTGGCCGGTCCGACTCCTCTGTGCGTCGACCTGCTGTGAAAACCGATGGATGTTCTAGCAGCAACAAAGTGTTAGGCCTTGAATTTATTGCAACCTCTTCGTGGATTGTTCGCTGCAACTCCCAGGCTGTGTGATAGTCCATCAAGCCAAGATGGGAAACTGTGATTTGGACCCTACTGCGAGTCTCTAGTGGCGGCACACGGATAGCCTAAAGGTAGGCTTGCCTCCTTACCAATCCAAGCCACAAGTTCTTCTCGAAAGGCCTTTTCATATGTCTACAAACACCCAAAAGACGCGCAAACCATTTGCTGTAGCTCTTTTAGTTGTGATCGTGTGGTTTGCCATCACCGGTGTTTTTGGACCAATGTTTGGCAAACTGACATCTGTCCAAGAAAACAATAACTCGTCATTCTTGCCCAAAGGCGCTGAGGCAACTTTGGCCTCTGATGAGATCGCAAAGTTTTCAGATAAAGACAGTTTTAATTTTCCTGCGCTGATTTTGTTTGAAGGTAAGTCAACCCCAGAGACTTTTGCGGCGATAAACGCTCATTTGGCTAAGGTCGGATCACTGACTTTGGGTGGCACCGAGGCGAAGATTTCTGATTACTTGGCCCCTGGTCAAGAAATTTCTGTATTCCCCGCTCAAGATGGAAAAGCGATTTTGGCAAATGTTCCACTAGATGGAAATGCCATTAGTAAAATTTTACCTAACGATGAACCCGTCTTACCTTCAATTGTTGAGGCGCTCCGCGAAGACATTAAGCCGATAGCAGCTGCCAACGGATTTGAACCGTATGTAACAGGTCCAGCAGGGTTGTTGGGAGATCTATTTGGTGCATTCGGAAGCATTGACTCAAGTCTGCTTCTAACGACGCTGGCAGTTGTCGCGGTAATTCTGATTTTTGTGTATCGATCTCCAATACTGTGGATTATTCCCTTGGTCTCAGCGTTGTTTGCTTTGACCATGGCTGGTGGAATTGTTTATCTCTTAGCTAAAAATAATATTCTGGATGTAGATGGCCAATCCCAAGGAATATTATCGGTGCTAGTAATTGGCGCAGCGACAGATTATGCACTTCTTTTAATAGCGCGCTATCGTGAAGAGCTTCATGTTCATGAAAACCGTTTTGATGCAATGCGTGCGACCTACAAAGGGGTTTGGGAGCCAATCCTGGCATCGGGTTCAACGGTTTCAATCTCTTTATTAGTTTTGTTGTTTAGCCAGTTAACGAACACAGCCGGACTTGGTCCAATCGGTGCCATTGGAATTGTTTGTTCAATGATTACGATTTTAACCTTGTTGCCAGCTCTACTGCTTCTCTTTGGACGTTGGATTTTTTGGCCGCGCAAACCATTGTTTGATGGTGATGATCATGTTATGTCTGGACTATGGTCAAAAGTTGGAAACACAATAGGAAAAAATCCCCGAAAAGCCTGGGTTATATCTGGTGCCTTTCTGTTGATTTTTGCTTTTGCCTCGACAACATTAAAGACAGATGGTCTCGGAACTGTAGATACCTTTACTGGGAACCCAGAATCAGTCGTCGGACAGAAATTACTAGAAACACATTTTCCAGGAGGAGAAGGAGACCCTACCCAGGTGGTTGTTTCTGCTGACAAGATCGATCTGGTTACAGATCGAGTCGCTACCGCTCCTGGTGTGATTAATGTTGAACCGCAAATGGATCGACTAAATCCAACTGTAATTCAGGTTGTGGGCGGGAAAGCGATTTTAAATGTAACCCTCAATAAAGCTCCAGATAGCGTAGAAGCGGGTAACGACATTCCGAAGATTCGTGAAATAGCTCGCTCTGCTGATCCAACTGCGTTAGTTGGCGGAACAAGTGCCGTCTACTTCGATGTTCGTGCAGCAAATAATCGCGATAACAAGACAATCATTCCAATCATTTTGTTTGTGATTACGCTCATTCTTGGCTTACTTTTGCGAAGTATTCTAAGTGCAATAGTTCTACTGGGAACCGTAGTGCTTTCATACTTTGCAACATTGGGTGTCTGTGCGCTGATGTTTAACCATGTATTCGGTTTTGCCGGTGGCGACAACTCATTCCCTCTATTTGCCTTCATTTTCTTGGTCGCATTAGGAATTGATTACAACATTTTCCTAATGACCAGAGTTCGTGAAGAGTCTGCAAAAATTGGAACTCGTGCAGGTGTCATTCGGGGCGTAACTGTTACAGGCGCAGTAATTACATCTGCGGGAATCGTATTGGCCGCAACATTTGCAGTCCTTGGCTTGCTACCACTAGTCCCACTTGCTCAACTTGGTTTTGCCGTTGCCTTCGGTGTTTTACTAGACACAATAATCGTGCGTTCAATTTTGGTACCTGGTTTGGTACACGAGATTGGTGGCAAGATCTGGTGGCCATCTAAATTGCAAAACAAGTAACAATGCCCGCTAACTCAGCCGAAGTTCTCATTGTTGGGGCGGGGTTGGCTGGTCTAAGTGCCGCCCTAGAACTAGAGGCTCAAGGTATAGATGTGTTGTTGATCGAATCAACAGATCGCGCCGGTGGCCGAGTGGCAAGTGATGTGATTGATGGTTTCATCTGTGATCGCGGCTTTCAGCTCATTAACTCGCGCTATCCAGCTTTGGTTGAATTAGATGTTGTCAAAGAACTAGATTTCCTTGAAGCGCCACGGGTTGTCGAAGTTTCACTTGGCAATCGCCGTCATCCCATTGGTGATCCTAGACAGGTGCCTTGGACAGTATTGGATAAAGCGACAGGAACAATCCCAGAAAAATTAGCGCTATTGCTATTCCTAATTCGTGAAGCAAAGCCCGATCTATCTGTAGGGCAGGCGCTGCGTTCAACTGGCGAAACTTATGAACGCGTGCTTCGTCCTTTTTTGCACGGAGTTTTTTTAACAGATCCCGATAATGTTGACGCCAGATACGGACACTTGACTATTAAAAGTTTTGTTAATGGAAAACCGGGGATCCCGCGCAATGGAGTGGGTGAGTTACCAAAGGCACTAGTGAAGCGTTTGAGTAGTGTCATTTATAACACCCGGGTCGATCGCATTGATAAAACATCTGTATATACAAACAGTGGTGTTTTCTCAGCTGAAAAGATTTTGATTTCAACTGATGCAACAACTGCAACTCAACTGCTGGGGCTACCTGAAGTTCCACGAATGGCTGGTTGCATCACTTGGTATCACGCGACACCAAATAATCCTTCGTGCAATGGACGTTTAGTAATCGATGGGCAGCGGCGTGGTCCCATTATCAATACTGTTGTTATGTCAGATATTTCAAGTAATTACGCACCTAATGGTGCACACTTGATTTCGACAACTACTGATTTGTCTGCCACGGAATCAGATGTTAGGCGTCATTTATCAATTGTGTGGGGGACAAGCACACATGAATGGCTGTTCGTCGCCAAATATGAAATTCCAGCGGCTCTGCCGATTCAAAGAATTGGTCGCCCGTTATCTCAGGCGGTAAAGATTAACGAACACCATTTTGTCGCCGGAGATCATAGAACGGTTCCTTCACAACAAGGCGCGTTATTTTCAGGCCGCCTTGCGGCGAAGTTAATCTTCGATTAGCTGGGCCAACGCCTCTGAGATATGCGGGTAATCCCAAGTAAAACCTGCATCTTGCAAAACTTGAGGCATGACCTTCTTTGAGCCAAGAATTTCAGAGGAAAATCCACCCAGTGCAATCTTTAGCGCAATTGCTGGGGCAGGAAATACTGCAGGACGATGCATTGCTCGTGCTAGCGCTGATGTGAACTCCTGGTTAGTTACAGGATTTGGAGCGGTTAAGTTAACTGGGCCTGAAATTGGATGTGCCAAAAGAAATTCAATCGCACGAATTTGATCATGCAATGTGATCCAAGACCACCATTGTTTTCCATTTCCTAATTTTCCACCTAGACCTAAACGAAATAATGGAAGCATCTTGCCAAGAGCTCCACCTGTTGGATCTAAAACCAATCCAGTACGAAGCTTTACTGTGCGAGTAGCGCCAGCTAAATCTGCCGCACCTTCCCATTCGCGGCAAACGGCAGCTAGAAAATCATCACCCGCGCGATCAGTTTCTATCACTGCCCGGTTTCCGCTCTCGCCATACCAACCAATTGCAGATGCTGAGATAAACACTTGCGGCTTTAGTTCAGCAACAGCATTTGCAATTGCTGTTGTACCCAATAATCTTGAATTTAGAATTTCACTTTTGTATTTCCTGCTCCACCGTTTGTCACCAACACCGACTCCGGCCAAGTGAATGATTGCATCAACACCACGCAGGGGTTCTAAATCTACAAAACCTGTTTGCGGATCCCAGCGCACTTCATCAGGTGCAACAGTCGCGCGACGAACTAGACGCTGGACAGTATGACCTTCACTCTTTAAGTGTCCAACAAGCGCGGTTCCTATAAGGCCTGACGCACCTGTAATCGCAATTCGTTGTGGAACTGACATGTCTGCTTAGAGTCCTAGATCTGACTCAAATGCGCCGCCTTCTAGGCGCTCTTTGAGTGTGACTAAGAATCGAGCAGCATCTGCGCCATCTACAACACGGTGATCATAGGAAAGTGCAAGGTAGACCATCGAACGGATGGCAATTGTTTCGCCGCCATCTTCACCACGAACAACCATGGGGCGCTTCACGATTGCACCCAATCCAAGAATTGCTACCTGTGGTTGATTGATGATTGGAGTGTCAAATAACGCTCCGCGACTTCCAGTATTGGTTAGGGTAAAAGTTCCGCCACCAAGTTCATCTGGAGTTACCTTGTTATCTCGTGTTCGCGCTGCAAGATCTGCGATCTTTCGTGCGATACCACCCATATTTAAATCACCAGCATTAGCGATAACGGGAACAAGCAAACCTCGTTCGGTATCAACTGCAATGCCTAGGTGTTCTGTTCCATGATAGGTAATTCGATCGCCTTCAACGGAAGAGTTCAACACTGGATGCTGCTTTAGCGCTTCACAAACTGCAACTGCAAAGAATGGAAGGAAGGAAAGCTTTACCCCTTCACGAGCCTCAAAACTTGCCTTTGAACGATCGCGTAAACGCGCAATCTTTGTGACATCTACTTCAATGACAGTAGTTAACTGCGCACTCACCTGAAGTGATTCAACCATGCGAGCAGCAATAACTTTACGAAGTCGAGACATCGTCACCGTTGTTCCGCGAAGCGGAGAAACTGCAACAACTGGTGGCTTAGCAGCACTTGAAGCAGAAACAACAGATACTGAAGCAGCAGGTGCTGCAGGACGAGCAAGCGCCTCAATATCTTCGCGGCGAATTCGGCCACCGATTCCTGTTCCCGTGACCTGTGCAAGATTGACACCAAGTTCTGATGCAAGTTTGCGAACTAGAGGAGTTACATAGGCATCAGCAGGTTGTGCAACTGGAGCTGCAACAACAGGAGCTGGTGACGCAACAACAGGAGCTGGTGACGCAACAACAGGAGCTGCAACAACAGGAGCCGG
>Ga0209400_1000266_pt1 | contig 45993 bp, 40 predicted proteins | sample M_130807_EF_Meta_FD_187313 | JGI IMG/M metagenome (GOLD analysis project Ga0209400, IMG submission 187313) | Freshwater microbial communities from Lake Montjoie, Canada to study carbon cycling - M_130807_EF_MetaG (SPAdes) (version 2) | ecosystem: Environmental > Aquatic > Freshwater > Lake... | reverse complement strand
AGAATCTCCCCTGCTACTCAAACAGAGATTGCTGAAGCTTCACATCATGCTGCCGAACTTGAATCTCAAGTTCAGAAAGCCATCGAATCCTCTAAGTAATCACTAAGAACAACTGAAGTGCTCATCACAGGTAACATCTTTGTGGTGGGGACAGCTGGTTCTGGAAAGAGCACGGCTGCCAAGAAGCTTGCTCTGAAGTTAGGCCGAAAACATGTTGAGATCGACTCTATTTTGTGGCTTCCGAATTGAACTAAGCGTAGCGACTCCGAACTAACTGAACTTCTTCAAATGGAGCTTGCGTCTGGCCCAATAGTTATGGATGGCAAGTTCGCTACTAAAGGAATCAGACCAAAACCTGGTGATGTGCTGGTGTTTCTTGATTATCCACGTTGGTTGGTAATGACTCGACTCATCAGAAGAAGCCTGTCGAGAGTGATTCTGCGAAAAAGTTGTGCTCTGGTAACCAAGAGCAGTTAAGATTTCTAGTCTCCAGAGATCCTGAAGTAAATCCAATTCTGCACGCATTTTCAAACACATTCAAGAAGGCATCAAAGCTATACCAGCTTGATTGAGCAGTCCTCTGCCACCACTAACCACATAGTAAAAAACCCCAAGCAGTTTAGAAAACTACTTGGGGATTTTTGAGTAACTTTAGTGAGCGTGTTGCCCTCTTGAGTGTTCGAATACAAACCCGATCAGAGCAAGAATAGAAAATGGCAGTCCTATAGCAAACATCCACCAGCCAACGGCCAATGATGTGAATGAAATTGCACTACCGATACCTAGCATTAGAGGCCACCAAGACCAAGGTGCGTAGAAGCCCATTTCAGCTTCACCGTCTTCAATGTTGGCATCAAGTAAGTCCTCAGGGCCAGTGAAGTTCTTAGATGCCCTTGCAAGGTAAAAGGAGATAAACCCAGTTAGGAACACAAGCATCGCAAGAGCGGCAAATCCAATTACTTCAATCTCTTTGTCTACCTGATAAGACCAGAAACCATAAACTGCTGCAGCAAGAGCAAAGAAAACAGTCAGTATGTTTAGAAGTTTGACATTAGTCTTCATTCCCTATTTCTTCCTCTCAGTTGAAAGCACCTTTGCCTCTGGGGATGCGAACTCAGGATGATTTAGATCAAACGCAGGAGATTCACTTCTGATTCGAGGAATAGATGTGAAGTTGTGTCTTGGGAATGGTGAAGCAGTTGCCCACTCTAGTGAACGGCCATAACCCCATGGATCATTCATCTCAACCTTTACACCTTTTCGGCTGGTGATCCATACGTTCCATAGGAATGGAATCATCGATAGTCCAAGGAGGATAGCTCCAACTGATGAAACTTGGTTCATCCAGGTAAAGCCATCGCCTTCTAGGTATGTGTAATAGCGGCGAGGCATACCGGCCACACCCAACCAGTGCTGAATCAAGAATGTGATGTGGAAGCCGAAGAACAGCAGCCAGAAGTGAATTTTACCTAGGCGTTCGTTTAGCATCTTGCCGGTAAATTTTGGCCACCAGAAATAGAAACCTGCGAACATCGCGAACACCACGGTACCGAATACCACGTAGTGGAAGTGTGCTACGACAAAGTAAGAATCACTTAGGTGGAAATCCAACACCGGAGAAGAAAGAATAACTCCAGTTAGACCACCGAAAATAAATGTGGTCAGGAAGCCAAGGCTCCAAAGCATTGGTGTTTCGAAAGTAATTGACCCTCGCCACATTGTTCCAATCCAGTTAAAGATTTTTACTCCGGTTGGAACAGCGATGAGCATCGTTGTTAGTGCAAAAAATGGCAGCAAAACAGAACCAGTGACATACATGTGGTGAGCCCAAACAGTCATTGACAAAGCAGCGATAGCTATGGTCGCGTAAATCAAAGTTCTGTAGCCAAACACCGGCTTACGGCTAAAGACCGGGAATATTTCAGAAACGATGCCAAAGAATGGAAGCGCAAGGATATAAACCTCAGGGTGTCCGAAGAACCAGAAAAGGTGCTGCCAAAGCATCGGTCCACCATTGGCCGGATCGAAGATGTGTGCACCAAACTTTCTGTCTGCACCAAGAGCGAATAGCGCTGCTGCAAAAGGAGGGAAGGCCATGATTACCAGAATGGAGGTTACCAGAGTGTTCCATGTGAAAATCGGCATACGGAACATTGTCATACCTGGAGCTCGCATGGTGATGATGGTGGTGATGAAGTTAACACCACCGAGGATTGTTCCAAATCCGCTCAACGCAAGACCAAAGACCCATAAGTCTCCCCCGAGTCCTGGCGAAAACGTCGTACTCGACAGCGGAGCATATGCGAACCAACCGAATGACGCCGCTCCTTGAGGAGTAAAGAATCCTGCAACAGCAATAAAAGAACCGAAGAAATAGAACCAGTAGGCCATCGCATTTAGTCTTGGGAATGCGACATCCGGAGCACCAATTTGCACTGGCATCAAAACGTTAGCAAAACCAGCAAACAAAGGCGTAGCGAACATCAGCAACATGATTGTGCCGTGCATCGTGAACAGCTGATTGTATTGCTCTTTAGTTTGGACAATTGTCAGACCCGGCATAGCAAGCTGTGCGCGGATAAGCAATGCCATTACTCCAGCGATCATGAAATAAACGAAAGAAGTAATTAGATACAGGTAACCAATTTTTTTATGGTCAGTGGTAGTCAGCCAATCAACAATGATTTGACCCTTAGATTTTTTTGCTGGACTTATCATCTTTAGCCTTCACTCTTAGGGTTGTCACCAGGCAGATTATTGTTCCTGTTTATGTTGTTTGGATCATCCGGATTTGCAGTGAGCTGACCTGTGTTACCCATGGCTGCAAGCTCAACCATTCTGGCGTCGTAGTCTGCCTGAGAAACTACTTTCACATTGAAGAGCATCATCGAGTGGAATTCTCCACACAATTCAGCACACTTGCCTTTGTAGTCACCGATTACTTGAGGAGTCAAAAACATTTTGTTCACTCGACCAGGGAATACATCTTTTTTGTATAAGAAATCGATAACCCAGAAAGAGTGGATGACATCTCTAGAAATCAAATCAAATTCAACGGATTTATTCACCGGTAAGTAAAGTGTAGGTAGTTCTGCTTCTGTACCGTCTTCTTGTAACTGTAGACCGGTGTCATAAACGTTGTCATTGGTGTAGTTGAAATCCCATGACCACTGTTTTCCAACAACTTCGATTCGGTAGTCACTGGCAATTGGTTTTTCAATTGCATCTATATCTCTTGCAGTCAGAGCAAAGAATCCTAAAACCAAGATGAAGGGAATAACTGTGAAAAGAGTTTCGATTGGCATGTTGTATCTAAACTGAACCGGAATCTCTGTGTCATTCTTCTTGCGACGATAGACAATAATCGCCCAAAACATTAGACCCCAAGCGATAAAGCCCACGACGTAAAGCACAATCCAGGAGCCGTTCCAAAGAGAAACAATTCGCTCAGTGTGATTGGTCACTCCTGGAACACCAGGCAACCAACCTCTACTAAATTCCTGAGTTGTGCAGCCGGTTAGGGATGCAAGCAGGACTGCTAGAACAGGCAGTGCAGCCCATCTGAATGTCTTTTTATGAAGCAAAATCGATCCTTCAATATCATTTCGTTATAAATCAAGTTTACGCTCTAAATTGCTGAAGGTTCTTTCATCTAGCTCGTGTAAGTAAAGATAATCAAACTAATTGAGGTGCTTGGGTTTGTGCTTTAGCTGAAGGAAGAGCCGCAGGCACAACTTCCCTGGCTGTTTGGGTTGTCAATCTCGAAAGAGCGCTTCTGGAAGGTGTCCACAAAGTCGAAAGTTGCGCCGGTGATGTATGGCGCGGTCATCATATCAACAACTACCTCTACCCCGTCAAAATCCTTAATTAAGTCATCTTCGCGAAGTTCAGGGGTAAGAACAAAAGGCAAATATTGAAAACCTGCGCAGCCGCCAACCTTTATTTCGACTCTGAGACGAAGTTTTTCTCCCTCAGCTAGGTCACTTACATCAGCAGATTCGATGTGTCTGCGCAGTTCAGCCTTTGCGGCCTCGGTTATTTCTAGGCCATGTGTCATTGTTTCGGTCATTTTGGGCTCCTCTTCGTGATAATTCTAAGTCTTTGATTGGACTTTAGGTCAGTTGGACTGTAATTCATTGCCCGCTAACAGGAACAGTGCTTCAGCGATCATTGCATTCTTCAAACCGATGAGGTGCACTGACTCGTTAGGGCTATGCGCTCTAGAATCAGCGTCCTCTACCCCAGTTACCAAGATTTGGGCATCTGGGAACACTTCAGTCAAATCAGCTATGAAAGGGATGGATCCGCCAATGCCAATTTCAACCATTGGGTTGCCAAAAGCTGCTTCAAGGCTATTTTTGGCTAATTCTTGAGCCCAACCGGAGGTATCAGCCATGAAAGGCTTGCCTGTTTCGATTTCGCCAAACTCCAAAACCGCACCAAATGGCACATTTGCTCGAATATGGGCCTGCAAAAGAGCTAATGCCTCGTCTGGGTCTTGCCCTGGAGCGATTCTCATGCTGGCCTTGGCCGAAGCTGTTGGCAAAAGGGTATTGGAAGACATAGCTACAGAAGGAACGTCAATTCCGATGATTGTCAGAGCTGGCTTACCCCAAATGCGATCCATAATCCCCCCTTCGCCGATCTGGCTAACTTCAGGTAGCAGGCTACTGTCAGCCCTTAGATTCGAGTCAGTGTAAGGTAAATCATCAAACTCATAGGTTTTCAAGCCTTGAACGGCCACATTTCCCTTATCGTCATGAAGCGAGGCCAACACCTTGATCATGGGAAGGATAGCGTCAGGTACCGCTCCCCCGAACATTCCTGAATGAACAGCATGTTCCATGGTTCTGATGTGGAATTCTTGGGAAACTAAGCCTCTAAGGCTCACGGTGAGAGCTGGAACCTCAGGCGACCAGTTCATCGAATCTGCCACAATAATGACATCTGCGGCAAGTTTGTCCTTGTTTTCGTCCAGAAATGCCCTAAAAGTCCTAGATCCTGCCTCTTCTTCACCTTCAATGAAAATGGAAATACCTAGGTCAAAATCTTCGCCAGCAATCGCCTTTAGAGTCTCGATAGCGGTTAGGTGCGCCACAACTCCAGCCTTATCATCGGCAGCTCCACGTCCATAGATTCGGCCATCCTTCGCAGTTGGCTCGAAGGCAGGGGTCTGCCACTGGGACTCATCACCCGGTGGTTGGACGTCATGGTGGGCATACAAAAGCACATGTGGACGGCCATTTTTGGCTGGCCTTGACGCCAATACCGCTGGAGCTCCGGCTTTGCCATCAACTATCGATCTCTTGATTTCTACCTCAGCAAAAACGCCAGAATTCTTGAACAATTCAGCTACCGCCTCGGCACTTCTCTCAAGATCTGCTTCATCGAAGGCTTCCCAGGCAATTCCTGGAATGCGCACCAGTTTGCCTAGGGTTGCGATTCTTTGAGGGAAATCATGGTCAATTTCTTGACGAACCCTAGTAGTAAGGTCTTCGGTGGGTGTCATTGCGTTGGAACTGGCTTGAGTCGGAGAGAATGTCATGAGAGTAATCTAAATCACGTAGAGCCAAAAACGAAGGACATAAATGAGCGACCAGAAAAAAGATTCTACTGCCAAATCCGAAGGCAAGGGTCGTGCAACTCCTACTCGTAAAGAACGTGAAGCAGCTAACCTAAAGCCTTTAGTTGGAGTTAGGACAAAAGAGTCTAGAGCGCAGGATCGAATTCGCCAAAGAGAAGATCGACTAAAGTCAAGAGCAGCCATGATGGCCGGCGATGAGAGATACCTTCTAGGCCGAGACAGAGGTCCTCAGCGAAAAATAGCTAGAGAGATAATCGACGGCAGATATACCCTGATTGAGGGCCTCATGCCGCTGATGGTGCTGTTTCTAGTAGTTACTTCTGTTACTTCAGCGGCTGTAAACAACATCATCACGTTGGTCATGATTATTGCCCTGTTCGTTGTCTCGGTTGAGGTTACAGTGATGCACCGAATGATTTTAGGCCTGATCAAAGAGCGATTAGCTGGAGCAAAAGCTCAAAAAGGAACTTGGTTCTACATTTTCACCAGAGGAATGCAACCTAGACCTCTTCGAATTCCAAAACCAGCACCAAGACGCAACAAGAAATAGTTCTTTCCAATTATCGATAAATCCCAAAAAGTAAATCGGTATTGAACCACAAGTTCACAAAGGAGTTAGCTGTGGCAAATAAAGAGGAAATGCATTTACCAGCTCTTATCAATCAGGTGGTTGATTCGATTGAGGAGCTCAAGGCAAGTTACGGTTCATTTGAAGTTCATCCGAGTTTGCAAAAAAACCAAACCGAAGTTTCTGCAGTACTCAAAGAACTTACCGATCGTCTAGAAAACAACTTTCCATATTTTCATCCACACTATGCAGCTCAAATGCTCAAAGCTCCTCACCCAGTAGCCGTAGCCGCCTACCTGGCCACAATGATGTTGAATCCAAACAATCATTCAATAGATGCATCCCCAGCCACCACCGCGATGGAACGCGAAGTTCTAAAACAGATGGCAGAGATGTTTGAATACCCTGCAGATTTCCTAGGTCACCTAACCTGGAGCGGAACGACAGCAAACCTAGAGGCTCTTTGGATCGCTCGCGAATTAGAACCAACCAAGAAGATTGCTCATTCGGCTGACGCCCATTACACGCACTCAAGAATGTCTGAAGTGCTCAACACCAATAATGTCTCTATCCCAACAGAGGCCAATGGTCGAATATCTATACAGGCTCTCGAAGAAGAACTTGTTACAGGAGAAATTGGCACCGTAGTCGCCACTGTTGGCACTACTGGCCTAGGTGCGGTTGACCCTTTAGCCGACATTATTGAGTTAGCAAAAACTTATGGCGCTCGTGTGCATGTTGACACAGCTTACGGAGGTTTCTTCAAACTAATTGCGCAGAGACATCTGAGTGCCGAAACCGCTAGGCATTACGCGGCCTTAAAGGACGCAGACTCCATAGTTGTTGACCCACACAAACATGGCTTACAACCCTATGGAAGTGGTGCAGTTTTCTTCAAAGACATTGCAATAAGTAAGTTTTATAAACACGACTCGCCATACACCTATTTCACGTCAAGTGATTTACATTTTGGGGAAATTCAACTTGAATGCTCGAGAGCTGGTGCATCTGCTGCTGCCATTTGGGCAACGTTAGAACTATTCCCACTGACCGAACAGGGCTTGGGCTCGGTGCTGATTCCAACAAGAAATGCTGCTATGCGCTGGTATGAATTGTTGCAGGCATCTAGTGTTCTCATGCCATACCAAGAGCCAGAGCTTGACATCATCACCTATCTACCGAGAGCAACTTCGATGTCTGAACTAGATCGAATCTCTAACGAAATATTCGTTCAAGCCAGTTCTGGCACAAGGCAGGACCAAATCCACCTCGCAACTTATTTGGTAACTGCTGAACAATTGCGCCAGCGTGGAATAAAAATCGAGCCTGATCTAGAAAAAGCGAGGATTCTGCGCAGTGTGCTTATGAAACCCGAGCATGAAGAAATGGTGCCTGCCTTACACCTAAAAGTAGAGGCGTTGGCCAAAGTATTATTGGGCTAGCATTCAATAAAGAACATCAAAGGAGAATCGTGAAGTATCGTTACCTGGGCAATAGTGGATTCAAAGTCAGTGAGCTTGTATACGGAAACTGGCTAACTCACGCCACCCAAATTGCCAACGACGCAGCTTACGCAACTGTTAAGGCTGCTCTTGAGGGCGGCATCACTTCTTTTGACACGGCAGATGTTTATGCCAACCAAGCAGCCGAGGTTGTTTTAGGTGACGCATTGAAAGGTAATCGCAGAGAAGGTTTAGAAGTCTTCACCAAGGTCTACTGGCCAGTTGCCGAGAGAATGCCTAACGATACTGGACTCTCTCGCAAGCACATCATGGAGTCCATCAACGGCTCGCTGAAGCGTTTGCAAATGGACTACGTTGACTTGTACCAAGCTCATCGATTTGATGTTGAGACCCCTCTAGAAGAGACCATGCAGGCTTTTGCCGACATCGTTAGACAGGGAAAAGCTCTATACATTGGCGTATCTGAATGGAACGCAGAACAGATTCGTGCCGGACACACGCTTGCCAAGGAAATGGGTTTCCAACTAATCTCAAGCCAGCCACAGTACTCGATGCTCTGGAGAGTTATTGAAGCAGAAGTTATTCCAACCTGTGAAGAGTTGGGAGTAAGCCAGATTGTTTGGTCACCGATGGCTCAAGGTGTGTTGACCGGAAAGTATCTTCCTGGCCAACCAGTTCCAGAGGGATCAAGAGCTTCAAATGAAAAGGTAAACAGTTTTATTCAGAAACTGCTCACCGATGATGTCTTGACCCGAGTTCAGCAGTTGAAGCCGATGGCTGACGAACTTGGTTTAACTATGGCCCAGTTCTCTCTTGCTTGGGTTTTGCAAAATAAAAACGTGGCAAGCGCAATTGTTGGAGCAACTACTCCTGAACAAATCACAAGCAACCTCGGTGCGGTTGGAGTAGAAATTCCTACCGAAATCATTGCTAAGGTAACTGAGTTGTTTGCACCGATTGCAGTAACCGACCCTCGCGAGACCAAATCCCCAGAGGCAAGACTCGTCTAAGCTCTGTTTATTGCTCTAGCCCATAGTGGGCCGAAGTAGACGAAACCGGTGTATCCCTGAACTAGGTTTGCTCCAGCATTTAATCGCTGAACCATTTGTGCATTTGTCTCCACTCCCCCAACCGAAATCACAACCTGATTTGGATTCAGGTTCTTTCGCAACACAGATAGAACTTCAAAGGAGCGTTTTTCAAGTGGTGCACCCGATAGACCACCAGCGCCCATGGCCTCAACTTCTGTATCTAAAGTTATAAGTTTCTCCCTTGAGATTGTGGTGTTAGTTCCAATCACTCCAGCTAAGTTGAGTTCTTTAGCTAAATTGGCTACCTCAATAATTGCCTCATCTGTCAAATCGGGAGCAATCTTGACAAGCACCGGCTTGCCTGAGGATTGGGCTATAACGGCTCTCAGGATGGGCCTGAGCGAAGTTACATCTTGAAGTGATCTAAGACCTGGTGTGTTTGGTGAGGATACGTTCACAGCGATGTAGTCGGCGTATGGCGATAAAAGCCTTGCGCTGGTTTCGTAATCTGCAACAGCATCCTGAACTTCAACCACTCGACTTTTTCCAATATTGACTCCAATTATTGGAAGCTTTTGGCCTGATGCTCTAAGTTTTTGCAATCTCTTAGCAACAACTTGCGCACCATCGTTGTTAAAGCCCATTCTGTTGATTAAGGCGCGATCTTTTTTCAATCTAAAAAGTCTTGGAGCATCATTTCCATCTTGTGCGATGGCAGTAACTGTGCCAACTTCCACGTGAGAAAAACCGATCTCGCCCAAAGCCCTGATGGCAATTGCATTCTTGTCAAAACCAGCTGCTAACCCAAAAGGCGACTCAAACTTTAACCCCATAGCCTCAACAGCTTTAGTCTTTTGTTTAGGTAAAAGTTTGGTTAGTCGCAGTGCAGATGCTGCACGAATTGCAAACATCCCTAAATGGTGTGCTCTTTCTGGGTCGATTTTAGAAAGCACTAAACGAAAGAGTATTGGGTAAATCATTGTCCTAGGCTACCGTCATCAGCTCAAATACATTGGTAATAAAAATGGGTCGACTTCCTTTAGAAGTCGACCCATTCTCAAATTGGATTTAGCTGCAACCGCTAGTTGATCCACAGCCTTCGCAGACGTGGCATGAACCAGAAGGTCTCATCTTAATTCCACAGCTGAAGCAAAGTGGAGCGTCTGATTCAGTTCCCTGGAGCATGTCGAACAATTCCGCTGAAGAGTGGACTTGACGAGTTTCAGTCTTTACTTCTTCAACCTTTAGTTCGATAACAGCTGGAGCTTCGAGCACTGCGGCCTCTGTAGACAACTCAGCAATTGCTGGGTAACTTCCGGCAGCATCTAGAGAAGCTGATCTCTCTGATGCTGTGTTGATTCCTAGTGCCTGACGAGTCTCAGTTGGTAGGTAGTCAATTGCTAGACGACGGAAGATGTAGTCCATCAATGACTTCGCCATACGGATGTCCTTGTCATCAGTCAAACCTGCTGGCTCGAATGAGACGTTAGTGAACTTCTGCACGTAAGTCTCTAGTGGCACACCGTACTGGAGGCCAATTGAAACTGCGATTGAGAATGCATCCATAACACCGGCAAGTGTTGAACCCTGCTTACCTAGCTTTAGGAATACTTCACCAAGAACGCCATCTGGGTAGGTACCTGCAGTCATGTAACCTTCTGCTCCACCAACAGTGAATGAGGTGGTTGAAGACGGACGTGACTTAGGAAGACGCTTGCGCACTGGGTGAGAAAGCTGAACTGGGTTAGCTTCTACTGGAGCAGCCTTCTCTTCGACCTTTGCCTTAGCATCGCTAAGCGGCTGGCCAACCTTACAGTTGTCACGGTAGATGGCAAGAGCCTTCAGTCCATACTTCCAGCCCTGGAAGTAAATTTCCTTGACTTCTTCGATGGTTGCTGTCTCTGGCATGTTTACAGTCTTTGAGATTGCACCTGACAAGAACGGCTGAACCGCAGCCATCATTCTCACGTGACCCATTGGCTCAATTGCACGAATACCAACAGCAGTGTCGAAGATCGCGTAGTGCTCTGGCTTTAGACCAGGTGCGTCAACGACGTGTCCGTTGGTGCTGATGTGATCGATGATTGCTTCGATGGTCTCCTGAGAGTAACCAAGTCTGTGCAATGCGAATGGAATTGTCTGGTTAACAATCTGCATTGAACCACCGGTTGATAGCTTCTTGTATTTCACCAATGAGAAATCTGGCTCGATACCTGTGGTGTCACAGTCCATCATGAAACCGATTGTTCCGGTAGGTGCAAGCAATGAAGCCTGCGAGTTGCGCCAACCGTTAGAAGAGCCAGTAGCGGTGTTTAGAGCCCACTGACGAGTGGCTGCATCGATAACAGAGCGGTCAACTTCGGAAACTGAACGTAGGTTCGCGTTAGCTGCCTCGTGCTTGCGCATGATGCGGTCGTGACCAGTCTTGTTGTGAGCATAGCCGTCGTATGGACCAACAACACCAGCAAGTTCAGCTGAACGACGGTAAGCAGTTCCTGTCATCAATGATGTGATTGCTCCGGCTAGTGCCTGACCTTCGGCGCTGTCATAAGGTAGACCAATTGCCATAAGCAATGCACCAAGGTTTGCGTAACCGATACCTAGCTGACGGAATGCACGGGTGGTCTCGCCGATCTTTTCGGTAGGGAAATCTGCGAAACAGATTGAGATGTCCATAGCGGTGAAGATCAACTCAGAAGCCTTGACAAACTTCTCGCTGTCGAAAGAACCATCTGGGTTCAAGAACTTCAACAGGTTCAAGCTGGCTAGGTTACAAGATGAGTTATCCAAGTGCATGTACTCAGAACAAGGGTTAGATGCTGTGATACGACCTGATTCTGGAGTTGTGTGCCAGTCGTTGATGATGTCGTCGTACTGGATACCTGGGTCCGCGCATGCCCATGCAGCATAGGCAATCTTGTCCCATAGCTCGCGAGCATCTACTTCTTCGATGACTTCACCGTTTGTACGTGCACGCAGACCGAAGTTTGTGCCACGCTCAACAGCAGTCATGAACTCTTCGTTCACACGAACTGAGTTGTTGGCGTTCTGGTACTGGACAGAGTTGATGTCCTTGCCACCTAGCTCCATGTCGTAACCTGCATCGCGTAGTACGCGAATCTTGTCCTCTTCACGAGATTTGGTCTCGATGAATTCTTCGATGTCTGGGTGATCAACGTCTAGAACAACCATCTTGGCCGCACGACGAGTCGCACCACCAGACTTGATTGTTCCTGCAGACGCATCTGCTCCACGCATGAATGAAACCGGACCTGAAGCAGAACCACCTGATGAACGAAGAAGTTCCTTAGATGAACGGATGCGAGAAAGGTTTAGACCTGCACCTGAACCACCCTTGAAGATCATTCCCTCTTCGCGGTACCAGTTAAGAATTGATTCCATTGAGTCATCAACAGACAATATGAAACATGCTGAAACCTGCTGTGGGCTTGAAGTACCAACGTTGAACCAGACCGGTGAGTTGAAAGAGAACACCTGGTTTAGAAGCATGAAGGTTAGTTCGTGCTCGAAGATCGTTGCGTCTTCTTCAGTTGCGAAGTAACCGTGGTCACGTCCACCTTGGGTGTATGTCAAAACAACACGGTTGATCAGCTGACGAAGGCTGAATTCACGTGAAGGTGTGCCCATCGCACCACGGAAGTACTTAGTGGTCACGATTGTTGAAGCGTTTAGGCTCCAAAACTCTGGATACTCCGCTCCACGCTGCTCGAAGATGGTCTCGCCAGTCTTCCAGTTGGTCTGTACTACGTCGCGGAACTCCCAGTTAACCTGGTCGTAAGGGTGAACGCCTTCGGTGGTGTAAACGCGCTCAATTTTGAGCCCTTTTCTCCCCTGCGCAGCACCTGCGTCGGTGAAAGCCGATGTATCGGTCATTGTGTTGCCTTTCTGTCTTTGTTTTTAGTTTTTATGTTTTGTAATCGCATAGGACTAGGTCGTCTGCGAAACCTGGTTTTCGCGCTCTACTTTGAGCACAGCAATTGCTGCTTCGAAATCTTCTAATGTTTCCCAACCCTGGTAAACGCTGGCATATCTCATGAATGCCACCTCGTCCAAGGTTCTCAGTGGTCCAAGAATAGCTAGACCAACTTCTTGAGCCTCTATCTGAGCCACGCCGGTTGCTCTGATGGTTTCTTCAACAGTTTGAGCCAACATGGCAAGATCTGCCTCGCTTACAGGGCGACCCTGGCAAGCTTTTCTGACGCCGTTGGCGATTTTGTCGCGGCTAAACGGCTCAGTGGTTCCACCGCGTTTTACAACGGAAAGACTTGAGGTCTCAGTGGTTGAAAAGCGAGATCCGCACTGTGGGCACTGTCTGCGGCGGCGAATAGAGCTACCATCGTCTGTGGTCCTTGAATCCATCACTCTGGAGTCTTCAAAGCGGCAAAATGGGCAATGCATTTGGGACTCCTTTCGTGTTTGTTCACTTTAATTTCATTCAAGAGAAAACAACTATACACACAAGATGTGGTGATATTTGCGTTTCCCGTCCCTATATCTTGTGGTTTAGTTCACTTTTGAGACAGTATTTGACTTTGACGGCGTGTTGCCTTTAGATTCGGGGTTTTGTTGCCAAAAGTCTAACCTTCAACTAAAGATTTAACCTTTTTGTTATCAAAAATTGCCTATTGAAAGCGGATTTTTATCGCTTCAGCATGGGCCTCTAAACCCTCAGAATCAGCGATAGCGACTACGTTATTAGCCACCACTGACAAGGCCGATTCGCTGTATTGAATGACCTGTTGAGGCCTTAGAAACGTGTGCACACCCAAACCAGAGCTAGATCTGGCTTGCCCTCCGGTAGGAAGAACGTGATTGGAGCCAGCTAGGTAGTCCCCCAGTGAAACTGGTGAATAACTTCCCATAAAAATGGCACCAGCATTGGAAATCTTGGTTAAAATGGCTTCATTTTGACCGGTTTGTAACGACAAGTGCTCGGTTGCATACAAATTAGCTAAATTAGCTGCTGCAGACATGTCTCTAACTAGCACAAGAGCGCTTTGCCTGCCTGCCAGTGCTTCTAAAATCCTTGTTTTGTTCACCGAGATGGAAACCTGTTGGTCTAAAGCAGCCCTAACCGCTTGGATGAGCTCTGCTGAGTCAGTCACCAACACCGCTGCAGCGTTTTCGTCATGTTCGGCCTGTGAAATCAGATCAGCGGCAACAAAGCTAGCATTTGCCGAAGAGTCAGCGATAACCATGATCTCAGTTGGGCCAGCCTCAGAGTCAATCGCTATAACTCCGCGCAGTAGCCTCTTAGCTGCTGCCACGTAAAGATTGCCAGGGCCAGTTACCAGAGATACCGGTACCAATCCAATTTCAGGTATACCAAAAGCAAAGGCAGCAACGGCAGCAGGTCCTCCAATGGTATAGACATCTTTGACGCCAAGAAGCTCTGCTGTGGCGAGAACTGTTGGGTGAGGTCTTCCTCCGAAGGCTGCCTGACCCGGGGTTGCAATGGATAGTTTTGAAACTCCAGCTATTTGGGCCGGCACAACATTCATGATTACGCTCGAAGGATAAACAGCTTTGCCGCCAGGAACATATAAACCAACAGAATCTATTGGTTGCCAGCGCTGACTAACTTGAGCACCGTCGGCCAGATTGACTTCGAAGCCAGCAGGCATAGCTGCTAGAGAAACTTCCCTAACACGTGCAAAGGCCACTTCGAGCGAAGAACGCAATTGCGCATCTAAGTTGCTTAGCGCGTTGGAGAGTTCAAACTCTGAAACTCTGATTGGCATCACATCAATACCGTCTCGCTCCAAGGCGATTGCTTGAATAGCTTCAGAACCCTGTGTTCGTACCGCCTCAACTAAAGGGCGAATTGATTCAACTGCACTGTCAATATCTAAACTGGCTCTGGGTAAATCGTGATTGATCGTTTCAGCAGAAATTTTCTTTCCACTGAGGTCTAAGAACCTAATTACTTCGCTCAACTAATAACTTCCTGTTAGTTGCTCTATTTTAGGCGACGGAGCGCTAGATTCGGGAATCAGGCTTGAGATTGAGTTAACCTAGACGTAAGCGAAGAAAGCACAAAACAAATGGAATTGATAACAGACAGCACTGATGCCCTCAAACAAGCATTTAGAAGACATGCGTCAGGTGTGTGTGTAATCACACTCAAAGATCCTGCTGGTTCGCCAGTTGGTTTCACTGCGACCTCGGTGACCTCACTCGGATCTGAGCCCGCACTTGCTACCTTCAACGTTGCTCGCGGTGCGAGCAGTTGGTCAGCGGTTAGTACATCCGAATTTGTTGCAATTCAAATGCTCAATGAATCTTCTCTGGAGCTCGCTCACAAAATGAGTCAAGATCACACCAAACGCTTTTTGGATGATGACTGGTATACACACGAAGCTACTGGGCTCGCCATTTTCAATAAAGTAAATGCGGTGCTAGTAGGAAAAATAATTGAAAGACACGAAGTAGCGTCAAATGCGGTTATCGTAGTGGAAATTATTGAGGGCCTATTGGCCGAAGAGCTCCCCAGCTTGCTCTACCACCAAAGAGGATACGTCCTCCCCGGCCAACGACTCGAGTAAATTTTCATCCGGCACACCTTTAGATGTAACCAAATCATCGAGTGCAGAAGTTCCAAAGTGTTGTTTGATCTCTGATATCAGAGCATCATTGACGAGCACCTGGTGCTTGAGTCGATATGGGTTTTCACCGGTCTCATCTATGAGGATTAACTGAACTTCCGTTTGGCCAGGATATCTTTTGAATATCCCATCCATGATTTCCACATTAGATTTCGTTGCCAGTTTCTCTGCGATTCTAATTTTCAGTGGTCCAACAAAATTTGACTCTTCTTTTTCCAGAACCCTAATGTCATAAACATTCAATGCAAACCCATCGTCTCTAGGACGCATGCGACCTCTAACTGCCACCATAGAGTCCACCTGAAGTTTGTCCACATGCTCTTGGTAGGTTTTGTTGAAAATCATCAAAGTGGTTTCGCCTTCAAGGTCTTCGATTGTGATGTTGGCGTAAATGTTTCCAGATGCGCGAGCAGTCTTGACTTCAATGGCTGTAATCAAACCGGCTAAGGTAACAGTCTCAGAATCAGTGAAGTTCTTTCTGGTATTGAAAGAATCGATAGTCTCGGTAGCGCTGTTGCGAAGCCTGCTCTCAGCTCCCTGCAATGGGTGAGCGCTTACATAAAGTCCGAGCATTTCTCTTTCAAGACTTAGCAGTTGGCGCTGTGGCCATTCTTCTAGGTTTGCTATTTTGTAGTTAGTTTCCCCAGAATCAAAGTCGCCAAACAGATCACTTTCCCCGGTGGTTTTTGATTTCTTAGCCTTAATCTCTGAGACGATAATCTCCTCGTGGGCTTCGAAGAGTGCTCGGCGCGAAACTCCGAAAGAGTCGAAAGCACCAGCCTTGATAAGTGATTCAATTACTTTCTTAGTACAAACACTTGCTGGAACTTTTGCTACGAAATCTTGGAATGATTCAAAACGCCCCTCTGCCTCACGTGTCTTTACAATTTCTTGAACGACGCCAAGCCCAACATTTCTTACCGCCTCAAGACCAAAGCGAATGGCATTACCAACGGCTCGGAAATCAGCAATCGAATCGTTAACATCCGGAGGTAGTACTTGAATTCCTGCTCTCCTAGCTTCGCTTAGGTAAACACTCAAGCGGTCTCTGCTGCTGCGCACAGAGGTCAACAGTGCCGCCATGTACTCTTGCGGGAAATTTGCCTTCATGTATGCAGTCCAATAGGAAAGAACCCCGTACGCGGCACTGTGCGCTTTGTTGAATGCATAGTCAGCGAAAGGAAGCAGAGTATCCCAAAGTTTTTCGATAACAACATCGGCAAAACCGTTTTGTTTCATGCCCGCGGTGAAGCTGGTTTTCTGTTCATCGAGGACATCTTTGAGCTTCTTTCCCATTGCAGATCGCAAAGCATCCGCCTGAACCAATGTGAAGTTCGCAACCTTTTGCGCAACCGCCATTACCTGCTCTTGATAAACAATTAGCCCATATGTTGGATCGAGGATTTCGGCTAGCGGTCCTTCCAAATCAGGATGGATTGAGATTGGTTGCTCATTTCCATTTTTACGATGTGCATAGGAAGTGTGAGAGCCAACACCCATGGGCCCTGGTCGGTAGAGAGCAATCGCAGCTGAGATATGTTCAAACTTTGAAGGTTTCAAGATCTTCAATAGCGAGCGCATTTGACCACCGTCGAGCTGGAACACTCCTAGAGTTTCACCTCTGGATAGCATTTCGTATGTCAGTTGGTCACTATCGAGATCAAGATCTTCCAACACGACTACTTTGCCCCTATTGGATAAAGCATTCTCAATGGCTTTATCTAGCACTGTGAGGTTTCGAAGACCCAAGAAGTCCATCTTCACTAGACCTAAGTCTTCACAAGGCTTTTGAGCAAAGGCGGTGATGATGGCACCATCGTCATCTCTGCGAATAACCGGAATTACTTCAAGCAATGGCACAGCAGACATAATTACTCCAGCGGCATGTACGCTGGTCTGTCGCTTCAACCCTTCAAGTCCTCTAGCTAAATCAAAGACTTTTCGGGCGTCAGGATCTTCTTCCAGAATCTTTCTGAATTCAGCTGCTTCTTTGTATCTGCTCTTTGAATCAGTGTTGGTAGCTGCAGCAATCACTACTGGCTCAAACTCGATGGTCTCTTCTTCGAACTCGTCATCCGAAATATCTTCAGCGATCGGCTCGACTACCGTCTTCGACTTTGGGTCTTCGACCATTTCGCGTAAAGTCATGTCTTTACCCAGAATCATCGGCGGCATCGCTTTGGTGAGTTTCTCGCCAACTGAGTAATCCATACCTAACACTCTGGCTGCATCCTTGAGGCTTTGTTTTGCCTTAATGGTGCCGTAGGTGATGATTTGAGCTACACGGTCATCGCCATATTTTTCTGTAACATAACGAATCACTTCACCACGTCTGCGGTCATCGAAGTCGACGTCAATATCTGGCAAGCTTTTTCTACTCGGGTTCAAGAATCGTTCAAAAATTAACCCGTACTTGATTGGATCCAATGCCGTGATGCCCAGAACGTATGAAACTAGGGAGCCGGCGGCAGAACCACGACCTGGGCCCACTCTAATGCCCTGTGCACGAGCCCAAGAAATAAAGTCCGCAACAACCAAGAAATAACCTGGGAAGTTCATATTCTTTATAACTTCGATTTCGTATGCAATTCGTTCCTGATATTCAGGAGCTATGTTTTCGCCGAATCTATACTTCATGCCAGCAACAACTTCTTGCTCAAACCAGGAAGCTTCGGTGTGACCTTCTGGAACATCAAATCTTGGCATTAAGTTTCGTTCTTCGAATTTGATGTCAGATCTTTCAGCTATCAGTAGCGTGTTGTCACAGGCTTCTGGAAATGCCGCGAAGAGCTCTCTCATTTGACGCGCACTCTTGAGGTAATAACCCTCGCCATCAAATTTGAATCTTCTTTCGTCAGTCATCTTGGTGCCAGTTTGAATGCAGAGCAAAGCCTCTTGAGCTTCTACGTGACCGGGTTCGGTGTAATGCAGGTCATTGGTAGCAACCAGCGGAATCCCTAAATCCTTAGAAAGCTTGATTAGGTCATCAAAAGATCTGCGCTCAACGCCTGCTCCATGATCCATGATTTCAATAAAGTAATTTTCTTTACCGAAGATATCCCTAAACTCAGCGGCAGTCTCAAGTGCTTGCTGGTATTGCCCGAGACGTAATCTGGTTTGGACCTCGCCACCGGCACATCCAGAAGTAGCAATTATTCCTTTTGCATACTTGGCGAGTAATTCTCTATCCATTCTTGGTTGAAAATAATATCCTTCTAGCCAAGCATAGGAACTGAGCTTGAAGAGGTTCATCATGCTGTCGTTATCGGTTGAAAGCATGGTCAAGTGGGAATAGGCACCTTTGGATAAGTCATCATCTCCACCGTCAGCCCAATAGGTTCGACTCTTATCCAACCTAGAGCCAGGTGCTAAGTAGGCCTCAATTCCAATAATTGGTTTGATTCCCTTTTTGGTGGCTTTCTGCCAAAATTCGTAGGCACCAAAGTTGTTACCGTGATCGGTAATAGCAATTGCTGGCATTTTGAAATCCACGGCTTTATCAAGAAGCTCATCGATCTTGGCAGCACCATCGAGCATGGAGTAATCAGTGTGCACGTGTAGGTGCACAAAGTTTTCACCGTCTGCGTTCATTGATTTCTAACTTTGATGGATTTATCTCTAGGGGAAATAGCCTAACTTGGCCAGAGGACATACTATTTCAGGCTCTCCGCTGATTACTAGCTGGAGCGTAAGGTTTGCAAAGCTTGAGCTAAATCTTCGGGATAACTGCTCTCGAAAGTGACATACTCCCCTGTGGTGGGATGAATGAAACCTAGCTTCATGGCATGCAACCACTGCCGCTCAAGCCCAAGACGCAGCGCTAACTTGGCATCGCAACCGTAGAGGGTATCCCCCGCCAATGGATGTTTGAATGCCGCAAAGTGAACCCTGATCTGGTGGGTTCGGCCGGTTTCTAATTCAACTTCCAAAAGTGAAGCTGCTGCGAAGGCCTCTAATGTCTTGTAATGGGTTACCGAAGGTTTACCATCTGCAGTTACTGCGAATTTATACTCGTGCTTCAAATGTCTACCAATTGGCGCGTCAATTGTTCCTGCGCTTGGGTCTGGGTGTCCTTGAACGAGAGCATGATAAGTCTTATCGACAACTCTGTCTCGAAAAGCCTGCTTCATTCGGCTATAGGCAATTTCCGTCTTAGTCAGCACCATCAAACCGCTGGTTCCAACATCGAGTCGAGAAACAATTCCTTGTCGCTCGGCAACCCCGCTAGTGGACATTTCGATGCCTAAGGCCAGCAGAGCACCACCAACACTAGGTCCATCCCAACCAACCGACGGATGTGCTGCTACACCGGCAGGTTTGTCCACAACGACAATGTCATGATCTTGATAGACAACTTTAAGACCCTCAACATTCTCAGCAACTAGTTGCAGTGGAGCTTTTGGTTTAGCGAGAGTTATTCTCAACCAAGCCTCAGCAATCAAAGAATCAGATTTACTAATCACCTGATCGCCTTGCTGCACCAAGCCAGATTCGATCATCGAAGCAACTGAAGATCTACTCAACCCCAAGAGCTTGGCAATACCTGCATCCGCTCTAGTACCGGCCAAGCCTTCTGGAACCTGGACCATCTTTTCTTCGGTCACTTTGAACCACCGAATTTGTCACCAATAACTACACGCAGAGCAATTAGAAAAGCTGCTGAACAAATGGCCATGTCAGCAATATTAAATATTGGAAAGTTGAAAGGTATTTGAATGAAATCAACTACGTGGCCGTTTGGAAACCCTGGACTCTGAATCAAGCGGTCAATTAGATTGCCCGAAACTCCGCCAAGTGCCAATCCACCAAGAGTTAACCACAGAGTGTTTTTGAACTTAGGCCCAAACCAAAGCAGCGATAGCGCGACTAATGATGATATGAGTGTGAAAACCCAAGTATTGGCCCCACCCAGTGAAAAGGCGGCTCGGTCATTGAACGCAAGAGTGAAATTCACAACGTTAGGGATAACCGTTACTGGCCTGTGTGGTTCTAGAAATTCGAGCACCAGAGCCTTGGAGGACTGATCCAAAGCAATCACTAGGGTTGCTACCCCTAGGAATCTAAGGGTCACCCGGTTGAAAACTCTATTTCTGTTCAACTAAATCAGATTTGAAAAGTTTGATTGGCAATTTGTGTTTGCCCTGTAGGTGTCTTCTGTGTTCCGGAGTTAGCGGCCTCAAGGTCATTCAATTGACCCTCAATGTAAGCCTTGAGCTTTGTTCTGTAGTCTCTCTCAAAGTTTCTAAGAGTCTGCAGATCGTTTTCAGCCAGAGCCTTCTCCTGCTCAAGGCGGGACATGTCGCTACGGTGTTGGGCTTCTGCTTCCCTAACAATGCGAGCTGCCGTGGCATGGCCTTCGGCCACCAGTGCGTCGCGCTTCTCCAAACCTTCACGCACGTGCTCTTCGTGGAGTTTACGAGCAAGCTGTAACAAGTTGTTGGTGTTGTTTGATTCAAAGGAACCCATGTCGGCTGCTGCCTGTGGGAAAGCTTCATTGGCTGTTGTTGACTCTGGAATGGATGCGGCCGCAGAATTTACCTGCTGAACTAAAGTAGCTCCACTTCGTTGCAGCTCTGCTAGTCGAGCATCTGCTGCTAAGAGTCTTTGTCTGAGGTCTTCGTTTTCTTGAGTTATGCGTCGCATCTCTAGGACTATCTCATCTAAGAAATCATCAACTTCGTCCTGGTCATAACCTTCACGGAACTTAGTTGGCTGGAATCTCTTGTTTACGACGTCTTCTGGTGTTAACGGCATCGCAATCTCCCTATTCTTATCGGCCACAAATTCTTGTGGATTGGCTCAAAAGTTAAGGCTACCCTACCTTGGCCAAACTAGGCGACGGTTTTTAACAGGGCCTCTAGAACAATCAGCAGCACAAATAGTGCAACAACAGACAAATCTAGGTACCCACCACCGATTTTTATAGGTTTTATGAGTTTAGATAGTGGCTTAATCACCCAGTCGGTAAGGGTGTATGTAAGTTCAGCTAGGGCCAAGAAAATACCCTTTGGGCTAAATCTAGGATTAGCGGCCCTTACCCAATCAAGGATCACTCGAGCCAAAAGGACAATTCGAAAGACATCAAGTATCCAAAGCAGTATTGCTGCAATTTGAGGCAATTTGAACCTCTAACTAGGGTCTAATTATTAGACGATCGCCTTCAGCTTCGAGCACATCATCTGAATCAGAGTCTATGTCAACGCCTTCCGGAGCTAGCAGATAGACGGTTTCGGCAACACGCTTTGATTCACCGTGTAAGCCTGCCTTTAGACCTGCCATGAAATCAACTAGTCTTCTGGTGTCTGCGTCAGTCAAATTCTGGACGTTTACGATAACTGGCACACCTTCTCTGAGAACTTCAGCGATTTGACCGGCTTCTGCGTATGAAGAAGGAGTGAGAGTTTCAATACTTGAGACTTCATTGCCTCGTCTTGACGGACGGCTGACTCTGGTGCGCTCAGGTGCAGGGCGTCTGGTGTCTGCTGGTTGAGGTCTGACCTCTGATCCAGGCATAAGGAAATTCTTTAACTTACTGGTTAACTCAGACACTAGTACTCCTTCGATAAAACCCCGACAGTGCTAGATTAAGCCCAATAACTAGCGGTTCCCAGTAATTGCGGTGCCTATTCGTAAGTGTGTCGCACCGAACCCAATTGCTATCTCAAAATCTCCAGACATACCGGCAGAAATGAACTTTGACTTAGGCGAAATGGTTTGCAGGGACTCACTTGAACTCAATATCCGCTCAAAATCAACCTCAGGTTCGATACCCAACCCCGCAACACCCATTACCCCAAGGAGTTTGATTTGAGGAGCTGCCAATACATGGTGGGAGAACTCAATCAAGTCATTTGGGGCTATCCCACCGCGATTAGGGTCGTCCGTGAGATTTAGTTCAATGAAAGCATCAATGCTCTGACCTGGCTCTTTGGCTAATTGTTTTGTGAGTTCCTTTAGCAGAGACATCCGGTCAAGCGAATGCAGAACATGGCTGTATGAAAGCATTGACCTTACTTTGTTGGACTGCAGTTGGCCCACAAAATGCCAAGTGGGAGGGTTAACCCCCTTCGGCAAATGATCTTTTACCTCGACTGCTTTGGCCGAGGCCTCTTGATCTTTGTTTTCACCGAATTGCGATTCGCCTAATTCAAGTAAATCCAGAGCGAGCTGATAACCGTGGTTCTTGGTTACAACAACTAGTTCAATCTCGGTAGCTTCCCTGCCCGAGGTTGTAGCTGCAGCTTCGATTCTCTGATGGATCTCGGCTAAACGAGTGGCTAGGTTACTGGTCAATTTTTATTTGATGAAGTCTGGAATATCCATGCCGTCATCAAACCCAGAAGTGTTTCTCTGAGTTCCAAACAGCGAAGGCTTAACTTCTTCAACGACATCTGGTGATGAAAATGAATCATCTTGTTCGGTCACGGTGTTCGCTGCAAACCAGCTCGGAACATCCGCTACTTCAGCTTCACTTTCTTTGGCAGTTGGTTCTTCTGGAGTTGTAACAATCTGAATCGGGCCGGAGTTTGCAGCTGAGAAAGTGCTAGGTCTTTTAGAAGGTCTGGCTGGTAGGTCATCAAAACCAGCTGCGATTACTGTCACTCTAATCTCGTCACCTAATGCGTCATTGATTGAGCTACCAAAGTAAATGTTTGCACTCGGGTGAACGATCTCCTGAATCAATCGAGATGCTTCATTGATCTCAGCAAGTTTCATGTTTGATGCAGCTGAGAATTGAATCAGTACACCGCGGGCGTTATCAATGCTGTTCTCCAGAAGTGGATGATTGATTGCCTGCTCAGCCGCTCTCATGGCACGATCTTCACCCTTGGCAGAACCGATACCCATAAGTGCTGTTCCAGCGCCTTGCATTACTGCTTTGACGTCAGCAAAGTCCAAGTTAACCAGACCAGTTTCAACAATTAGATCTGAGATTCCTTGAACTCCGGCTCGAAGGATTTCATCCGCCATTTTGAAGGCGTCTACGAAACTGAGTTCCGAATCGTTGAGTTCGATTAGTTTTTGGTTTGGAACGATTATCAGAGCATCAACTTCTGCTCTAAGAGCGTCAATTCCAGCCTGAGCTTTTTCAGCCCTAGGTCTTCCTTCAAATTCAAACGGGCGACTGACTACTCCTACAGTTAGCGCACCGGCTTCCTTAGCAATACGAGCAACCACTGGAGCAGCTCCGGTACCGGTGCCTCCACCTTCACCTGCAGCTACGAAGACCATGTCTGATCCACGAAGGACCTCAGCAATTTCATCTGCGTGATCTTCTGCAGCTCGTCTGCCAACTTCAGGATCTGCTCCCGCACCTAGACTTCTGGTGCTTGAACTACCAATTTCAAGCTTTACGTGAGCATCAGACTTTAAGAGATCCTGGCCGTCAGTGTTGATAGCAACGAATTCGACCCCGCGCAGTTGCTTCTCAATCATTTGATTGACAGCGTTTCCACCGGCCCCACCAACGCCAACTACCTTGATGACCGCTAAAAAATTGTTTAGAACTGCTTCAGACATGCTCTTCCTTCGATAATTCAAACATTAGGCCAACTCTAAACCTCTTGTTGAAGGTTAAGCATTGGCAACAAATGCATCTGCGCCAAAAAACTACGACCTAAACCTACGAATTTCTTGCTAATTCTTAGGTGTGTCTAACAAGCGCTAACGGATGACGCTGGGTGTCAACGGAGCAGAGACGTCAAATGTGGCTCTAATTTTGGAAGGAGTTTTAAATAGGAGCACTCTAAGTACCCTTGACTTCAACGCAGACTGGGTTGAATCTCCCCAAATAATTGTCTGCACAGCACTGCCTCGCAATTGCATCGTTACGTTATCTCTAGTTCTGGCTTGAATATAAGCCACCCTATTCAGCAAAGAGCTTGGCAACGATAACAACACGTCGATTGCCTGCTTGAAATTCTTGGAGGTTTTCGGATCTCCCTTAATAATTATTGTGGGAAGTTGCTCAGATCCAGAAGCAGCTCCTACCCTTATGCCGGATGGGTCATAGAGGTAGCTCACTCCCCCTTGCACTACCACTGCGATTGGGGTGCGCTCAACAATTCGAACTTGAAGTTGATTTGGTGGCAGGCTGACCAGCGCGATGCTTTCGATGAGTTTGAACTTCGATAAATCTTTCGCTACATTCTCGGATGAAATCATGGGAAGCGGACTGCCAATATATTTCTTCAGAGCTGCTTGAATTTGCTTTTCGGAAACCAGCTGCGCCCCACTGACAGTTATTTTTGAGATAGCTAAAATCGGGGTGAACATGGTCGCTAAAACAAGAATCAGAAGTGCAGCGATTCCGCCGAGCACTGATCTTATGAATATTTTCTTGACCGAGGATTCTTTTGTGAAGCGTCGAGCTTCACGGAGATTTTCTCGACGCACCGATCGCTTCAATCTAGGTATTGCAACTGACTTAGAAGTTTTAGCATTTGGTCTTAACGAAGGCCTAAATTTCGAGTTACGAGCCTTAGACCTGCCAACCACTGAAGGTCTGGAAGTCGAAACTTTTTTTCTAGGTGGCTCCAATTTAGCCCTCAAGTGCCTTTAGTATCCCGGGAACCTGTCGATACACATCGCCACAGCCCATAGTGATTACAAAATCACCCGGCTGCGCAATTCCAGCAACCACACCAGGTACGTCATCCCACAGCGGCACGTAGTGCATTCTTGATTGGTCTACAAAGGCGTCCGCAATTAGAGCACCGGTCACCCCAGGTTCCGGGTCTTCCCTCGCGGCGTAGATGTCCAGCACAACAACCTGGTCACTTAGTTCAAGTGCTTGAGCAAACTCTTTGGCGAAGAGTCTGGTGCGGCTGTATAAGTGAGGTTGAAAAACAGTAATTAGTCTGCCAGAGCCGACAACTGATCTGGCCGCACTCAGAGCGGCTAAAACCTCGGTTGGATGATGAGCAAAGTCATCGTAAACCTTCACCCCTCTAATTTCGCCATGCAGTTCAAATCTTCTCTCGGTGCCGGCAAAAGTTGCAATCGCATCAAGTGCAGGCTTCGGGTCCAATCCAAGGCCAACTAAAACTGCACAGGCACCCGCTGCATTAATTGCATTATGTTTACCAGGCACTAGAAGAGTTGCGGAGTAACTTTGTCCAAGATAACTAATCTCAAAACTCACCAAAGCATTGGATGCATCAATGTGAACTAGTCGAACATCTGCATCAATGGCTTCACCGAAGGTGATAACTCTCTTACCTTTAATGAGACTGGTCACTCTTACTGCACCTGGATCATCCGAGCTTATGACCACAAAGTCAGTAGCTCCATTGGCAAATTTGGCAAACTCATTCTCAAAGTTCTCTAAGCTGCCGTAATGATCTAGGTGGTCAGGGTCAACGTTGGTAATCAGTGCAACTGCAGTTTCGTAGTGCAAAAAAGAACCGTCGGATTCGTCAGCTTCAATCACGAATAAGTCCGAGCCTCCGCTGGCAGAAGATGCTCCATATTCGGCAATAACTCCACCATTGACGAAACTTGGATCCGCTCCTATTACCCTTAGGCCAGTAACCACCATGCCTGTGCTGGTAGTTTTTCCGTGTGCTCCTGCAACTGAAATAAGTTTTTTGTTGGTGGTCAGGTATTTGAGTGCCTGTGATCTGTGCAGGATCGGGAGATTTTTTTCTTGGGCCAAAACATACTCTGGGTTTGTTGGCCACAAAGCTGAAGTCACAACAACTGTGTCTGCGTTTCCTAGGTTTTTTGCATCATGACCGATAGCTATTTGAGCGCCAAGTTTACGAAGCTCTTCGATGTTGCCTGATTCTCTGACATCACTTCCGGTGATTTTATGCCCAGATTGAATCAGCATCCTTGCTATTCCGCTCATTCCTGAACCACCGATGCCAATGAAGTGAATGGTGCCCAGATGCTCTGGCACTTGCTGGCTGAAGTCAGGTTTGATCGTCATATATTCCTAAAGTTACATTCAAGACTAAAGAAGGCAGCCTATGCTTTGGCTCTCAACACGCCATTTACCAAATCCAAGAGCCGTTTAGCCCCATCACTGACTCCAACAGTTAGCGCTTTGGACCGCATTCTCTTCAGCTTGGATGCATTGCTAACCAGCGGAATTAACTCTGTTCGCACATACTCGGGAGTGAAACTAGCATCGTCAACCAGCAGTGCTCCGCCTGCCTCAACCAATTCTTTAGCATTAAGTTTTTGCTCACCGTTACCCACCGGATATGGCACGAATATAGCTGGCAGACCAACAGCAGCAAATTCACTCACTGTTGCAGAGCCAGCTCGAGCGACAGCAAAATCCGCAGCTGCTAGAGCTAAATCCATGCGGTCGCAGTAAACAATGCGCTGATAGCCGCCTTGGTTTAAATCCTCTAGTTCAGCTCTTGGGCCGACAATGTGAATCACTTGGATTCCTGCAGCTTCTAGCAATTGCCGTGACGAAGAAATAGTGTCATTTATTCTCTTAGCTCCCAGAGAACCGCCGGTCACTAGCAAAGTAGTCAGTTTGGAATCTAACCCAAAAAATGTTTTAGCAGCAAACCGAAGATCAGTGTTCAAGATCTCCACGATCTCCTTTCTCAATGGCATACCCACCAGAGTGGATTTCGGTAAAGCAGTGTCTCTAAAAGCAACCCCTACAGCTGAGGCAGCTTTTGCCGCCACACGATTTGCATAACCAGGTAAAACATTGGCTTCATGAATGACATAAGGTATTCGCAAAGCCTTGGCAGCTCGATAAGCAGGTGCGCTCGCATAGCCGCCAAAGCCAACCACAATATCAATTTTGTTTTCAACTAGGAATTTTTTTACGTGTTGAACGGAATTTCTAAACAAAGCAGGAAATCTAAACATGTAGGAATTGATTTTCCTAGGCATCGGAAGTCTAGGAACGATTACAAGTTCGTAGCCACGCTCAGGCACTAGCTTCGATTCAAGACCTTCAGCTGTGCCCAAAGCCCAAACTTGATTACCCGGCGTTGCCATGATCTCATCTGCCAGAGCTAATAGTGGATTAACGTGTCCAGCCGTTCCCCCACCAGCCAAAAGGTATTTAGTCATCGGCTGCGCACTTTTTTACTAGTTGTTGATCTATCGCGCTCTATAGCTAAGACGACTCCCAAAGCCATAAGTACCGCTACTAGTGAAGATCCACCTTTGGAAAATAGTGGCAATGGCACACCGAGAACCGGGAAGAGGTGCAAGACCACAGCGATGTTCACCAAAGCCTGAATCAAAATCCAAAGCATAATTCCCGTCACGGCAATCGAACCAAAATCAGTTTTAGAATTCAAGGAAACTTGGCGAAGGAATCTGGCCAGTAAGAAGAAGCAAAACAGAATCACTACTGCCCCAATTAGTCCAACTTCTTCTCCAATGATTGAGAAAATAAAGTCGTTCTCCACCTCTGGAATCCAGCCCCACTTCATTTTGGATTCGCCTAACCCAGTTCCAAATAAACCTCCTGAGGCTAGAGCCCAGGTGCCGTGGGTTACCTGCCAGTCGGCACCATCCACGGTCGAGGTACCCTGGGCAAAGAAGGCTAGGATTCGAGCCATTCGGTTTGCACTGAAAACAGAGGCAACGAAAAGTGCGAAAGCCGCCAGACCAACGAAAACCATTATCTTGTCACTGGGCATACCAATTAGATACATCAGGACGAAGATAAAACTCACCATTACCGCTGCCGTACCAAGATCACCTGCAGTGGCAAGAACTAGAATCGCTGGCAGGAACCCCCAGAACAGCACATGTTTCGCTCCGCTCGCAAAATCCCAAAGTCTGTCTAGATTCGGAGCAAGCAAAGTGGCTAGAACCAAAATGATTCCCAATTTTAGGAACTCGGAAGGTTGGACGGTGGCGAATCCTAGATTCAACCAGTTCCTGTTTCCACCAACACTAACTCCGAAGCCTGGAAGTAGAACAGCTAACTGCGCACCTAATGCTATAAAGAAAAATACTCGAGAATACTTCTGAATAGTTTCAACAGATCTCATCGAGATAATCAGCATGGCTACTAAGCCGATGATTGCGTAAAGCAATTGCTGCTTGAATTCCGCAAACGCGTCTCCGGTACCTTTTATTGAGTTTACGTTTGAGGCACTCAGAACCATTACAAGGCCAACGGCAACCATAAAGATAATCAGACGCATCATCCATTTGAAAAGCTTTGACTGATGCAAGAAATAATTATCGAACCAAGTGATTACATTTCTTATTGGATTCCGGCTGAAACCACCCACAGTGCTGTTTCTAGTCTTCGCTGCTGTTCTTGCCATGGTCTTTAAACTTTCCCTAATACTGCTTGAGTAAACAGATTGCCGCGATCTGCATAATCTTTGAACTGATCCATGGACGCTGCTGCTGGAGCTAGAAGAACTGTGTCTCCTTCAACTGCATATTTCATGGCTGCCTCAACAACCTGATTCATGACTTCACTACCTGCTGCATCAATCTCAAAGACTTGGGTTTCTGGCGAATGCTGAGCCAAGGCTGAAAGAACAGGCTCTCTATCAATACCTATAACGATGGCAACTTTGATTTTGCTTGAATATTTTTCAACCAAATTTGATATGTCAACGCCCTTTAGCAAACCACCAACTATCCAAATCACTGAATCAAATGCCGACAGAGCTGCAGCAGCAGCATGCGGGTTGGTAGCCTTCGAGTCATCAACCCAGGAAACACCTTCCTTTTCTTTTACCAATTCAATCCGGTGGGCATCCATTCTGAAATTCTGTAGCGCCTGAGAAATTTCATCTGGTTGAACACCAACTGATCTAGCTAGCGCTGCTGCAGCAGCAATGTTGGCCATAAGGTGCGGGCTGACTATCGAAATGTTTCTAAGGTCAGTTAGTGATGCAAGTTCTAATGCCACAGCTGGATCGTCTACGAAAGCACGGTCGACGAGAATATCTTCTACCCAACCAACTTCGTTCGGTGCTGGTGTGTTTACGGTAAAGCCGACTGCATGCGCTGACTCTGTGTTCAAGGCTTCATTCAAGAGTGCGCTGGTTATCTTATCCCCAACGTTGTAAACACAGCAAAGCGTGGTGTTGTTATAAATTTTTCCTTTAGCTTTGCCATACTCGGCCATCGAGCCGTGCCAATCTAGGTGATCCTCAGCAAGGTTTAAGACCACACTTGAAACTGGCTGGATTGTATTGGTGTAGTGGAGTTGAAAACTACTCAGTTCAACAACTAGAACCTCAAACTCAGCTGGATCTCTAACTACATCAAGTACTGGTGTGCCAATGTTGCCGCACGCCACAGCTCGAACTCCTGCTTCGATTAACATCGCCTCTACCAACTGAGTGACGGTGGTTTTACCGTTGGTACCGGTAATACAGATCCATTGTGAGGCCACTCCGAACTTATCTCTAACCCGCCAGGCTATATCGATGTCAGTCCAGATTTCTAGCCCTAAGTCCAGTGCGTAAACAATCAGAAAATTATCTGGCTGCACTCCTGGCGAGGTCAAAACGATATCTGGGTTGAACTCAGCAACTGCATTGACGACGCTCTGCTGATCTTTACCAACCAAATATTCGATTCCAAGAACACTGAGCATGTCTAGTGTGTGATCATCTGCGTAATCTGAAACCACCAGAAGCTTTGCGCCTAGTTCATGCAGAGTATCTGCAGCAGAGAAACCAGTTTTTCCAAGCCCATAGACAACTACCCTGAGCTCACTCCAGTCAGAGCTCCAGCTATTTAGGTGATCGAGCGTCATCATGCAACCGAGCCATAAATCCACTCGACGTAGAAAAGACCAATACCGGCGAGCACTAGCAGTCCACAAATAATCCAAAATCTAACAACAACCGTGACTTCGTTCCAACCCTTTTCTTCAAAGTGGTGGTGCAACGGACTATTCAAGAAAATTCTTCTTGGCTTACCTGTAATAGCTCTAGAGAGTTTGAATACACTTCGTTGCAAAATAACTGAACCTGCTGAAATTGCGAATAGGCCACCGACAAGAATAAGCAGAACTTCTGTTCTAGAGAGAATTGCCAGCGCAGCTAAAGCACCACCTAAACCTAGAGATCCACTATCACCCATAAAGATTTGAGCTGGATTGGTATTAAACCAAAGGAAACCAATTAGAGCTCCAACAATTGCTGCAGCGACCACCGCTAAGTCAAGCGGGTCTCTAGTGTCATAGCAATTCGCAGCAAGATTGGCCAGATCACAGGCTTGATTGAACTTCCAAAAACCAATTACCGCAAATGCGCCAATCGACATGATTAGAGAACCAGTAGCTAATCCATCAGCACCATCGGTTAGGTTCACACCGTTAGATGCACTAACCACCAACAGGTAAATCCAGAACAGGAAAGCAGCAATCCCAATCCAAACAGCAATCTGACCCCACTCCGTCGGAGCAATCTTTAGAAAATCAAATCCGGTGTCTCTAAAAATGGATAGTTCAGATGAAGCTGGAGTTAGCCCAAACATGTCTCTGTTTTGCAGCGAAGCCCAAGCAAAAATAGTTGCCACCAAAATTTGTCCAGCGATCTTGTAAATGCCTTTAAGTCCAGCTGTATTTTGACCTCGAACCTTTAGATAGTCATCGAGGAAACCAACCAGTCCCAAACCAACCATCATGAAAAGAACCAGACTCGCGGAATATGTTGGCGGTTCACCGTTGACTACCTTGGCGACAAAATATGCTGCCACTGCACTCAGAATTATTCCGATACCACCCATACTCGGTGTGCCACGCTTGGTGTGATGTGTCGAAGGACCATCGACTCTGACTATTTGACCCCAACCTATTTTCTTGAACAGCCAAATCAAAATTGGCGTGACCGTCAAAGACAGCACTAAACCTAAAAGCCCAGCAAGCAGTAGCGCTCTCATTAGATCTCCTTCAAGAGGTCATCGCCCAGAAAGCGCAGGTTAGCGGATTTAGATGACTTCACTAGGACGATTTCATCTCCTGTAAGCATTTCACGCAGATAGGCCAGAGCGTCGGAGATTTCATCGAAATACTTTGATTCGCCATCCCAAGACCCCTCTTGACTTGCGCCCATGTGAATCAATTTGGCTTGTCTTCCGACCACGACTACTTGGCCAAGATTGAGTCGAACCGCCATTCTGCCAAGCGCATCATGCTCGTGTGCCGAGTACTCGCCTAACTCGGCCATCTCACCAAGCACGACCACGGTCTTCTTTTGTGACTGTCTACCAAGTTGAGCTAATGTTTGCAGTGCTGCTCGCATTGAGTCAGGGCTAGCGTTATAAGCATCATTGATTACTGTCAGCCCGTTAGCTGCAACATTTAGTTCCATCCGCCACTTCTCAGCAAGTTTCATCTTCTCTAATGCTCTGACTGCCAATACACGATCCACGCCCAGTAGTTCCCCTGTCGCAAGAGCAGCTAAAGCGTTGTAAACATGGTGCTCACCTAATATTTGAAGATGCACTGGGTTGCTAGAGCCATCAGGAGTATTGAAAATAAAACTGGTGCCTGTAATGTCAACACTCACCTGTGTTGCCCGATACTGCGACTCTTGACCGAGCCCAAAGGTGAATACCTCTGCCTTGGTTTTTTGAGCCATCTTTAGAACTCGCTCATCATCGGAATTTAGAAGGACCTTACCCTCAGCAGTCATTTCTTCGACAAGTTCAGCCTTAATGAGCTCGGTATTTTCAATTCCACCAAATTCTCCGGCATGGGCTAAGCCCACTTTGAGTTCGATGGCTAAATCAGGCTCTGCTAGTTGAGCTAGATACCTGATGCTTCCGAATCCACCTGCTCCCATTTCAACAACTAGAAACTTGGTTTCCGCTGTTATGCGAAGCATCGAATAAGGAGCACCAACCTCATTGTTGTAAGACTCTTCCGGAGCGATAGTTTCACCATGTGTTGACAGAACTTCTCGCAACATGTTTTTAGTTGTGGTTTTACCATTAGATCCAGTAACACCGACTACCTTCAGATTTCCCTGTGCCCTAACTTTGGAAATTACATACTTAGCCAATAGCCCTAAAGCCACTACAGAATCTTTCACAACCAGCAAAGGCAAATCTTCCGAAACCTCACGCTCAACTACTGCAGCAACTGCACCAGCTTCTAAGGCCTTGGAGACAAATAGGTGCCCGTCAGTTTCCTCGCCAGGTTTAGCGAAAAACAGTGAACCTTTACTTATCAGTCTGGAATCGGTTTCAACCGTGGAACTGACTATTACATCCGGATCTCCGATTAGTTGCGCCGAAATAGCAACTGCGATTTCGCCAAGGGTTAGCTTGATCATCAGTAACCTGCCTCAGCAAGTGCGTCCCGTGCTTCTTTTCTCGCCGAGTAAGTGGTTCTAACTCCTCTAATGTCTCTGTAGTCCTGATGCCCAGGTCCCGCCCATAAAATAGCATCTCCTGGTCTCACAAGTGAAACTGCCAGACGAATTGCAGCTTCAGGCGGAGAAACCTCATGTATTTCCAAATCCGGACGAAATTCTTTAGCAGCTTTAACCAGAGTTGCTCTGATGCCAGAAGGGTCTTCGAATCTTGGGTGGTGATCTGTGATGACCAAGATGTCACAACCGGCAGCTGCCACTCTTGCCATCTCTGGACGCTTAGATGCATCTCTGTCGCCATCTGCGCCAAATAGCATCAGAACTTTACCCGATGTGACTTTTCTAACTGCAGCCAAAGTATTTAGAAAAGCGTCTGGGCTGTGCCCAAAGTCAACATAAACAGAAGGAGCTCCAGCTGGGGAAACAAGTTCTGTGCGACCAGGTAGATAAGCTTTGATGCCATCAACTATTGCCTCAGCAATGTCATCAAATTCGTAGCCTGCCGTGATTGCCATGACAATTGCCAAACCGGCATTACTGGCCATGTGAGCTCCAAGAATTGGAACACTGCTAGTTAGTTTTTTACCAGAGTGGTTGGTTAGTTCGAATTCCGTTTTGCCTGGTAGCTCTGCTAAGACTCGCACGTGCCAGTCTGCAGAAAGATTTGGATTCATCGAAACAGTAGTCACCGGCACTTCACTGAGTTCGGCAATTTTCTGTCCGTAAACAGTGTCAAGACAGATAACTGCAGCTTTTGATTTTGACTTGCTGAAGAGCTTCGCCTTTGCAGCTAGGTAGTCATCAAATCCGTCGTAGTCATCAAAGTGATCGTGGGACAAGTTAGTAAATCCAGCGACGTCAAACACTATTCCATCGACCCTGAGTTGAGTTAGTGCTTGTGCAGAAACTTCAATGGCAATATCTGTCACGCCTTTTTCACGCATTCTTGCAATCAAAGCTTGCATTTCCGGTGATTCAGGCGTGGTTAGACGGCTTACTATGATTTCACCGGCAATGTGTCGTTCAGCTGTTGAGGTAAGCCCAGTAGTTCGGCCCAACTGAGCAAGAATGCCTTCAAGCAAATATGTGGTCGAAGTCTTACCGTTTGTTCCAGTGGTGCCAAACACTTTAGGCATGTTTCCAAAGGTATTGCCATAAACAAACGCCGCTATTTCACCTAGATGCTTGCGAGGTTCTTCCAAGATTAGAACTGGCACCTTTACATCTGCAAGCTTTGAGTGACCAATAGCGTCTGTGACTATTGCAACTGCACCAAGTTCAACTGCCTTGCCTGCGAAAGTTGCGCCATGGGTCTTAGCTCCTGGCATCGCAACAAAGAGATCTCCAGGACGGAGATCTCCAGTGTTCATGCTTATTCCAGTCAAGCTAACTTGATCAACGTTTTGAGGGATGTGTAAATTGAATTTTTGAGCAAATGAGACCAGAGAAACTGGCTGGAGACGTTCTGGTCTAAGTATTGGAGGTATTGACTCAGTAGAGTTCATCTTTACCAACCTGTGGAAATCTTTTTAGATTTGGTAGTTGATGGTTGCACAGCATACGTTTTGAGCACCTGCTTCATAACCGCAACAAAGCCCGGAGTTGCACCCAGTGAGTTGCTGACTGTCCTTGATTTGAATGCAGTAACTGCAACTATGAACTTAGGATTCTCAGCTGGAGCTAAACCAACAAACGAGACAGCGTGTAAACGTCCGTAGCCGGAACCCTCGGCTATCTGAGCCGTTCCAGTTTTACCACCGACGCGGTAGCCCTGGATTCTCGCAGTTCTTCCAATTGGTCCTTGTTCAACTACTTTTTCAAGCATGTCTATTGTTGTTGAAGCAGTTTTCTCGCTAATGACTCGAACAGGAGCATCCACTGCTGTTTTTGTCATGTTGCCGTTCTTATCCACGCAACCTTCAACTAAGACCGGCGATAATCGCACGCCTTTATTAGCAATAGCCTGATAAATACCCGCGGTTTGGATAGGGGTAAGTGAAACACCTTGGCCGAACATCACAGTTTGGTCCGTCATCTTGTCCCATTTTTTGTAGCCGGTTAAAAGCCCCGACGCCTCGCCATCAAAATTAACTCCAGAACGCACTCCCATGCCGAACTTCTTCATGTATTCATACCTGGTTTCGGAATCAACTTTTCCGCCCAGCTGAACTAAACCCGTGTTCGAAGATTGCACTAACACACCGGTGAGCGTTAGTTTCATCGGTGCGTGAAACTCTGAGTCATTTATGTACTGACCCCAAGGCATGCGAAGTTTGTCAGGCGCTACAACTTGTGTGGTGGGAGTCGCCTTGCCGGTATCCACTGCCGTGGCTGCTGCTACCGGCTTCAAAATGGAACCAGGTTCAAATGAAGATCGGAAAATTCTTGAAGATCTGTTTTGAGCTGCCACAGCGCTTGGACGATTCGGGTCTACTGAAGGAGCTTCAGCTGCTGCCAAAATACGTCCGGTAGCAACTTCAATGACTATCGCACTCGCCCAGTCTGCTTTTAGTCTTCTCACAGTTGCAGCCATTTCTTGCTGGGCTGCATATTGGAGGTCTGAATTGATTGATAGCACCACATCAGACCCGTGTCTGACCTGTTGAATGACCTTAACGGAAGAAGGAATACGAATCAGGTCTGCACCTTGAATGTAAGTTTCCTTACCGTCCGTGCCAGCTAGACAAGAATTCATCATTCTCTCGATACCTTCTAGAGCTGAACCATCTGAACCAACAAAGCCAATTAGGTTTCCTGCCACAGCGCCGTCAGCGTAATGTCTTTTTTGTTGGAGATCAAAATAAACCCAAGGAATGTTTAGTTCTTTCAATTTTGAAAAGGTTGAAGCTCCAACAGATTTTTTTAGGTTGGCATACCGGGATGTGCCAGTCATCTTTGCGAGGATTTCCTCTTTTGGCACTCGAAGCAAATCCGCTAGCTTCTGACCGATCTCTTCTTTTGAGAACGCTACTTTCTGGCCGGCTATTTTAAGCACAACTGGACCAGCATTTTTGGGATCGATGTTTACATCCCAGCTAAGCACTGTAGTTGCCAAGATGTGGCCGTCGTTGTCAATGATGTTGCCGCGAATGGCATCTATTGTTCTAGTTGCCTGTCTAGCATCCTTGGAGATTTGATTTATTTGCGCCGCATCAATTACTTGAACCCAAACAAGTCGGTAAATAAAAACGGCGAGAATTGCGAGCACAATCGAAGTGAATACTACATACCGCTTATCGGTTTGACTCGAATGCACTTCAATCCCCTAAGTGATCTAGTTTGTCGGAGTCGCAGGAATGCCCACGGAATTTAAGGCTACTTTGCCACCTTCTAGGTTGGTCGTCTTGACACTCGGAACAGTTTTAGTATTAAGCGAAGGAGCATCAATGCTTGAAAGTGTCTTTTTTCCGAAATTACTCATGTCGCTCCTTACAGTCATCGCGGCGTTTGCAATTAGGTTGGTGGAGACACCACTTGTAGCAGTTACGGATGCAGGGATAGCAGAACCAAGAACTTTAGCTTCCCGGACATTGAGAAACACTGGGTTTGAATTAACTATCATGCCGAGCGCTTTAGCACTGTTTGAAAGATTTTGAGGCGATCTCAAGGAGTCAACCTGTTGCCCGATGATTTGAGTTTTAGTGGCCAGTGCAGCTGTTTCAATTTTCAAGGAGGAAATTCTATAAACGGCGGTGTCACAAAGTGCATTGACAATCAAACTCAGAATTCCAACTGCTGCAAAACCGATTACTAGTTTCTTGAGTATGTGGGCCGGCAGTGCAGATCTAAAGCTACTTGCCTCGACACGAGTTGAGCGCGCTCTGCTGGCTACCGGTTGAACCTTGGTAGTTACTGGCCTTAAATGACGTCTAGGTGCAATTGGTCGAATTGGCTGGGTTTGTCTAAGCACGCTCATGCTGCGTTCCTTATCTTCTGAGCAGCTCGTAAACGTACGGAGGCTGATCTTGGGTTTTCGTGTATTTGTTCTTCTGAGGCTTTCTCTGCGCCTTTAACAAGCAATCGCAGAACTGGGGCATGTACTTCGAGTTCAATAGGCAAATCCAGTGGGGCCGAGGAACTAGAAGCTTTGACTAATGCCTGCTTCACGATTCGGTCTTCCAGTGACTGGTAGGACAGCACAAGCACGCGGCCATCGATTTTTAGAGCCTTGATCACCGCAGGAATTGTCTCTTCCAAAATTTCAAGTTCTCTATTTACTTCAATGCGCAGAGCTTGGAATACTCGTTTAGCTGGATGTCCAGTGCTCTTTCCAGGAATGAATGGAATGACTTTGGCGATGATGTCCGTGAGCTGCTTGCTAGAAGAGAACGGAGATTTAGATCTGATTTTTACTATCTGGCGAGCTATCGCCTTCGCGTAGCGCTCTTCACCATAATTCTTGAAGATTGAACTGAGCTCGTCTTCTTGGTACTGGTTCAGAATGTCAGCTGCAGTGAGTTCTTCAGTTGAGTCCATTCGCATGTCTAGAGGTGCATCAAAAGAGTAGGCAAAGCCACGCTCACGCTCATCCAATTGCATCGAAGAAACACCTAGGTCAAGCAAGATCGCATCTGCCAGATTCAGCCCAAGATCTTCAAGAACCTCTGGGATTTCGCTGTAAACAGCTTGAACAAGATGAATGCGGTCAGCAAAGGGAGCTAATCTCTCTCCGGCTAGACGAAGTGCATTCTCATCGCGGTCTATTCCAACCAGAACCAACTTTGGGAAGCGCTTTAGAAATGCCTCGCTGTGTCCTCCCAGACCAAGGGTTCCGTCAACCAGAATGGCGGAGTCTCCTTTTAGTGCTTCCCCGAGGATTTCAATGCATCGTTCTAGGAGAACTGGTTCGTGCAGCGATGAGATTTCGGACATGTTATTCGCCCTAGTTTCCTAGAATCTGAACCCCATCCATTTGTACCGTTTGGTTACTGCTTCTGGAATCGGGGAAGAAATCCACAAGCCAAATAGCTGGAGATCAGAGTCTAGGAATTAGTTGAGCCTCACCTCCCCCTCGGAATAGTTAGCGAATGCTTCCGCTCCGGCGTTCATGAATGCAGCTCTTGTTTCTGGGTTCCAAATTTCAATATGCTTTCCAGCTCCGGCAACTACAAGTTCTCGTCCTAAACCAGCCCAGTCACGAAGATTTTGAGTAATCAGAATTCGGCCTTGACCATCAGGGGTCTGTTCGTCGGCGTCACCAAAGAAGTGGCGAGTTAGCACTCTAAAGTCTTGGGATCCGACAGTGGTGTTTGCGGTTAGAGCTTCAGCTCTTGTTTCGTATTCAGCCCTGGTTAGGACTACAACACAGTTCTCTTGGCCTTTAGTTAGGACAACTCCCCCAGCTAAGCGGTCACGAAACTTTGCCGGCAGGATCAGGCGGAACTTGTCGTCGAGTTTGGGATAGCTAGTTCCTATGAACACTGGCTCTCCCTTCCTCTAGTTGGTATGTGTTAACTGTCTCCACATTACACCACTTTCATCCACATACTAGGATATTTACATCACAAACTACTATTTTGGCGTGTTTTTGTCAATAAATGCAAGGGGTTTAGTAGTGGAGGGAAATTTTCTATTTCAAGCAAAAAATGGTACTTAAATGTAAAAAGGGCTTCAGATTTGACCTGAAGCCCTAGTTTTGAGGGGTTTTTGAGCTAGAAAGTGGAGTTAGTCCTTGTTTCGTTCATCCCAACGTGACTGGAAGAAGCCGGATGAATCTTTCTTAGGAGCTGTTTTTGGTGGGTTTTTGGTGTTGATCTCTCGAAAAGCCTTGGTCGTCCAATTTTGACTAACCAGATATAGTCCAGCCAACATTGCTAGAAAAGAGCCAACTCCGAGAAGAACCTGCTGCACAGTGATGGCAAAAACCATGAGAGCCAAGCCAGCTACAACCAGTAGTGATCCAATCACCATGAGGCGACCGTACTTAACGCGGCCATCAACCGGGCTGGCCTGCTTAGGTTTGGCATCAGCCTTACCGCCAGTTAGCTGGCGTTCAAGTTCGTCAAGAACTTTTTGCTCGTTCTCACTCAATCCCAAAATAATCTCCTTGCCTTGGTTCTAATGCTAAACCTAATGCCCAAGTTAGGCTATTCCAGTGAATTATTCAGAAAACGTCTTGGCCCAGGTTCAATCAAATTTAGATGCCTTTTGCCAGAAACAGCGGACTGATTTTGAATCAATTTCCACCGACCTACTACCAGTTGTTGACTACACGCAGAGCCTGCTCCAAGGGGGAAAACGTTTTAGAGCCCTATTTTGCTACTGGGCTTGGCGTGCTTCGCTACCAGAATCTTCTTACCACCAGTCAGCTATAGAGATAAATGAATCCGAGCAGGCAATAGCAGGTATTGCTGCTTCCTTAGAAATGTTCCATGCCGCAGCCCTAGTCCACGATGACCTATTGGATCAATCAGATACTAGACGTGGCGCTCCAGCAATTCACAAAAGATTTGAATCCCTGCACAACGACAAGAAGTGGGCCGGATCTCCTGAACGCTTTGGCGTTGCTGGCTCTGTGCTAGTTGGCGATCTAATGCTGGGCTGGTCTAGCGAAATCTTTGGAAATGCCCTTTTACACTCCCCTAATCGTGAAATAGAAAGTTCCTGTCGCGACGAATTCAGCTTGATGCGAGTTGAAGTTATGGCCGGCCAGTATCTAGATGTGCTTGAAGAAAATGCAGCGACCACTAGGCCGGTAAGTGAAGGCGTTGGCAGAGCAGAAAAGGTAATTCTTTATAAGACTGCGAAATACAGCATTGAAGCACCACTTAGGATTGGTGCGGCTTTTGCTGGAGCCGATCAAGGCACCCTAGGAGTCTTTACTCAATTCGGTATTCCACTGGGAATTGCATTCCAACTTAGAGATGACATTCTCGGTGTTTATGGAGATCCAAGCGTGACCGGTAAACCTGCTGGTGATGATTTACGCGAGGGAAAAAGAACGGTTCTTATTGCCCTCACTAAAGAAGCGTTGACTGAAAGATCGCCTTCAATGGCAGATAGCTTCGAAGAACTTCTTACCAGTAGAGACTTAGATTCAAATCAGATTACCTTTATGCAGCAATTGATAAAGGACTCTGGTGCGCTGGAAAAAACTGAGCGAATGATTGTTGAACTGGCCGACCGAAGTCTTGAATCACTTGAAGCATCTAGCCTTGAGCCAACTGCGAAATCGGCTCTAAAGGCTCTGGCACTGAAGGTAATAAATCGCGACGCTTAGAGAGCTAGCGATTGCGCGATTCTTCTTACTTCGGTTTTACGGCCCGCCAGCAAAGCTGCCATAGGTGTTGTGCCGAGCGATTCCTCTGAAGTGTAAAGCCACTTTATAGCGCCACCCAGTGTGAATCCTGAATCAAGCAGAAGCACAACGGTTCCGCGTAGTGAAGGTAACGGCTCTCCATTGACTATCAGTTCGGCGGGGATTCTCTGCACTCCATCAGTTTTGATGGCGATCAGATGGTGCTCTTCGATGAGCCGACGAACTTTGCCCGGCACAATGCCAAGAAGTTCACCAGCTTCAGGAATGGTTAGCCACTGGGTTATTTCATCTAGAGAATCGCTCACCCCTTAAGATTGCCACACCTCGGGGCTTGATGCCATCTGAACTGTTGTCGTGGCACGATATTTGTGCCCAACAATTCAGGAAAAATGACTATACGTCCAGATCAACCACACCCCAAAGCCTTGCCGAATCTACCTAAAAATTCGGAAAAGGGCATGAAAGCTCATAGCTCTTATCCTGCGCCGGCGCAGCATCATGGGAACCATCGGCTTGGGCCTGGCTCGACGAAGTTAAGGTCTAATTAGATTATGAGTAACTTGGTTGGGACAACCCTTTCATCGCGCTATGAAATCAAAGATGTCATAGCTCGCGGTGGTATGGCTACCGTCTATCTTGCTCGAGACCTGCGGCTAGATCGAGATGTTGCAGTCAAAGTTATTCACCCGCATTTGGCAGAAGATCCAGTATTTAGAGATAAGTTCTTCCGAGAAGCTCGGATGCTAGCCAAAGTAAACCACGCTAATTTAGTGAACATCTTCGATCAGGGTGACGATCAGAGGAATGCCTTCATCGTCCTTGAATTAGTTCAAGGCATTACCCTGCGTGATGCCATCAGAGATTTTGGTGCTCTAGATTCAAAGCAAATTTTCCAGGTAAGTAAGGCACTACTTTCAGCACTGGCTCAAGCTCACTCCAGTGGCGTAGTGCACCGAGATCTGAAACCAGAGAACGTTTTACTTTCAGACGATGGCCGAATAAAGGTTACCGATTTTGGCTTAGCCAGAGAATTATCTGCCAACACTGACACCGGCTCCTTAGTTGGCACTGTCGCCTACCTAGCGCCAGAGGTAATCAGACGAGGTAAAGCAGAAACCCCGAGCGATATTTACAGCTTTGGCATCATGCTCTACGAGATGCTCACCGGCGAACAACCTTATAAAGGTGATGATGCAATCCAGATTGCTTTCTTACACACCTCAGAGCGAGTGCCATCAGCTAGAGCAAGTAACTGGACCGTGGATATGGAACTAGACAAACTTATGCTCTGGTGCACCGAGCCGATGGCGCATAACCGACCTCAAGATGCTTCGATTGCCCTGGCTGAACTAGAGCGAACAAGCACTTCAAAGAAATATGAATCAAAGAGCGTTGAAGGTGATCTTGCCGAGACGATAGTGATTCCAAATTCAACAAACTTTACTGAAGTCCTGGGCAATCTGGATGTTGTCGATAGTTTGCCAATCCCATTCTCAAAACATTCATCCAAACTTCTTGCCACTAGATGGGTAATTGCTAGCTTGCTTGCTTTGACCCTTGGCTCTTTCGGTGGTTGGTTTTATGGCGTAGGGCCAGGCGCATTGATAGCTATTCCAAATCTCAGCGATCTAACGCTAAACCAGGCAACTGCTGAAATTGCTGGAATATCCAAGCAAGTAAAAGTACGCAAAGTCTTTAGCTCGCAGTTTGCAAGTGGTCAAGTTATCGGCAGCGAACCGGTTGCTGGAATGCTAGTTTCACGAGGGACAGAAATTGTTCTATTGGTTTCCAAGGGTAAAGAACTTGTTGAGGTCCCTAAGGTAATTGGCGTAGACCTAGTTACCGCAACTGCAAAACTAGTTGGGGCTGGACTTGCAGTTGGCAAGGTGAGCCAGTGGTTCAATTCTGATTATCCAATAGGAGTTGTTTACAAAAACTCTGGAAGTGATGGCACAAAGATTCCAGTGTCATCTTCGGTTGATCTAAAGATATCCTTAGGTGCAATTCCTTTAGTTTCAGGGTTGCAAGTAGATATCGCCAAGGCGGCTTTAGAAGCCGCAGGTCTAAACGTTCGAGTTGTCGAAAATCAGTATTCAAATACTGTGGACAAAGGACAAATTATTTCAGTTGTTCCTGACGAGGTGGAAGTTGGTAAAGGGTCTTCTATTAAACTCATTGCCAGCCTCGGTCCGCAAACAGTTAGCATGCCTAAGGTCAAGGGTGAAACAATTCTGGCAGCCAAAGGTTTACTAGAGTCTTTAGGTTTGAAAGTTGTTATTGACACCAAATGGTTGAGCAAAGACTACGGAATCAAAAAAGTTACCGGCGCAAGCGAATTAGCAGGAACAACTTTGCGAGTTGGTCAGAGCGTGATTATTCGCTCTAGATAACTACCTCGCAGCAAGTTCTTCAGCAACTAAGAAGGCAAGTTCCAAAGATTGCGAGTGATTCAATCTTGGATCACAAAGGGATTCGTATCTAGATTCCAAAGTCGCTTCATCAATGTGTTCACTGCCACCTAGACATTCGGCAACATCATCACCGGTAAGTTCAATGTGAACTCCACCCGGGAAAGTACCCAGGTCACGGTGCACCTCAAAGAAGCCTCGTACCTCATCCATGACATCGTCAAACCTGCGTGACTTGTATCCGTTGGCGGTGGTTATTCCATTACCGTGCATAGGGTCAGATACCCACAACGGCTGAGCACCTGAGTCCTTGGCTGCTTTGACCAGCTTTGGCAGTGCCTCACGAATTTTGCTTGCACCCATTCGTGAAATAAGGGTAAGTCTGCCAGGTTCGCGATCTGGATCAAGTTTGTCAATCAACGCTAAAACGTCATCGGCTGATGTGTTCGGGCCAAGTTTGACACCAAGTGGGTTTCTAACTCTTGAGAGGAAGTCCATGTGTGCGCCATCGAGCTTGCGAGTGCGCTCACCAATCCAAATGAAGTGCGCGCTGGTGTCATATGGTGTGCCGGTACGGGAATCGATTCTTGTCATAGGGCGTTCGTAGTCGAAAAGCAATCCTTCGTGTGAAGTATAAAACTCAGTTGTTCGGAGCTCATTAAAGTTTGCACCACAGGCAGCCATGAACTTAATGGCTTTATCGATTTCGCGAGCCATGCTCTCGTAACGTGAGTTGGCTGGGTTGTCGGTAAAACCCTTATTCCATTCGTGCACTGAACGAAGATCAGCGAAACCACCCATAGTAAAAGCTCGGATAAGGTTCAGTGTTGAAGCGGATGTGTTGTACGCCTGTAAAAGTCTTGTTGGATCTGCAGTTCTAGATTCCAAGGTGAAATCATATCCATTCACAGCATCACCTCGGTAGGCAGGAAGTTCTAATCCTTCACGAGTTTCAGTGTCAGATGAGCGCGGCTTAGCAAACTGACCAGCCATGCGGCCCATCTTGATTACCGGCATGGATGCTCCATAGGTAAGAACAACAGCCATCTGCAGCATTGTCTTTACGCGGTTGCGAATGCGATCTGCTGTTGCATCAGCAAATGTTTCGGCACAATCTCCACCTTGAAGTAAGAAGGCTTTACCGGCTGCGGCTTGAGCAAGACGATCTTTGAGAATATCTACTTCACCAGCAAAAACCAGCGGTGGATATTTAGCTAGAGTCGCTCTTACTTCTTCTAGCTTGTTTTGGTCAGGCCAAGTTGGCTGCTGAGCAGCAACGAGGTTGCGATAGTTATCAAGACCCGCAATAACTGTTGGGTCGGCTTGAATAACTTTTTCGTTTGATGACACTTTTGTTTCCTGACTTGGCGTTAGCGTTGGTTTTTCAAAGTCGTGGCGTATACGTCGATGTATTCTTGCCCGCTAAGTTTCATGAGTTCATAAGAAATCTCATCAGTGACTGCTCGTAAGACTAGACGGTCACCCTCCATCCCCGCAAATCTTGAAAAGTCCAAAGGTTCTCCCACGACAACCCCAATTCGGCGAATACGAGGAAGTCTTCTGCCAATTGGTTGGACTTTCTCGGTATCAATCATCGCCACTGGAAAAACTGGGACTTTAGCCTCAAGCACCATTCTGGCGATACCGGTGCGACCTCTAAACAAGCGACCGTCAGGTGATCTAGTTCCCTCTGGGTAAATACCAAGTAGTTGCCCTTGGCTTAGCACTCTAAGTCCGGTATTGAGAGCGGCTTCAGATGCCTTTCCGCCGCTTCTATCAATAGGGAGCTGTCCGGTACCGATGAAGAACCATCTGGTCAATGTTCCCTTAATGCCCTTACCGGTGAAGTATTCGCTTTTTGCTAGAAAAACAACTGGTCTTCTGAGCATTAGTGGAAGAAAGATCGAATCTGAGAATGATAGGTGGTTACTTGCAAGGATGGCTGCTCCATCTGAAGGAATCTTCTCAGAACCTCTGACCCAAGGTCGGAACAGCACCTTAAGAATCGGGCCTAGGAATATGTTTTTCAGCAGAAAATACCACATGGCTAGCCTCCTTCCCTAGATAAAACCTGTAAGGGATTAGTTTATCTCTGTAACGAGTGCGCTCTAGCAAGGTCTGCTGCCCCGACAACACCTGCATCGTTGATCAGGGCGGCGCTTACTATTTTCATTTCTGGGCGATATCCTCGAGCAGGAAGATGGTTCAGGTAAGCATCTCTAACCGGCTTCAGTAGCAGTTCCCCTGCCACGCTCAAGCCGCCTCCGACTACCAAGATTTGAGGATCGAGTATGGCAGCTAGTGAAGCTACAGCCTTGCCGATGTTCTCACCAAGATCGTTCAATAGCCTGATCGCACCTGGATCTGACTCTGTGATGGCTTGGTAAACCTCATTTCCCGTTAGTTCCCCAACTTCGGCTTGAAGTTCAGCAAGTCTCGAACCTTCGGCAGTTCCCGAAGCAGCCAGTTCTTTGGCTGCCTCCAATAGAGCAGTTCCTGAAGCATATTTTTCAAGACAACCGTGCTGTCCGCAGCCACACTGCTTGCCGTCTTGGATAAAGTTTGCATGTCCAAGTTCTGCTCCAATACCAAATCCCCCTCGGAAAAGTTCGCCATTGGCAACTATGGCTCCGCCAACGCCTGTGCCAATAGTGATCATCAGCATGTGTTTGCTACCTTGGCCCGCACCAAACCTGTATTCGGCCCAACCGGCAGCATTAGCATCATTCTCAACAAAGACATCGACCCCTAGTTTGGCCTCTAGTTTGGCTTTGAGGGGTTCATTTCTAAGGCTCAGGTTCGGGGAGTAAATAACCTCGGATTGAGCGGCGTCAATAAAACCAGCGATGGCTACTCCGACAGCCTTGATTTCACGCTCAGCCCTTAGATCATTGACCATAGTGACAACGGCATGGATTAGTTCTTCAGTGTTATCGGCTGGAGTTGGTACCTTCAAGCTCATGATTATTTCCCCTGTTTCGCTGACTAAAGCACCGGCTATTTTGGTGCCGCCAACGTCTATTCCAACGGTGATCATGAACTTCCTTAGGGATTGGGTTAGTGCCTAGATAAAACCAGTTTATTGCCTGAGAATGTTGGTTTGAAGTCCACTTTCAGATGTTATTTAGGGTTGCCTAACTGTATGCTATTCAAAAGTTTTACTTGGCCCCCAATTATCAAAGTTAGAGGTTTACATGAAGACATTCGAAGTTCCCCTAGTTGTTGTTTCAAAGCCAGAGACAAACATTACAGATTTGTTCTTAGACCGAGTCAAAGTAGACCCTAATCTTCCATTGATTTCAAAGCAGGTAGAGCCAGGTGTCTGGCAAGATGTCACCGCTGGTACTTACCTCGCTGAAGTAAAAGCCCTTGCCAAAGGTTTTATCGCAGCCGGAATCAAGCCTGGACAAAGAGTTGGAATCATGAGCCCAACTTCATACGAGTGGGCATTGTGTGATTTCGCTCTATGGTTTGCTGGTGCTGTTTCAGTACCAATTTATGAAAGTTCTGCGCCTGCTCAGATCGAATGGATTCTTGGTGACTCTGGATCAACAGCATGTATCTTTGCCGATGACCAAATGGTTGCTCTTTTCAACACAGTGAAGTCTTCGCTAAAAGATGTCAAGCAGATTTGGACTCTAAATAGCAAAGATCTTGCTGAATTGATTAAAGGTGGCAAAGATGTATCGGATGCCGACTTAGAAAAGAGTCGTAAGTCTTCCGGCATGTCAGATCTAGCCACCATTATTTACACTTCTGGAACAACTGGA
>Ga0209400_1000264_pt1 | contig 46233 bp, 29 predicted proteins | sample M_130807_EF_Meta_FD_187313 | JGI IMG/M metagenome (GOLD analysis project Ga0209400, IMG submission 187313) | Freshwater microbial communities from Lake Montjoie, Canada to study carbon cycling - M_130807_EF_MetaG (SPAdes) (version 2) | ecosystem: Environmental > Aquatic > Freshwater > Lake... | reverse complement strand
CTTTATCTAATCCGTGTTTAAAAACTGCCATCATCAATACCTCCGTTTCAATCTTTTAAGTAAATCTCTTTTAGTTCTTTGTGGGTTTGGTTGTGGAAATCGTGTATTACTTGAAATAAGTTCGCTTATTTTATCACTTAGCATTTTGATTTGAGGAAGTATTACACTATTATGAAATTTTTCGTATTCTTTATCTTTATTAACTCTTTTATCAAAAATAGTATTTTCAAGTTCTTCTAACTTATTGTTAACATTTTGAACTGCTAATTGTAGTTTTGTTTTATCAAAAAAATTAGTTTTACGTTTTGGTTCTCTTTTCAAATAATTTAAAAATTTAAAAACTTCGTTTAATCTATTGAGGTCAACATTATTAATAATTGAAATCAAAACATTTAATGTTGGAATCATTTCATTATTTAAAAAAGATAATGTTTGTTCTTCTTGTTCTCCACCAAAATGAAAACTTAGCAGCTTATCTAGTTTTAGATAAAGTTCTGCTAAGTCTTCAGTTGGTTGTCTTGATTCAAATACAAGTTTAATTTCTTGTCTTACTATTTGTCTTAATTTATTTTCTGTTATTGTCATACCTCTAATTAGTTCTAAATACTAATCTTGGCAAATCCATCAACATTATCAATTGTAATTATTTGATCTGCAACATCTTTTAGAGCGTCCATATGGGAGATTAAGAGAACAGTATCATAATAATTTTTAATCATATCAAGTATTCTAATGAATCCCTCCATATTTTCATTGTCAAGAGCAGTTCCAGGTTCATCAAGAATAAACAGATTGGACTTAGGAAGATTGGATACTTGAAGCATAGAAAGTCTAATAGCCATAGCAGCAATTGATTTCTCTGCACCAGAACCCATTTCAATTGGTCTTGGCTCTGAGTTTTGGTGCTCAATCATAATGTTTAGTTTAGAACCATCATCCTCAAAGTAAACTTGAAAATCTACAATGTTAGAAAGAATTACTGAAATCTCTTCGTTGATTACTGGAAGTTTCTTCTTAATAATCTCATAGGAAATTCCATTTGAACTTGTTGCTTTCATAAAATAATCATAAGCAGCAAATTCATTTCTATAATTTTCTAATTCTTCTTTAGAGGATTTGAGTGCTAGAATCTTTTCACTCAATGAACCAAACCTAATGTGTGATGATAGTAGTTCATCATTTGCGGCTTTTGCTTCTTTCTCCAACTTGCTTAATTGTGATTGCTTAGCAAATTTATCTTCTGTTAGTGATTGCACCTGTTTGAATAGTTTTTCATTTTTTTTGTATTGTTCAATCTTGTCATTAACAGTATTCATTTCCTTGTTAATGTTAGAAATAATTGTGTTAAATTTTTCAACATCTACTTTTAATTCAAGAATTTGTTTCTCAAGATTAGCTTGTTTGATTATTAGTTGCTGATGCTTAGCAATTTGACTTTCTACAGTCTCTGGGTTTAGAGATTGTAGAATATTACCAAGTTCATTTTGTTTTTGAACTAACTTGTTTGTTTTCTCTTCTTGACTTTCAATTTTGTTAGAAGCAGAAATGGCATCTTTAATAAACTTACAAGTTGTGAATTGAGTACCACAAGGAACTTCTTCAAGTAATTTAATTTTATCTTTTAGATGTTTTGTTTCTTTGTTATTTAACCCAACATCTTGAATAATTGCAGAAAGTTTTGTTTGGTAATCAACAATCTCTTGTTTTGTTTTCTTAAGACTTTGAATGTCATACTCTTTCAAAAATTCTACAATCTTTTCTAAGTCAGTATTACTATTTGCTATTTCTGCTGTCTTATCTGCTTTTGCTTTAACAGCTTTCTTTAGCGTGGCTTCAAGATACTCTTTTCTCTCAATTGTTTTAGAAATGTCAATTGACTCTACATTTATGTTTTTAAGTTGTCCTTCCAATGAATCAATTTCACTTTTTAAATTAGCAAGAGTTTCATTAGATACTTTTACATTATTCTTTAGTATTTCAGTATTATTATTGATTGAGTCAATTTCATCTTGTGCTTTTAAGATTTGAGTATCGTAATCTGTTGCTTCAAGTTTCTTAATAAGTGCCTTGATGCTTGCTGATTCTTCTTTAGCTAATTTGTTCTTAGCATCAAAGATTTCCAAATCGAGGAATCTACCAAGAATCTCTTTACGCTTCGTTGAACCTTCACGAATAAATGAAAGTGAGTCGAGCTGAGAAGACATTGATGTAAGCATAAAATCATCAATAGTTCCAAACATTTTCTTAATGTTTGCATCTGTTTGTACTCTGGTGTCTCCGTTAAGTGAAACACCGTCACCAATAAAATTTAGAACTGTCTTAGCTTCTTCTGTTCCATCTTTCTTAATTGTCTTTTCGCAAGTACGAGCAACTACGTATTCACTATCGTCTACTGACAATTTTAAATTTACAACAGCATTTTTCTTTGCTGTATTAATTACGTTTGATGATTTCTTTTCGTTCTTGGAAGTTGTATTAAAAAGAGCGTAAAGGATACTGTCAATTACTGAAGATTTACCAGAATAGTTCTTACCAAAGATTCCGACAATACCTTGCAGATTCTTAAAATTAATCTTGTTTCCACCACCATAATTAAAAAGATTATCCCACTCTAGAGATTCAACTTTCCAATTAATGTTTCGTGCAACTTCTTCTTTTGATTCAACTTCTGTATTAAATTTTTTATTAATCTCAAATACTTTTTCCAATACTTCTGATGGCACTTTGTAGTTTACAAGAAACTCTTCAATTAATTGTTCTTGAACTTTTACATTACGTAAATCTTCTTTTTCAATACCATCTACACTTTCCTTTAATTCTTTTGATCTGGCGACGTTCTTGGATAAAAAAGAAACACTTTCTGGCTTCCATTTTTCTTTGATTATGTCACCAACGTTCTTCATAATCTCTGCTGGAAGATTGGTTCTGGAAAGCAATCGAAGTCTTGCATTTGGAGGTATTGAAACGCCAATAGGAAGCTCTCCACCCTCATCAAGTTCAACTGTTATAAACGGATTAGGATTATTAATTACAACGTGTCTGCAATCAAATGAGAGCTTGTCTTGAATGTCCCAAATAAGGAATCCTTTATCGTTTGTCTCACCGTGATTTTGTTGAAGAGTAGATCCTGGGTATCGAATTCTTCCTTCATTATCGAGAGTCTGATTGGTCTTGTGAATGTCTCCAAGAAAAGCGTAATCGTGACCCTCAAAGATTGATACGTCGTGATCGGCTTTTTCAAGAACAAATCCTGTGTCTGTCTTTACTCCATTTACAGAACCGTGATAAAGAGCAATGTTAATAGTATCTGGGTTAGAAGGCTTTACCCAACCTTCCTCGTCAAAGACTGAAAGAACGTTAAGAGTAAAATTGTCTTTTAGTTTTGTTTCACCAGACTTTTTTAGTAGATGAAGATTGTTAATACCAAGAGCATTTACAATTGGAGTTAGTGCATCTTGTCTACTATCGTTTGTTAAGTTTCCATCGTGATTACCAAGAATGATGTATGTTGGAGCAATAGCAGAAAGATTCTTAAAGAAGTCTGCTGCCATTTCAACAAATTCTGGTGAAATCTGTGTTTTTGTATGAGCTATGTCTCCACAATGAATGATGTAATCTACTTGCTCTTCTTTTAGAGTTTCATAAATTTTATTAAATACTGTTTTGTATTCTGTATGATACTTTAGATTTTTGATATGCGTATCGGCAATGTGAGCAAATTTCATTTATTCCTCTTTAGATTGCAAGCAAACTATGCTCTAGTACCCAATCTTCTCCGATTGGTTCTGCTCTTTCTTTTCTATTTAAGAAAACGTGTTTTGGCATTGTACCTACATCATCATAACCAGAAACGTCTATTTTGTAAAGCTCAATGTCGTAACCAACGAGGTTCTGAATAAGTGTTGATGCTTTCTTTTCTGCATCTGGGTCAAGAGCAATGTAGACTTTTGGATCATACTGAACAATCTTTCTAAACAGATTTGATTGTTGATTTAGTGTAGAACCCAATAGAGGAATTGCATTTACTGCTTTCATTGCGTCAAATACACCTTCAACGATTGTAATGTCTTCGTTCCAATCAAGATAAAGTTCATTAAACACAATGTCTTTAGACACTTTTGGATTCATATACTTTGGAAAGTCATTTGTATATGAACGAGCAATAAAATAGTTTACATCTCCATTTTCACTAAAAGATGGAATAATAATTCTATTTTTGTACTCACCCGTCAAACAACAACCAGCTTTCCACATTACAACATCTTCTTTTTTGAAGCCTCTGTCATAAAGATATTTCAAAGCAAATCGTGCAGATAGTGGAACATTTTTGTTTGCAAGAGAAACAAATTCTGGTGGTAGTTCAATTATTTCTTCAACTACTGCTTGCTCTTCGTCAAAAATGTTAGAGTCAAGTTGTGTTAGGTCAACAACATTATTAATCTTATCCCACTCATAAAGCTGAGAATAGGATAGACGAGTCTTAAGCAAGCGACGAACATTTCGACCACGTTCATCACAAACCCAACACTTATAGTTGTTTGTTTTTAAATTTACAGATAGTTTTTTCTTATGATGCTGACAGAAAGGACAGAAAAAAAGAAGCTCGTCACCCGACTTTCTGTAATCTCCGAGTGCCGAACTTAGTAGTGATGTTTTGGTTGCCATATAGTAATCATAGCATCGTTATTTTTTAGGGGCAATGGCTGAGAAGTAGTTTTTCATAATGTTATTTTTTCTATTCTCTTCTTCTTCGTTGTACCAAACCCAAGCAAATGTAGCTTTAATATGCTCAATTCTTTCTCTTATTCTTTTGCCTTCGCCTTCCATCCATTTTAAATGTTTCTTTTTAGGCTCTGGAACTTCGACTCCTAAAGAAATTGCAATTTGACAAAGCTTATACCAATTTTTATCTTTGTGTGCTGCTTGAGCTTCCATAAACTGTTGAATTCTTTTTTGCTTTAATTCTTCTTTTTCACTATGTGGAATAACATCTGGATGAGTTATTGAAGCTATTTTCTTAAATAATTTACTTATGTCTTCATCTTTTTCTTCTGGTTCAACAATTTCTTCAGCAGCAATTTCTGGTGGAGGAGATTGATGAGAATAACCTGTTGGTTCTTCTTCGTCTTCTTCTATAAAAGTTGATAAAGTTGTCTCTGACGAGGTTTCTAACTTTTGTTCTTCTGGTTTAGAATAGCCAAGATTATTAGCTTTTGAATAATCGTAAAAAGCTTCCTTAAACTCATCTTGTGCTTCTTTTAGACCTTCTTCATAATAATCTAGTTCAGCATAGAGATAATCAAGTTCTAAAAAAAGTTTCTTATTTTTTTTAGAAACTAAAGATGGATTCATAAAAGTAATTAGTCTACAAAAGAGTACAAAGCAATAACTACTGCATCTGCTCTATCGTCTGTTCCTGGTTGTGGATTACCGTGGACTGTCGTGTTATACTGAAACTCTGGATGATTCTTCTCAACATACTCAATGATGTATTTTTTAGAATCTTTTTGAGCTGTTCCTTTTGGTATTTTGATTCCAAGTTTAGATCTTGCACTTCTAACTGGAACCATAATAGGTTCTTTCTCAAAGACGCGATAAACAGTATAACAACACATACCATTAAATCTTTGTAGTGTAGCCATAGTCTGTGCTGTTGTTTTACCGCCACCAAACGCGATGAAAGGCTCTTCAACATACACATCATCAATAAGATAAAATTTATTTAATTTTTCTAATTTGTTTTCTAACATCAAAGCACGATTTTCTAATGAATTATCAGATTTTAATTTTATCACTTCAGATGTTAGTATTTTTTTATTATCATCCAAAACAGCAATACCTATTTTAGAAGAACTTATGTCAAGTCCTATTACAGCAGGAGTCATTTAGCCTCTATATGTCAATTTTAAGTTTAAAAGTTAAATCTCTATTTTGAGTTTTTTTAACTGGTTCCGCCAAAGAAGCTATTGCAATCAAGTTTTGATTTTCGTCGTAAATACCAATTTTTGTTATAAATGTTTGTTTTTCAAAATTTGGTTCATCTTCATAATCTGTTTCAATAGTATTTTTAATCTCTAATTCATTTTCTTTATAATAGTAAGAGCCAGTATTAGGAATGTAAGTTTGATTATGTTTAATATAAGTTGGATTATTAGAATAATTTAACATACCTTTTTGTGCATGTGTAAGCATAGTTATAACTGGTGTAAAGCTAGTGCCTTTAAATGATAAAGAATATGAAAAGCCTTCTATCGTACCAGATACATTATCATTAGCACCGAAACCATAAAATAACCAAGATGTTTGTCTTCTATTGGTAGGATCACCTAAATATAACTCACCACCATAAGAAGAGCTATATAATTCCCAACTACCAGTTAAAGAAATTATACCTTCATTATATAATACGACACCAGCTACAGAACCAGAGCCATTAGAACCAGATGGACCAACTTGTACCAATTCACCGTTTTGTTTTGTATCTTCAAGTTCGCCTATTAATGTTCCAGTGTGATACAATTTCAAGCTTAATGTTCCCTTTTTAATTTGAGAACCATAAAATATTGATGGAATAGAAACTAAATTTACTTCTTGTGTATGTTTGTTACCATACGATGAAGAAAATAAATTATGCATACTCATATATGCATAATAGTTAAACACATTTTTTAAAGCATCAACGTGTGGTCTAGTTTGCCCAATAGCATAATAATTTCTACTTATACTTGCGGACAACGGATAAGAGCCAGTAATTGTATCTCCGTATGAAAAATCAGAGTTATACTCACTGGTTGATGTTGTTTTTAGTGCTGTAAGCGAACCATTTTTAGTTACAAATGGATAGATTAAACTTCCTGTTCTATCTACATTTTCTTCATATAAGTTTATAAAACCAGAAGGGACCAAACCTGTTGTGGCAGTAAAGGAGCCGCTTATTGATTTTCTATTGTTGTAATAAACAACATCTTTATAAATATAAAATTCTACTTCTGGGTAGGATTTTATTTGATTTATAAAAATATCATTTTCACCAAATTTATGTAGGTACATTGGTTACACTAGTAATCTAATCTTACTCTTATAGTTAGTTCGTTTGTAGGATCTTTTCTAAGAGGTTCGGAAAGCTTGGCAACAGCTAATAACTCATTATCTGCTGAATAAAGCCCTACTGTTGTTATATAGCTTAATGGAACATCAGTTGTGTTATTTTTAACTCTTATTTTGCTTCCACTAAGGTAAGTTGGGTTTGATGAGTAATTAAATTCATTGTGATGAACTCTACAGAAATAAATTGTTGAATTTAATTCTGTTGTGTTATTGAACTGAATATTTTGCACTCTTTGTCTAAGACTACCAACAGAACCAGAAATACTTAATGATTTAACCGCACCAGATAATTGAAGTACGCCATCTACTGAGCTACTATAAAAGCTTGCTGTATTGAAGATTAATTTTGGGTTAATAACAGCTATTCCAGCTTGATAATAAATTAATCCAACACCAGAACCTTCAACTGGAGAAGCTGAGGCTGTATAAAGAATACCATATTCTCCTGCTGGTGAATTGATTCTGTAATCATTTTCAGCACCAGCATCGTATAATGTTTTAGTACCAGCAAAAGGAGTTGAAAAAGAGCCAGTTCCTAATGTTAATTGAAAACTACCTTTTTTAATTTCATCTTTTGTTAATAGTCTTGCAAAGTTAAAAAAGTATAACTGGTCATGCTTAGACCCACCAGCAACTAAGTTGCCATCAACGTCAAATGTTAAAATACTTCCAGTTGTATCATAACCAACTAATATTTGAGCCATTTGGTTATATACGTTTACTTTTTTAGCGTGTAATGTGTTAGAGGCTGTAAAATAAGTAGAGTTTGAGCTATAGCCAACAGTCAAATCAAATATGTGGTTGGCAGAAGAACTTAGATATGGGTAATCATAAACTGATTGAAATATACCATGTGAATAATTTTTGATATTATTATCGGAATATATTCCAGAAACTATTGTGCCAGTAAGAGGGATTACTTCGTGTAAGAGTGTCTTAGTTGCTACTACGTCGTTAGGATTAAAATTTTTATATGTGGTTGCCATTTATTATACCTTCTTTGCGAATCTTATTGGAATATCAATTGTAAAGCCAGTTGTGGCTCCCATTATTCTTAGATTAGAATCAATTATATAGCAAGATGTTGAACCTATTGTGGCTACTGAACCCAAGGTTGTAAATAAATACGTACTAGTATTTAGATCTATAGAGGATTGCAATTTAAGTTGTAAATATGTACCTCTTGGACCACTAATAACCATGCTTGCTGGGTCTGTTGTTCTGTTGGTTATTTCTTTTACATAGTCTAAGTCGCTAGTATCTAGAACGTATGTTGCTACACTATCATCATCTATAAATGAAACTGTGGCTCTTGAAGAATCAACAGTACTAACTAAATTAGCTAATCTATTATCAATCTCAACAATATATTGTGTTTCTACTAGATCTGCATCAATTGTAAATGCTGGTGAAATTTCAGTAGTATCTAGACCTTGATCTAGTCTTACAAATCCACCATCTGATGGTGTCTCACCAAAAAGAATACCAGCAACTTTAGTAGTACCAGAAACACCAACTGAATCTTCAGTATCTTTATCAACTGCTACAATGTGAACACCAGAAGTGTGTTTTGCAGAACCAGCCTGTAGATCATTAATTTTTATTACTGGTAAGTAAAGTAAGTTATTTCTGCTAATAGAAATAAGTTTTGTTTTCATTGTTGAAGTATTGTTTGTAAATGCTTCAAGTACAGGAGTTTGCAAAATGCTTAAATCATAATATGCTGAACCAGATGCATTTGTTTTATCATATAATTGATAATTAATCTCTTCATCACCCAAAGCAAACTTTGCAATCTTAAATGATCCATCGCCTTTTGCTAATCTATATCTTCCAGTGTCAGTCAAAACGGCGTCTAAAATTATGTCGCCACTATTGTCAAGAAATCCCATAATATTACCTCTAACTTAAATAGTATCTTTTTATGAATCTTTTACTAAGTCAGTAGACAAAGTAAAATTAATATCTATTTTTTTACCAGTTTTCTTAGAAGTTAATCTAAGTTTATATGTTTTGTTCCAAGCAGATTCTTTTTCCATACCAATAAACAATGAATCTTTCATAAAATCATTTACACTATTTTTTTCAAGAAACTTACTTTTAGTTTCATTTATCATTAATTGCATTTGGCTTGGCTTTAATTGAATTAATTTTTTCATAGGTTTTGTTGTTGAAACTAGTGATTGTGGTGCAAAATCAACAACTTTAATAATTGGATATATTGCTCCATCATCATCAACCATTTCAATTTCATATAACGGTGAAGGATTGGAAATATTATCATGATAGTCTATAGTTCTAAATACATAATAATATTTTTTATTTGGAGAGATAGAATCAGTAAAAGAAGTACCAGAACCATAGTCATTAATTATTGATCTATAAAAGTTTGTAGACAAATCTTTATATGAAGTTGGTTTAGTCGTTGTCTTAAACACTTGAAATTCTTTTGCATTATCCTCAGATTCAAATAAAATTTCACTATTTGGATCTAGATCGTGTTTAAGATAAATGTTATTAAAATATATTTCATCAGTATCTAAAATAGATATTGGTTTTTTAGTTTCCATTCCTACTGCATTGTTTAAAGAAATTTTAATTTTGTTATTAACACCTCTAAATGGGTAAAAGACAACTTCTGGTGATATAGGCAAATCGTCAGTCATTGGTTTTGATTTTTCAAATATTTTTACTTTAGCTAATTGCACAGAAGGCTCTATATTAGCTTTTATTTGCATTTCATAATTTGATACTGTTTCTGACGTATTTACAACATTCAATGAATATGTGCTTCCTATTACCAAATTATAAGCATAAATTTCATATTTATAATTTTTTCCATATATTAATTGTGTATCTACAAAATTAAATAAATCTATTCTTGGATCGTTTGGAATCCAAAAAGATTGTAGTGGAGTGGCACTACTTCCTTCGTATTTAACAATGTTATAAATTACAGTTTCTGTGTGGCACTTTTCACCACGCAATATTTCAGTATATAATTTTAAGTGTTGATCTATTAATTTTCTTAATTTACCTTGAAAAATTAAAAATGATAAATTTTTATAAAATTCATTTTTTCTATCTAAAGGCGATAAAGTTGAATTGTTATCAATTCCCATAACAACAGAATTGCTTGGCTTTGTTATTGTAGTAGCTGTAAGAGATTGCCACCAAGAAGCTATATCAAGCAATTGTATTTGTTGTTGTGAAGTTAGAGCTTGATTAACATTTTGGTCATATTCATTATTTACAAAATTATCTTGAGTTACAATAAAATTATTTGTAGTAAGAGTATTAGATATTAAATAATAAATTAATGATAAAGTTAAATTAGACTCTTTTAATAGTTCTGAAAATTGTGAAAATTTGTCCATAGATAGGACAAAATCACAATACATTGGAAATAATTCTTTATACTTATTAAAATTTAATATAGTATCAAGTTCTTCATTAGGAAATATAATATTTGTAGCTTGGTCTGCTAATGCATTAGTGGTTCTTTGTGATACAGCATCTGGTAAGTAAAAAGCAAATTTATCAAAATATTCACCTTTCTCATCAGAGGATTCTTTTTTAAGTTTATTCTTGTTAGCAACAAAAGAGTTTGGAATTAAATTTTGTAAAGTAACAAAGTTTGTAAATGTACTGTATTGACTACCAAGCTCTTTTTCTTTAGCACTATACATAAACATATATAAATTTGGTAAACAAGATTCTCTAATAATTGTTTCGCTTATGGCTGTCTCGTAATTTTCAACTAAAAAGTTATAGTCTAAGTTAAAATCAGCTTTATATGTATTACCAAAATTTTTAGAAGTTGATTCTTCTTTATTTGTGAATGGGACTTTTATTTCACAATCGTGAACTGTTTTTATAGTACTATTAATGGTATTAATAAAACTGCTTAATTGTTGACTAGTTTTAAACTCATTTTTACTAGCATTAATTGTAAAAATTTCTGATTTGCCTTGAAAACTACTTTCTTCTTGTATTTTTGTAGTTTCTTTGCTTATTAAAATTGAATTTTTACTATCAGAGTTCTGTGGTTTTATTACAGATGGCGCTGGTGCTGCTGGTACAAATCTTGGTTTTTTTGTATTTATATCAATTACTTGATATGTAACGCCATAACGTTGCTTGATTATATCTGTTTCATTAATTTGAGATGTTTCATAAACTTTAATCTTTTTTGATATTGACATTATTACACCTCAAAAGTTCTTATAAATTTTGTGTCAACAGAAATATCTGATGCATTTTTAATTAGTAAATTTTTCTTTATTTTATTTTCAGAAGTCCTTGCTAGATTAAAACTGTTTGTTGCTTGCGTTATAGCACCAGTAGTTATTATATTTTTGTTAAATACAATTGCTGGTTGAGATTGCAAAGCATCTTCTACCATAGAAGTTATTGCTGTGTCTTGTTTCTCTGAATCTAAAACAAAATATTTGTTTGTAATATTTAATTCATCATCAGTATTGACAAAATCTATTGTTTTATCTTCATATTTTGTTTGTCTAATAAATAAATCACCAACAAATGTATCAAAAATATTTTTTGTTAATAAAGACCAAATTGGTTTGTTCAAGTTAATTCTGCCATTGAAAATTTCAAATCCAGATAAATATTCTAATTTTACAATTGTTTGAAAGTTATATTTAATAATATTTTTAGTATCTGGGTGGACTAAGGGATCAAACCCTAACTCAAAAAAATTCTTCTTTACTGATTTGTTATTGCCTAACATTAAAGATTTTATTTGAATTGGAACCATTTTGCTATAGTTCATTCCAACATTGCTTTGTGGTAAAGGTTTACTTACATTTATGTTTTGAACATTAGAAATATTTACTTTTGTAGTTATTGCTTTTGATTTTCTCTGCAATACACTAACATCGGAAGCTCTTAATGTGTTTGTTCTGTTTGATAGACTAATAGTTTTATTGTTCATTTTAGTTGCTATTGAGGTATTTCCTTTTATATTAAAGTCTTTAATATTATATTCTCTTTTAGCTACAAATTGTGTTGGTGCTTCTAAAGCTTTTAGAAAAGAATCAACCTCTCTTACATTTAAACTAACATCAAGTTTCTCCTTTACATCGTCACAGACTTCATCTTGTAACGAAAGATTATCGCTTTTAAATGTGCTAGACGCTCCAAGCCAAGATGATACATCTTTACTAGAAGGTTGAAATTGATTTTGAGTTGGTGAAATTAAATCTATTTGTGATGGTTCTTCTATTGTGATATTAAAATCATTAACTATTGAATTAGATAATCTAGAAGATACATTCTGGGCTGAAGAGATACTTAATGGTGTTCTCTTTGGTTTATTTTTTGTATTTAATACTTGAGAATTTACTAAATTATATTTTTCTGCATTCCACAAGTCTTCACCGCTGTCTAATAAGTTTATGTTACTTGCTTGTGTTCGTATAACAGCAGGAGTAAGAAATGATGTTGAAGTTGTGTCTAGATCATACAAATCATTATAAAGTTGTGGGTTATTAAGAGATTGTGATAGTTCTAAGTCTGGTTGCAAGGTATCAGAATTAAAATATTTTCTTTTCTCCCTTTGCACTCTATTGGTAAGTGATGATAATGTAATCTTATTATTTAATAATTTCAATCCTATAAAATCAATATCTATATTTTTTCTTTCATTTGAATCAAATATATTCTTAAATGTTTTTGCTATTAAAATATTTTTAGCATCAAAATTTTGAATATTTTTTTGATTTGCATCATTTTTTATATCAAGAATTTGCTCGTATCTCACCAACAAATCATCAAACAATTTTATTACATAATTTATTTCATTTGGTGAAGTTGTTTTTGGATGTAGGAGTTTATACAGATTGTCTATCTCATACTCAGAAAATTCTTTATTGTCTAATATTTCAAGACAAGAAAAGTATAATGATGTAGCTGCAACCCAAGGAGCAGAAATTGTATTTGGAATAGAAAAATTGCCAGCATTTGTTTGAGGAAAATTATTAATCAACACTTGCATATATTCATCATTTAATGAATCAATTTTCTCATTAAAATTGTTATAACAATTATTATAATAAGTTAATAAATCTTTTTTGGTTCTTAATAGCTTATTATAATAATTTAATATAAATTGTTTTGTATTATCTTCAATCTCAAACGAAACTGAATATTGATATTTTCCGTCTGTTAGTTTTGACATTTCATAATCTGTAAAGACAAAACATCTTAAATATTCTACATTTTTTAATACGTTTTCTTTTACTTCTGCAACTTTAAACAACGAATCTATTGTTTCTGATGAGGGTAATGAGGAAGCAAAATTTTTACTTTTTATTTGTTTACTATCAAACGTTACAAAGTTTCTGTATTTGGTATAAAAAGATAAATTATTTTTTACAGTGCCTTGTTTGCTTTCTGTTGTATTAATTAATAATTTATTTTGTTCTTTATTAAATAATGAATTATTATCAAAAACTCTTTTTCTAAAAAAGCTTAAGTTTTTTAACTTAACGTAAGACATAGCTTCTGATAAGATCAGCTCATTATTGTTCTCAAATATAAATTTATATTTTATATTTTCTTTAATTGCTTCTAAGAAGTCTACAAAAATGTATGATGTTAAAATATTTACATCATCTTTAGATATAAAAAGATTTGATATTGGGTCTTTTTTGCCAATATCAATTTTAACTCTTTTATTAAAAATACTTTTTATATTATTATTTTTCTTGAAAGTATCTTCTGTGTTTCTTTTATCTTTAACTTTTAAGTTTGTTACTGAAAGTTTTGTAAGCAACTTTGGAGATGTAACGTTTGATGTATAAAAATTTCCATTAGTTTTAGTCACTTTTCCAGTATATAATGATCCATCAGAAGCTACATAAATATGAGAATTATTATTAACTTGATTGGAAGTAATAACATTTTCTACAGTTGTATTACCTTTTAATTCTATTGAGTTAGGTAAATTTAATTGAAACTTATTTACAAACTCATCCAAATCTAAATAACAGTTTGCAAATAATGTTAAATGTTTTTGATTTAAACCTTTTATTGTAAATTCTGTATTATAATCTATTTGATTTACAAATTTTGTATCTGTAGTTAAATTTGTTGGAGTTTCGTTGATCAAATCTTTTAATGGTATAATTTTAATTTTTATACTTTTATTTCCTGGCACATTTTCTAATTTAGTTGGGTAGTTTAGTGTGACAAAATTAGTTGTAAACTCTTCGCTTGTACTTTGGATAAGTCTAACGTAAACAAAGTCGAGCAAATCAACGTTCTTAAACCAAGAATCATCAGTTGCTTTATCTATAGAATTATAGATTGTAAAATTAATTTTTGTTATTAAATTTTTACTTAATAAATTATCTTTATTAGTATTAAATCCATCATGAAAAATTCTTTTATTTTTTCCAGTTTGTAATACCTTTCCTTCTCTTTCAACATCTATGTGTGGATTTGATTCTGGTATTGGCTCATTTTTTGTATCTAAAGTTACTTTATTGAAAAATATGTTTGGGAGTACATCACCAACAAGGTCGCTTTTTAAATTATTAACACTTAAATTTATCATACGTCACATTGCTCTATGTCTTGGTTGGATATATTAGAACTATAAATATTGACTCTTTGTAAAGATTGCTTTATTTCTTCACAGTTAAATTCATCATCAATAAATTTATTTTGTGATCTAAACTTACTTATTCTTGAACACAATTCTGTTTCAATAATTTCGTTGTCAACTCTTACATCAAAATAATACTGTACATAACTAGGTGTTATGTCATCATTTTGAGTAAAATTTGATTCATCTAGTAAAATATTATTAACAATTTGTTCTGGTTCTTTAGTGAATAACAGAGGTATTAATATCTCTTTTTTGGTAGTATTTTCAATACCAGGGGTTTTAATTGAACCAGATACATCTTCTTGTTCTACAATAAACAATTCAATATCAAAATTTTCTTTCTCAAAATCAGTGTTTTTTTCTATAATGTGAATCAATAAATCATTATCTTTAATTTCAAAATATGTATTATCTGATAATGTATTACTTTGTAAATCACGGAATTCTTCTAATACTGGTGTTTCATCAAAAGCACTTTTTTTAACAATTTTAAACTCTAAATTTGTATTAATTTGTGGTATTTTTTGTGTAGAGAAAGCACCAACTGATGTTTCGGAGCAAGTTTCAATCTCACCATTAAGAAATGTTAGATTAAATGCAGCAGCTTTGTTATTGTCAATATCGGCTGTTCCTATAGGGCTTACTAATGAATAATGTTTTTCTGTAGTGTTTGGCACATTAATACGATCAGTTTCTGGTACATCAAGATTATATTTATTTTGTTTTATAATTTTTTTTAATTCACTTTCCCTTCCAGAGAAAATGTATTGTGTCTTTATGTATGGAGTTTCATCTTGTATTCTTGTTTCTATGTCATTTCTACTCTCAGAAACGCCAGCATACTCAGCATCATATAAAACATTGTCATCAAAAAAAGAATAATAAACTGGCTTCATTTTGCCAAGAGAAAGTAAATATTTACCATGTTGCGTGAGTTGTAAATCAATAACTTCTTCTTTTTTATTGAAAAATGACATTTATATCCTTTTATTTTTTAGTTAATCTAGTAACAGTTTTTGATAAAGTTGAGTTAAAATTATCACTGCTTTCTTTTACGGTTTTGTATTGATCGATGTTAGAATTGTTTAATTTTGTTAAAGAATTGTTTGTTGATAAATCTGCTGTTTTTAATGGAGTTCCTATATTACTTGTGGTAATTTTTGGACTTGGTACTTTAACTTTTGTTTCTTCCTCAGAAAAGTTTGATACTTTAATATCAGATTCTAAATTAACTAGTTCAACCAAAGAGAAATAATCGTAAGGCCAGTTATAAGAATATTTTGGCTTTACAGAAAAGCTTGATGGTTTAAATATAGTGTTGTTTAATTTGACGATATCTGAATGTAGATCTTCATAGTAGTCCACATTTGCTTTTTGTTTCACTTTGAAAATCATCCATTGTACTTTAGTATCAAGTGTTTTATTCTTTAATGAATTTTCGTGTCCCATCAACTCATTAAATAAAAATTTATGTTTTATTGTAGATTTGCTTTTAACAGCTTTAACACCAGATTTAGGACTTAAATTTTGCCAAATATAAGATAAATCATTTTGATCAAAATCTTGATAAAATTCAAATATATACATAGAAATTGGCGTTACACCTTGATTGTTAATAAAATCAAAAGTTGGTGGGAATACATACTTTTTCATTTTATTGATCATAGATATGATTGAGTCACCAGGAATATCAGAACCATCTTTAAGACTAGCTTCTTTGTTGCCCATAGCAATGTCTATTGTTTCTTGTGGTATTTCAAAGAATTTTCTTATGCTATTTTGTTCAATGAATGGAACTGCCACAATAGCTTCGTAAACTCTTTTAACAGAATTTATTTTACCTAGTTTGACTGGTTCTTTACTAAATCCTACAAGATCTGTTAAAGATTTTATAGATGAGCTTGCTTGGTAGTATGAACTTCCAGTTGCATTTGGATGATACTTCAACCAATTAGATGGTATAGAACCAATTTGTAAAAATACCCCTTCATCGTTTTCTGGTATTTTACCAAACTGATGCCATATGCCATTTGGTACTGATGAAGCGCCACCTAAAGCATTTGGTAAAGTTTTATCAACTTGATTAAAATTAAGCATTGGAGTTTCAAATTTTGGTTTTATATTCCAAAATGAATTGTCTGTATCATATTTAATTAAAGAAATGTTATTATTTCTATCATATTCGACAGTTGGGATTGCAGAATAAGCGTTTAAATATAAGGAAGCAGATAGTTGCATAGAATTTAAATTAGCATTTCCTCTACCATAAAGAGTATCTGTTCTGCCACCCCAAAGGTTTTTTTCATTGCCAGCATTATCAATAGAAGAACTTCTATCATCAATTCTCAAATAATTTATTGATGAATTAGAAATTATTTCTTTTAATGTATATTTTTTACTTTCTTCTGCTTTGAATACAATGTCTGCCCAAGCCTCACCATTGTAGTATGGTGGGGTGTAAGCTGGGTTCCATCCGTTTATTGACTCTCTTGCAGGCCACAAATAAGTTGAACCACTTTTAGCTATAGATGTTATTGATCCAGATTCACTTGAAGTCAGTATCGAGGCAACGCTTGGACCAAATGCAGTTGGTCTACTATAAAGTGTAAAGGTTTCTCTAAGACCAAGATTGGAACCACTAAATTCATAATCATAATAAGCATCTGGATCTTGAGGTAATTCATATGGTAATAAACCAAAGCTTCTTCCTCTATTCAATGATCTGAATAGTTTAACTCTGGCTCCGTACACTGAACCAGATACAAGATTTAAATTAAGTTCGGAATCTGTTTTAGATTTTAGTGATGATAGTTCTTCATTTTGTAAAAAGAATTTTGGAATTTCAGAGATGAAATTGTTCATCATTAATTTGTATTTATCGTTAGAACCATTACCTTGTAATACTGCATATTTTCTAGATACAAAACTACCACTCATACCAATTGAAGCTGATGGGTGTGGGTTATTGTCAAATAGTTTTACATTTTTAATATAATCTTCTGGTTTCAATAGAGTTTCGAATGGTACTCTTAAGTCAAAATATGGGCTAGTTAAACCAGACTTAGTAATCTTTCCAATTCTCCAATTATTATCTACGTTATTAGCTCCAAATTCGCCAGCAGAACCAGAACCAATATTTAATAATTCGTTTTGTAAATCAGAATTTAAATTAATAATTGGATAATCAACTGATAATCCAGATTTAATAGTGTTATACAACAAACCAGGAGCAAACATAACATCCATAATTGGTTTTATAGAAAGATGTTTTGGGGGAACCATAGGCCAGCCTGCAATAGTTCTTCCATTAATTATTATATCATTATAGTAAGATGAAGAAAAAGCATTAACTATTTGTGTTGTTCTTTCTGCTGGATAAAACCCTTCATATGGAATAAATTTAATTATTGCATTGCAATTTAATGTTATAGAAGTTGGTTCTGCCACATCTGAATGGTCACTAACTATAATATCAAAGTTTTTGAGTAATTCAGATGTAGAATACACTTTATAAAAGTTATTTTGACCACTATTGCTTATGTTGGTTATGCCACCAGAAACAGAGAATAGATTAATATTATCTTTTAAATAATCTTTATCAGTATTGTAAAATTCAATTTGTTCACTTATTCTAAACTCTGGTACTATTGTATAGTCTTTACCTATAAATTTTGTATCTTGTGAGTAATCGTCGTATGAATTGTAGAAAGGATTTCTAGATGATGAAACGTTAATATTATTAATGTATTCTACTGATTGTTCGTTTGCTTCCCACTTAGCATCACCAAAGTATATACTGGCACTTCCAAAGATCAACCCTGTTTCAGTAGAAGTATCAACTATAATACCAGTATAAGAAGCCAAGGAAGATGTTGCAGATAATGTATGTCTTTTTGCTAATAATGGGGTTGTATAAGAATAATTATAATCTTGAAATATTAAATCTCCATTATTGCGTTGAAGAATACCACCACCATTTGAGTTTGCTATAGAATTTACATAAGAAACTCTTGTATCAAAATTAACTACTGTGTCTAAAGGCCATATACTTTGGCTTTGTACCGATACGGAACCAAAAGTAATAACATTGTTTTTTATTCTATCAGAGTATGAATCAAGCCAACTTTCATAAATAAATGTTGGTCTTTTATTTACAGATAAGAATAAGTTTGTGTCAGATGGGAATAATCTTGTTTTATAGATTATTGATTCAAATTGTTCAAATGGGCTTTGCTCGCTTAATAGTGCTCCATTTAAATAAGTTCTTTTTACTCTCTTATAACCCTCGGAATCACAATTTTTTAAGAATAATTTTTTATTTAATTCAACATTAGAAAAATTATTTATTGAATTATTAAACGACATTTTAACTGAAACGTTTTTTGGTATTCCAATAGGTGTACTAACAGCACCATTTACTACTATAGGATATGTAATAGTAACAGGAGATTCATAATAAGAATTTAAAACTTGTTGTACTGTAGAGTTTGATTCTAGTAAAGAAAGCAAAGTGACTCTATTGAGTGGATTAATTCTTCTTTTATTTTCAATTATAGAAACAATATTGTTATTCTTAAAGTTTCTAACTAATTTATGGTCAGAATTTCTTAATTGTTTAAATAAAGTGTAACCATAACCACCGTTTCTATTTAACATAAGAGAATTAAAAAGAGTTGTTGAACCAACACCAGTATATGAAGATACTAACGAACTTGTTGTCAAGACATTAGTTCCAAGAGTGTTATTGTTTGCAATATTATCAACTAAAATTGTATTTAACCCTACAAAATCTACTGGAATTGATGGGCTAGTTGTGCCAAATTGGTTTGACGCATTAAGACCAAACTCGCTTGCGCTTAAAAGTGTTAATGATTGTGTTGTAGATGTTGAAGAAGAAGGAATTGTGTAATCTTCAAATACGTGACCATAATAAGCTCTAGATAAATCAGCAGCACTTCCACTTAGGGAGGCAGTAATCCAGCTATAACCAGAATCTTTTTGTGGTATTTGGTGAGTTACAAAACCATTATCATAATTTATTGATGTTGGAGTTATATAAATAGGATTTTTATTTGCCTTATGTAATGAAGGTTGAGTGCTAGAATTTGGTTGTAAACCTCCAAAATCTGCATGACGAGACATTAATGTATTTAAGTCTCCAACTACACCAGATATTATTTCAGTGTATTGAGTTTTATCGTTTGTTAGAGACTCTAAGTTTCTCTCACCAGTTCCTAATACTTGTTTATTTCTAAAAGAGTAAGCATTATAAACTGATAATTCTTCTGCATAATTATTCAAATAACCTCTAGATCTTGTTCTGTAATCGCCAGGAGCTGAAAATCTATTTATTATTACAGATTTATTTTCTGTTCTGGTTGGCAATTCATAATCCACTCTTCCATCTGTTATATCTGTTCTTATGATACCAGCTAGTTCGGTTCGTGTTGTTGGGTTTACTGCTTCTAGTAAAGTTCTATTATTTGATGTAGCACCAAATGTGTGTAAGACTTCATAAGTTTTTGAGTAGTTTCCAAGTGTTGCTGAACCAGTTGTTGATTGGATATTTTTTATATTAACTGGTCTTTTTGCTGTTTCATCTCTTAGATATGTAGCTCTTAAATGAGCACGAACTGGATACGAAGGATCATCTGGATTACCTTCTGGGAAAGGATAATCAGCACCAACCATACCTATAGCAGTTTGGTAAGAACCAGTAAAACTACCAATTCCTAATAGTATTTTCCAAGCTTCTGGGCGATTTAAATAATCATCCGAACCTTGATTAAGTTTAACGTGTCTTGATTGACGACCGCCAACCCATGCGTTTGTAAATGGACCTTGAACTGGTACTTCGTTTCCAATACCGTATGTATCATTATGAATATTTGTTATTACAACTCCACTCATAAAATTGTTTACAACATCAGTTTGGTAGCCAGTTGTAATGTTGCCACTTATAAAATTAATTGGTAATGCAATCTTTGAGTTCAATACTTGATTGTAAGACTGTGAAGAAGATAGGTAATCTCTACCATGTACAGTTGTAAATGTATATTTTATTTTTTTGTTTGGCTCAACAACGTCATTGCAATCAACCAATAAAGATGATGTGTTTTCTATTCCAACAAACAAATAATTTGCTGGTACATTTATTATGTCATCTGAATCTAATGGACCGTGAGGAGCAAGAGCGGTTGTTGCAAAATCTATATTTTTATTTGGCTCAAAATTGACACCACCTTTTACTTGTTTTGATTGCTCAACTGTAAATTTATAAGGCGTTGTATTTGCTCTATTTAATACTTGTGTTTTTGCATCAAATATTTTTTCTCTTATTTGTGAATGTTCTGATTTTACATCCCACCACAAACAATTATCTGACTCATTATTGGTTAATGGGGCGTGACCAAATTTCCAATTATAAAGAAGTTTGTTTATAGATTGTAAACCTGCTTCTGGATCTGAGCCTTTAAACTCCATGCTTGGAAATTTATTCCAATATTTATTTCTATCTAATACATAATTCTCTACTAATGTTCTAATGTTTTCAGTAACATTTGCAGATGCAGGAATAAGTTCTGCAATCATCAAGGATAGTGAAGTATCAAACCATTTATAAAAATCAATATATTTATCAAGTTCTGGTGTGTTATTAAGTTTTTCAAAGAATAGTTGTCTTAACTTGGATAAATCTTTGTATTCTAATCTGTATTTGTTTACTGGTTCGCCAATTAAATTGTTAAAATCAACTATAGTAGCAAACATATTTAACATTTCTGTAGAGATTGTTTGATACATGCTCTTTTCAAAAGCAAAGAAGTGATTTACGGTTGTTGTTTCGCGAGTGAATGTAGTATCATCTTCTGTAAGAATATTGATACTATTTTCTAAACTTTCTACTTCTGGCAAAGCTTGTTTTGCAGTTGAAATGTACTCAACATTTACAACGTTTGTATCGTTAGGTAAGAAGAAATCTCCTTGACCAACATAGTTTCTTTTAGTTATTGCACTAAGCCATGAATATCTACCAGTTGCTGCGTCAGAAACATAGCTTAAATCATAAGCAATAAATTTAGCATCTTTTGTTGTTGGTAGATTATCACTACTGTTGCTTGAAGAAACAACTTTGTCAAAACTCCAATTTAACGCTAATGTCTCGATCTTTGGAATATATAAATTATCAGTGCTAGTTTGTACTAAAAATGCATTCTTGTATGGGTGTAATAAACCATAATTTTCAGTATCTTTAGCGTGAGAAATAATTTCATCGTTCTCTAAATAAGAGTTCCAATATTTAAGACTTCCTATTTTAACATCAGAATAAGTTAAAACATTAGCAGAAGATGTAAAGTTAGTAACGTGTGCGCCAGCATATAATCTTTTTGCATTTGAAGCAAAGGCACTACCAGTTGCTGAATTGAAGGAGGATGTAACAACAAACTCGTTTACAACTGAATCGTAAACGGTTTGCACACCATAAAATTCTATATAATAATTTACTGGTGTTGAGCCAGAAGCTAAATTAACATTTTCAAATTTTTCTGGTTTTATTCTTACAGCAAGATTCCATTTATTATTTTCGTATACATCATAAAAATAACTTGATGTTAAATTTATAGTATTATTGGTGTTTCTTAATTGAAAGTATATGTTTTTTGAATCAAGTTCAGATCTAACAGCATAAACTTGAAAATTGTTTACATCTGTAGAATACCAAGCATAATTGGTATTGCTTGAAGAATTTGCTTGATGCATACCAAACAAAGAACTTGATAATTGTGGGTAGGAGTAAAATAAAGGGTCAGTTTTTGTAAATGTCTTTGGAAAATAAACTTCTGCTTCTACTGTTAAGCCAGTATAGGATGAAGAAACATTTCCAGGTATATATGATAAATCTGAGGTTGATGCTGTGTGTTGATATACTGTGCATTCAAATCTATCTGTGTTGTTGAAATCTACAAACTTTTTTCTTACAGCTTCTGCATATCTATTGTCTTTGATTGTATAAGTTGTATTGTTGGCGTATAAATTAAGTTTAATAAGCTCATTATCAATACCAAAACACCTCATAAGATTTCTAAAAGATTTTTCTGTTCCTTTAGACTTTAATATTGAATGTAAGTTATTGTAAATATTTTTGTAAATAATATTTTTAATATCTACTAAAGATTCTTGAAATTCTTGTGTTTCATTTCTATTCAGCACATGCTCAATTAAATCAGAATCAGCAAAGATTTCTGGTGCAATAAAACCTATAGATTCTAATAACCTATTGTTGTAGATGTTTGGTTTTCTTCCATCTATTGGATATTCAATATTTTTAAATGAATTTACTTGTTCAATTTGCAGATGAAGTGTATCAAAGTATGTAGATAATGTTTGTACTAAGTTTGGTAATATACCTTCTCCTTGTTCTTCTTCTTCATCTCTAATCCATTGAGGAACAAAAGTATATAATTGAGCGTTGTTGTTTTCATCATGCAATGAAGCAGATAAGAGTAAAGCATTTAAAGCTTCATTGTATAAAGGATTTTCTACATATAGAATTGGATCTTTTTCTTCTGACGTAGCAGCAGATGCCAATACTATTGCAGAATCAGTATTTCTACATTGTTGTGTGTACCCTACAAAAATACCATTTGATATTCTACCAGAATAATCTAATATTCTACTATCAATTGAAGATGTATAAGTTAAACCTTCATTAAATTTGTAGTATAGTCCTAAATCAACATTAGATGTATCGGTGTTGGCTCCACCGTTTACTTGTGTAAACCAAAATCTAGAGATTTGTTTATCTGTTCTTGCTTTTTTCCAATATCTAAATTCATCTAATGAGCCACTTAACTTACCCCATCCTATGTCGGTAGAAGTACCAGATGCTGCTGTTCTTAATGAACCAATGTTGGCAAGCATTGCTCCTAGTACTTCGTTTTGGGAATTACCAGCGATTACTGTGTCGTTTAATTGACCATTTACATATAGTTTTGTTTCTACATTTGATGAATTATTAGCAAAAACAAATGCGTAATGATTCCAACCAGAAGATGTTAATTGTGAGTTAGTAATTGTACCTATTGAAGAATTAAATACGCTAGAACCAGATTGTACAAGCACTTTGAATACTTGATTAGATGGTGTAGACGAAGCTGATAATTCAATACTTAATCTACCATATGAGTTACTTGAAGAGTTCTCGTTGTTCCATAAATCAAAAATCACTTCTTTGTATGTTTTTGTTAAATCAAAACCATCTTTCTTTAACCAAAATTCAACTGTCGAACCACTTGCTAGATTTAGATATAAGTTAGATCTTATAGAATATTCTGTTGAGTACTTGTTTGATGTATCAAAAATTTCTACTAGTGAATCACCAGAACCTGTATTTGGTCCACCTTTCACGGTTATATAACTTAAATTATTAGATAAACCATATCCATTAGTTATAGAACCAATTCTGGAACCCCATCCACTTGGAGAAATAGTTACAAAACCATTTGTTTTTGGATATTTATTGTCATATATCCAATTTCCTAGATAAGTTGATGAATTAATAAATTCAGTTTTTTCCTTTAACGAGCCATCATAAGGAAATTGCTGACGTATTCTGGTGAATGCATCTTCATAGTATTTTTTAGCAGAACCATACTTAGCAAAATTTTTAGGATCTGAAAAATCAATCTCTGGAATGAAGGTGTTTTGTTGTTTTATCTTTTCGTTTAGTAACTCAACTGATTCTATTTCTGTCCTTAATGACTCGTTGCTACTAGACGCAACTACCTTTGTATTTACATTTCTGGTGAATAAATTTTTGATACTCATTATATATGCTCTGCATCCACTCTAAATTTAAATAGTTCGCTCTGTTCAATCCACGTTGAAATTGCTCCATTATAATAACATAATTTTATTCCGTAAGAATATCCTGGTTCCAATATTGCCATATCTAAATCAAAGTAATTACCATTAACATCATAGGATAAATGACTAAAATATTCATTTGAACCTGTTGAAAAAGGTATAATTTCTAAGTTGTCAACTAATCTATATACTTTATAAGACCCACTTGGTATAATTGTAGGTACTATCTCGGATGTTGCTACTGTATAGATATTAGGATTCCAATCTTTTGGTCTAGTAAAGATATTAAATCTAGCAACTTCGTTTGTACCATATGATTGTTTTAGATTAATTATTTTATTAATATATTTTGTATTTTGTGCATAATCAATCGAATCATATTCAATTGTATCGATTGCGCCAGTATGGAAGCAGGTAGTTAAAGTTGAATTAAACCATCTGTCAAAAACTTGACTTGCTGTAGTATTTAAAGCAAACGATGCAGAATAAACACCAGTTGAAACCCAACCACCAGTAACTGGATTGTTAGGTGTAGTAGTAATTTGAGTGCTGCCAGAGGGATCATCATAAACTTTAACGTATATGTTTCCAGTTCCAACAGAAGGTATATTAACTAATCTACCTCTTGAATAGTTATATAAATAAATTTTGTTAAGATTGTCTTGAGCAGGGACGTTTGCGCTACTTAAATAAAAATAATTTCTGTCATCTTTAACTGTTGAATCCCAACGTGCTTCTAGAGTTGGTCTAAAAAAGAAGTATTCTGACGATCTAGAGAAAAACTTTTTTGTGTAATAAGAAGATTCGGCACCATTTGGGTTGTGTGGTATAGGACCAGAATCAACACCAGTAGAACTTGAATAATAAGCTTCATTACTGGATGTTAGTTTGATTGCAACGCCATAATTACTTTTTGTACCGCTTATCCATTGTTCAACTAAACTAGATATATTTAATTTTAGATGCTCATAACCTTGATCAAAACTTTGTGTAAATATTGGACTTGTGTGGAAATCTCCACCTACTTTTGTCCAAGCTGTTCCACTAGAAGCATTTACCCAATTTACACCAATACCATTATAAGTTGAATCGGAATAATCTTCCATATCTAATCCATTACCTTCTTCCCAAGATCTTGAAACTGGTGTGACTTGAAGTGTGTAATTTCTTGGTAATGTTAAGCCGTGAGCAGCATTGTAAACATTTAAATAAAAATTTACATTTCCACTTGCTGGTATTTTTCCTAGGCTTCTATCAGATATTACAGAATTAATTGGAAATTCTATCAAGCTTCTCATTAGCTCTGTGGAGCCGCTTTCTGCTTGACCATAGATAGAAAATACTTCTAGTATGTCAGCCCTTCCCATATTTGAGCCAGTTGCTCTTGTGGTTAAGCTAGATTTATAAGCATTAGTAATTGATGAATCTTTAGAAGCAAAATACTTTTTTATAGCCATTATAATATTGTTCCTATTATATCAGAATCTGGAAACTTTAACTCAAAAATACAATTTTCTGGGCATTTTATATAAGTTCCATCTGATGATATTTGTTTTTCTATATCTAAGAAGGTTCTTGAATACACATTTCCTGTTTTTATATTAATTTTAACTTGTTTTGCATCCAAAACACCAATTGTAGTGTTAATAATATTGTAAATATCATTTATATAGATTGGTTCGCCTATCTCAAAAAATTGTGTATATTTTGATTTCAATCTTGTGTTGATTGCATTCAATACAGTAAATTTATTATCTTTTGAGGTAGTGGTTGCTTTATAAGTAATTGAAAAATTGATTATTTTTGTATCTAATATATCAATTGTATCATTAATCATTTTTTTAGATAAAAGCCAATTTTTTAAATTATTTTTTATTGTAGTATTTGTTTGTATTAGTTTACCATCAGAATTTTCAGAAATTACGTATAAATTTAAATTTCTTTTTACAGAATCAGCATCTCTTATTATATTACATTTTGCAATTGAACCAAATTGTTGTGGCATTGCATAAATTAGTGATCTGTAATCTTCTTTAGTAACTGCTCTATTTTGACTTGTATATGCTGACAGTGCTCTTAAGCGTATTTCTTCTGCTGTAGGCAAAGTTACACTGCCTATTATTGGATATATATTTTGTACTTCTAGTGATGAAATTACTTGGCTTTTAAGTGTTGGATCTAAAGTTATTTCATTTTCAAACTTAACTATAGAATTACTAACTGAATTAACAGAACCAGCAGAGGCATTTGAATTTCTAGCAGTGTTTATTCGGTATATAACTGTAAGGTCTGTGTTTGATGGTGCAATACCAAATTTATCAGTCTCTAACAACACTGATGGATCAAAACTTGAGTCAGTTACATAATTTTTTCCATTTAAGTCCATAACGATTGTTTTTGGATCTGCAAAACTTGGGTTAGTTATTGAAGAGTCGGAACCGTAACCAAATTGGATATAAGTTTCATTTAATACTCTTTCTACAACAAATCGTCTTGGTACTATAATAGGCTTCATTATGGAAGGTACACCATCTGCTAATGCATTTGGATTTGTTGTTTCAGAATAAACTGTATTTTGAGCTAAATGTTCTACTTCAAAATAATAATTTCCTTCTGAATCTTGAACAGATATTAACTCAGTAATGTTTGGGTTTGTTAATTTAATTTTAGCAAACTTTTTAAAATCACCAACTGAAAGTACTTCTCTCACTAAAACGCCAGACACAACTTTACCATCTGCTTTAATAGCATAACTTATTGGTAAACCAGTTGTTGTATCAACGTTTGCAACTACAACTTCATTTTTGATATTATCAAATTTAACATTTTCAGTTAAAATAAAAGTTGTTCCGTCTTGTGTGCTAAAAGTGCTGCCTCTTAAAACTGTAGGTAAATAATTTATATTTGGACCTAATCCGTTAGAGTTTGCTGGTACAGATATATACATTGAAACAATACCAGTTGTTGATGGTGAGTTCTGGTATTTGTATCCAAGCTGTCTAGCTAATTTTATTACGTTGTTATATTCTGTGGCAGAGTCTAAAAATGATTCATTTATTTGATAATCTAAATAAAATGAAAGCATATCTCCAACATAAGATACGCCTTCAACCATAATTGAACCAAAAGAATTATCGCTAAAATCTTTGTATATGTCTGGATAGTTAATTTTGATATACTGTTCTAGATCTTTTTTGATCGAAGTATACTCTTTACTTGTATATTTGATTACTGGTCTATTTTTTGCCATACTATAAATAGATTATTAAATAATTTTATGTTGTTACTGGCAGTGAAAATACTTCATTAGTCCTTAATGCTGGTATTATGTACCTTACAACTAATGAAATTTTATTAGCATCATCCGATGGCTCAGTTATATCTAAAGATACAATTTGTATGTTTGGGATATACAAAGAAACTTGCCTACGAATAATAGCATTCATTTCTTCGTATGTCTCAGACAACATTTGCTGAAACAAAAATCTTTTAAGACCTACACCATAATTAGGATCTATTCTTTCGCCAGGATTAGTTAATAACAAATTTTTTAAATTTTGATAAGTTGCTTGTTTTAAAGTTTGAGTCAAACTTATACCATCTGTTCTATCTAACCTTAATGGTAAAAGTGGTGATATTCCTGCCATTTTTTATCCCTCGTCTGGTTTCTTACATTCATTCTTTAGTTTATCGTAAGGTCTATCTGCTACTATTCTAGCTTTAGAAGCACCTCTTCCTAAGAATCTGAATGGATTATTTGCCCATATAAAGCCTCTTATATAATCACTTAGCTTTTGTCTTTCTCTTGATACATTTGGAGATTCATAATCATATTGTTGAGAATTATAAACTGTCTCAAATACGCTTCTACAATTTTTCTTAGAATTTTCAAATTTAATTTCATCTGGGGTAAACAAATCTTCTTTAACTTTTTTCCAACCATCATCTATACCTAAGAAATACATAAAATTATTGTCAATAGTTATTGCTGCTAAAGACATAAATCTTTGCATTGGGAAACAATAGTTGAATATTAATTTATAATCTACACTATTTGTCAATTTACTTAACAAGCATTCGTAATCAAAAGAATTTTCACCCTCAAATAGATTTAGTTCGCCAATTATTCCATCTTGCAAGTCAATTTCTACTGAGGCTAGAGGAATGACTTCTTTCATATTTACGTTGCTGTCGTATGCTCCAACATTGAAAGCTTTATTTTGTAAACAGTAGTCTATATTCATATTATCTAACCTTGGGGCTGATACTGATGGTACATAACTTACTCTTAAACCATATTTTACACCTATTGTTGTACCTCTAGTAACTTCAACATCTTCTCCGCTTTCGTTAGTTTCTGTATCCAAGTAAAGGTCGCCAAAAAGTTCAGATATTTTTTTACTTTTTAGATCTTCTGGTAAAGCTTGCACAAAGGTATTGAAATCATTAATATTAACAATATTAAATAAATTATCGGCTCTGTTTAATATTTCAACTCTTGTTTGATTATTTTTATCAATTAATTTTACATATCTTTCAAGTATAAACGTACCATAACTAACCAAATTTCTCAATTTTATTGGTATTATAGAAGTTAGAGTTTCATCAAATTTAAATGGTGTATCATCAAGATTAGATGCTACATCAAAGTAAGAATACTTATAGCTTGGAAATGTAAAATAATCATTAGCTAAATCTTTCTTAGTGAAATCGCTACTAAGCATATGTCTATGAATATTGTCAATTGTTGGTTTATTTGGGAATACCAATATTGTTTTCATTCTGTCACTCAAAAGAGATACTTGTTCTTTTATCAAAGAATTCAACAATACTTTAGCAATATTTTTAGTATCTCTAATAGCTTGAAGTTTCATTTCTTTTCTTAATTTATCTATACTAGTAAAAGTTCCTATAGAATTATCAAATTTTTCTCTTATTACTTTAGCCAACATTCCTGTTCTATCAATAGAATTTATTGTTTGATTAAATTGATTATCGCTTGCTCTTCTTATTGCCAAGAAATCATCGTTAGTAATATACTTAAATTTTGTTTGATATTCGTTTAAGAATCCAACAGAACTAGCCTCAGCTTCAGTTGGTGTTATTTCACCCATATCAATTCTTCTTCCAAATACTTGAACAGCTTGTTCCAAGAATATCAAATAATATTCATCATCAAGTTGGCTAAAGAAACCACCTTCTTGGTTTAATAAACCGCTTTCTATATTTTCGCAAATATATTGAATGTATGTTTCATCCATCATATTTGGAAAAGAAACAATATATTTTGTAAAAATTGGCATAGTTTTTAGAATACTTTCAACAACATATACCCTTATTGTTGCTTGAATTACCCCTTCCAAGAAAGAGTTAGAAACTTTACTTAGCAATTTTCCATATGGTGGTTCTTTAATACATTCTGGATCGTCATTTATTCTTTCATCTTCTTCAAGTTTATTCAAAAGATCATTTATTCTTTTCTTAATTTCATCAAAATTAAATAGTGATTCTTGTTTTGGCTCGCACATTGGTTCTGGTATACAAGACTGTAATATACCAAGCCAACCACCTTGTTCTGTTCTTGGTTCAATATAGACCGCTGGGGCTTCTTCTGTGCCACCATACTTGTTTGGATCTAAGAACTTGACTCTTGGATTTGTTTCAATTGGCTCTAAAGTGTCTGGATCTAATTCTAGATGTTCATCTCTTACTACATCTCCATCATTAAATTCAAAACCAAACTTGAAAGCTTCATTTTGAAAAGTTATATCTTTAAAAATAAATTTTTGTAATTCTTGAGTAGTTGTATCAAAAGATGCTTTTTTATAATAACTGTCAACTTCATCTAAATTGTCTATACCTGTTGGAGCAAGAATATTCTTTAAGTGTTTGCTAAAAATTTCTGATTGTGGCGAATGTTCATAACCACGATAATTTAAAGTATTTATTTTATTTAGTAATTCATCTTCATATGTATGCTGAACATTGAACATAGTCTTAATAGTTTTAAAGGATACATCGGTGCCATTAAATGTAATTGTGAATGGTATTTCATCAGTATCAAAAGGATTTGCTATTGAAGATTCTATTTCTAATTGTTTACTAATTGATTTTTTCAATAACAAAACTCTGCTCATATTTTTGTAGTTAGGAATATAAGTATCAATAACATTAGTTCCAACGTGGCTATTATACAATACATCGCAAGAAGTTACTGATTTAGAATTATCTACTATAATTTCAAGGTCTGGTACTTTCTTTGCAAACGCTTCAAAATAATTTTCACGACTAGTAGAGTATATAACTGTAGAATTTGCATTCGATACTGGTTCTAATGCTAAAAGAGTAGTAGATAATTCTTTAGCTACAGTCTCTGGGAAGTATGTATCAACTACGAGATCATCAGTTGTTATGTATGGTCTTACCTCATCAAAATACTGGTATTGTGATTGATTATCAAAAGTAGGCAAGAAAAAGCTTCCCAATCTTTTATAGTGTTCAGAGTATGAATTACCGCCAACATCTAGCATCACTATATCAAAAAATGCTTTAGTATCTAATTTACCAATATCAAATCTTGAGAAAAGTTGTGGATCTAATACATCTCTAAAAAAGTCTTTCTCCAATGAATTAAATAAATATTCACTAGTTTCATTAGCAATTTCTGTAACCATTGGGTAATCGCTTGGCAATATACCATTTTGATTGTTATTGTTATTTGAAGTAGTTGCACAAAGAGAATTTGAACTTGGAGTTGAAATTAGTGGAGGTAATTGTGAAGCAACGTAAGATCCAATATCGTTACTAGTTGCTAGCAGAGCAACTTGCTTGACATTTTCAATATTTCTATTTCTTAATTGTTCTAATTGATGTTTTATTTGGTCGTCAGTTAAGCCTTTAGCTGACAACAAGGAAGCCCTTAGATTATCAAACTCCTCTAATCTTTCTGGCGATGGACATACAGATGAGTTTTCTCCAAAATTGGGGTTAAAAGAAACCGCTTGTCTGGCTTGATCTTCTAAATTATTTAATAAATCTTGTGGGATTAATCTTCCAAGTGATAAAAATACATCATTAATAGATCTTTCATTATTAAAAGCTTCTGCATATTCTGGTGTTTCAATTGCAATTATTCTTTTTAATGATGCTAATTTAGTTAGGTCAAGATTTCCTCTCAACAAATCAACCATCTCAAATGTATTTAAGGTATTTGATATAGTTGACATTAATCTTTCTGTTGATTCTATTGTAGCAGCAGCAGTTGAAGGAGCAGCACCTAAACCACCAAAAACTTGTTGAACTGCTTTAGCGATTTCATCATCTGGCGTAAGTGGATCGCAACCAAAAGCATTTCTAACAACATTAAGCAGACTTTGACCCTGTGCTAATCCAACAGCAGCACTAGCCAAAGCACTTAGAAGAGAACATAAACCGTTTGTTAAAAGAGATAGTATTTTTTCTATTATTGCCAAAATAATTTGTGATATAACTTGCTCTAATACTTTTAAGAATATTTGACCCAATTTCTTAATCAATGAAGATAAAATGGCAAAAAATGATTTAAATTTAGGAAATTTTGGTAATGTAATAGAATAATTATTTCTACAAAAATCTAATTCTATTGTTTTAAAGAAATCGTTCCATCCTGGTTGTATAACTTTTGATTGTGGGCTGACACAATTTCTGGCTTGGCTAAATATTCTAGAAACAATATCAGCTCCTGGCAAACTTTTTAAGTACCTTAACAAGTCATCTACACTTACTAAGTCTATTAAAGCCTCAATATAAGCTTTAACTAATACTTTTTGTATCTCTCCAAGTGCTTTACCGACACCATTTTTTCCTATCGTGCCTGTATTGCTTGATCTTGGGCCATTTTGTATTATATCAAGCATAGCTTCTTCTTCAAGATTAGAAGATTTTATATCATATAATTGACTTTCTAATTCGGATAGTTTATTGCTTTTTATAGAAATATTTTGTTCTGCGCTTTTTATTTTTTCTTTTATTGTAGCTTGAGCAGTTTTGTCTTTATTAGCCGTAGCTTCTTCTAAACCTTCTTCTAAGTTTTCTAAAGAATTTTCCCAATCAGAAATTTCCTGTTTTAATGTAGCAATTTGTGTTTCTAATTCTTTTAATTTTGCATTATTTTGCTCTAATTGTGCAGTTGATTCTTGCTGATTTTGTGTTCGTGTTGTTTCTGTGGCTGTTGCTTCTGCTTGTTGTTGTGCAGCCTTATCAGAATTGGCATATGATGATTTTGCTGCTTGTTTCGCTGCTTCAGTTTCTGCATCAAGCTCTTCTTGAGCTGCGGCATAGGCATCATTTTTATCTTTTTCTTCTTTTGCTTTTTTGGCATCTTCAAGATTTTCTGGAAACTTAAGTCCAGCTTCAATAGCTTTAGCAATTTCTTGTTTAACTTTTTTAGAAACTTCCAATCTTTTATCTAGTGGCAATCCTTTTAATAAGAAAGTTAAGTCATTGGGAGCCAAATTCTTTAATGCAGCTTCTACCATTTTCTTTAAATAATCACCAAAGCTCATGCCAGATGCAAGACATTCTAATGCTTGATTTAATAAAGCAAAAATACCACAATAGCCATAATCATCAATAATGGATGTGTATATATTTTTTATATTTACACCTTTTCTTCTTAAAGATTTAATTCTTTTCTTCATATCGACAACTAGATCAAGTTCAGCAAAGAATTTTTTTGTCAATTCTTCATTAAATTTATCGGTATGTTTGAGCAAGTCTTCCTTAAACTTTTGTCGAAACTTAAACTCATCTTCTTCAAGTCTACAATCTTCAATATCTTGCATATATTTATCAAGCAAAACATTGGGAAATGATGCAATTTTATCTACTAATAAACTTCCTAGTTTTTCTAAAGAATCATTAACGGCACTTGTTATGCATTCTAATAATGTTTCATCATTATCAATAAGAGTAGCAGTTCCATAGTCTATAGATAAGGCTGGATATGTATATTTTTTGATAAAATCAAGCCAAGGCATAGGTTCTCTAGCTGTTATATCTCTGTGAATATCTTCCATTCTGCTTAAATATGCCAAAACTGTTGGATTATTAAATGGAACTCTATCAAATAGTCTTTCTATTTCTTCTGGATCATTTATCTCAGTTGGTGGACAAGCGTTTTGTTCTATTACACAACTTATTACTTTGTATTTATCATCAACATTTATTCTGATGCTGCTTGCAACTTTGTCTGAATCAAAAACAAACCCAGCAATACTATCTGGAAATATATCAGCATCGCTAATCTCATTAAACGATTTGTTTTTTAAAACATAATTTAAGCCTTCAGTTATTTCGTATATATCTGTTAAAACATTGTTAGTATCTGGCGTGCCTATTATAAACTCTCTTTTACTGGTTCCATAATATATTCTGCCATCATCTATAGAATGAAATCTTGCTTGATATTTACCGTATACACCCATTACCAAATTAAATCTATTTAACATCATTGAAATTTTATTCAATGGGATAGAAAATTCATTTATAATTGTTGGGTTTGTTAAATTATTATTTGGATCTTTATAATCTTCTTCTATTCCATCAAAGTTGAAAGCTGGTATTACATATAGTATTTTCATTCTCCCAGCTTGTTCGGTGGGAACATAGTAATCAGAACCAACTAATGGTCCTTTGGCACCTTGAGCACCATTAACCATTAAATCTACTATTAAATCAGTTTCTTTTTTACTATAAAATCTTAATAATTTTTTAGCTGCTACTGGTTTATACTCTCTAATTCTATTTGGTAAATCATCGCCACCAGTGCCATTATATTTTGTTTCAATTACTACAGAATATAAACAATTTTGTTCATTTAAAAATGGATCTGAACCATTATCTAATGTGGTCCAATCTGGGACTATTGCCTCTGGATTTGGCGTACAAGTTGGACAAGGGTTTGGATTTATTGGTTCTTCTGGCGCAACAAAGTCTTTACAAGTATTTTGCTCAACTGAATAAACTGTTTCTAACTCTTCTGTATTAGAAACTTGCTGAACATTGTTGACTTGGTTTCTTTGTGATGTTGAAGAAGCACTTGATACTTGTGCTTTTGTTATTTTATAATTTCTTGGCATTATGTCAACTTGTGATCCCTGCTGTTAATAAATAGTTTAGATGTGTGTTTTAAATAATTCATTTTCAACAACTGCAAGTTTGTTGTTAATTTGCTACACACATCTGTTACGTTTGTAATATTTGTGATTTTAGTAGTAGCAGTAACGCCAGCCTGTACGACACCAGCAGGAGCTAATGGGAAAAATGCCGCAGAAATAGTACTTATATTGGTTGATGTTGCAGTGTTATATATTTCTTGTGTTCTTACAAAAGATAGTAAAGCAGAATTTAGATCTGCCAATGAATCTAGAACTTCTTCCAAGCATTCAACAAGATTTTCACCTTTTACCATTGGTTGCAATCTTGAAACTCTTTTTGCACCAGGAATAGAGAACGATGTAGAAACATTTAAACCAAAAAAACTTGTTAGATATTCGTCTTCAGTATCATTACCGCCTATTAATTCAATTCCTTTATATACTTTTATCATACCACCATTAGAATTTTTTTCTCCACCATTAGAAAAACCAGAAATATTTGCTTTTCCAGTAACTAATTTTATACCACCCTCTCTAGATATAATTCTTACTGCATCAGCTTTTATGCCTATGGAAGATCTTGTTTCAACCAATCCAGCATGGCCTTCAGCTAAACCAAAATATCTATCAATATCAGCTTTCTGGCTTATATAAATTCTTGCTGCATCTGTAAAAAAGTTTGGGTCTACTTTTAACCCATCTTTTGCACCTGTCTGTGAGCCAGCCATAGGCCCAACAACTAAATCAATAGTTGCACAAGCTGAATGGCCTAGACCTCCATAACCACTTGCAATATTACTATTTCTATCTCTTCCAAGTACAATTCTAGATCCATTATCATTTTGCAATACAACTTCATTATCTGCCACAGAAAAAGAAGGGATAGGTTCTATTTTTTTACTGTTTGCAAAACCTCTACCTTGATTTCTTGGAGGTTTATTACCAGTATTCCTTTCTGATGCGTTCTTAGTGTTCTTATCTAAATTTTCTAATGTTTTGTCAGATGTATCTCTTACACTGTCTCCAAATATTGACATATTTTTACCCTTCTTTAACTAGGCAAATTAAAATAATTTTTGATATTCATTTAGAAATGAAACAAAATTACTATAAGTTTTATTATAATTTTTTTCTACTTTTGTGCCATTACTCAAGATAAAATAGCCTTGTTTTTTTAACAGCTCTATTTGTTCTGGTGTTGCAAGTATTGTCCACCAAGAAAAATAATTATAGGCTATTTTTTCAGCTTGATCCTGTATTGAACCCTCGCCAGGTAATTTATATTTACTTCTTCTGTTGTACACAATATCAGAAAAAACTTTCATTCCTCTTTCTAAAGAATTAAATCCAGCAAAAACTCTAAATCTTTGGGCATCTCTATAGCAAGTTTGATAATCAAATTGTGATTCTGGACCAAAGTTTCCAGAATCTATGTTAATACCAGCAACGTTATTGTTTGGATATGTAAAACCTTGTTCTTGTCTTATATAGCACCACATTATTTTTTGCCAATTTTTATCTGGCTGTACTTTTTTAATAATTTCAACAACAGAAGCTTTTTCATATGTAGAAAAAGTAGTTTGTTTTTTTTCTAAATTTTGATAATAGCTTGGTTTACATTGAGCAAAACTTGGATCATCTTTATTACCAACAAATGTTGATGTTGGGCTAGTACCACTAGAAGCTTGAACTGGTGCTAAACTTCCAACTGTTGTTAGACCGTCAATTTTATTCTGAAATAAGCCCGAAAGGTTTGTACTACAAAAATCATTTATTGAATTAGTCCTTGACTCTTCTATGGTATGTAGAAAAACACCATCGATCATTCTTCCAGAATTTGGACCTTTTTTAAATTCTACCAAGACTCTAGAACCAAAAGCAGGAATGTTATTGTTAAATTCTGCTCTAGCTTTACCAATAAACCAAGGGTGATTTTTAATTCTATTTATTGCTAATTGTTTTTGTTCATCTAAGCTTAATTGCTTTAATTCACCAACATCACAAGGGTTTCCAATAGTATCATGTACTAATGGTATATGTACTTTCATTACAAATCTAGTTGTTTGTATATTGTCTTGCCCATCACCTGTTGCCAAATTTGGTAATCCTAAAGATGTAAGTAATCTAACTTCACTTATAACAATTCCTTGATATTGTGTTACACCTTCAAAGATGTTTAATCTATCTCTTATGTTTTTTCTGTTTGTTACAGCTAAAGCAGCACTTTTAGCATCAGTTAATTCTTCTGCATCAAAATAATATTCTTTCAATCCTTGTTCAAAAGGGTTTAGGGAACCAATACCAAATCTAGCCACCGAACAACTCCTTTATAGGCTCACCAGCGCAATCTATTTTATCATTTGCAGTTTGGAAGTGATTCAAGACTCCTTTAAAGCTTTTAATTTCAGATTCTCTCATTGTTTCTGATATTAATGTTCCATCTGGGTTTAGTGGGAATTTTATTGGAAAAGAATAAAAATTTGATACTGATTCAATTAAAGCTTTTAACGCCTGTAACTGCACATCATAAAATCCTAAATGATCTTCTAAGACTATTCCGCGAACAACTGCACCTTTTCTTATAGGGCGAGCACCAAAACCATTTGCTATATAGGTTTGTTGGTACTTAGAATAATAAGCATTTGAAACCTCAACTCCTATTGAATACATATTAGCGGCAGGAGAAGTTGCGTGACCTAATGGTCTTTTTGTATCGTGAATTTGTATAATAGATCCATCATTATCAATACAAAAATGAACATGAAAACCTCTTGAATTCATAGTCCTTATACAACCTTCTGAATTTAGCCCAGCATCCCAATGACAAACAAATTTATCTATAATTTCTTTTGGCCTATCTTTCATGTGACTTGTTACATGAGTTTGACTAGCTTTCCAATTCTCTTGTTGTGGCAAAGCATAAACTTTATCCCAAGAAATAGGGTGTTCTGTATCGTGGCATATTATATGTCCTGGTTTTGCACTGCTTGTAGGTTTACCTTTTGGCAAAATAATTCCTCCTAAACCACTATTTGGTGAGCCTGTATTGAGTCCAGTAGCTGTTGTGCCATCAAGCATTTGAACTGGTGAGCTATTATATACTTCACTTAATTTTTTATCACATAAATCTTCAATACTTTGAACTGCACTTGGTTCTATCAACGAATTAAAAATACCATTTATAGCTGCGCCACCTTCTGGTGACTTCTCAAAACTAACACTAACAATAGACCCAAATGTAACCCTTGCGGAAGTTAATACATTATCGCTTGTATCTCCAACAAACCAAGGATGGTTTTTGACTCTATTTATAGCTTCTGCTTTTTTTTGATCTTGTGAGAGTTGTTTTAAATCTCCAACATCACAAGGATTACCGATTATTGAATGCAATTCTGGTATATGTACTTTCATTGCGTATTTGTTATTATCTGTAACATCTATATCTGCAAAAGAAGATTGCTGATCTCTACTTAAAGAGGTTAACAACTTTGGTTCGTCTACAACGATTCCTTCGTAAGTTGTAACGCCATGAAAAACATTGGTCCTATTAACATAATTATCTTCATTATAAATTGCTAATAAAGAAGATTTTTTATCTGTTAATTCTTCAGCATCGTGATAATACGAGTTTGATCCTCTAGTAAAAGGATTTAAGTCAGAAATTGTTGGAAATTTATTTGCCATTATTTAGCATTTCCTAATGTTATAATAGGCAATGAATTAAAGGTTTCAGATAAAGTCTCTTTACACTGATCTTCTATTGAATGAGTTTTAGAGCTTTGCACTATTCCTTTATAAACTCCATACATCATCCTTCCGCCAGATGGATTTTTTTGAAAACTAACTCTAACTATATCACCAAACGAAGGTAATCTAGAAATTGAGTTAGTTTGTACATTAATATCTCCAATAAACCAAGGATGATTTTTAATAGAGTTAATAATTGCTTGCTTTTTAAGATCAGAAGCAATTTTTGTATCTAATATGTCACAAGGATTACCAATTATTGAATGTAATTCTGGAACATGAGCTTTTAGCATAATAAATCTTGATTGATTGGTTGGATCTGTAGCTCTTTGATTGTCAACAACAGCACCTAATATTGCTGGAGATAGGCAAATTGCTTGAAATGTAGCCATACCTTTAAAAACATTTAATCTATTTTTAAAGTTATTAGAGTCAAAGAAAACTTTGGCTGCATTTTTAGCATCTGTTAGTTCCTCTGCATCAAAATAATATTCATTTGCACCAGCATCAATAAAATTATAGTCTTTACTTTCAAACAAAGTAGACATTAACTATCCTCATTTAATGAGTTATAAATCTCATCCTTATCTGTGTCGTTCAAATCACCATATATTGTTGATTCTCTTTTCAACATAATAGATGTTAATTTTACAAGCTGTTCATTAGAACGCTGTAGAGATTCAACATACTTGGCTGCAACATGACCCACTTCTGCGTGTCTATGCTCGTCTTTACCAATATATTGTGCTACATCTTGTAAAAGCTCTGTAGTTATTTCTCTATCTTTTTCAATATTCAATAGTGCTTGTTGCACATAATCATCTAATGTTTTTCTTTTAGTCATAGTATAATTAGACCAAACTATATTTTTCCAGAATCCCAATCATTTTTGAAATCTTTATATCTTGTTCTTATTTTTGTTAAGTTATTAACAATCTGTTTTGTATTAAGACCAGTAATCTCTCTGATATAAAGGTATATTGCTTTTTTGTTAAAGATTTCAATACTATCTGGGTCTTCAAGGATTATTTTTATTGCCTCTACAACCCTTTTTTCATTACCTTTCATTTCAACGTGTTCCCAACTATTTAATTCATACCAGAATTCACGCCAAAACTCACTATCTTCCCTCAACTTAAAGTATTCATGGTCTATTACTAGCTTTTCGTGACAAGATGTTTTTGATAATTCATCAATACCAACTTCTCTTTTAGTCTGCTCTGCTGTTTTCTTTACTTTATGGATAAACCAATTTTTGGTAATAACAGAAAAATATGAAAAAGCCTTAGATCCAGATGAAGGATTAAACTTATCTAGTATAGTAGTAAGCCAAATCTTGCATTCAGATCTAAGGTCATCAATGTTTGGGAGAGTAGTAAATTTATATGTAAATACTATTTTATCAACCATCTCATTAAAAGCTGGTTCAATATACGTAACATACAACTCAGTCCTAATCTTATTATCAGTTGTTAGGGCATAATTTATTATTGCCTGTTCGTGAAGGTCTGTAAAATAATTATTCTGCTTTTTCTTCGTCATTGGATGGCTCCTCTTTTTCTTCGCCTTCGCTAATAATGAAGGAATTACTAAACAGTTTAATCTCCATTACAGTAAGCTTCATATGTTGAATAAGTCTTTGTAGTACAGGCTCTCCATAAAACATCTCTAATTGATGTACTGACTCTAAATGTCCTGCTAATTCTTGCAGTTTCATTCTAAATTCAATAACACCTTCGGTAAATACAGATAGTTTTTCTAATAGCTTTCTTGTATACCAGAATAATAATCCATTTACTATAATTGATAATAACAATAAGATTGATAAAGTAATCATAAGTCCCTATTCTTTAATTGTTGTTTTTGTTCTTTAAGATCTTTTCTAAATTCTTCGATCTTCTCTTTAACTATAGCACCATTTTTATTATTTGTCAAATTATTGGATTCTTGTTGTTTTGTTATTGTTGGAATTGATAGATTTTTCTTTAGTGTATCTGTTCCGCAAGAGTCACAATAAGAAAGCCTCTCATTGATTGAATGAGAGGCTTCTATAGTGCTCTCACAGCTTGTACAAGTGTAAGAGTATCTTGGCATCAGTTAGGCTCTATTGCGTCCATAGAGACAACTGGAGGGTTTGTAACAACCAATCCGTCTTCTGTTTCAATTAAATTAAATTCCTTAATAACTGGAACAATATCTGATTGTTCCATAAGTGATTTCTGGAGAGCCATCATAACTGCTCCTACTGCTTGATTTGAAAGTGTCATTTTTTTTTACTCCTTATAAAAACAAAGCTTTAACCCATCTTCTATATTAATTAATGGTGACCAACCAAGTTCTAACATTTTGCTTATATCTGCTTTTGTGTGTTTTACATCACCTATTCTTTCTGGTGAGCTTTTCCATTCTACCTTGTTGTACTTATTAATATAATCTTTAATATAATTCAATGATATAGATTTGCCACTACCAATATCATAAAAATTTCCATTAAATTTATCTTTATAATTCATACAAAATATGTTTGCCCTAACAACATCATCAACATGAATAAAATCTCTTGTTTGTTCTCCATCACCATCAATTCTTAAAGGCTTATTTAACCTAATCATTTCCATCCAAGCAGAAACAGCAGTAGAATATGCTCCACCATATTTTTGATCTTCTGAATAAAGATTGTAATATCTTAAGCAAACTGTATCTAGTCCGTAAAGTTCTGAATAAAGTTTGCACTCTTGTTCTGATAGTAATTTATGTAATCCATAAGGAGATTTTGGTCCGTTTCCGTCCCCATAAATTGCAGAGGAAGAAGAAAATATAAATCTTTTAACTTTATTATCTTTTGCCCATTCTAATAATTTTGAAGTTGCTAATACGTTATGCTTCATCGTATAGCTTGGGTTCAGTACGGAATATTCAACGCTTGGTAACGCTGCTAAATGGAATACATAATCAAAATTTTTATTCTTTGGTAGACAATCAGATATATCATGACCGTCCTTTAAATCAATACCAAATACTTCATAACCAGCTTCTTTTAGCTTGTTATATAACTTATTACCAATATATCCTTTATATCCTGTTACTAATATCATAATATTTTTTTAAGTCCTCTTCATACATCATAGCAGCTAATGATTTTAGATCTGTTTTAGGTTGCCAATTTAATATTTTATTTGCTTTTGAGGAATCACCAAGCAAATAAGGTACTTCATGTGGTCTAAACAGTCTTGAATCTATATCTACGTATTTACCAACACTTAAACCAGCATGTTCAAACACTAGATTCAAAAAATGTCTTACAGAATATGCTTTGCCAGTAGCAATAACATAATCATCAGCTTTTTCTTGTTGCAACATTAGCCACATAGCTTCAACGTAATCGCCAGCAAACCCCCAATCTCTAACTGCATCTAAGTTTCCAAGATAAAGTTTATCTTGTAATCCTAATTTAATTTTAGCTGCTGCCATAGTTATTTTTCTTGTTACAAATGTTTCCCCTCTTCTTGGAGATTCATGATTGAATAAAATTCCAGAACAAGTAAACATATTATACGATATTCTATAGTTTCTCATTAAATTATGAGCAAAAACTTTAGCATTTGCATATGGAGATGCTGGTGTGAGTCTGCTTTCTTCATTGTATGGATGGTTTGGATTATCACCAAACATTTCAGAAGAAGAAGCTTGATAAAATTTTGCATTTGGGCATATAGTTCTTACCGCTTCTACTAAATTCATAGTTCCCATTACAATAGTATTGATTGTGCTTTGTGGAATATCAAAAGAAACTCTAACATGTGATTGTGCAGCAAGGTTATAAATTTCATCTGGCTTATATTTGTTAAGTATTCTGTACATACATGATGGATCATCTAATTCAAAATACTCAAGTGCAAAATTTGCATGATTATAAAAATTATTAATTCTATCTGTACATAGTAAAGATGTTCTTCTTTTAAGACCAACAACTTTATATCCTTTAGACAAAAGCAGTTCAGCCAAATAAGAACCATCTTGACCAGTTATACCAGTTATCAATGCAGTTTTCATTTAATTCCTCTAATATTTGGGTAATTTAATGTAAACCAATTGCAAGTATTTGTCAAGGAAATATCAATATTGGTATAGTTATTTTTATCCCAACCCAAACCAATAAGCTTTGAATTATCTGATGGTTTTTTAAATTGGCCGCTTGGTTTAGAAACATCCCAAATAATTTTCCCATCGTATTGTAGTTTTGATGCTATTGATTCTGCAATTTGTTTAATCGTATACTCGTTAGTATTGCCAATATTGATTGGATTTTCATTATTATATTTTTCTAAAATAAACATTAATATTTTTGCCAAATCTTTTGAATATGTAAATTCTCGTAACGAAGTTCCATTACCCCATAAAACAACATCTTCTTTATTATGTTTTGCTTCATATATTTTTCTTATAATTGCAGGGATAACATGAGAATTATTTAAATCAAAATTATCATATTCACCAAATAAGTTATTTGGTACAGCAGTAATGAAATTACAACCATATTGTTTTCTGTATGATCTTGATTGTATATCAATCATTCTTTTTGCATATGCATATGCAAAATTAGATTCATGTGGTGGGCCATTATGTATTTGTTCTTCTGTAAGCGGATAGGACACTATATCTGGGTAAACGCATGTACTTAGCAATGACAAAACTTTTTCAACTTTGTAAACCATTGAATAATGTAAAACATTTGTATTAATTTTAATATTTTCTGTATAAAACTGTCCAAGTTGTTCCATATTTGCTTTAACGCCACCAACTTTTGCGGCTAAATGAATTACTTTTGTTGGCTTTAAATGTTTAAACATATATTTAGTATCATTTTCACTTGTTAAATCGCAATTATCAGAAGAAGCATAAAAAGCATTAGGAGCAATATCTCTTAAAGCATTTCCCACCATACCAGTACCGCCAGTTATTAATAACATATAAAATTCCTTATTTTTTAAATTTTTCTACACAATCATATACATAATCTGTGCATATTGCAAATGAATTATAGTCTTCGTAATCTCTAACTTGTTTCAATGATAGCAATGGAATAATACAATTTTCATTCATTCTGTTGTTTAAATCATGACACCATATAAATCCGTTACTTGTGAGAGTAAATCTATCATTTTCATGACAAAAAAACTTTAGTTCTTCCTTATAGTTCATAATAATTTGTAATGCTTCATATTCTTTTATATGAATCCATAAATTATCTTTTCTTTCTAACAACCATTCTATTGATATTTCATATTGAGCAAAATCATGTCCTAAAAATAACTTATTGTTTTTCATTCTTAAATCTATTTCTACATCAAATCCAAGACTTATACATTCATCTATATATTTTGGATTATTTTCTCTATTTTCTTCAATACCGTTAAGATTAGCCCTATGAGATATTACAATCATTTAAATCTCCTCTATTCTTTTGCTTCTATCTTCAACAAATAAATCATAATATGGTTTATCACATTTTAATTTATGAAACTTAGCTCCCCAAGCTTCAAGTTGATTTTTTGTAAAATCATACCAATCAATACCACTTCTACTACCCCTAGCTGTCCAATATATTATTTTATTACCTTCATCAAATAAATGATTTATTTTTTGTATATTCTCATGATTTGGAATAGCTTTTTTGTAATCTTTTTTTCCATCTAATGCTATTTCTTCCTCATAAAAACAAATTGTTTCATCTATATCAACGTATATTGTTTTCATTTAGCACCATATTGATTCTATATTTTTCTTGTTCAAGATTTATTAATTTTTCTATCTGTTCAAGTGATAGAAAATTAGGAGTCAATCCACATTCAATAATTTTATTATATATTATATCATTTATTGACTTGTTACTTTTTTTGTTTACTGCTGCATCGGGGAATAGAATTCCATCGGTTTGCATTATATTTTTTATTTGTTTTTTTCTAGATAAAAGATATTTTTTAGATAAATAATTTATTTTTTTTGTTAAATTAAAGCTTTTTTCAAAACTCAAAGAAGAAGCAAATATGCCATGATTTTGAATAAAAATTATTTCTTTTTGTGATGAATTAAGATGATTTGATAAAATTGCTCCTGTATCAAAACCAGGTGTAACATAATTAAAATAAGAATAATTAAAATTGAAATATAATTCATCAATTACAGATTCAGCTTCAGTAGAACATAAAATAGTTAATAACTCTATTGGATGTGTATGTATAGTGGCTTTATTTAGATGTAAATGTGCATCCATCTCCATTGAAGGACGACCATAATTGAATAAACAAGTTAAAGGATGGTCTATTTTGTATATACAAAAATTTTCAAACATTTGAATATCTGCTAAATTAATACCAGAAGATGAAATTATCATCTTATCTTCAAATTTTAATGAAGTATTACCTCCAATATTTTGAGTTAATTTACTGTTTGAACCAATTTTTTTAGAATATTTTATAAAACTTAGAATTTTATTATAATTTTTCTTGATTAATTTAATCAAATTTGAATTTTTATTTGTTTGATCAATAAAAATTAGTTTAATTATATCTTCTTGTTTTTTTGATTTTAATTTAACAATTTTAATTATAATGTCTGCGTATTGCTTTTGAGGTAATATGTATTTTTCTTCATCTGGTAATCTTTTTTTGATGGTTTCAATTACGTGTTCAACTGTATACCCTCTTTTTAGCGTATCTCTTTTTGTTTTCCATTCGGTTTTTAACATTTCATCAGTATCGATAAAAATTTTTACATCAGCTAAATCTCTTAATTCATTATCATAGAGAGTGTGTAAGCCTTCATATATGATAACATCTTTTGGTTCTAATGTTATTGGATCATCAAATAAGCCAGTATCATGATTATATAACCTTCTTTCAATTGGCTTCATGCTTTTTAATAGTTTTAATTGAGTCTTTTCTTCTTCAAGATTGTTAGCTGCTGGGTCTAGGTGTGTGAATCGTTTCCAATTATCGCTATACCTATCCCATCGGTGACAATCATCACCACTTATTATTAAAGAATTATTATAAATACAAGAAATTAATTTAGATATAGTTGTCTTTCCTACACCAGAAGGTCCAGTTATTGATATAAGTTTACAACTTTTCATAATATTCGCCTATTTCAAACCTTTTTTTAGTAGTTAATGAATAATGCTTGTTAGAATTATCATAATCTTTTTTAGAAATTACTCTGAAATCCATGCTTACTCTGGTTTTGTTTGTTTTATTTATTAAATTTCCATGCTTTAATTGGTTACCATTAAATTCAAACAAATCACCAAATTCCAATCTTGGTATTGGATGATAATCGCACAAGTTAACATCACTTTCACACCAAACAGTGTTTGTACCATACATTTTTGTTATTGGAATAATATAGTTTACTTCTCCTATTGGGTGATTGAATTCAGAATCACAATGAAACTTTCCAACAGCAACATTGTTTGGCAGATGTACTCTGAAGGTTGGAGTTTTTTGGAATAAAATTGTTTCAAATTTTAATTTATCATGTTTACTTACTAAATCAATAACAAAAAATTTATATAGATCTATAAATTCATTCCATCCATCATTTAATTTTTCATAAAATTTATTATGAAAGATTGTATTTGAATCTGCTCCAATTTCAAATATTTTAGAATATTCTATATCTTTTGGTGTTAATAAATGTAAATCTTCCAATTCATTAAAATTATACAATTCTTGAATATATTTTTTA
>Ga0209400_1000263_pt1 | contig 46284 bp, 39 predicted proteins | sample M_130807_EF_Meta_FD_187313 | JGI IMG/M metagenome (GOLD analysis project Ga0209400, IMG submission 187313) | Freshwater microbial communities from Lake Montjoie, Canada to study carbon cycling - M_130807_EF_MetaG (SPAdes) (version 2) | ecosystem: Environmental > Aquatic > Freshwater > Lake... | reverse complement strand
GGCTGCGACCATCATCGCCAGTCAGGCTGTGATCACGGGCGCTTATTCTTTGTCGCGACAGGCCATCCAGCTCGGACTTTTGCCCCGACTTGAAATCCGCCACACATCGGCTGAACAGGAAGGGCAGATCTATCTGCCGCAGATCAATCTGTTGCTGATGATCGGCGTCTTGTTCCTCGTCGTGCTGTTTGGTTCATCTGAAAAACTCGCTACAGCTTACGGGATTGCCGTAACAGGCACGATGGTGGTGACAGCGTGTCTGGCATTCATCGTCGTCTGGCGCTGGTGGAAATGGCCGCTGTGGGCAGCTGCTGCCCTCATGCTGCCGTTCCTTGTCATTGACGCGATTTTCTTGGGCGCCAATCTCGTGAAGATTCTTGAAGGGGGCTATGTGCCGCTCGGCCTCGGCATTTTCTTCATGATCTGCATGTGGACATGGATGCGTGGCACACGCATTCTGCGCGAGAAGACCAACAAGGATGACATTCCGCTCATCGAGCTCATCAACATGCTGTCGAAAAAGCCGCCACAAACGGTGAAGGGCACGGCTGTTTTTCTGACCGGCGATCCGGAAACAGCGCCGCCTGCTCTTATGCACTCGTTGAAACATTACAAAGTGCTGCATGAGAAAAACGTGATGCTGACGGTGATCAATTCCGACGCCCCGCGCGTGGATGATGAGAGCCGCATCCGCATGGAGCCGATCAATGATCAGTTCATGCGCGTCTTCATGACGTTCGGCTATATGGAAGAGCCCAATGTGCCAAAGGCCTTGGCGCAATGCCGCAAGATGGGATGGCGCTTCGACATTATGTCGACCTCTTTCTTCGTCTCGCGACGGACGTTGAGAGTGGCGCGCAATCACGCCATGCCGCTCTGGCAGGACCAGCTTTTCATCAGCCTCGCGCATAATGCAGCGGATGCGAGCTCCTACTTCCAGATTCCGACAGGACGCGTGGTCGAAATCGGCACGCAAGTGTCGGTGTAACGGGAAAGACTCGCAGACCCCCACCCCTAACCCCTCCCCTCAAGGGGGAGGGGGATTTGATGCAGCGTGTGACGTTGATGGCTTGTCACGATGCTGATGCAAGGAAACTCCCTACCCCTTGAGGGGAGGGCTAGGGTGGGGGTCGCGCGATGCCGAGAGAACTAGCGCAGCAATGCTGACTTCACCCACCATTCAGGATGGTCGCGGCGGATGACGCAGGCGGCGGCTTTGGCTGCGCGGCAATCATCAAACAGCGCAAAGCATGTGGCGCCCGAGCCCGACATGCGCGCGAGTTTCGCGCCGCGTGCAGCTAACAAAACAGCCAGACAATGTCCGACAACAGGTGCGAGCACACTCGCTGCATCTTCCATATCATTGCGCGCTTTTTTCATCGCACCGATCAGCGCATCAAAGGACGGATCAGCATTGATCAGAGGATGCGGGCCATAGCCGCTCGCCTGCCCCGCTTTCAAACCGATGCGCGTGAAAACAGCTTTTGTCTCCAACGGTACGCCGGGATTGACCAAGACAGCGAAAAGTCGCGGCAGCGACACAAGCGGCCCCAGCCGCTCGCCACGCCCCAACATCATGCGCGCTTGCGCAGCGACACAGACCGGCACATCCGAGCCAATCTCGGCAGCGGCCTCGTATAAGCGCGGATCATCAGCCGAGAGATCATTGGCGCGCGCGAGCAGGCGCAAGGCCGCAGCTGCATCCGAAGAGCCGCCGCCAATGCCGGCTGCCACAGGCAAACGTTTGGTCAGATGAAAGCGCCCGCATTTCAGATCTGGCACACGCGCGCCCAAAGCACGCGCGGCGCGCAAGACGAGATTGTCTTCTAACGCGCCGGCATTCGGCGCTGTGGGACCATCGACGAAAAGCGAGAGAGGCGTACTGAGATCAAGAGAGAGTGTGTCGCCGCTGGCGGTAAAGGCGACGAGACTTTCGAGATCATGAAAGCCATCGTCGCGGCGCCCGACAATATGCAGGCTCAGATTGATTTTCGCCGGCGCATGTTCAACGAGAGACGACGACACCATCAATATTAGCCGCCGTCTTTCGCTGTATCATTGCTCGCCGCATTGGGCTTCGCTTCGTCTTCCATCCCGTTCTCGATCTTCTTCAAAATCTTTTCGAGATCTTCCGGCTCGGGATTCAAATCGCGCGCATGGTTCCATTGGAACTTGGCTTCCAGCTTGCGCCCCACGCGCCAATAAGCATCGCCCAGATGATCATTGATCACCGGATCGGATGCTTTCAGCTCGATGGCTTTTTCCAATTCGCGCACGGCTTCGGGATATTGACCCAAGCGATAATAGGCCCAGCCCAGACTGTCGATAATGTAACCATCGGTCGGGCGCAGCTCGACGGCCCGGCGCAGCATTTTGAAAGCTTCGGGCACATTCATGCCCTGATCAACCCAGGAATAGCCCAGATAATTGAGCACCAATGGCTGATCGGGGAAAAGCTCGAGTGCTTTTTTGAAATCGGCTTCTGCTTTCGGCCATTGCTTCGCACGTTCATAAGAAATGCCGCGCGCATAATAAGTGGACCAATCACTGCGCCCGCCTGACGAGAGAGTCAGCGCACGCGAGTAAGTGTCAGCTGCTTCTGCAAATTGCTTGCGCGAGCGCTGCAGATTGGCGAGCGCCAAGACGGTTTCAATATCTTGTGGGCGCTGTTCAACCAGACGCGCCAAATGTTTCAGCGCATCATCGGAACGACCCGCGGATTCCAGCAAGAGACCGATCTGCACTTCCGCATTGTCATAGAGCGGTGAATTCGGCGGCACCATTTCATAAATGCGGATCGCCTGCTCATTCTGCTTCATGCGCTCGTAAACATCGGCCAGCGTGGCAAGGGCAAGCCCGTGCTGCGGATCAAGTGCCAAAGCCAGTCGCAGATAAATCATGGAGGCGAGATCATCACTCTGGCGGCCACCGACAGAACCAAGACCATAAAGGACTTCGGCAGCACCACGCGCCGCATCAGCGACGAAGGGCGACAATGGCTTGCCTGCTTTCACCGCATCGGCGCCCGCGCGCATCACCGGATGGCGCGGGAGAAGACGCTCGAAAGCCTCATAAGCGGCGAGTGCATCTTCACTCTTGCCATTGCGCGCCGAAATGCGCGCATAAGCATCGACAATGCGAATGGTGGATTTGTCTTCCGCATAAACAATGGCAATGCGGCGCTGGGCTTCCGCGCGCTTGCCAGCAACATCGAGCATCAAGGCAGCATGGTAATCGCGGAACAGGCCAAAGCGCTCATCCTTGAGCTTTTCGACCGATTCAATCGCACGCTTCACATCGCCTGCACCGACATAGGTCCAGGCGGCCAGCAGCGTTGCGGTGATATCGCGTTGCTTGCCGCCCCCGCCATTGCCGAAAGAGGCGCGCGCTTGATCAAATTTTTTCTGCTGCATGGCTTTGATGCCAAGCACGAGATGGGCAAGACCATTGCGCGGATCACGCTTGATCAGACGATCAGCGAGCGTGAAAGCATCATTCATATTGCCATTGGCGAGCGCGGCCACAAAGGCACGCTCCATCAATTCGCTATTGCGCGGATCATAGCGCAGAGCTTCACGGAAATAGGCGGCAGCTGCCGCCGTGTCGCGCTGTGCGCCCGCCGAGAGTGCCGAGAGATAATTGGCGGCAGGGCTTGTGGTGATTTCAAAAGCAGGCGGCGGCGCCAGAGATTCCCGACCCGTTGCGCTCTGGCCCCAGACAAAAGCGCCGATGGCGCAAGCTGTGGCGAGCGGGGCAAGATAACGAGCGCGGCGAACGGTCTGCGACACGGGGTTCATTTCTTTCTCGGCACGTAGGGAATCACGAGGGCCGTGCATCACGAACCCCAGACTCCCTTTTTCACGGTCGAACATGGCGGTTTTGCGCCCGCTCGGCAAGGGCGCAAAGGGCCAGAGCCAGCGCCTTTTCTAAAGGCCAGACGCGATGAGGCGGGCCTCGCGCAGCGTCAGGCGTGAACGGCGCGCCTGATCGGGATCAGCCGACGGGAAATCATCACGGAAATGCCCGCCCCGGCTCTCTTGGCGTGCCAAAGCCGCTGCTGCAATCATCAAGGCCGTTGTGCACATATTGCGCAGATTGGGATCACGCGCTTCCTGCTCGATCGTACCAATGACCGTGAGCGCATGGCGCAAGCCCTGCTCATTGCGGATCACCCCGCAATAAGTGCTCATCGTCTCGCGCAATTTTTCTTCCAGATGCGGCTGCGCGAGAATGGCGGTCTGCGGCACGCGCGATTTCAAGAAGCCTTCGACAAGACTCACATCAAAATCATGCGGATCGCGGTTCTTGATATCTTCGGCAATGCGTGCGGCAAAGACCACCGCTTCGAGCAGCGAGTTGGAGGCGAGACGATTGGCGCCATGCACGCCGGTGGATGCCACTTCGCCCACCGCCCAGAGATTGCCAAGTGACGAGCGCCCGCGTGCATCTGTCCACACGCCGCCCATGTGATAATGCTGCGCGGGGCAAACGGGGATGAGATCAATCTCGGGATCAATGCCTGCCGACATGCAGATTTCAGCCACACCGGGAAAATCCTGCATGAAACGGGAGCCCGGATGTTTGCGCCCATCGAGAAATGCGCCGCGCCCGGCCGCCATTTCTGCAAACACACCGCGCGCCACAATATCGCGCGGGCCGAGCTCTGCATCAGGATGCAAAGCCTGCATGAAACGCTCGCCCGCTTTGTTGATAAGGATCGCCCCTTCGCCGCGCAAAGCTTCGGTGGCAAGCGGTGCTGGATCGCGGCCGATGTCGATGGCGGTCGGATGGAATTGCACGAATTCCGCATCCGCAATAATGGCGCCGGCGCGTGCGGCCATAGCAACACCTTGGCCGCGCGCTTCTTGCGGGTTGGTGGTGACTTTATACAAGCGGCCGATGCCGCCTGTTGCGAGAATGGTCGCATTGGCTGCGAGCTTTTCGCGCCGCCCATCGGAATGGCGCAGGATGACGCCAATCACACGCCCATGATGAAGAATGAGATCTTCCGCCGTGTGATCATCGAGAATTTTAATGGAAGCCGTCTCGCGCACGCGCGCGATCAAGGCTTGCATGATGGCGCGGCCAGCCATATCGCCGCGCACGCGCACCACGCGGCGCTCGCTATGGGCAGCTTCACGCGATTGCAGGAAATGGCCTTGGTCATCTTTGTCGAAAGGCACGCCGTAATCGAGGAGATCCTCGATGCGCACGCCCGCTTCTTTTGCCATGCCCCAAACAATATCGCGGTCGCAAATACCGGCACCCGCCAGCAGCGTGTCTTGCGTGTGTTTTTCGGGGCTGTCGCCTTCACCCATGGCAGCCGCGACACCGCCTTGCGCCCAAGTGGAGGAAGCGCCCTCACCCAGAGTGAGGGGCGCGACCAATGTCACGCGTTTGGGCGCGAGTTTGAGTGCGCAGAAAAGCCCCGCAATGCCGCCGCCCACAATCAGAATGTCAGAAGTGGGCATTGGGCGGCTCGGTCCTTTCAATTTCTAGACGCGCGGAATCTACATCAAGCGGAAAGATCGCGCGACCCCCACCCCTAACCCCTCCCCACAAGGGGGAGGAGGATTTGATGCAGCGTGTCATCGAGATTGCTGATCGTCATCGTCGTGCAGGACATATCCCTCCCCCTTGTGGGGAGGGTGTCAGGCACGCTTGCGTGCATGACGGGTGGGGGTCGCGAGACCTCTCCCACCTTTCACAATGTCTTCTTCTCAACCCAGATCAATCATCCGCTGCACGCTCAGCCGCGCACGCGCCGCCAAGGCCGGATCAATTGTCACTTCTTCGCGCAGATAGACGAGGCTCTCGAGAATCTTGGGCAAAGTGATGCGCTTCATATGCGGGCAGAGATTGCAGGGCCGTACGAATTCCACATTGGGAGATTCGGTTGCGACATTATCCGCCATGGAGCATTCGGTGACGAGCAACACGCGCTTGGGCGCCTGCGACTTCACATAATCGATCATTGCCGCGGTGGAGCCGGCGAAGTCGGAGACCTCGACCACTTCGCGCGGGCATTCGGGATGGGCGATGACTTTCAGCTCAGGATCATTGGCGCGATAGGCCGAGATTTCTTCTGCCGTGAAACGCTCATGCACTTCGCAAGCGCCCGTCCAGGCAATGATCTTCACCTTGGTTTGGGCAGCGACATTTTGTGCCAAGAAACGATCCGGCAGGAAGATGACGCGATCAACGCCCAAGCTCTCGACCACTTTCACCGCATTGGAAGATGTGCAGCAAATATCGACTTCCGCCTTCACTTCAGCCGATGTGTTGACATAGGCCACCACCGGCACGCCGGGATATTGCTTACGCAAAGCGCGCACATCCGCGCCCGTGATGCTTTCCGCCAGCGAGCAGCCAGCCTTGGAATCGGGGATCAGAATGGTCTTGTCCGGATTGAGCAGTTTCGACGTCTCCGCCATGAAATGCACGCCACCTTGAATGATGATGTCGGCATTGGTAGAGCCCGCCAAACGCGCAAGCTGCAACGAGTCGCCGACAACATCGGCAACGCAATTGTAGATTTCGGGCGTCTGATAATTATGCGCGAGAATGACCGCATTGCGCTCGCGCTTGAGATCATTGATCGCCTTCACATAAGGCGCATGGAAGGGCCATTCGACTGGCGGAATGACGCGCTTCACCTTTTCATAAAGATGCGCGGTCTCACGCTCGACTTCGGGCGTCCATTGCAATGTGGGCATGGGCAAGACGCCAAGACGCATGGCGGCGTCTGACAAAGGCACGGCCTGCGCCGCCTGCTTTCCGGGATGGGTTTCAACCTGCATCACGACCTCCTCTAGTTATACTCAAACTGAGCATATCTAGGTCCAAGAAAATCGCCTGAGCAGAGCCGAGGCGTATTTGGGCGCATCCAGCGCCATCTGTCATGAAACTGATATACTCTTTTCGAGCATAAAGATAGGAGCGCGACCGTCTTTTTTGAAGATCCGGGCCCTTTGAGCGATCACATATTTAAGTGGTGGTGCGCCCATTCAAATGTGCAGTTTTTACATTTTGAACAGGGAAAGCGCTTGCCTGCCCCCATGAGCTTGGTCCAAAACTCCGCCCATGTTTTTCGTTCTCCTTGCCTATTTCCTCGCAACTGCCGTGATCGGCGCTGCCCAGCTCTTCCAGATGGAGACCATCTGGCCGGGCCTTTCCTTCCTTTTTGGAGGGACGCTGGCCTTTTGGGGCGGATCTTCGCTGAAACTCGCGGTCTTCGCGCCATCGCCCCGCTTGCGCTGGGTCGGGATGTTGATGGCGGCTTTTTTCATAACAGGCGGGACACTGGCCAATCTGGCCACCGGCACGAATTTCGACGCCTACGGGAATGACATGCCAGGCTATGCCTGGGTCATTGCGGGCGTCATCGCCGGTATTTTGGGAACGAAACGGCGGGTTTACTTATCCGTACCGGACGCTTCCGAAAAGTAAGAGCGCAGCCGCGTATCCAGAGTGGGGCGCAGGCCCACCACCGGATCGCCCCGCAGACTGCGATCGACAACCGGCAAACCCTGCGCGCCGACTTTGAGATCTTTGCGCGGCTCAATCTCGTCAGGATTGGCATTGAGTTCAGCTTTGCTGCCCGTCTGCAAAGAGGCGAGGCGCACGCGCGGGCTCTCCGCAAAAGCGGTGACGCTGAGAACGAGCCCCAGACCCGAGGCCATAAGAAAACGCGACCGACGCATGAAACCCACAACGCAAAACTCTGAGTGCCCATTAAAGGCCATAGGCGTTGCAGGAGCGTTACCAAGGTGATGCACCCATTCGTGCCAGAATGGGACGTCCGTCCTTGCGAGGGGCCGAAGGCGACGCGGCAACCCAGTAGCTATGCGTGAGGCTTCTGGGTTGCTTAGCTTGCGCTCGAAATCATGGCGGAGAGGTAACCTCTCACCTACGACTGCTTTTCTGCTGCGTGATATTTTTTCTTGAGCTCGTCAAAATCAACAGAGGGTTCTGGATAGCTCATGCCAAGCCCTTCCAAATAATCAGCTGTGATCTGCGAGACAACGAGATCCCGATACCATTTGCGGTTGGCTGGAATAACATACCAAGGCGCATGGTCCGTTGAGCATTTTGTCAGCATGTCATCAAAAGCATTCTGATAATCATCCCAACGCGCGCGGTCCGCATAATCGGCCGCGCTGACTTTCCACCTTTTCTCAGGGTCATCGAGCCGATCTTTGAAACGGCTCAGCTGCTCATCCTTACTGATGTGCAAAAAGAATTTGAGAATATGCGTGCCATTGTCGGAGAGAAATTTCTCGAACGTATTGATCTCATCATAACGTTTGCTCCAAACCGATTTCGGAACAAGATTTTGAATCCGTGCAACCAGCACGTCTTCATAATGCGATCGGTTGAAGATAACGACTTCGCCTTTGCCCGGCGCATCACGATGCGCGCGCCAGAGAAAATCATGATCGAGTTCCGGCCCCGCGGGAGGCTTGAAGGAAGAAACCCGACACCCTTGCGGATTCATCGAGCTGAAAACATGCCGGATGGTGCCATCTTTCCCGCCTGTATCAATCGCTTGCAGGCAAATCAGAAGACCCCGTTGATGCTCGGCATAAAGCACTTCCTGGAGCTTGCGAATCCGCTGGTTGTTATCTTCAATCTTTTTCTGAGCACTCTGTTTGCTCTCGTCGCTGTCGGTGAAATTGGGGTCAAGATCGCCCAAGCTGACCTTGCTGCCGGGCTTGATGAGAAATTGTTTTGAAACATTCATGTCAAGCGCTCCGAACATCATGTGATGCAGCATAAGCCGTCATTACGAGGAGCCGTAGGCAAGGCGGCAATCCAGAGGCCACACGTGCGGCTTCTGATTGGCTTCGCTCACGCTCGCAATGACACCGTAGAGGCGATGCGTATCAACCCGCCAGCGACTGGTGCAGCACAAAATAAAGAATAGCGCCGGCAAAAAAACCGGCCAAACGTTCGTTCATTTGCAAGGGCTCCATCTTGCCCTCGGCAGCGCGGTTCATGATCACCAGATCCATCACCAGCGAAATCATCAACAAAGACATCAGCGGCGGCACGGGCCCGTCATGAATAACGGGCCAGCGCAGGCTCGCCAGACTTAGTGCGACGCCGCCCAGCGCCATGGCGCCAATATAAAAGATCCGAACAAGATTCATCAGGCTTGGCTCGCCGCTTGTTTGCCAAGGGCCGCTTGTGCCGCAGCGAGGCGTGCAATCGGCACGCGGAAGGGTGAGCACGACACATAATCAAGACCCGTGCGCTCGCAGAAAGCGATGGAAGCCGGATCACCACCATGCTCGCCGCAAATGCCGAGCTTGATATCGGGGCGTGTCTTGCGACCACGCTCGGCTGCAATCTTCACCAATTCGCCAACACCTTCCTGATCAAGTGTCACGAAAGGATCATGTGGCAGAATGCCCTTTGCCGTATACGGCCCCAAGAAAGAGGCCGCATCATCGCGCGAAATGCCGAGCGCTGTCTGCGTCAGATCATTCGTGCCGAAGGAGAAGAATTCCGCGCTCTTGGCGATCTCGCCAGCGAGCAAGGCTGCGCGTGGCAATTCGATCATCGTGCCGACTTGATAAGGCACTTTCACGCCCGTTTCTTTCTCGACCGCTTCCGCCATGGCGACAATGCGCGCCTTGGTGAGATCGAGTTCGGCCAAAGTCATGACCAGAGGCACCATGATTTCAGCCGTCACCGGCTGGCCCGTCTTTTTGCCAGCCAGCACCGCGCCTTCAAAAATGGCGCGCGCCTGCATTTCAGCAATTTCAGGATAGGCAATGGCGATACGCACACCACGGAAGCCGAGCATCGGATTGAACTCATGCAGCTCTGCGGCGCGGCGCTTCAGTTTGACGGCATCTGTGTTCATGGCCGTGGCGACTTCGGCAATTTCCTCATCCGTATGCGGCAGGAATTCGTGCAGCGGCGGATCGAGCAGACGGATGGTCACCGGCAGGCCCTGCATGATCTCGAAGAGTTCGGCAAAATCCTGACGCTGCATCGGTAGCAATTTGGCGAGCGCCACGCGACGGCCTGCTTCATCATCGGCCAAAATCATCTCGCGCACAGCGATGATGCGATCGCCTTCGAAGAACATATGTTCGGTCCGGCACAAGCCAATGCCATCGGCACCAAAAGAGCGTGCGACGCGTGCATCCGCAGGCGTTTCGGCATTGGTGCGCACTTTCATGCGGCGTACCTGATCGGCCCAACCCATGAGGGTTGCAAATTCGCCAGACAGTTCGGGCTGCAACATAGCGACAGGGCCTTCGAGCACTTGGCCGGTTGAACCATCAATCGTGACAATGTCGCCCTTCTTCAGCGTGCGACCAGCGGAGGTCAGCGTCTGCGTGGCATAATCGACGCGGATGGACCCTGCGCCCGAGACGCATGGCTTACCCATACCGCGCGCGACAACCGCCGCATGCGAGGTCATGCCGCCGCGTGTTGTCAAAATGCCGGACGAGGCATGCATGCCATGAATATCTTCGGGGCTCGTTTCGACGCGCACCAGAATGACGCTCTTGCCCGCCGCCTTCAGCGTTTCAGCTTCATCGGAATTGAAAACGATTTCGCCACAAGCCGCACCGGGAGATGCCGGCAGGCCGGTCGCAATGATCTTGCGTTCGGCTTTCGGATCAATGGTCGGATGCAACAGCTGGTCGAGTGCTGCCGGATCGACGCGGGTGATCGCTTCTTCCTTGGTGATGAGACCTTCATCGGCCATTTCGACCGCAATGCGCAGAGCGGCTTTCGCCGTACGCTTGCCACCGCGTGTTTGCAACATCCACAGCTTGCCGCGCTCGACCGTGAATTCGAGATCCTGCATGTCGCGATAATGCTTTTCGAGCAAATGCGTCACGCGGACGAATTCGTGATAGACTTCCGGCAATGCTGTTTCCATCGACGGCTTGTCCGAGGCGGCTGCAATGCGCGCGCGCTCGGAAATATTTTGCGGCGTGCGAATACCTGCCACCACATCTTCGCCCTGTGCATTGATCAGGAACTCGCCGTAAAGCTCATTCTCACCGGTCGAGGGATTGCGCGTGAAAGCCACGCCCGTGGCTGACGTCTCGCCCATATTGCCGAAGACCATGGCCTGCACGTTCACAGCCGTGCCCCAGGAGGCGGGAATATCATTGAGCTTGCGATAAGTGATCGCGCGCTGGTTCATCCAAGACCCGAATACGGCGCCAATCGCGCCCCAAAGCTGTTCTTTGGGATCTTGCGGGAAAGGTTTTCCCGTCGCCTCTTGCACTTTGGATTTATAGCCCGTGATCACTTCGCGCCAATCGGCGGCGGTGAGATCGGTGTCGAGCATATAATTGTGGTGATCCTTGAATTCTTCGAGGATCTCTTCGAACTGGTGATGATCCACATCGAGCACGACATTGGAATACATCTGGATGAAGCGACGATAGGAATCATAAGCGAAGCGCTCATCGCCCGCGCTCTGCGCCAGCGCGCCGACCGTCTCATCATTGAGACCGAGATTGAGCACCGTATCCATCATGCCGGGCATGGACGCGCGCGCGCCCGAGCGCACGGAAACCAGCAGAGGATTTTTTGCATCACCAAAAGAGCGGCTCGTGATCTTGCCGACATGAGCAAGAGCGGCTTCGACCTGGGCGACGAGTTCGTCGGGATATTTGCGACCGTGGTCGTAGAAATAGGTGCAGACTTCCGTCGAGATGGTGAAGCCTGGTGGCACGGGGAGCCCCAGATTGGACATTTCAGCGAGGTTGGCCCCTTTGCCGCCGAGCAGATTGCGCATGCTGCTCTCGCCTTCGGCCTTGCCGTCACCGAAGGTGTAAACCCATTTGGTCATGTCGATCGTCCCTAGACGGTATCTGGAAGAGAAGGAGCGGATCCCCGCCCTACATACGGCCCTCTCTAGGCAATGGACCTAGAGAGATCAATTCGCTCTTGGTCACCCTTGGGGACCAATCGGGCTCAATCCCCACTGAAACAGGCCTCTTTGTCGCGGGCACGCGCCCTCACACTGATTGGCACCCCGCGCCCTGTCGTGCTAGCCAGTGCGACCTTATCCGAGGGGCAAGTCGAGCCCCTTGATCCAGCTCAGAGCCCAAAATTGTCGAATCCGTCCAAAACGCCCCTTCTCGACAAGATTTCAACGCCAGACGACCTGCGCAAACTCCCTGAGGGCGAGCTGAAACAGGTGGCGGCGGAGCTGCGTGCCGAGACCATTGATGCCGTTTCGGTGACGGGTGGGCATTTGGGCGCGGGACTGGGCGTGGTCGAGCTGACGGTGGCCATCCACCATGTCTTCAACACGCCCGCCGACCGCCTGATCTGGGATGTCGGCCACCAAGCCTATCCACATAAGATTCTCACCGGACGGCGCGACCGCATCCGGACCTTGCGCCAAGGGGGCGGCCTGTCGGGCTTCACCAAGCGCTCCGAGAGCCCCTATGACCCGTTCGGCGCGGCCCATTCCTCGACCTCCATTTCGGCGGGTCTGGGCATGGCAGTGGCGCGTGATCTTGATGGACGCAAGAACCATGTCATCGCCGTCATTGGTGATGGCGCCATGTCTGCGGGCATGGCTTTTGAAGCGATGAACAATGCGGGCGCTATGCATTCGCGCCTCATCGTCATTCTCAACGATAATGACATGTCGATTGCCCCGCCTGTGGGCGCCATGTCGGCCTATCTCGCCAAGCTGAGTGCGACGCGCACCTATCTCAAGCTGCGCGACATCGGCAAACAGCTCACCCGGCAATTGCCCGAAAAAATCGATCGCGCCATCACCCGCGCGGTCGAACATGCACGCGGCTATGTGACCGGCGGGACTTTGTTTGAAGAGCTGGGCTTTTATTATGTCGGGCCCATCGACGGACATAATCTCGACCAGCTGCTGCCAGTGTTGAAAAATGTGCGCGACACCGATGTCGGCGGCCCTGTGCTGATCCATGTGATCACGCAAAAGGGCAAGGGCTATGAACCGGCCGAAAGTGCAGACGACAAATATCATGGCGTGAACACATTTGATGTGGTCACGGGCACGCAATCCAAGCCCAAGGCCAATGCGCCTTCATATACGCGCGTCTTTGCCGATGCTTTGATCAAAGCCGCGCGTGAAGATGACAAGATCGTCGCCGTCACCGCCGCCATGCCAACAGGCACGGGGCTTGATTTCTTCGGTCAGGAATTTCCCAAGCGCACATTCGATGTGGGCATTGCCGAACAGCATGCGGTGACCTTTGCCGCAGGCCTTGCCACCGAAGGTTACAAGCCGTTTTGCGCGATTTATTCGACCTTCCTGCAACGCGCCTATGATCAGGTGATGCATGATGTGTCGCTGCAAAAGCTGCCCGTTCGCTTTGCCATTGATCGCGCAGGTCTCGTCGGCGCTGATGGCGCGACCCATGCCGGCTCGTTTGACGTCGCCTATCTCGGCGTTCTCCCCGAGATGACGATTATGGCGGCCGCTGATGAGGCGGAACTCGTGCATATGGTGGCCACTGCTGCCGCTTATAATGAAGGGCCGATTGCTTTCCGCTATCCGCGCGGTGAAGGTGTGGGCGTTGAATTGCCAACCTTTGGTGACATTCTCGAAATCGGCAAAGGCCGCATTTTGCGCGAAGGCACAAGTGTCGCCATTCTCTCGCTTGGCACGCGCTTAGCCGAAGCTCTGCGCGCGGCTGATTTGCTTGGCGCATATGGGCTTTCAACAACGGTCGCCGATGCACGCTTTGCCAAGCCGCTCGATCGCAATCTTATTCGCCAACTTGCCGCGCACCACGAAGTGCTGATCACAATTGAAGAAGGCTCTGTCGGCGGCTTTGGCTCTTTCGTCATGCAAGCTTTGGCCGAAGACGGCGCGCTTGATGGTGCAGGACAGCGCGTGCCGCTGAAATTCCGCTCCATGGTTTTGCCCGACACTTATCAAGATCACGACAAGCCCGAGCGCCTTTATGCGCAAGCGGGGCTTGATGCGAAGGCCATTGTCGCCAAAGTGCTCTCGGTTCTCGGGCGCGAAGAAGATGCGGCCAAAGCGCTGATTGCGTGATGCGCAAGTTTCGCCGTCATTGCGAGGAGGCCAAAGGCCGACGCGGCAACCCAGAGGCCCCACGTGAGGCCCCTGGGTTGCTTCGCTTCGCTCGCAATGACGGTGTGAAAAAGTCTTGAAAGCCCGCGCTGATCTCCTGCTCGTCGAACGCGGGCTCTTTGCCTCCCGCGCCAAAGCGCGCGAAGCGATTGAAGCGGGCCTTGTGCTCGTTGACGGTGTGGCGCTGAAAAAGCCCTCCGATATGGTCGACAGCAAATCCAAAATCGAAGCGCAAAAACCTTATCGCTGGGTGTCGCGCGGTGGCTTGAAGCTCGAAGCAGGTCTCACGCATTTTCAGATCGATGCGAAAGAGCGCATTTGCCTTGATGTCGGCTCCTCCACGGGCGGCTTCACCGATGTGTTGCTGTCGCGTGGAGCGGCACAAGTCTTTGCCGTCGATGTCGGCCAAGACCAATTGCACGAAAGATTGCGCAGGAATAAGCGCGTGGTCAGCCTTGAGCAGACCGATGCGCGCAATCTTGATGAAACTCTTATTCCTGACGCGCCCTCCTTGGTCGTATGCGATGCCAGTTTCATCTCGCTCAAACTCGTGCTGCCGCAAGCTTTGGCTCTGGCCGCCAAGGGCGCCTTTCTGGTCGCCCTGATCAAGCCGCAATTCGAGGCGGGCCGCGAAGCCGTGCGCGAGGGACGCGGCATTGTGCGAGATGAGGCCATTCATGAGACCGTTTGTGCCGATATTGCAGAATGGCTCGCAGCCACGGGCTGGAACGTGCTAGGGATCGCGCCATCCCCCATCGAAGGGGGCGATGGCAATCGCGAATTCCTGATCGGCGCCCGGAAATGAACCCACGTCTCCACCTCAATGCGGAACTCGAAATCGCGCGGCTGGGCCAGCGCGGCGAGGGTCTCGCGCGTTTTGAAGGTGTGAACCTCGCCGTGCCTTACTCCTTGCCCGGAGAACTCATCCGCGCCGAGATTGATGGCGACCGCGCCAAGCTTGTCGATGTTATCCGCCCGAGCGCAGATCGCGTGCCGGCTTTCTGTCCGCATTTCACCGTCTGCGGCGGCTGTGCTGTGCAAACACTGGCACAACCCGCCTATGAAAGCTGGAAGCGCGAACTGATCGTCCAGGCTTTGCGCTATGCCAAGATCGATACAGAGATCGCCCCGCTCATCGATGCACATGGCGAGGGACGACGACGCGCGACGTTCCATTCGCGCGTCATTGATGATGGGCCGAGCCGCAAGCGTTTGGAGCTGGGTTTCATGCGCGCGCGCGCACACACCATTGTGCCGATCCCCGATTGCCCGATTTTGGACCCCGGTTTGAAAGGCGCGATGGAAGCAGCGCGTGCCGCCGCTACTGTGCTCATTCCCATTGGCAAGCCGCTTGATGTTGTTGTGACCACAACGCTGGAAGGCCTTGATGTCGATCTGCGCGGCTGTGGCCCGCTCGACTTTGGCTATAATCAGGCTTTGATTGAAGTCGCGCATAAGCATGATCTGGCGCGCATCTCCAATCATGGCGAAGCGATTATTGAGCGGCGCATCCCCAGCCTGCGCATGGGCAAAGCTTTGGTGCCGATTCCACCGGGCGGCTTTTTGCAAGCCACCGCCAAAGGCGAAGAGGTTTTGGTCAATCTGGTGCTCGAGGCGACCACAGGCGCCAAGAAAATTGCCGACCTATTTGCGGGCTCGGGCACATTTGCTTTGCGCTTGGCTGAGCGCGCTGAAGTGCTCGCCATTGAAAGCGAAGACGGCGCGATCAAGGCGCTGGCGCGTGGTGCGGCATATGCCGAGGGTTTGCGCGGCGTAAAAACCGATCGCCGTGATTTGTTCACTCGGCCCCTGATGGGCGGCGAGCTAGATAAGATTGATGCTGTCGTCTTCGATCCGCCGCGTGCGGGTGCGGAAGCACAAGCGCGCGCTTTGGCTGGCTCGAAAGTGCCGCTCATTGTCGGCGTTTCCTGCAATGTGCAGACTTTTGCCCGCGATGCGCGTCTGCTGATTGATAGTGGCTACAATCTCGAAAAAGTCACGCCGGTCGATCAATTCCGTCATTCGGCACATGTCGAATTGGTGGGTGTGTTCCGCCGCATTCCTGACCCTAAGCCGAAGCGGCGTGGCCGCCTTTTGGGCTGAACCAAAAAGCATCTAGACTGAGCTCATGAGCACGACCCCGCCCGATCTCCTGCAACAGCTCGCCACAATTGTTGGCGAGGCTCATGTGTTGCGTGGCGAGAGCGATATGGCGGGTTATCTCGCCGAGCCGCGCGATCTCTTTCACGGCAAGGCGCTCGCCATTGTGCGCCCCGCCTCAACACAAGAAGTCGCCGATATTTTGCGCCTGTGCAACGAGACAGGCACAGCGCTTGTGCCGCAAGGCGGCAATACGGGACTCGTGGGCGGGCAAGTGCCCGATGGCTCCGGCCACGCCATCCTTCTGTCTCTCACGCGCATGGACCGTCTGCGCGAAGTGGATCTTGCCTCCAACACAATGATTGTCGAAGCGGGCATGACGCTTGCGCGTGTACAGGAAGAAGCGGAAAAGGCCGATCGTCTGTTCCCGCTGTCGCTCGCCTCGGAAGGCTCGTGCACGATTGGCGGCAATCTCGCGACCAATGCGGGCGGCACGGCGGTTCTGGCCTATGGCAATGCGCGCGAATTGGTGCAGGGCTTGGAAGTTGTGCTCGCTGACGGGCGTGTGCTCAGCAATCTTTCAAAACTCAAGAAAGACAATACGGGCTATGATCTGAAACATCTCTTCATGGGATCGGAAGGCACGCTCGGCATTATCACTGCGGCTGTGGTGAAACTCTATCCGCGCCCGCGCAGCACCGAGACGGCCTTTGCGGGTTTGAAAAATCCGCAAGCTGCGCTTGATCTTCTGATGCTCGCGCAAAAGCTGGCGGGACAGGATGTGAAGACATTCGAACTGATGCCACGCATCGGTCTCGAATTTGCTTTGAAACACGGCACGAATACGCGTGACCCGCTGGACAGCTATCACGCTTGGTATGTGATGCTCGAACTCGCGTCACCCGCGCAGGCGGGGTTGCATGAAACCATGCTGCATCTTCTGCAAGAAGGCATGGATGCGGGACTGATTGAAAATGCCACGCTGGCCGCTTCTCTTGATCAACGACAGGATTTCTGGCGCTTGCGCGAATTGATGTCGGATGTGCAGAAGATGGAAGGTGGCTCCATCAAGCATGATGTCTCCGTGCCTGTGGCGCGCGTGCCGGAATTGATCGAGCAAGGCAGCCAAGCCATTTTGGATTGGATGCCGGGCGCGCGGCCCGTGCCTTTCGGGCATTTGGGCGATGGCAATATCCATTTCAACATTTCGCAGCCGATTGGTGCCGACAAGCAGGCCTTTTTGGCGCGTTGGGATGAAGCCAATGAGATCATCCATGGCCTTGTCGCGGAGATGGGTGGATCTATTTCCGCAGAACATGGCATCGGCGTTTTGAAGCGCGAGCTTTTGGCGAAGGTGAAAGATCCCGCCTCGCTCGAGGTGATGCGCGCGATCAAACAAGCGCTCGACCCCAAGGGCATATTGAACCCGGGCAAGGTTCTTTAGGCGCGCAGATTTATCGGAAATATCCGTAGAACCCCACCCCTAACCCCTCCCCACAAGGGGGAGGGGGATTTGGTGCAGCGTGCAACATAGATGGCTGGTCGCAAGCATCATGCAAGGAAACACCCTCCCCCTTGTGGGGAGGGCTGGGGTGGGGGTCTGCGCATCTTTGAAGTTTTCAAAAAAGCTAAAACAGCTCGCCCTGCCCCGGATCAATTTTCACCTTCCGCTCTTTCTTGGGCGGCGCTGGCGGCTCTACGCGTGGGGCTGATGGATCAACCGGCTCTTGAATCCACAATCCATCATTGGCGACCTTATTCACCGCCGGACCAATCTCGACGAGATCGAGCACATCTTCTCGCGCAGGTCGCATCATTTGTGCGGCCTCGGGCGTGTCGCGCTCGTCGGGCGAGAGCCAGAGATCGAATTGCGCCTGCTCGAGCAAAACCGGCATGCGATCATGCACCGCTGACATAACGCCATTGCTCGATGTGGTCAGAATGCAAGCGGTCTCGACCTCCTCGCCATCAGGGCCGATCCATGTTTCCCAAAGCCCTGCCATGCCGAGCGGCAGGCGGTCTTGTCGGCGAATGAGAAAGGGGCGCAGAGCTTTGCCGTCTGCGCGTTGCCATTCATAAAAACCATCCGCCAGAAACAAACAGCGACGACGACGCAGCGCATTGCGAAAACTCGCTTTTTCCGCTGCACTCTCCGAGCGCGCATTGATGACGAGCGGATAGTCTTTCGGATCTTTGACGAAAGCCGGCAAAAAACCCCAGCGCATGAGTCGGAAATGTCGCGAGACGTGTCCATCGCTATCACGCGTTGCGAGCACAATCGGAACAGGTTGTGTTGGTGCAATATTCGCGCGTAACGGGAAATTCGGATGCTCGACATAGTGGAAATAATCGCGCGTCGCATCGGGCGGCAGCGTGATCGCGAAACGTCCACACATTTTCATCTTCCCGTCATCAAAAAGATAAACGAACCGTTGACACGTTAACCATCTTTATGGTTTCTGTTGCTCATTCCGAGCATATGAGATTTCTACATGTCTTCTGCAACAGCCACCGCGCACAGCGCCTTGTCGCACGTCCTTGATGATCAGCGTACTGCTACCAAGCAGATGATGCACGATTTTCTGGAACATTTCCGCGCTGCGGCCGAGCGTTTGCAGAATGCTGTGCGCGCCCCGGCGCAGGTTTTCGAGCTGACCAACTGGCGGCCGCTTTCCATGAGCGCGCATATGAATGCCTATGACGCGGCAGTGGCCGATGGTTATGAGCAATTGTCGGAAGATTTTCGCGCGCTTTTTGAAGAGCTTGCGCATGAGCTCGACACCAAGGGCACAGCCGCTTTGGTCGCCATTCGCCGTCAGAGCCGCCGCCCGACCATGGATGAGCTGAACTTTGCTGACCTCTGCACCCGCGCCGGACAGGGCATGAATGAATGTCTGCGCCGCGCCGAACTGGCACTGCACCCGATGCGCGCCGTGCCGCGCAACCAGCGCCCGCAATTCGAAGTTTTTACGAATGTGCTGATGGGCTGAGCGGGACCGGCGGGAGATCATCCTCCGGCACGAAGAAATCGGGCATGAGCTTTTGCGTCGGATCGACGCGATAATGGTCGAACTCCCGCTGCCCGCGCGACCACAAGAATGAATCATCAATCAGAAATTGTCCGGTCAGCTCGCGCGCAGGCGTGACAAAGATCGCGTGCGCCGCATCGGCCACAATCTCGGGTGTGCGTGAGGCGCGCATCAGAGCATCACCACCAAGCAGATTATTCACGGCTGATGTCGCAATGGTCGTGCGCGGCCAGAGCGCATTGACGGCAATGCCCGAGCGGCGCAATTCGCCAGCCAGCCCGAGGACCGCGAGGCTCATGCCATATTTCGCCATGGAATAGGCCGTATGTGCGGCAAACCATTTTTCTTTGAGATCGAGGGGTGGTGCGAGCATCAGGATGTGCGGATTGTCTGCGCGCGACAGATAAGGCACGGCCAGTTTCGACACCATGAAAGAGCCACGCGCATTGACCTGATGCATCAGATCAAAGCGTTTCATCTCTGTCTTCTGGCTGTCGGCCAGAAAAATGGCGCTGGCATTATTGATGACAATATCGAGCCCGCCGAAATGCGCGACGGTTTTTTCCAGCGCCTCTGTAACTTGTGCCTCTTCGCGGACATCCACGGCCAGAGGCAAAGCTTGCCCACCCGCCGCTTCGATCTGGGCGGCGGCCGTATGGATTGTGCCCGGCAATTTGGGATGGGGCTCGGATGTTTTGGCCGCAATAGCAATATTGGCCCCATCACGCGCTGCGCGCAGTGCAATGGCGAGACCAATGCCGCGCGAGGCGCCCGTGATGAAGAGAGTCTTGCCGCGCAATGTCGCGCTCATTGAGCACCCCCTTTGGTCATAAAAGATTGAAAGGCTTTTTGCGCCTCACCCGATTGCAAAGCCACCGCGAAAGCCGCGGCCTCTTCGCGGATATGGGCAAGCAGCGGTGCACGATCACCCCGCATCAAGCGCCGTGCCGCGCGCAAAGCGCTGCGCGGTTTGGCTGCCAAAGCCACTGCCTCACGCGCCGCATGATTTTCAAGTGCCTGCACGGGCACAATCGCATTGATGAGGCCTAAATCCAGCGCGCGGCTGGACGAGAATCCTTTACCTTGCAGCAGCAATTCGGATGCACGCGCCATGCCGATGCGTTGCGGCAAAAGCAAAGACGAACCCGCCTCTGGCACCAGCCCCAAATCCACAAAAGGCATTTTGAAATGCGCGTCAGCCGTCGCGAAAGCCAGATCGCAATGGAGCAGCATGGTTGTGCCAATGCCAATGGCGGGACCTTCAATGGCCAGAACCAGCGGCACATCGAGCCCCGCCAGCTTTTCGACAAAGCGATAGGCGGCCATGGTTTGGGGCGACGACGCATGACTGATGAAATCGGCAATATCATTGCCAGCGGTAAAGACGCCGCCTGATCCGCGCAGCAGAATGACGGCAATATCCTCATCCTGCTCGGCGCTGTGAAAGGCTGCGATCAGCGCCTCATACATCGCGCCTGTGAGCGCGTTCTTTTTCTGCGGACGCGCAAGTGTCAGGACCAATACGGCCCCATCACGCGAGACGAGAACATCAGTCATGACTGCCTCCCTCAGAAATGCGCTTGACCCAAGGGCTTTTCGGGCCGACAAACCCGCAAGCCAAAATGGTTCAGACCAAAACTATCCGCTCGCTGGATCCGAATGTCCACTGAACAAAAAATGAGAACGCGCTGTCTGCCTGCGAATGCCGCTGCCCTTGCGGAAGCGGGACAGATTTTGCGCGACCATGGACTCGTCGCTTTTCCGACCGAGACTGTTTACGGCCTTGGTGCTGATGCGACGTCGGGCGAAGCGGTTGCAAAAATTTATGCGGCGAAAGAACGCCCAGAATTCAATCCGTTAATTGCGCATTGTGCTGATCAAGAGCATGCCGAACTTTATGGTCTGTTTGATGACAATGCGCGCCTCTTGGCGAAAACTTTTTGGCCGGGGCCACTCACACTGGTTGTGCCTGCACGCAAAAATTGTGCGGTTAGCGATTTAGCGCGCGCTGGGTTGAATTCTGTCGCTTTGCGTGTGCCCGCACATCCGGTTGCGCAGGCTTTGTTGCGTGAAGCCGGCGTGCCTGTGGCAGCGCCTTCTGCCAATCGCTCCGGGCGTGTATCGCCCACGCATGCTGGTCATGTAATGGGCGATCTTGATGGGCGCATTGATCTGGTGATTGATGGCGGCGCCTGTGATGTCGGCGTGGAATCGACCATTGTCTCGTGTGTGGACAGCAAAGTGGTGATGCTGCGTCCCGGCGGGATTGCGCGCGAAGAGATCGAGCGCGTGATCGGCCGCAAGCTTGAGGCGCATGAAGGCAGTGCCATCCATGCGCCGGGCATGCTGGCCTCGCATTATGCGCCGAATGCGAAAATGCGTCTGGATGCAGTGGCGATTGAAAAAGACGAAGCCATTCTGGATTTCGGCGGGCGCTTTGCGGATGTGCAGCAGGCGAGTTTTGATCTCTCGCCCTCCGGGGATTTGAAAGAAGCGGCGGCCAATCTCTTCGCCTTCTTGCGCGCATTGGATGCGACGGGTGCGGATGTGATTGCAGTGGCGCCCATTCCGCATGAGGGATTGGGCGAAGCTATCCGAGATCGCTTGGCACGCGCAGCGGCGCCGCGGGGATAAAAACAATCCATAGCACCCAGCTATCGAGGATAGCGCCATGGATTGCCGCGTCGGCCTACGGCCTCCTCGCAATGACGGGTGAGAGGGGCAAAAAATCTCGACCAAGGTCGTATTGAAAGACTGAAGCGCGCGACGCAACCTCTGCTCTGCGCCATTTCATTTTAAGGCGCCCAAAAATTTTGGGAGGAATTTTCCATGCGCCGATTGCTCCTCGCTCTTGCGACTCTTTCCATTCCGTTTGCGATCACCACTGCTCAGGCACAGGAAACGATCAGTTGTCTGACCAATTACCGAACGACTTCGCAAGTCTCCGAAGTCTTTCCCGGCACACTCAGCACTGCAAAAGACACATCCTGCCGTCATTCGCGCAGCATGAGCGGCAAAGCACGCGGATCAGCACCGGGCGTCGCTGCGGGCTTTGACATTGTGCAGGCCCCGAAGAACGGAAAAGTGACCGTCGAAGACGCATCGACATTCTTGTTCACACCGAAGAAGGGCTTTGCTGGTTCCGACACAATGGTGTTGCGGCTGAAGTACCGGAATGGCGATTCTGCGACCGTCCGCTTCGCCATCACCGTGTCCTGATCTGGATCGCGGTACACCCTACCCCCGTCATTGCGAGGAGCCGCAGGCGACGTGGCAATCCATAGCACCCAGCTGTCGAGGTTGGCGCCATGGATTGCCGCGTCGGCCTACGGCCTCCTCGCAATGACGGGTGAGAGGGCCAGCCCTCTGGGGCCCCCTCCCCAGCCCCGCCCTTGCGACTCCCTGCCCCCCTCGCCTAAAGTAGGGGGGAAGGGGCGGCTAACGCCCCGCCGCGCCTCGAAGGCGCGACTGGGAGGATGATCATGCTTATGCGTTGCGCCGCTCTGGCTCTGGCTTTCACCGCCTCACTCGCACCGGCCAAAGCCGACGCTGTGGCTGATTTCTACAAGGGAAAAAACATCCAGCTCATCGTGGGTTACGGCCCCGGTGGCGGATATGACATTTACGCCCGCCTGATTGCCCGCTTCATCGGCAAACATGTGCCAAGCACCCCCACTGTCGTGGTGCAGAACATGCCGGGCGCGGGCTCGCTGCGCGGTGCCAATTATATCTATGTGCAGGCGCCACGCGATGGCACGGTGATCGGCACATTCGCGCGCAATATGCCGCTCTTGGGTGTCTTGAAAGACAATCCGAACGTTCAATTTGATCCGCGCAAATATACTTGGCTCGGCTCGCCCTCATCGGGCGGCAATGATGCCTATCTGCTCTTTGCCCGCAAAGATTCCGCGATCAAAAATTCCAAAGATCTTTTGAATAAAGACATGCCGCCCCTCGTGCTCGGCGGCACTGCGGAAGGCGCCACCGGCAATGACATCACCATCCTGTTGAAAGATGCGCTCGGCCTTAATCTCAAAATGATTGCCGGCTATCCTGATTCCGGCGCTTTGTTCATGGCGGCTGATCGCAAAGAAATTGACGGGCGTTTCGTCGGCCTGTCAGCTGTCTCCTCATCCAAGCCCGAATGGCTGAAGCCTGATTCACAAATGCAGGTTCTCCTGCAATTTGCGCGCACCAAACGTCACCAAAATTATCCTGATGTGCCGACCGCTCGCGAAATCGCACCCAATGATCGCGCGCGCGCTTTGGTGGAACTCGCTGAAATCCCCTATTCGCTGTCGCGCCCGTTCGTCGCGCCGCCCGAACTGCCGGCCGACCGCGCGGCGGCTCTGCAAAAGGGCTTTCTCGATGCCAATGCGGATCCCGAATATTTGCTCGAAGCCGAAAAACTCGGCGTGGATGTGAGCCCTGTCGGCGCCAAGGAAGCGCAGATCATGATCGACAAACTCGCCGCCGCGCCCGCTGATCTGCTCGAATATATCAAGAAGCTGCAATAAACATGTTGCCGTCATTGCGAGCAAAGCGAAGCAACCCAGAAGGCCTCAAGTGTGGCTCTGGGTTGCTTCGTCGCTTTGCTCCTCGCAATGACGAGATGGAGAATTGTTCATGAAAAAGATACTCACTGCCATTGCAATTCTGGCCGCGACCGCGCTGCCAGCTGCGGCACAGGCTCCTGCTGATTTCTACAAAGGCAAGAGCGTGAATGTGGTCGTCGGCTATGGCCCCGGCGGCGGCTATGATGTTTATGCGCGTCTGCTCGCCCGCTTCTATGGCAAACATATGCCAGGCACGCCCAATATTGTCGTGCAGAATATGCCCGGCGCCGGCTCCATGGTGATGGCGAATTACATGTATAATGTTGCGCCCAAAGACGGCACGTCCTTTGGGATTTTCGCGCGCAACATTCCGCTCATCTCGGTGCTGGGTGGCAATAATGCGGTCAAATATGACGCGCGCAAATATACCTGGCTCGGCTCCATGTCGTCTTATGAAGAAGACGCCTATCTGATGTGGGTGCGCAAAGACGCCAAAGTGAAGACGCTCGCTGATATTCAAAAGAAGGGCGGCGATCCTGTTGTGCTGGGTGGCACGGGCGAAGGCGCCACCGGCAATGATGTGCCGATCATTTTGCGCGAAACACTCGGCCTCAACATCAAACAGATTGTCGGCTATCCCGATTCCAATGCTTTGTTCTTGGCGATTGAGCGCGGCGAAGTGGATGGTCGCACAACCGATCTGTCTTCCGTCAAAACCAATCGCCCGGACTGGCTAAAGCCCAATTCCTACATGCATACGCTGATGCAATTTGGCCGCGCCACGCGCCATCCGGAATTCCCCAATGTGCCGACGGCACGTGAACTTGCACTAGATGACAAGGCGCGTGCGCTGATCGAATTGACCGAGCTGCCCTATGTGCTCTCGCGCCCCTTCGTGGCACCGCCTAATGTGCCGGCTGATCGCGCGGCGGCTTTGCAAAAAGCCTTTCTGGATACCTGCAAAGATGCCGACCTCAATGCAGAAGCCCAAAAGCTTGGCATTGGCATTACGCCCATCGATGGCAAGGCTGTGCTGGCTCTGATCGACAAAATCGCGGCCACCCCGCAAGCTGATCTCGACCGCGTGCGTGCGCTGCTCGATGATGGCAAGGGCGGCAAATAAGCGTTAGATCAATAACAAAAGGAGAAAAACATGCCCCATGACGCAAAAGAAGGCACGCATTGGCACGAGCCAAAGGCTGGCGAAAATGCTGGCTTTGGTAATTTTTCGCGCCCCTCCATGCCTTATGACCGCTTCATGGAAGCAGAAGGTATTCCAGTGCATCGCGCCATTGGCGTGAAGCGCGTGCATGATTTGCCGATGAAGTCTTGGGCGCGTCTGGGTGGCCGGGGCACTTACATCCAGCTTTTCGGCACGGAAGGCCTCTGGGGCATGTATGTCGTCGAGATTCCGCCGGGCGGCGCGCTGAATGCTGAAAAGCATATGTATGAAAAGCAGGTCTTTGTGGTGGAAGGCCGCGGCTCGACCGAAGTGTGGAATGACGGCCAGAGCAAGAAGCAGACATTTGAATGGCAGAAGGGCTCACTCTTTGCCATTCCGCTCAATGCCAATCATCGTTTCGTCAATGCGTCGAACTCACCGGCTCTTTTGTTGTGCGGCACCACAGCGCCCAACATTATGAACCTTGTCGATAATGCGCATTATGTCTTCAACTGCCCGTATAATTTCACCGATCGCTATTCGGGCACGGAAGATTACTTCAAGCCGAAGGATGATCTTGAGCCTGATCCGGTGCGCGGTCTGGCGATGAAGCGCACCAATTTCATTCCTGACATTATCAATTGCGAAATGCCGCTCGATAATCGTCGCTCACCGGGCTATCGCCGCCTTGAGCCGCATATGGGCAACCAGCGGTTCCATTTGTGGATCGGCCAGCATGAGACGGGCCGCTATTCCAAAGCCCATTGCCATGAGAGCGCGGCCATTCTTATTTGCGTGAAGGGCAAGGGCTATACTTACACGTGGCCGGAGGGTCTGGGGCCAACGCCCTGGCAAGATGGCAAGGGCGAAAAAGTCATGCGGCAGGATTATGAATTCGGCGGCATGGTGTCAGCAGCACCTATGTCGGGTGACTGGTTCCACCAGCATTTTGGCGTGAGCAAAGATCCGCTGCGTTTCACGGCATGGTTTGGCGCGAATAATCATTCGGCGCTGAAGCCCGGCCGTCCCGGCGAAGCCATGGCCGATGTTTGGGCCATCGACATCAAGAAGGGTGGCCGCGCCATTCCTTACAATGATGAAGACTCCTACATCCGCAAGGAGTTCAACGCAGAGCTCGCAGCCGAAGGCGTGCCTTCGCGAATGGAAGACAAGCTCTACGAAAAGGGCGATTAAGAAACGGGAAGCATCGCGCGACCCCCACCCCTAACCCCTCCCCACAAGGGGGAGGGGGATAGGCACGCGCAACGCAGACTCCCTCCCCCTTGTGGGGAGGGCTGGGGTGGGGGTCTACGCATCTTTCCCGTTTTTGGCTAAGCTCAGCCTATATCGACCACGATACGTCCGCGCACTGTGCCGGCCACGATGTCGCGTGCGGCATCCATCACCTGATCGAAAGGCACATGTGTCGTCATTGACGCAAGTTTGGCCTTGTCGAGTTCTTTGGCGAGGCGGCCCCAAGCTTCAATGCGCATCTGCTTCGAGCATTGCACGCTCTCGACACCAAGCAACGCAACACCGCGCAGAATGAAGGGCACGACTGTTGTCGGCAGGTCCATGCCCTGCGCAAGGCCGCAGGCCGCAACGGCCCCATTGTATTTCGTCGCTGCTATCACATGCGCCAGCGTGAGCGAGCCCACAGCATCAATGCCGCAGGCCCAGCGCTCTTTCATGAGTGGTTTGGGCGCGCCTTGAAACTCGGCTTTGATGTCGAGAATTTCATCTGCGCCCATGCTTTTCAGATAATCAGCCTCTTCCGGACGGCGCGTTGACGCGATGACGTGAAAACCAGCGTGCTTCAGCAAAGCAATCGCCACTGAACCGACACCACCAGCTGAGCCTGTGACAATGGCCGGGCCCATCTCCGGCTTGATGCCATGTTTTTCGAGCGCCATGAGACAGAGCATGGCTGTGTAACCCGCTGTGCCAATGGCCATGGCTTCTTCGGGTTTCAAACCGTCGGGCAGATGCACGAGCCAATCGGATTTGAGCCGTGCCTTTTGCGCATAGCCACCGAAATGTCCCTCGCCTACGCCCCAGCCATTGAGAATGACTTTGTCGCCGGCTTTGAATTCGGGAGAAGACGAGCTTTCCACCACGCCGCAGAAATCAACGCCGGGGATCATCGGGAATTTGCGCACGACGGGTGATTTGCCGGTGATGGCGAGACCGTCTTTATAATTCACGGTCGAATGGGTGACGCGGACCGTGACGTCGCCTTCCATCAGCTCGCTGTCATCCATCGTGACAAAGCTTGCGCGATAGCCAGCGTCATCCTTGTCGATGCGAACGGCCTTAAACGTGCTCATGCCAAAAACTCCCAAATCTCACCCGTCGTTGCGAGCGGAGCGAAGCAATCCAGAAGCCACACGTGGAGCCTCTGGGTTGCTTCGCCTTCGGCTCGCAATGACGGGCTGGAAGATTGGCTCTCAAAGCCAGAAGGTCAAGCGGTCGCGGGCTGATCCTTTCGGACCACGGGCTTTTCCACCACGGGGAGATTGATCAGGGCCGAGGCCACGCCCAGAGCGATGGAGAGGAACCAGACGATTTCATAAGAACCTGTCTGCTCGCGCAAAACCCCGCCCAGCAGCACGCCCATAAAGCCGCCGACCTGATGCGAGAAAAAGGCAAAGCCGTAGAGCATGGCAAAATAGCGGGTGCCGAACATTTGACCGATGATGGCCGATGTCGGTGGCACGGTGGACAGCCACAAGAGCCCCGACAAAGCACCGAAAATATAGGCGCTCATGGCAGATGGCGGCGTGAGAATGAAGATCAGTGTCACCACAGAGCGGCTGAAATAAATGGCCGAGAGAATGTAGCGGCGCGGCACGCGATTGGAGAGCCAACCCGAGCTGAGCGAGCCCACAATGTTGAACAGACCAACCAGAGCGAAAGCCCAATAGCCGACTTGCGGAGAGAGCCCGGCTTCCACGACATATTTCTGAAAGTGCACGGTGATGAAAGCGAGCTGAAAGCCACAGGTGAAGAAGCCGAGCACAACAAGAACATAAGAGCGATGCGAAAAAGCCTCCCGCAGAGCCTCACCCAATGTTTGCTGTTGCACATTGGGATCTTTGCGGATCGGCGCGCTTGCGACAAACATCGAGAGCGGCAGAATGAGCAGCATCAAAATGCTAAAGCCGATCGTGGTTTCTCTCCAGCCGACGGTTTGAATCATCGCGCCCGACAAAGGCGAGAAGAGAAACTGGCCGAAAGAACCCGCAGCCGTCACCAGACCAAAGCCCATGGCACGCTTGGACTCCGGCAGAAGCTTCGCCAGAGCACCAACCACCAGCGACATGGCGCAACCCGACAGGCCAAAGCCGATCATCACACCAGCAGCAAGCGTGAATGTGGCCGGCGTATCCGCCACCGCCATGAAAGCGCATCCGGCAGCATAAAGAATAGCGCCGCCCGACAAGACACGCACCGAGCCAAAACGATCTGCCAAAGCACCTGCAAAAGGCTGGCCCAGACCCCAAAGCAAATTCTGAATGGCGAGCGCGAAGGAGAATATGTCCGAGCCCCAGCCATAGGCCGAGAGAATCGGCAATTGGAAATTGCCGGACGAGGCGCGCGGACCAAATGTCAGCATGGACATGGCACAAGCAGCCAGAATAATGATTTCCGGTGAGACCTTGCGGCCTTCTGGCTGTGCGCTCATTTGGTGGACTCCGGTGGCTCGCTGGCCTTTGTGGTCTGAGATTGTTACTCTGAGCAAAAGAGAAAAACAAACGGCAGCCGAATGACCTCCTCAGACCAGCGCCTTCCCCACCGCGAGACATTGATCATTGTCTTTGGGGTGCTTTTGTCGGTGTTTCTCGGCGCGATCTCACAAAGCATCACAGCGAGCGCTCTGCCCACCATCGGCCGCGCACTCAATGCCACAGGCGATCTGTCATGGGTCATTACGGCCTATATGCTCACGCAAACGGCAGCCACACCGCTATTTGGCAAATTTTCTGACACGTATGGCCGCAGCAAAGCCATTCAATTGGCGCTCGTGATTTTCGTCATCGGATCAGTCGCCTGCGCTTTGGCACCCAATATCGGAACGCTGGTCGCAGCGCGCGCATTGCAAGGCATTGCAGCAGGTGGGCTGACTGCTATTCCGATGACCGTGCTGGGTGATCTCGCGCCTCCCAAAATGCGGGCGCGCTATTACACTTACTTTTCGATGACTTATATTACCGCGGGTGCGATGGGCCCGGCACTGGGCGGTTTCTTCGCTGAATATGTGCATTGGTCTGCGATCTTCTGGTTTGGCGTACCTGTCGGCATTGTCGCCATTTTCATCACGCACCAAGTGCTCAAAAGATTGCCGCACTATCACCGTCATCACAAACTTGATCTCGCCGGCGCTATTCTGATCGTGCTGGCCAGTTTGAGCTTCATGTTTGTGTTCACCGCCGGCGGAAAGACTTATGCGTGGACATCGGCGCAAATCCTTGTGCCTGCATTGGCCTCACCGCTTTTGTGGATCGCCTTTATCTGGCGTCAGCAAACAGCAGAAGAACCATTGTTGCCACTCGGCATTATCGCCAACCCGATTGTGCGCTGGGCAATTATCTCCAATGCTTTTGGTTGGGGAGCTGCCATTGGCCTGAATATTTATCTGCCCATCTGGCTGCAAACGATTGGCGGCATGGGACCGGCTGAATCGGGGCTCTCGCTGATGATCTTGATGATCATGCTCAATCTTGGGGCTCTCATCAGTGCGCAGATCACATCGCGCATCACCCATTACAAGCGCCCGCCCATGGTTGCGCTGATCATTTGCATGGGCTCGACTTTGTGGCTCGCTTGGCATGCGCAGGGCATGGGCTTTTGGGAATTGCAAATTGCAGTGGGGCTGTTTGGCCTGTGCTTCGGTCCTGTCGCCCCCGTCACATCAGTCGCGATGCAAAACACGGTTGCGCAGCATCAATTGGGAACAGCCGTGGGCGCCATGCAATTTGGTCGCGGGCTGCTGACGTCCTTCGTTGTCGCGCTGTTTGGCATTATCGTTCTGCATGTCTTGCCCGACGCATCAGGCGCTGGCGCCGACGCGCTTAAAAACGCCGCCAGTCAGGAAGATGCCGTGACGGCTTTCCGCACATTGTTTTTGACAGCGACAGGATTGCTGGCGATCTCGCTTGTAACGCTCATGCTGATGGAAGAGCGGCCATTGCTGACGACGCATAAGGAATCATAATCCCGCATCGACATTGCGCTCATCTTGCAAGGCTGGCGCACTGGATTGCCACGTCGCCTGCGGCTCCTCGCAATGACGAGGTTACGAGAACTGACTGGCAAGCAGCATCTTAGTAGAAGGGGCCACACCTCTCCCCCGTCATTGCGAGCGGAGCGAAGCAATCCATAGCGCTCATCTTGCACGGCTGGTGCAATGGATTGCCGCGTCGGCCTTCGGCCTCCTCGCAATGACGACGCTAAAGCCTCGTCACTTCGCCTTGCCGCGGCGCAAGTGCTCGTCCAAGCGCGGCATGATTTCCACGAAATTGCACGGGCGATAGCGGTAGTCGAGTTGCTGCGCCAAAATCCCGTCCCACGCATCTTTGCAGGCGCCCGGTGAACCCGGCAGCACGAAAATATAAGTCGCACCCGCCACGCCACCTGTCGCACGCGACTGAATGGTGGAGGTGCCGATCTTGTCATAAGAGATGCGATGGAAGATGGCCGAAAAACCATCCATGGTTTTTTCAAACAAAGGCTCGATGGCTTCGGGCGTCACATCGCGACCCGTAAAACCTGTGCCGCCCGTCGAGATGATGACATCGACGCCCTTGTCGGCAATCCAGCCCTTCACGACTTTGCGGATTTCTTCGACATCATCTTGCACAATCGTGCGCGCGGCGAGTTTGTGACCCGCCCCTTCGAGGCGGCCCACAAGTGTATCGCCCGATTTATCTTCGGCCAGCGAGCGCGTGTCTGAGACCGTCAGCACCGCGATATTCAGCGCAATGAAGGGCAGGCTTTCATCAATGCCGGGCATGTCTATCTCGCAAAAGTATTGCAGGAATCGATGCGGCCCGATTGCAGGCCGCGCTGAAGCCATTCGACGCGCTGCGCCGAAGAGCCATGGGTGAAACTATCAGGCACAACAGAGCCACGCGCTGCTTGTTGCAGACGATCATCGCCAATGGCTTGCGCCGTATTGATCGCCTTTTCAATATCGCCCTTTTCGAGGATCTGCCATTTGCGGTCGGCATTGGCGGCCCAGACACCGGCAAAACAATCGGCCATCAATTCCACGCGCACGGAAATGCGGTTGGCATCAATCTTCGTTCCCTGCTGTTGCGCGCGCTGCGCACGAGCCAAAATGCCGAGCTGGTTTTCGACGTGGTGGGCAACCTCATGCGCAATCACATAGGCATAAGCAAAATCACCGCCGCCCCCGAGCTTGCGCTTCATGTCGTTGAAGAAGGATGTGTCGAGATAGATTTTCTGATCAACCGGGCAATAAAAAGGCCCCATCGCCGATTGCGCTTGCCCGCAGGCCGAGCTGGTGCGCCCGTCAAAAATGACGAGTTTGGGCGGCGTATATTTGATGCCCTTTTGCGCGGGCAGAATTTCGCTCCACACATCTTCCGTCTGCGCGACAACGGCGGAAACGAAGCGACCCATTTGATCGGTCGGCGGAGTCGCTGTGCGATTGTTGCGCGCGGGTTCGACATAATGGCTTTGATTACGCGAGCTGATCATTTCAGCCCCGCCAATCAGAATGCGCGGATCAATGCCCAGCGCATAGCCCAATATGCCAAGCACCACGATCGTGCCAATGCCCAATCCGCCGCCGCCAAATGGCAGACCCATGCCGCCACCCGCATCATCCTCGCCGCGGCGATCTTCAATATTTGCGGACTGGCGAAAATCTTCCCATCTCATCCAAACGTCTCCGCGCGTTTTCGTCTCAAGCCAGACCCAATTCGATTAGCTTCTTTTTCAAAGCGCGCAAATCGGCCCAGGCATGTTTTTTGGTCGTTGGTGACTTGCGCAAATAATCCGGATCAAACATGGCGATCACAGGGCGCTTTTGCGAGCCGTTCACGTCAATTTCAAACCATTTGCCACGCGCACGTGTGATGGGATCGCGCGTGCCCGTAACTTGTTGCGTCGGCAGGCTGCCCAAAGTGACAATGATCTGCGCACGGCTCAATTCCACTGCGCGCTGCAGGAAGGGCAAGCAGGTTGCGATTTCCGGCAGGGTTGGCGCTTTGCCACCAGCTGGACGCCACGGCACGCAATTGACAAATTGCACTTGGGCCCGCGAAAGGCCGATAGATTTCAGCATACGGTCAAAGAGCAGACCGCTGGAGCCCGCAAGCACGCGGCCCTCGCGATCATCTTCCGCACTGGGCACGCCGCCCACGAAAAGAACGGAGGCATCGCTCGGCCCTTCGGCAAAGACGAGATGGCTGGCGGTGCGTTTGAGATGGCAGCCTTCAAAAGTGTTGAGAGCTTCTGTCAGCGCTTGCGTTGAAGAGGCGGCAGCAGCGGCGGCGCGCGCCGCGATCAGCGCTTCGTCAGGCGGCACGGCGGCATCAGGCGTGGCGGCGCGAATGGGCAGAGGGGTCGGCTCGCGCCCAAGTCCCGGCGCAACGCGCGGACCGCGCGGGGCAGCACCCGCCTCGGATGACTCAGCCTCTGGCTGGGGAGCCTGAGCGGCCTTTTCCCTGGCTTCGGCAAAATGGTCGCGCGGCAGATCGCCGACCGCGAGGTCGACGCCCATATCGACATACCAGCGCAGAATGCCGACGAGTTCTGCCTCGCTGGCCCCTGCCGACATGCCGGAATTGTTGAGATCTGCTGCCATGGCCTGTTCCTAGCACCTTCAGACCGGTTGCGCGAAGCGTCTGGGCCGCTACAAGGGGGCAAACGCCCCCATTTTCCCCGCCTCATGCGGGGGAACGGGATGAGCCAGCCGATCTTAGGAGAAGAGGAATGGCCGAGCCTGCCGAATTGCCGCCGCGCGAGGGCATGGATTTTGACGTGGTGATCGTGGGAGCAGGCCCGGCGGGTCTGGCCGCAGCCATCCGCGTCAAACAGCTCGATCCTGATCTCACTGTCGTGGTGGTGGAAAAAGGCTCGGAAGTCGGCGCGCATATTCTCTCAGGTGCCGTGGTTGATCCGATCGGCCTCGACAAGCTCCTGCCCGAATGGCGCCAGGACGACAATCGCCCACTCAAGACAGAAGTGACGGAAGACTGTTTCTATCTGCTCGGGCCATCGGGCGGCATCCGCCTGCCCAATATGTTGATGCCGCCGCTGATGAATAATCACGGCAATTTCGTCGGCTCGCTTGCCAATGTCGCGCGCTATCTCGCGACCAAGGCCGAAGAATTGGGCGTTGAAATTTATCCGGGCTTTGCTGCCGCTGAATTGCTGTTTGATCAGCATAATCGCGTCACGGGTGTGGCAACCGGCGACATGGGTGTCTCGCGCGAAGGCGAGATGAAAGATTCCTTCACGCGCGGCATGGAATTGCGCGGCAAATATACTTTGCTCGCCGAAGGCGCGCGCGGTTCGCTTTCGAAAATGGCCATTGCGCGCTATCACCTCGATCGTGGTCGCGAGCCTGCCAAATTCGGAATTGGCCTGAAAGAACTCTGGCAGATTGATCCGGCCAAACATCAGCCGGGTCTCGTCACCCATTCCTTCGGCTGGCCGCTCGACAGCAAGACGGGTGGCGGCTCCTTCCTGTATCATCTGGAAGACGGGCTCGTGTCGGTCGGTTTTGTCGTACATCTGAATTATCAGAATCCGACGCTCTCGCCTTTTGATGAATTCCAGCGTTTCAAAACGCATCCCGCCATTGCACCCACATTTGAAGGCGCCAAGCGCATTTCTTATGGCGCGCGCGCGATTACCGAGGGCGGTTGGCAATCTGTGCCGAAAGTGGCTTTTCCGGGCGGCGCTTTGATCGGCTGCGCGGCGGGCTTTGTGAATGTGCCGCGCATCAAGGGTTCGCATAATGCGATCCTGTCGGGCATGTTGGCGGCTGAACAAGCAGTGGTTGCCATTGAACAGGGCCGTGCCAACGACACGCTCAACACTTATGAAGATGAGTGGCGCCGCACCGAGATCGGCCGCGATCTTTACCCCGTGCGCAATGTGAAGCCTCTGTGGTCGAAGTTTGGTACTTATCTCGGCATTGCGCTGGGCGGTCTTGATATGTGGTGCAACACATTGTTCAAGCGCTCGCCTTTCGGCACGATGAGCCATGGCAAGCCCGATCATGCGACGCTGAAGCCGCTCTCTGAAGTGAAGCCGATTGTCTATCCAAAGCCTGATGGCAAAATTTCTTTCGACAAATTATCATCAGTGTTTTTGTCGGCGACCAATCACGAAGAAGACCAGCCGGTTCATCTGAAGCTGAAAGATGCTTCTGTGCCGGTGCGCGACAATCTCCCCGTCTATGGCGAGCCTGCGCGGCTTTATTGCCCGGCGGGTGTTTATGAAATTGTCTATGGCGATGAGGTTGCGAAGAAAGACCCACGCTTCGTGATCAATGCGCAGAATTGCGTGCATTGCAAAACCTGCGACATCAAAGATCCGGCGCAGAATATCACCTGGGCCACGCCCGAGGGCGCTGGCGGGCCGAATTACCCGAATATGTAACAGCCCCGTCATTGCGAGCGGAGCGAAGCAAGCCAGAGCCGCGCGTGAGGCCTCTGGGTTGCCGCGTCGGCCTTCGGCCTCCTCGCAATGACGGTTGGGACTAATCGACCCGACGACCGCGCGCGCGCAGGGTGATTTGCGGTTTTACAGAACTCACCAGTCTGGAAAAACTCTGCGCCTGTGCACCGATCATTTTCTCGCGTGATGACATCACACCAATTACAGGCGACAGCGCGGGAAGCAGCATCGGCAAAAATGTTTCCGGCTTTTGCCGCATCAAGGCGCCACGTTCGCCTGCACCCGAGCGATTGAGCACATCGCCCATTTCTTCGATAAAGCCCGCCTCAGGCGCATGACCTGCGCGCAGTACAAAGACATTGGGCCCGCGCACAAGTTTCAATCCGTTGCCGAGCACATCGCTCGCCACGACACTTTCTGCAAATTCGCAGCCCGCATGATCGGCGATGGAGGCCAGATCAAAACCCGCCAGTCCCGAAATGGTGAGATCGCGGATCAGCCCCTCAATCGCAGCCGGCACCAAAGCCGCCAAAGTGCGCACCAGCGCATCGGGGGCGACCGGCGCGTCTTTGGAATCTGTAGCAAGGATCAGGGCTGACAACATGGTTTGTGACTACCATCCGCCCCGCCCTCTGACGAGACCCGATGATGCGGCATTTGAAGGCATATGGCATGCGCTTTGGGCTGCCGTTCCCCACATGTTCTAGCGCCTCGTCTTTACAGGCCCAGCGCTGCCATGCAGAAAAGGCGCATGGCGCATTTTCGCATTGAACGCCGCTATCTGCGCGAAGGCCGCTGGCCGATTGCAGGCATTGATGAAGCCGGACGCGGGCCGCTCGCCGGTCCCGTCTCGGTGGCCGCTGTCATTCTGAACCCCGACAATCTGCCGCGCGGCCTGGACGATTCCAAAGCCCTTTCGGAAGGCGATCGCGAACGGCTCTATGAGCAGATCATGAAAAAGGCGCTGGCGGTTTCGGTGGCGCTGGCGTCGGCGCGCGAGATTGACCGGATCAATATTCGCCAAGCGACATTGGAAGCGATGAGCCGGGCCGCCAAAAGCCTGTCGCTTACGCCCGTGCATGTGCTGGTCGATGGCAAAGATGTGCCCAAGGGCCTGCCCTGCGGGGGCGAGGCGATTGTGAAGGGCGATGCGACGAGTTTTTCCATCGCGGCCGCCTCGATCATTGCCAAAGTCACGCGCGACCGGCTGATGGCGAGGCTTGCTATCCGCTATCCGGTCTATGGATTCGAATCACATGCGGGCTATGGCACCAAGGCGCATTTGGCAGCGATTGCCGCACATGGGCCCTGCCCCTATCACCGAATGACCTTCTCGCCTTTGAAGCCGGAAGAGCCCGCACCCGCCCCAAAGCCCGATTTATTCGGCTGAACTTTACGGATTTTAACCAATCCGTTGCGAAGCGGCACAGGTGCCAACCCCAGATAGAAACCTCGTCTTTACCGGACCCGACACAGGATCGCGCTTGTTCCAGTGTTGCGTAACCCGGTGATTTGTAAATGAGTATCGCAGGCGCCGGGGTGACCCGCACCAAACCCCAGAATCAGGTCTCGCGTACTGGGGTTTCGGCGCGGGGTACAAAGCCCAAATCTTCCATCGCCAAAATTGTTGCCAAAATGGCGGCCCCCGCCGCAACTTTGCCGCTCAACCAGATTTTGCTTGGCGATTGCATCGAACAGATCAACAGCCTTCCGGCCAATTCGATTGATCTGATCTTTGCTGACCCGCCCTATAATCTGCAGCTCGAAGGCGCGCTGTCGCGCCCCGATCAATCCGTCGTTGATGCGGTGGATGATGATTGGGATAAATTCTCGAGCTTTGGCGAATATGACCGTTTTACGCGCGAATGGCTGACCGCCGTGCGCCGCGTCATGAAGCCGGATGCAACGATTTTCGTCATCGGCTCCTATCACAACATCTTTCGCGTCGGCACGATTTTGCAGGATCTGGGCTTCTGGATTCTCAACGACATTGTCTGGCGGAAAAATAATCCGATGCCGAATTTCCGCGGCCGTCGCTTCACCAATGCCCATGAGACAATGATCTGGGCTTCGAAAAGCGCGAGCGCCAAAAATTACACCTTCAATTATGAAGCGCTGAAAGCCGGCAATGAAGATTGTCAGGTGCGCTCTGATTGGTTGCTGCCGATCTGCACAGGCGGCGAACGCTTGAAGGATGACAAGGGTCGCAAGACTCATCCGACACAAAAGCCCGAAAGCCTGCTGACACGCGTGATTTTGTCGGCCTCCAACAAGGGCGATGTGGTGCTTGATCCGTTCTTTGGTTCGGGCACGACGGGCGCTGTTGCCAAGCGTTTGGGCCGCAACTTCATCGGCACTGAGCGCGACACGACTTATGCCAAGGCTGCCACGAAGCGCATCGCCGAAGTGGTGCCGCTGCCAGATAATGCGCTGACTCTCGCGCCGACCAAACGCTCCGAGCCGCGCGTGGCTTTCAACAGTGTGGTCGAAGCAGGCTTGATTGCACCGGGGGCTTTGCTCACCGATGCCAAGCGCCGCCATGAAGCACTTGTGCGTGCTGATGGCACGCTGTCACTGGGTCAGATTGTGGGCTCGATCCACAAAGTCGGCGCTTTGGCGCAAGGTCTGCCCGCTTGCAATGGCTGGACTTTCTGGCATGTCGTGAAAGACGGCAAGCTCATCTGCATCGACGACATGCGCACGGAAATCCGTGCCTCCATGCGCGACTGATCAATCAAACTCAATGGTGAGGCCGTCTACTTCGGCGGCCTCTTCTATGGCTTCCAGAATGGCATTGAGATCGTCGAGTTCGATCTCGGTGCCATCGGCATAATGGGTCACGCCATCCAGCGCGATCAGCGCATCGGCGTCTTCACTCTCATAGACAGGCAGATCAAGCACGCGGCCGCGATGCTCAACATGCACGCCTGTGTCGGTGAAGGTGATGCTGGGACCTTTACGCTTAGACATTCACTTAACCCTCTCCCCCGTCATTGCGAGCGAAGCGAAGCAATCCATAGCACAAAGCTTTCGAGAGTAGCGCTATGGATTGCCACGTCGCCTCCGGCTCCTCGCAATGACGGCGCTATTTTTCGAAACTGCGCGCATGTTCGATGATTTTGCGCATGACACTCGGCAGCGCCTCATCATCCAGCACGTGATCTTTGACGAAACGCGCGCCCTTTGGTGCTTTTGCCTCACTCACAGCCACAAATACCGTCAAGCGCAAAGCAAAATGCGTGAAGACATGCTCGACATGGCCCGGCAGCTTTTTCCATTTGGCCACGATAGGCGCCTGATCCAGCGCGTCGGCCAATTCGAAATCTTTCGACCATTCCGTGCCCGGAATTTCCGTCATGCCACCGAGCAAGCCTTTATCGGGACGCGTACGCACAAGCACAGAGCCATCTTTGCGGCGCAAGAAGAAAGCTGCGCCCGCGCGTGAGGGGCGCTCGGCCTTGGGTGCTTTGACGGGGAATTCTTCTTGGCGGCCTTCTTTGCGTGCCTGACATTCTTCCATCAAAGGGCACAGCGAACAGGCGGGGCGGCGCGGTGTGCAAAGCGTTGCGCCCAAATCCATCATGGCTTGCGCAAAATCGCCCGCGCGTTTTTGTGGCGTCAGCGTATCGGTCTTTTCGCGCACAAAAGGTTTCGCCTTGGGCATCGGCTCTTCGATGGTGAAGAGGCGCGTGACAACGCGCTCCACATTGCCATCCACCACAACAGCGCGTTTGCCAAAGGCAATGGAGGTGATGGCCGCCGCTGTATAGGGCCCGATGCCGGGCAGCGCGCGCAAACCATCTTCCGTGTCGGGAAAGCGCCCGGCATATTCGCTGGCCACAACTTTGGCGCAGGCATGCAGATTGCGCGCACGCGAATAATAGCCAAGCCCTGCCCAAGCGCGCATGACATCATCGCTCTCGGCGGCGGCGAGATTTTCGACACGCGGCCAAAGCGCGAGAAACTTTTCGTAATAAGGCTTCACCGCCTGCACGGTGGTTTGCTGCAGCATGATTTCAGACAGCCAGACCGCATAAGGATCAGCCACAAAGCCAGGCGCTGCCCGCCACGGCAGATGGCGGCGGTGACGGTCATACCATTTGAGAAGCTTGGTCGCGGGTGTCATGGGCCGGTGTTTTAGGGCGGCCGGGCTTGGCTCGCAATGCGAGGGGCAGGCATGCTAGAAAAAGCGCATGTCCATCCCGCCCCGCAGCCGCCCCAAAACCTTTGCTCTGGCCGATCTCACGGCCAAGGCGATGGATCCTGTGTTGGCCAAGCAGGGGTTTGGCGCGGCCGACATTGTTCTCAATTGGGAAGAGATTGTCGGCGAGCGTCTGGCGCGCGTCTGCGAGCCGATCAAACTGCAATGGCCCACACGCGCTCCCAAGGCCGAGCCCGGTGATGTCGAGCCCGCCTCTCTCATCGTGCGAGTGGAGAGCGGCTTTGCGGTTGAATTGCAGCATGTGGGCGCGACGATCATCGAGCGCGTCAACACGCATCTGGGCTGGCGCTGTGTCGGCAAATTGCTGCTGCGCCAAGGCCCCGTCGGCAAGATGAAAAAGCCCACCCGCTCAAAGCCTGCACCCGACCCCGTGGCGCGCCAACAAGCCGCTGCAGAAGCGGCCCCCATTGAAGATGAAGGCCTGCGTGATGCGCTGACACGGCTCGGCGAGCGCGTGCTGGCGGAAAAACGCGCCAAAAGCCAGATGTGATGCCTGCCCTTGCGCATCATCCCTCATCTTGCCACATTCCAGCGGAATTTGATCTTTAGAGAAACAGGACCAGGCCGACATGACACGTGACATGACCACCAACCGCCGCGCCCTTTTGCAGACGCTTGCCGCGGGTGGTGCATGGGCTGCTCTGCCCGCAACGAGTTTCGCGCAATCAGGCGGCGATATGCCGATGGCGCAATTGATGCAGCCAAGCCCGCTTCCCGATCTCTGGGTCGGCTCGAAAGATGCCCCCGTCACGATGATCGAATATGCGTCCATGACATGTCCGCATTGCGCGCATTTCCACAATGAGACATGGCCGGAATTGAAGAAGGCCTATATCGACACAGGAAAAGTGCGCTTTGTCTTGCGCGAATTTCCTTTCGACCCATTGGCGACAGCTGGCTTCATGCTGGCGCGCTGTGCGGGCGATGACCAGCGCGAGGCGGTGGTTGAATTGCTCTTCGCCCAGCAGCCCAAATGGGCTTTCGTCGACAAGCCGCTGGAAGGCCTCCAGAGCGTCATCCGCCAGACGGGTATGACGCAACAGACCTTCGAATCATGCCTGCGTGACAAAGCTCTTTATGACAATGTGAATGCGGTTCGCGACCGCGGCGCCAAGGAATTCAAGGTCGATTCGACGCCGACTTTCTTCATCAACGGGAAAAAAGTGAACGGATCCATCTCCTTGGCAGATTTCGCGAAAATCATCGACCCGCTGATCAAAGGCTGAAAAGCCCGGCCCGTTTTGGCTGGATAAGTCGATCTGTGCACAGGAAAAGGTGCCCCCTAGCTTGAACCGCGCCCCCGCGTATGACGGTTTAGGGTGTTTCCTTGAGGGCACCCGTGCGCTCGGGGGCCGCTTTCTTGTGAGGTTTCAGCGTTCCCATGAAGTTCAACCGCCTGCGCATCGTCGGCTTTAAGAGTTTTTGCGAGTCGACCGACTTCCAGATCGAGCCTGGCCTGACCGGCATTGTGGGCCCGAATGGTTGCGGCAAGTCGAACCTTGTCGAAGCCATGCGCTGGGTGATGGGTGAAAACTCCTACAAGAACATGCGCGCCTCCGGCATGGATGATGTGATCTTCTCAGGGTCCGGCAATCGCCCGGCCCGCAACACAGCTGAAGTCGCGCTCGTTCTCGACAATTCGGATCGCTCCGCGCCGCCTGCTCTCAACGATGCCGATCTGATCGAAGTCTCGCGCCGCATTGAGCGCGAACAGGGCTCGACCTATCGCCTCAACGGCAAAGAAGTGCGCGCCAAAGACGTGACGCTGCTTTTTGCGGATGCCTCCACAGGCGCACGCTCGCCCGCGATGGTTGGCCAAGGCCGCATTGGTGAAATTATTTCGGCGAAGCCCCAACAGCGCCGCCGTATTCTTGAAGAAGCCGCCGGCATTTCGGGTCTGCACTCACGCCGCCATGAAGCGGAACTGCGCCTGAAGGGTGCGGAAGAAAATCTGCTGCGTCTCGAAGACGTCATTAAGCAAGTCGATAGCCAGCTCGAGAGCTTGAAGCGTCAGGCGCGTCAGGCAACACGCTACAAAAATCTCGCGGGCGACATTCGCCGCAATGAAGCGCTTCTCTACCATATCAGCTGGCGTGATGTGACGGCCGCTCTCTCCGAGGGCGAGCGCAAGTTGCAAGACGACACCAGCGAAGTGGTTGAGCGCACGCGCTTGCAGGCGGAAGCCGCGCGCCTGCAGGCCATTGCAGCCCATTCACTGCCGGGCCTTCGTGATGAAGAAGCCAAAGCGGGTGCTGCTTTGCAGCGTCTTATTCTGGCGCGCGACCAACTCGAAGTCGAAGAACGCCGTGCGCAAGAGCGCGCTGTAGAACTCGAGCGCCGCCTCGCCCAATTGACGCGCGATCTCGAGCGCGAAATGGCGTTGATTGAAGATGCTGCCGGCGTGCTGGCGCGTCTTGACGGCGAAGCTGGCGAAATCGACGAGGCGAATGAAAATGCGGCGGAAGCCGAATTCGCCGCCAAGGAAAAGCTTGCTGATACGGAAGGCGCGCTGGCCGATGCCGAGCGTGAACTAACCGAAGCGCAAGCCGCCATTGCCGATCTCAATGCGCGCCGCAATGCGCTTGAAGCAGCACTGCGCGAAGAGACGCAACGCTATGAGCGTTTCGATGCCGAATGGCGCAAGGTTGCGACAGAACTCGCGCAGCTGAAAGGTGGCGCAGCCTCTGACGAAGAAATTGAAACGCTGGCCATGGCGCTCGAAGAAGCGTCGGAAAATGCCGCCTCGCTCGAAGAAGCGATGATGTCGGCTGAAGCGCGCCACACGGCCGCGCGCGAACAGGAACAAGCCACGCGCTTCCCGCTCTCGGAAGCTGAACGCCGCGCGCAGCGCCTCGAAACCGAAGTGCGCACGCTCTCCAACCTGCTCAACACAGCCTCGGGCGATTTGTGGCCCCCCGTTGTCGACGAGATCACAGTCGAGAAGGGCTATGAAGCAGCGCTTGGTGCAGCGCTTGGCGATGATCTTGATGCATCGACCAATCCTTCGGCACCTGCCCATTGGGGTCAGGCGTCGGATGAATCCAATGATGCGACCCTGCCCATGGGCGTGCGTCCGCTCTCGGATGTGGTGAAGGCACCAGCCGTTCTCGCGCGTCGTCTGTCGCAGATCGGCATTGTGCTGAAGAGCGAAGGCGCGCAATTGCAAAAGCGCCTGCGCCCCGGCCAGCGTCTTGTCTCGAAAGACGGCGATTTCTGGCGTTGGGATGGATTTACCGCCGCGGCTGAAGCGCCCACGCCTGCCGCGCGCCGCTTGGCTGAAAAGAACCGCCTTGGTGATTTGAAAGCGGAAGCAACAGAAGCGCGCGAAGCTGCCAATGTCGCCAAGCAATCGGCTGAAGCCGCGCAAGCGGAACTTCGCGAAGCCAGCGTTGAGGAGATGAATGCACGCCAGACAGCGCGTGCCGCCCAACGCGGTGTTGAAGAAGCGCGTGAAAAGCTCTCGGTAGCTGAACGCACACGTGCGCAAATTGCCACCCGCATTTCCGCGCTCGAAGAAAGCGTCACCCGCTTTGCTGAAAACCGCGATGAATCTTTGGTCAAAAAGACCGAAGCGCAGGATGCGCTGAATAGCCTCGCTGCCACGCAATCCATGGTGAACAAGCTCGAACGCGCCCGCGCCGAAGCTGGTCAGCATCGTGCGCATGCTGCAGAAGCGCGCGCAGCCGTGCAGGGTCTGGCGCGCGAAGCCGAGGCCCGCCAGCGTCGTCGTGAAGCCATCGAGCTGGAGCGCAATTCTTGGGCCGAGCGCCGCGGCAAAGCGACCGAGCAGATCGAAGAAATCCAGGCGCGCATGGAAGAAACGCGCGAGGAACAAATGGTTCTCGCCGAAGCGCCGAATGAATTCATTCAGCAGCGCCGCGCCTTGATGGATCAGATCGGTCTCGCTGAAGAAGGTCGCAAGGAAGCGTCCGACAAGCGCGCCTCAGCAGAAAATGATCTTGCTGAAGCTGACCGTTTAGCGCGGGCCTCTGTTGATGCCATGAGCCATGCGCGTGAAGAACGCGCACGCACAGAAGCGCGTGTGGAAGCTCTGCGCGAGCGTCGCGAAAATCTCTTGAAAGATATTGCGACCGACCTCGAATGTGAGCCCCAAGGTGTGGCCGCTCTTGCCGGCATTGAAGAAGGCCAGGAACTGCCCGATGCTGCCAGCGTTGAAAAGACGGTTGAACAGCTGAAAGCTGATCGCGAGCGTCTGGGTTCTGTGAACCTGCGCGCTGATGAAGAGCTGCTGGAAATCGAAACCAAAGCCGGTGAAATGATCACCGAGCGCGACGATCTGACAGAAGCGATCCGCAAGCTTCGCCTCGCGATCCAGAGCCTTAATAAGGAAGGTCGCGAACGTCTCGTGGAAGCTTTTGAAAAGGTGAATGGCTATTTCAAAGAGCTGTTCACCTCTCTCTTTGGCGGCGGCTCGGCGGAATTGCAGCTCATCGAGAGCGAAGATCCGCTCGAAGCGGGCTTAGAAATTCTCGCCCGTCCGCCGGGCAAGAAGCCGCAGACCATGACCCTGTTGTCAGGTGGCGAACAGGCGCTGACTGCCATGTCGCTGATCTTCGCGGTGTTCTTGACGAACCCGTCACCGATCTGCGTGCTGGACGAAGTGGACGCACCGCTCGACGATGCCAACGTTGAACGTTTCTGCGATCTGTTGGAAGCCATGCGCGGCCGCACCGACACGCGTTTCGTGACGATTACGCATAATCCGATCACGATGGCGCGTATGGATCGTCTGTTTGGCGTGACTATGGCCGAACGCGGCGTCTCGCAGCTGGTCAGCGTTGACCTGCAGCAGGCCGAGAAGTTTTTGGAACCGGCATAAGGCTGGGTTTCGAGACGGAATTAAGAAGGCGGCTTTTGGGCCGCCTTTTTTGTTGCCTGTAGCCGTCCGCCGAGGTGAGATGGGGCATTCTTTTCAGCACTTGCAATTGTATCTATTTGGATACATACTATGTTTGAAATTTTCAGATCATCAGATTTCGACCGATGGCTCACGGGACTAAGGGACGCAAAATCCAAAGCGCGGATTTTGCTTCGCTTGCGTCAGGCAGCATCAGGACATTTCGGAGATTGCAAATCCGTGGGAGATGGCATTTCGGAAATGCGTGTTCATATCGGACCAGGGTACCGGATTTATTTCATGCGAACAGGATCGACGATTTATCTTCTGCTGACTGGCGGCGACAAAGACAGCCAGTCGCGTGACATTGCACGCGCGAGGGTACTCGCGCGCGTCTGGCGGGAGGAAAACCAATGACGACGCGTTTTGCCCGCTTTGATCCTGCAGATTATCTCGATGATCTCGATGTTATTGCGGAATATCTGACCGCTGCTGCTGAAGATTCTGATCCGGATATTTTTATCGCGGCCCTTGGCGATGTCGCACGCGCACGCGGCATGACACAAATCTCAACGCAATCCGGCCTTGGCCGTGAGAGCCTTTATAAGGCACTCACGGCAGGCGCACATCCGCGCTTTGAAACGATCAATGCTGTGTTGCAGGCGCTAGGTCTCAAGCTTGCGGTCGTTGCCGACGAGCAAAATTGAAACCTAGATTGCGTCGCTGCGCTCCTCGCAATGACGCGGCCGTCAATTTCCGCCGCGCCAAATGTCATCGCCATTGATATCTGCCACGCGCTGCTTGCCGATATAGGCCATGGTGCGGCGCATTTCGTCTTTCAGGATCGACAAAGCTTTGAGCGCACCTGCTTCTCCGCCTGCGCCAATGCCATAAAGCGTGGCGCGGCCTGTCAGCACGGCGTTTGCGCCCAGCGCCAGACATTTCACAATGTCGGAGCCACGACGCACGCCCGAATCCACAAACACTGTTGTGCGATCACCTACCGCTTGCGCAATACCGGGCAACACATTGAGTGTGGCGGGGGCTGAATCCATATTGCGACCACCATGGTTCGACACAACGATGCCATCGGCGCCGTGATCAAGCGCGCGGCGCGCATCATCGGCGCGCATAATGCCTTTGATCACCAATTTGCCCGGCCAGATTTCGCGTAATTTGTCGACATCCGCCCAGCTCACCATGTCGGCGCGCAAAGCTTTGTCTTGCGATTTTTTGCCGGTGAATTTGTCGCGATATTTCGCCGGATAATTGATGTGTTCAGGCATGCCGTTTGAAGTCAGATAGCGGCCGATCACATTGAGCATCCATTCGGGGTGGCTCAACATATCGACAATGCTCTTTGCATTGATCTTGTAAGGCTGCGAAAAACCATTGCGCGCATTATGCTCGCGATTGGCGCCATGGCCGATATCGACCGTCCAGATCAGCGTTTCAAATCCCGCGGCCGCCGCGCGGCGCACGAGCTCATACGAGAGTTCTTTCTCGCGCCACATGTAGAGCTGGAACCACGGACGCCCGCCCGCTTCCGCGACTTTTTCCATTGGCGTGTTGGAGCCGGTGGCGAGTGTGAAAGGGAGACCCGCTTTGGCCGCCGCTTTGGCGAGTTCATATTCGCCTTCATACCAGCACAGGCCGGCAATGCCGGTTGGCGCAATGACCATGGGGAGCGCCGCGGGTTTGCCGAAAATTGTCGTGTCCATTTTCACATCCGACACATCAACCAGCACGCGATTGAGGAGCTTCAGATCTTCAAAGGCCCGGCGATTATTGCCCAGCGCCACCATGTCTTCGGTGCCCTTGTCGACATATTCGAAGACGCCCTTGGGCAGACGACGGCGCGCCACTTCGCGCAAATCTGCAATATTGTAGCAATGGTCGAGACGACCCATGTTTCCCCCTCGCGCGGTCTTACGATGCCGCGTTCACATTCTGGCGAGTGTAAGGCGCATGCCTGATGTGTAAAGAGCCACCCTCGCCACCGTCATTGCGAGCAGAGCGAAGCAACCCAGAAGCCTCACGTGCTGCCCCTGGGTTGCTTCGCCTTCGGCTCGCAATGACAGAGATAAATACGAATTTTATATGTAATATAATTTATTTCACATTCCAAAAAGAAAAATGCTAGAATGACTCATCAGGTGTCCTTCTAGGAGGGTTTTCATGCGCTTTCTCCCCGCTCTCGCCGCTTTGGGTCTGGCAGCTTCCGCCATCACCGCTCCCGCTCAGGCGCAACAGCAAGTCCGTGTCGGCATTATCCCCGTGCTGGGCACGGCGCCCGTTCTTGTTCTCGATAAAGAAGGCTGGGCCAAGCAGGCCGGTCTTGATCTGAAATTCACGACATTCGAATCCGGTCCTTTGATGATTCAAGCGCTCGCCTCCGGCACGCTGGATGTCTATGTCGCCGGTGTCGCGCCGCTTGGCGTTGCGCGCTCCAAAGGCATTGATGTGACCGTTGTTGCAGCCACCGCAGTTGAAGAAATGACGGTCGCAGCCGGTGCAAAACTCGCACCCTTCTTCAAAGAGGGTGTGAAGCCAGCCCAAGCACTGAAAGACTTCCGCGCACAAACAGGCAAGGCCGCGCGTTTGGCGACACAGCCTCCGGGCTCCG
>Ga0209400_1000260_pt1 | contig 46952 bp, 44 predicted proteins | sample M_130807_EF_Meta_FD_187313 | JGI IMG/M metagenome (GOLD analysis project Ga0209400, IMG submission 187313) | Freshwater microbial communities from Lake Montjoie, Canada to study carbon cycling - M_130807_EF_MetaG (SPAdes) (version 2) | ecosystem: Environmental > Aquatic > Freshwater > Lake... | reverse complement strand
TATGGTGCAGGTATGCGCCAAGTTGGTTTACTTGCTGGTGCTGCCCATTACGCCCTGGATCACAATATTGCCCGCCTTTCTGAAGATCATCGCCGCGCCAAAGAGATTGCTGTTGAAATTGCCGCGATCGATAAATCATTTGTGGATTCAGCAACGGTTGAGACAAATATCGTGGGACTAGATTTGGCTAACGCACCATTTACCGCAGCCGAACTAGCTGCTCGCTGTCGCGAAGCCGGGCTCTGGATCAGTGCGCTCGGTCCAAAGTATGCACGTTTAGTTACACATTTGGATTTTGATGACGAACAATGCGCTAGCGCTATTGAAATATTAAAGCGCGCCCTCGTGGCGTAATAGCCACTCTTTCTTACTTAAACCATAGGCGTAATTGCCAAGTGCTCCGCCCGTTTTAACTATCCGATGGCATGGCACAACCAAAGCAATTGCATTCTTGGCGCAAGCAGATCCTGCAGCACGTACCGCAGCCGCAGATCCGGCACGATCTGCTAGATCTGCATAAGAAAGGGTCTTACCGGCTTTAACTTTACGCATCGCCTTCCAGGCATCTTGTGAAAATTTTGCACCTGGTTGACGGACAGAGATCGCATTAATTGCTTCTATGTCACCTGCAAAGTAATCACTTAGTAAATCTGAAATTACCTCAATTTTTGAGACTTCTTTAAAACCTCTTAAGTAATCTGCCTCATCGAGGCCTTCTTTCAAAGCCTTGGCGCTGGAGAGATTTAAGCCCAGCAGAATTTGATCAGCAGCAATTAGATTAATAACCCCTATCGGAGATTTAAATTGCGAGATCTGCAGTGGCACATTCGCTAAATTAGCGATCGCGCAGCATTTCGGCAACTAAAAATGCAAGTTCTAGGGATTGCGAGTGGTTAAGGCGTGGGTCGCAGGCGCTTTCGTAGCGTGTAGCTAAATCACTTTCGGAGATCTGTTCTCCTCCGCCAAGACATTCAGTAACATCGTCTCCAGTTAATTCAATATGGATTCCACCTGGATGCGTGCCTAAGCCCTTGTGAACTTCGAAGAAGCCCTTTACCTCATCCATAACATCATCAAAGCGACGGGTCTTGTAGCCAGTGGCTGCTTCAAAGGTATTGCCGTGCATTGGATCGCAGACCCAAAGAACTTGGGCACCTGTTTTTGTAACGCCATCGACAAGCGCAGGAAGAGCTTCACGAATCTTGCCAGCACCCATACGTGTAATAAAAGTTAGCCGCCCTGGTTCGCGATCTGGATCTAGACGATCAATTAAGCGAAGTGCATCATCGACTGTGGACTTTGGTCCCAGCTTTACACCGATTGGATTGCGAACCTTTGATGCAAAATCAATTTGGGCACCATCTAGTTGACGGGTGCGCTCACCTATCCATAAGAAGTGAGCTGAAACATCGTAAGGAAGTTGTGTACGGGAATCGATACGAGTCAGCGCCTTTTCGTACTCCATAATCAAAGCTTCATGGCTAGAGTAGAAATCTACAGATTTAAATGAATCAGGATCTACGCCGGCAGATTTCATAAAGTCGAGTGCACGACCAATTTCACGCGCCATTTGTTCGTAGCGATCACCAACTGACGAATCGCGAATAAATCCCTTATTCCATTCGTGTACCTGACGAAGATCAGCAAATCCACCTTGGGTAAAGGCGCGGACTAAGTTAAGGGTAGATGCAGATGTGTTGTACACACGGACCATGCGGTTTGGATCTGGAGTACGTGAAGCTTCGTTAAATTCCAGACCATTTACCGCGTCTCCGCGATAGGCCGGCAAAGTTACATCGCCACGAGTTTCAAAATCATTTGAGCGTGGCTTAGCAAATTGCCCAGCCATGCGGCCAACTTTTACTACTGGCAGGCTGGAGTAATACTGCAATACCGCTGCCATCTGCAAGATTGTCTTGATGCGATTGCGAATTGAATCTGCCGTTGCCGCCTCGAAAGTTTCAGCACAGTCGCCACCTTGTAGCCAGAATGCGCGACCAGCCGCTGCTTCGGCAACTTTTGCCTTTAGATCATCGCATTCGCCTGCAAAAACAAGCGGCGGAAAAGATTTAAGTTCTGCGACTGCCTTCTTAACTGGCTCACCATCTACGCCACCTGGCCATTGCGGTTGTTGCGCCGCAACGAGTCCAGGGGTGAATAGGTTTTCAAGGGAAGTAGTCATGGAGATAAGAGTAGTTTGCTCAGATGCTCTCGCGCGCGAGAATTATCCGAAGAAGATCTCTGACTCCTTGTAACGCTCAATTGGCACAGTCTTTAGCTTTTCGGTTGCTGTAGCCAGTGGAACGCGCACGATATCTGTGCCGTGGAGCGCGACCATCTTGCCCCAGTCGCCTTCAGATGCAGCAGTGATCGCTTGTAATCCAAAGCGAGTAGCAAGGACGCGGTCGAAGGCAGATGGAGTTCCACCACGTTGGATATGTCCAAGTACAGATGTACGAGCTTCTTTACCGGTCTTGGCTTCAATTTGTTGCGCAAGCCATTCGCCGATACCAGAAAGCTTTACGTGACCGAAAGCATCGAGCTCTGAATCCTTAGTAATCATGTCACCATCTTGTGGGATTGCACCTTCGGCAATAACGATGATTGGTGCATAACTGCTCTTAAATCGTGATTCGACCCATTCGCAGACTTTATCGACTGAGAATTTAACTTCTGGAATTAAGATACAAGCAGCACCACCGGCGATACCTGAGTGGAGTGCGATCCAGCCCGCATGGCGGCCCATAACTTCAACGATAAGTGCGCGGTGATGTGATTCAGCTGTTGTATGCAAGCGATCAATTGCTTCCATCGCGATATTTACAGAAGTATCAAAACCAAATGTGTAATCAGTGTTATTTAGATCATTATCAATTGTCTTTGGAACACCAATTACCTTGACGCCAAGAGCATCTAACTTTGTGGCAACACCGAGCGTATCTTCGCCACCAATTGCAATAAGTGCGTCGATGCCTTGATCTGCCAAGTTCTGCTTGATGCGTTCTACGCCATTTTCAATTTTAAATGGGTTGGTGCGAGATGAACCCAAGATGGTTCCACCGCGAGGCAAGATGCCACGAGTTGTCTCAAGGTTGAGCTCCATTGTGTAATTCTCAAGCGGGCCTTTCCAGCCATCGCGGAAGCCAACGAATTCATGGCCATATTCCTTTACACCTTTACGAACGACTGCGCGGATAACCGCATTCAAACCAGGGCAATCTCCGCCACCTGTAAGGACGCCAATACGCATGAGAAACTCCACTTCAAAAGTTATAAATTCTTAGATCTTAGAGCGATCTTGGAAGGACCAAAAAGATCGAAAACTAGTCAACGTTGACAGGCACAGTCTAGCCTTGCCCCATGGCTAATCGAAAACTGATCGCGGGCGTGGATTCATCTACTCAATCTTGCAAGGTGGTAATTCGTGATGCGGTTACTGGTGAGTTATTGCGTGAAGGCCGCGCTAGCCACCCAGATGGAACTGAGGTAAACCCCGCCCATTGGGTAAAGGCGCTCGATGCAGCAATCAACGAAGCTGGCGGGTTAAGCGACGTGGCAGCGATCTCAATCGGCGGACAACAACATGGCATGGTCACGCTGGATGCAAGCGGTGAAGTAGTTCGCGATGCGCTTTTATGGAATGACACCCGATCTGCGGCAGCGGCAGATGCTTTAAATTCTGAAATTGGTGGAGCAACCGAGATGGCAAAACAAGTTGGCTCGGTCTTAGTTGCATCCTTTACTGCAACCAAGTTACGTTGGCTGGCAGATTCAGAGAAAGATAACGCAGCTAAAGTAGCCGGTGTAGCTCTGCCCCACGATTGGTTATCTTGGCAGTTGCAACACGAGAGCGGTGCGACAAAAGATTTCAGCAAACTATTTACAGATCGCAGCGAAGCATCCGGCACTGGATATTTTGATCCAACTACTTCTACTTATCGTCGCGATATTTTGGCGCTGGCGCTTCATACAGATCGCGAAATAAATCTTCCTAAGATCATTGCACCTTCTGAATTTGGTGGTGTAACGCCGGGCGGAGTAAAGATCGCACCTGGTGCAGGCGATAACGCAGCAGCAGCTCTCGGCATCCAAGCCCAACCTGGTGATGTTGTTGTCTCGCTAGGTACAAGTGGAACTGCATTTGCTGTCTCTGAGACACCGACCCATGATTCATCTGGCGCCGTTGCCGGATTTGCTGATGCTACTGGACGCTTTTTACCGCTAGTTTGCACCTTAAATGCCGCGCGCATATTAGATGCGGCAACTCGCATCCTTGGAAAGACTCACGATGAAGTCGGCGTTCTCGCCTTATCCGCGAAACCCGGCGCCAACGGTTTATCACTCTTGCCTTACTTTGAAGGCGAACGCACGCCCAATCGCCCAAATGCAACTGGCGTTTTTAGTGGAATGAATTTAAATAATTCAAACCCTGCTGATATTGCTCGTGCGATGGTTGAAGGAATGCTCTGCGGCTTAGTCGATGCCGTCGATGCGCTAGAAAAACTAGGAGTAAATGTAAAACGCATTATCTTGATTGGTGGCGCTGCCAAGAATCCAGCTGTCTCACAAATCGCATCTGCGCTCTTTGGTCGCGAAGTTTTAGTTCCACCGGCCGGTGAATACGTCGCAAATGGCGCAGCTCGCCAAGCTGCCTGGGCGCTACTCGGTGGAGATGCCGCACCAATTTGGGATCTAGGAAAGATCGAAAACGTTTCAGCCGTTGCTACGCCTGATGTAATAACCAGATACCGCACTCTGCGCGATCGCACCGAAAACTGGAGTTAAGGGAGAAGAATAAAATGACACTTGCACCAGAGATAATCCAACAACTTGCCGATCAAAAGGCGGCAGGACTTCCACAAGTTTGGGAAGCACCAGTTCCGGTAATTCGTGAGTTAACGCAAGGACGAGTTGCCTTTGCCGGAACGCCAGAACCTATTCACGCAGTCATAAATAGATTTATTCCGGGACCAACTGCTGATCTACCGATTCGAATCTATCGCCCTAATGAAGACCGTAACGCACCCGCACTGGTCTTCTTTCACGGCGGCGGCTGGGTTTTAAACTTTCTAGATATCTATGACGCTGCCATGCATCGCCTTGCCAATCAGAGCGGATCGGTGATCATCAGCGTTAATTATCAGAAAGCCCCTGAACATCCATTCCCTGCGCCATTTGATGATTGTTACGCCACTTTGCTCTGGGTTAAATCACACGCCCAAGAATTAGGAATCGATCCCAATCGAGTCGGAGTTGGTGGCGACAGCGCGGGCGGTAATTTAGCGGCCGCTGTTGCGATTAAGGCGCGAGATGAAGCAGTTTCGCTGCGTTATCAATTACTCGTTTATCCCTGTGTTGACCGCGACTTTACAACGAAGTCATATATTGAATGTGCCACAGATTTCGGTTTAACGACTCAGGCGATGCAATGGTTCTGGGATCAATATTTACAGGGAAGCCAACACGATAACAATCCATATGCAGCCCCTATGCGTGCCAAAAGCTTGGCGGGAGTTGCTCCTTCAATCATCATCACTGCGCAATACGATCCATTAGTCAGTGATTCAGAAAATTACTCTGCCAAGTTAGAAGCAGATGGTGCCGAAGTCATTTACCGTGAATTTCCAGGAATGATCCATGGCTTCTTCGCCAACGTGGCGGCAACGCCTTCTTCGCATTTAGCCCTAGATTTTGCCGCGAATGAGATTACCCTCAGAACTAAATAGGTAAAAATAACCCAGGGAGTTATGGTTACTATTGCCATCCTGATCTGAATTATCAATAGATTTTGAGCACTGGAGTACTACTAACTTATGTCGCGCCGCAACCTGGTTCTCTTTATCTTGGTCGGCTTTCTTTGGGGTATTCCCTATCTCTTTATCCGAGTTGCGGTAGATCCTGAAACTGGCTTCTCCCCCGCAATCGTTGTATTTATGCGCGTATTTATTGGCGCACTGATCTTGCTTCCAATTGCGATCTATGACAAATCATTTTTCATCGCCATAAAAGGTTGGAAATATATTGCTGTTTATGCGCTTTTCGAAATGGTAATTCCTTGGATCTTAATTGGTACAGCTGAGCAATCGATTTCATCAGGACTTGCAGGACTGCTTGTTGCTTCAGTGCCAATCTTTTCAACGATCATTACTTCTCTTCACGGCGACAAATCGGTCTGGCATCCCCGTCGTCTATTTGGAATGGGCGTTGGCTTTCTCGGAGTCTTCTTGCTAGTTGGCATAGAAAGCTTTACCGGTTCTTCAAATCCAATATCAATCTTGATGATGCTTGGCGCATCAATTGGTTATGCCTATGCGGTAATTTTTATATCTCGCAAACTTCCCGGTGTATCAGGGGTTGCCATTAACGGCATTGCTATGGCGATGACTGCGATCTTCTACTCACCTGCACTCCTCCTATTGTGGCCAGATCGTGCGATTGGAACTACGGCGATTTATTCGGTAATCGCATTGGGCGTCTTCTCAACCGGAATCGCTTTTGCGGTCTTCTTCACGGTGATGGCAGAAATCGGGCCAGCTCGCGCTTCATTGGTTACCTATATGAATACCGCATTTGCCGTTGTCTTAGGTGTGATTATTCTGAGTGAACCCTTGACTATTGGGATTATCGTTGGGTTGCCACTGGTTTTGGTTGGCTCCTATTTAGCAAGCCGTAAAGTCAACGCTTAAATTAGTTTTCGCCAAAACCTAAACGCTGCAAGAGTTTTGGATCGCGCTGCCACTCTTTAGAAACTTTGACATGCAGACCCAAGAATATTCGAGCGCCTAGTTCGCGTTCGATATCAGCGCGGGCGCGCATTCCAATATCTTTCAGACGCTCACCTTTATGTCCCAGAATAATTCCAGTCTGCGAATCACGTTCTACGTGAATAGTTGCATGGATATCAAAGAAGGGGCGAGATCCAGTTTTCTCACGTTCTGCCATCTCATCGATGGTCACCATAATTGAATGTGGCAGCTCTTCGCGCGCATCACGCATTGCAGCTTCACGGATTAGCTCGCAGATCAACTGATCTATCCCCTGATCACTGGTCATATCTTCCGGATAAAAAGCAGGTCCGATCGGAAGTGATTTACCGATTAGCCCAGCCAATAGATCGATTTGAGAATGAATTGCCGCAGATACTGGAACGATCTCATCCCACGTAAAACCTTGAGCTAGTGCATTTATACCGGCCAGGCGCAAGGCTAACTTCTCTTTAGAAATCAGATCAGTTTTAGTAATGAGTGCAAACTTCTTGGCACGTGGATGCTTTGCAATCTCTTGTGCTAGAAATTCATCACCAGAGCCTGATGTTTCATCTGCTGGCAGACACATCATTACAACATCAACCGAATCTAAGCTCTGTCCAACAACTGCATTTAAGCGATGGCCCAATAACGTCTTAGGTTTATGGATGCCAGGGGTATCAACTAGGACTGCTTGAAAGTTAGGTTGATTTACGATGCCGCGAATGGCATGACGGGTGGTGTTGGGATGCGGTGATGTAATTGCAATCTTGCTGCCAACTAGCGCATTAATAAGAGTAGATTTTCCAGTATTTGGGCGACCGACGATAGCGACGAAGCCGGAATGGAATTCACTCATGCCCCTATTCTCTCACTTGGCGCACTCTTTACCTAAAGCGCGCTAATTAACTCGATTGCATCTGTGACTGATGTGACGATTTCAGCGGCACGTTCGCCAATTAAACGGTGGCAACCCTCAGATGTTGGTGCGTTTATAGGACCAGGAATAGCCATAACTGGGCGCATTAACTCTGCCGCATCACGTGCGGTGCGCAACGAACCAGAACGAAAAGCTGCTTCTACAACTAAGGTCGCTTGCGAAAGTGCGGCAATGATTCGATTACGATTTAAAAATCGAACTGGAATTGCATGAGCACCCGGCATAACTTCAGAAACCAGTGCGCCATTTTCGGCGATCTCCGCGAATAGACGCACATTGCCAGCCGGATATGCCACATCGATTCCAGTTGCAAGGACTGCAATTGTCCGCCCTTCTGCAATCAGCGCTCCCTTATGCGCTGCCGAATCAATTCCATATGCCCCACCGCTAACGATGTTCCATTCGCGATCAACAAAACCTGCAGCAAAATCCCCCGCAATTCGTACGCCATATGGAGTTGGATTACGTGTACCCACAATTGCTAACGATCTTTCACTAAGTATCGATAGATCACCTTTAACGACCAATCCGATTGGGGCAGCGTTTAGGTCATTTAAAGAAGGTGGCCAGTTCGCTGATTCAGGCGTAATGAATTGTGCGCCAGATTTTTCAATTTGTTCTTCCAGCAGCCCCAAATCAACTGCCTTTAATCGATCAGTTAACTTACGAAATTTCACCGGGTCATAAGTCTCATCTAAAAGTCGACCGTAAACATCTTGTGACCCAAATTCTCGTATCTGATTAGACCAGTAAATTTGGCCACCTTCGATTACCGAAAAGAGGGCAAGGCGCGCCTGCTGTTCACTCACTGTATTCATAGTGCGCAGATTAGAAGGAGCAATTAGCTAAGAATTTAGCCTTTTCTAAAGATGTGGGTAATTATTAAAGAAGTGCTGCAATATTGGCAAAGGATCTGCGATGTTCTATACACGGACCATGTTCTTGCAGAGCTTCGGTATGAATTTTAGTGATATAGCCCTTATGTTTGGCAAAGCCGTAATTGGGAAATTGCGTATCTAACTCGCGCATAATTCGATCACGCGTTACCTTGGCGATAATTGATGCCGCGCTAATGCAAGTCACGACCTGATCGCCCTTCCAGACGGCAACATTTGGGATCGCTAGCCCTTCAATGGCATAGCCATCGGTTAAGACATAGCTAGGTGTAATTGCTAATCCTTGTACGGCTCGACGCATACCATCCAGGTTTGCTGCATGTACGCCGCGTTGATCAACTTCGGCAGCAGGAACAATGATTACGCTAACTGCTAAAGCCTGCGCAGTTACAACGTCAAATAACTTTTCACGCTCTGTCTCTGAAACATCTTTAGAATCTCGCACTTTCGCAAGCTCTGGTGAAAAAGGATTGGCTAGAACAATAGATGCAATAACTAAAGGACCGGCACATGCCCCGCGTCCTGCTTCATCAACGCCGGCAAGTGGTGTGATCCCGGCATCTATGAGAAGTGATTCGATAACTTTCATCTGCCAACCAACCGAATTTACTTCAGCGACGAGTAAGAATGAACTATGCCTAAATTCTTTATCGGCCAGATGATTCCCACAACTTTTCCAGTTACCTTAGAAGTTGGAACCATGCCGTGGTTGATATCTTCCTGGTGAAAACGTGAATCAGCGCTAGCTGCGCGGTGATCGCCCATTACCCAGATCTTGCCCGCCGGCACAGTCACATTGAAATTGGTATCACTTGGAGAATTACCAGCAAATATGTATGGCTCGTTTATCTCTTTCCCATTGATCATTAACTTCTTATTTTTAGAGCAACATTCGACTTTATCTCCAGCAACGCCGATTACGCGCTTAACTAGATACTGTTTTGCTGGGTTTGGAAGAACGCCAACGGCAACGAAAACGTCTTTCGCCTTGGCGATATATTTGTTTTGATCGCCTTCAAATGGTTCAGGTAGCCAATTATCAGGATCGCGAAAGACCACAACATCGCCACGGTTAATAGATTTACCAACAAAGGGCAGTTTATTTACCGCAACGCGGTCATTAATTTGCAGCGTATTCTCCATAGAACCAGATGGAATATAGAAGAACTGAACTAGAAATGTCTTTATGACAAGGGAGACTGCGAGCGCAACAATTACAAGTATTGGGAACTCGCGAAAGAGCGAGCCCTTACGTGGCATTTGTTAGAAGTTACTTATTCAGCAGTTGTTGCATCTGGTGTTGCTTCAGCAGCTGGCGCTTCCGCGACTACATCCGCTGGTGCTTCCGCTTCAACCACAACTTCAGCTGGTGCTTCTGCAACAACTTCAGTTTCAACCACAACTTCTGTAGTCGTTGCTTGAGCTGGAACCTCTGCCACAACTTCTACCGCAGCGGGCTCGGACACTTCAGCTACAGGTGTTGAGAGAATTCCATCGCCGTAACCTTCGATGCCATCGCGCTTTTCGCGAATCTTGGCAGCCTTACCGCGTAGATCGCGTAGGTAGTAAAGCTTGGCGCGACGTACATCGCCCTTCTTTACGAGTTCGATCTTTTCAATAACTGGTGTGTGTACTGGGAAGGTACGTTCTACTCCAACGCCGTAAGAGACCTTACGGATTGTGAAAGTTTCGCGAACGCCATCGCCTTGGCGACGGATAACGATTCCTTGGAAGACCTGGATACGGCTCTTGCTACCTTCAATAACGCGAACGTGGATCTTTAGCTCATCTCCAGCGCGAAATTGTGGGATGTCCTTGCGAAGTGACTTCGCATCAACGGCATCGAGAATATTCATCGTTTGGTCCTCTATCTAGGTAAAGCTCTTTCAAGCTTTTGAAAAGCTTTTTGAAGCTGATTACAGCGCGGCTATATCTGCCGTGCAGAATGCGTATCTTGCCACAGAACAGTCCATGAGCGTAAATCGGCTAAAGGCCCCGTTCAGTTGGGCTCTCCCCTCACCTACTTTCCTACCCATGACAGGTATTCTCGCCCCCATGAGTGAGCTTCGCCTGACCGGTAAGACCCCAGATGGGGTGCATATCGCGCTCACCGACAACGCAGGCGGCGAATACACCTTGCGAATTAGCGACATTTTGCGCGCGACCGTTAATCAGCCGCGCCTTACTTCAGTACCAGTAACAGATGAGAACGCAGTCATGAGCGTTAAAGAAATGCAACGTCGTTTACGTGCTGGCGAAACAATCGATTCCATCGCACGTGAAGGAAATATCTCTGTAGATAAAGTCGAACGTTTTGCAGGACCGATTTTGCAAGAGCGCATTTTTATTATTGATCAAGTGCATTCGTTATCACCACGTCGCGATGGCAAAGATAGCGGCCGCGATTCACTTACCTTTTTAGAAATTGTTTCATCAAAGTTGGCTCCACGTGGTGTAGATATAGATTCGCTGGATTGGAACACCTGGCGTTTAGAAGATACGACTTGGACAATCGAACTTCATTATCCAAATCGCGATGGCCTTGGTTCTGCGCAATTTAGTTACGACACGCATCGCCGCACCATTACTCCGCTCGATGACAATGCTGCTTGGATGATGGGTGAAGAAGCACCTGTGCGTCGCATTGAACCTGGTTTGATTTATGCCGAGTCAACTCATCCATCGCGTGCGGCAGAACGTATCGAACCAAAAGAACCGATACGTATCGATAGCGCACCGATTCGCAGCATCGCATCCTCTCTTGATGACTTGCCCGATAACGATCCAACTGATGAAGACTTTGAAGCAGAAATTTCGCGCGAGACTCCTCGCCTAGTTTCTATTCGCGAGACTCCCGCACCTGGTGATAAACAAGATGGCATTACCGCGCGCGCCAAGGTTCCTTCATGGGATGAAATTATGTTTGGCCAGAAAGCTACCGAAGAACCAAATAACGAATAGCTAGTTAGGAAGTCACCGCGCGCAAAAGCGGAACATAGCTTTCAATATCGCTAGCGCCACCGTGATGACCGACCATCGAACCTTCTTGTTTTTCGCGATCTGCTTCAATCAAAATTAATTCCCCGTGAGCTACAGCAATTACATCGCCCATGCGATCTGCGGCATCGGCCGATACTGAAGTACCAAAGAGTTCGGCGGCAATGGCCTGATCGCGGGTATAAATGCTGGCCTGCTTGCCCAGGAATTCTTCCCAACGAGATGCCACTTCTGAAATCGTCGCGGGAGATGCGCCCTCACTCAAATACAGGTGGCGCGCTCGTGGTTCTCCCGCAATCGTTGCAATATCTTCGGCCAAGTTATTTCCTTGCCCAATCACAATTTTATCTCCCACATTGATCATGCCGTGATCTGCAGTTAGCCATAGACGAGTTTGTCGCGGAAGTTTCTGTAAAAGGGTTGCAACTAGCTGATCAATTCCGGATAAGGCAGCTAACCATTTATCAGAACCCACACCATCGCTATGGCCGGCCACATCTAAATCATTTACATATAGGTAGACAAAGGCCGGGGTCTCTTTAAGCGCTGCAATAGTTTCGGTGATTAAATCAGCGTGGGCATTGGCACCACGATATTTAGCACCGCGGAAGACTGCGCGGGTAAAGCCAGAATCTTCATAACGTTTTGCAGCAACATGCGTCACATTAATATTTGCGGCTACAGCTCGTTCAAATAAAGTTGCTACAGGCTGCCAGATATACGGATCTACTCGCTCATCCCATTTCAGAGTATTTAAAATCCGCCCACCACTGCGCGGTACTTGCACTGTGTAACCGAGCATGCCGTGTTCACCAGGATTTACTCCAGTGGTTAAAGTCGCCAAACTAGTTGCAGTAGTTGAAGGAAAAGATGTCTTAACTGAACCATGGCGAATTAGCGCTGACAAGGTTGGAATATATGTTGCATATTTAGCCACGGCATCGGCGCCTAAACCATCTACTAAGAAAAGTAGTTCGCGCCCAGCGGGGCTCGGTCCACATTGAATCTGATCGCTGGTATCTGCTAACCCTAGGCTGGCAAAGAGCGAAGGAGTAATTTGCGACAGATGCACGGAGGTATCTTCTCACGGGTAAGGTTGGGGTTATGAGCCACCGTATGCCATTTACGCCATCGCCTGAAGTAGCAGCAGCGCTGGCTGAAGGTCGACCAATTGTTGCTCTCGAATCAACGATCATCAGCCATGGCCTACCGCGGCCACAGAATTTAGAAGTTGCACGTGAAGTTGAAGATATTGTCCGTGACCACGGCGCAGTTCCAGCAACCATCGCCGTGCTTGATGGCGTAGTTCACATCGGATTAACTGATGATCAATTAAAGGCTATTGCCAATCGCAATGACATCGCTAAAGCATCTAGTCGCGATCTGGCAATTATTGCGGCAACTGGTAAATCTGCTGCAACAACTGTTGCTGCAACTGCGCATCTTGCGGCCCTTGCTGGCATTCGCGTCTTTGCAACAGGTGGATTAGGCGGCGTACATCGCGATGCTAATGAGACATTCGATGAATCGGCTGACCTAACCGCGTTATCGCAATTAGATATCACCGTGGTCTGCGCTGGTGTTAAATCAATTTTGGATGTCGCAGCAACCTTAGAACGGCTAGAAACTTTGGCAATTGGCGTAGTTGGCTATAAAACGATCGCCTTTCCTGGCTTCTATCTAACTGATTCAGGATTTACCATTGAACATCAGGTAGATAGCGCAGCTGAAATCGCCAAGATTATTCATGCCCGAGAGTCACTTCGCACAAATAAGAGCGCTCTAGTAGTTGCTAACCCAGTCAAACGCGAGATGGATCGCAAGCGCCATGACGCTATTTTAAAGAGCGGACTGGCAGGTGCGCGCAAGGCTGGAATTACCGGTAAAGCAGTTACACCTTTCTTACTTGAACATTTCCACACTGCCAGTGAAGGTGAATCACTTTCCGTAAATATCGAAATCATTAAATCCAATTCAGCGTTGGCAGCTGATATTGCGGTAGCAAAGCAGCACTAAATGCCAGTGAATGTGCTCTGCATCGGTGATGTAATGCTCGATGTAATTGCTCGGATTGATGTCTCTCCCCAAAAGATTAACTATGGAAGCGATACCGCAAGTCACATCAGCACAAATGGTGGAGGCGCAGCTGGCAATGTCGCAGCCTGGCTTACCCGCACGAGCGCGCGCAGCACAATCGTTAGCCATGTCGGTGATGATCCAGCCGGCTCAGCACTAGTCGCTGAATTCGATTTTCTGGGTGTGAACCACAGTAATTTGGTGATTGCAGGTGAGCCATCCGGTGTTGTTGTGGTCTTAGTTGATTCATCAGGTGAGCGCACTATGTTTCCCGATAAAGGCGCCAATTCACGATTAGAAATATCTGATCTACCAGATTTGGCCAGATTTCAAGCAGTTTATATCTCAGGTTATGCGCTACTAAATCCGCTAGCTCGTCCTGGAGTTTTAGCGATGATTGAAAAGATCAGAGCCGATGGGATTCCAATTTACTTTGATCCCGCATCAGTTGGCGCTATGAAGGAAGTTACTGATAACGAGCTCCATCAATGGTTTGCTCTGATGAATGTGCTTCTGCTAAATGAAGAAGAATCTATTTATCTAACTGGATCGGTAGATATCGAACGTGCCCTTGATTACTTACTGGAATATTCTGAAGTAGTTGTAATTAAACGCGGCTCACTTGGCGCAATCGCCAAAGCCCGCGGCTATGACTCAATTAGCGTTCCAGCGGTTGTGGCATCGATCGTTGATACAACGGGCGCTGGAGATAGTTTTGCCGCAGGATTTATTGCCGCATATGCCGAAAAACACGATCTAACCGCGGCCTTGACGGCCGGATGTGAATTAGCGGCCGGATGTGTTGCAATCGTCGGCGGCAGACCGCGTGTAGGTACCGCGATTTAGCTAGTTCACTTGGCAGAATGCCCGCATGGCAACGAAGAAGGAAACAACGACGACCAAGGCTAAGAAGTCGGTTGGTCCAAAACCCGGTGAATATCCCGGCAAGATCGTTGATATCGATGTCTCATCTGAAATGTCTGAATCATTTTTGGAATATGCGTATTCAGTTATTTACTCACGAGCGCTGCCTGATGCGCGCGATGGTTTAAAGCCGGTACATCGTCGCATCTTGCATCAGATGGCCGATATGGGTCTTCGCCCAGAACGTGGCCATGTAAAGAGCGCACGTGTTGTTGGTGAAGTAATGGGTAAGTTGCACCCCCACGGTGACTCAGCAATTTACGATGCTTTGGTACGTATGGCGCAATCTTTTTCTATGCAGGTCCCGTTAATTGATGGCCATGGAAACTTTGGTTCACTCGATTCAGGACCTGCTGCAATGCGTTATACCGAAGCGCGCCTGGCACAAGCTGCCATGGCAATGGTTGCGGAAGCCGATGAAGATACCGTTGACTTTGGTCCAAATTATGATGGCCAATTACTAGAACCACTTGTACTGCCCGCGGCATATCCAAACTTGCTTGTAAATGGCGGTTCCGGAATCGCAGTTGGTATGGCCACCAACATGGCGCCACATAATTTAGGTGAAGTAATCGCCGCAACTAAATTCTTAATTGATAACCCAAAGGCAACGCTTAATCAATTGATGAAACATATTCCCGGCCCTGACTTTCCAACTGGTGGCGAACTAGTTGGCGCAGACGGTGTGCGCGAGGCATATGCCACCGGTAAGGGATCGTTTAAGGTGCGTGCAACTGTTGAAATTAGCAAAGTCACATCTCGCAAGATGGGCATAACCATCAAGGAGTTGCCCTTTAACATCGGCCCCGAAAAAGTTGTCGAACGTATCGCTGACTTGGCCAAAGCTAAGAAGATCCAAGGTATTTCAGACATCATTGATCTAACGGATGGCCAGACTGGCACTAACGTAGTTATCGAGCTTAAGAATGGCTTTGAACCCGAAGCGGTTCTAGAACAACTATTTAAGTTAACTCCGATGGAAGATGCCTTTGCCATTAACGCAGTTGCTCTGGTGAAGGGGCGCCCACAAACGCTGGGCCTAAAAGAACTACTACAGGTCTTTATCGATCACCGTATCGAAGTCGTGCGTCGTCGCTCTGAATACCGTAAAGCTAAAGCGGAAGGCCGCCTATCAATGGTCGATGGTCTGCTTAAAGCGATTATTGATATCGATAAGGTCATAAAGATTATTCGCGGCAGCGATGATGCAGCCGCTGCTAAAGAGAAGTTGATAAAAGACTTTAAATTAAATGATGAACAAGCAACCTATATCTTAGATATGCCACTTCGCCGTTTAACCAAGATGAGCAAGTTAGAACTTGAGACAGAGCAGAAAGAACTCAAATCAACTATCGCCGCTTTAACGACACTTCTGAAATCTGAAGAAAGTATCAAGGCACAAGTTGCCACAGAGCTAACTGCAGTCGGAAAATCATTTGCAACCCCGCGTCGCACACGAATTGGCGTTGCTTAATTTCGTTTAACTTCACGCCTGTGGGAGACTTCGTCAAATGATCTCCACAAGTGCTCTTGAACTTCGCGCCGGTGCGCGCCTACTGGTCTCAGGGGTCTCAGTTCGCATCAACCATGGCGATCGCATTGGTTTCGTTGGACGAAACGGCGCAGGAAAATCAACGCTCGCCAAAGTTTTAGCCGGAGAAACTCTTCCCGCAGGTGGCGCAGTTCAACGCACCGGCAAGATTGGTTACCTGCCGCAAGATCCCCGTACCGGTGAAGATCAAGGCACTGTTATCGAAAGAATTTTATCGGCGCGCGATTTAGATCAGATCGCTTCTCGCATGACCCAAGTTGAAGAAGAGATGGCCACAACTGAAGGTGCCGCTCTTGAAAAAGCTATGGAGCGCTACACCCGCGTTGATGCCGAATTCCAAGCCGCCGGTGGTTATGCCGCAACTGCCGAAGCCGAAGCCATTGCAACTTCCCTTGGCGTATCCGAAGCCGTCTTTGCCAATCAGTTAGACACACTTTCTGGTGGTCAGCGCCGTCGTATTGAGTTAGCTCGTATCCTCTTTTCAGGTGCCGAAACTTTATTGCTTGATGAGCCAACCAACCACTTAGATGCCGACTCCATTATCTGGCTCCGTAATTACTTAAGTACTTATTCCGGTGGGCTGGTAATCATCTCTCACGATGTAAACCTGATTGAACAGGTTGTAAATAAGGTCTTCTATATCGATGGCAACCGTAATGTTATCGATGTCTATAACTTAGGCTGGAAGCAATACCTATTACAGCGCGAACAAGATGAACATCGCCGCAAGAAAGAGCGCGCCAACGCCGAGAAGAAGGCGGAAATTCTGCAGAAGCAAGGCGAGAAGATGCGCGCCAAAGCATCTAAGGCAACTGCGGCACAAGGCATGTTACGTCGCGCGGAAAAACTGCGTTCTTCCCTTGATGATGTGCGCGTTAAAGATAAGGTCGCAAAGCTACGTTTCCCAACACCTGCTCCTTGCGGCAAGACTCCCCTATCGGGTGAAGAACTATCTAAAAACTATGGCTCACTTGAAATCTTCACCGATGTTTCCTGCGTTATCGATAAAGGCTCGCGCGTTGTTATCTTGGGTCTAAACGGCGCCGGTAAAACTACGCTTCTGAAGATTCTGGCCAATCAACTTGAATCCGATACCGGCAAGGTTGAACATGGCCATGGTCTAAAACTTGGTTACTACGCACAGGAACATGAAATGCTCGACTTCGAACGCACCATTCTAGAAAATATGATGTCTTCCAAAGATGACCTGCGCGAACCCGAAGCCCGCAACGTCCTTGGTTCATTCTTATTCGTCGGCGATGATGTTCATAAGCCAGTAAAAGTCCTATCTGGTGGCGAAAGAACACGTCTAGCCCTAGCAACTCTCGTTGTTTCTGCCGCAAACGTTTTATTACTTGATGAGCCAACAAATAACTTAGATCCCGCATCTCGCGAAGAAATCCTCGGAGCACTTGGTGAATATCAAGGTGCGGTAATCATGGTCTCTCACGATGAAGGTGCCGTTCAGGCCCTAAAGCCTGAGCGCGTGATCTTGCTTCCTGATGGCGATGAAGATATTTGGAAAGATGAATACTTCGATCTAGTCGCAATCGATTAATTAAGCGTCGATCCGATCGCGATCGATTTCGGCAGTTGAGATAAATTCTTTGCGCGGGGCAACATCGTTGCCCATTAATAGCTCGAACATCGCCTCAGCTGCCACGGCATCTTTGATCGTGATGCGGCGAAGTGTGCGAGCATCAGGATCCATTGTGGTCTCACGAAGCTGATCAGCATCCATTTCGCCCAGGCCTTTATAGCGCTGAATTGGTTCTTTCCACTTCTTCCCGGCCTTTTTAAAGTCTGCAGTTAACTTCTTCATCTCATCATCTGAGTATGTGTAGATGTATTCGCCTTTTTTGCCGCCGCCACCCATGAGTTCGATGCGGTGCAGCGGTGGAATCGCCGCAAAGACGCGACCATCATCGATCATCGGCTTCATGTAGCGATATAAAAGTGTGAGCAACAAGCAGCGGATATGGGCGCCATCAACGTCGGCATCTGACATCAAGATGATGCGGCCGTATCGTGCATCGGCTAATTCAAATGATTTGCCAGAGCCTGCGCCAATTACCTGAATAATTGAGGCGCATTCTGAGTTATCTAGCATCTGCGAAAGTGATGCTTTTTGCACGTTAAGGATCTTGCCGCGAATTGGCAGAATCGCTTGGAATTCAGAGTTACGGGCTGCCTTTGTGGTTCCAAGGGCGGAATCACCTTCGACGATCAAAAGCTCAGTACGCGTAACATCTTCAGAGCGGCAATCAGATAACTTTGTGGGAAGCGCTGATGATTCCAGGGCGTTCTTGCGGCGTTGTAGATCTTTATGGGTACGGGCTGAAATACGTGTACGTGATGCTGCCGCAACTTTTTCCATAATAAGGCGGCCATTGGCCTTATCGATGCGGCGAGTGGTGTTGAAGAACTCTTTTAACTTATCGGCAACAACGGCAGAGACAATCCGAGTCGCAGCTGCTGTGCCAAGAACTTCCTTGGTCTGTCCTTCAAACTGTGGCTCTGACATACGCACTGTTACGACAGCTGTAAGACCTTCCATGATGTCATCTTTAATAACATCGATCTCATTCTTCTTTAAAGTTCCACTGGCACGTAGCGCTTCATTAAATGCTTTAGTGATCGCACGTTCAAAACCTTGTACGTGAGTTCCGCCCTTTGGGGTGGCGATGATATTTACGAATGAAGATAAGGTGGCATCAAAGCCATCGCCCCACTTCATCGCAATATCTACTTCCATATCGCGTTCTACCTCTGTTGAAACCATATGGCCCTTGTCATCCAGGACTGGAACGGTCTCTTGATAGTGACCAGTACCGTAAATTCGAATTACTTCACCAACTGGTTCATCCGGTTGCAAAAATTCGCAGAACTCGGAGATTCCGCCCTTGTGATAGAAAGTCTGAGTTGTCGCAGCTTTAGTGCGGTTATCGTTAACAATTAAGGTCAGACCCGGAACCAAGAAAGAAGTTTGGCGGGCGCGAGCGTAAATTTCCTCGATATCAAGGGCTGCTTCCTTTAGGAAGATCTGGCGATCTGACCACCACTTGATACGCGTACCAGTAACTTTTGCCGAAACTTTTCCAATTGTGCGAAGTCCTGATTGTGGTGTGAATTCTGCTTTTGGTCCATCGCCATCAAATATTCCAGCAACGCCACGTTTAAATGACATCCAGTAAATTTTGCCATTGCGATCGACTTCAGCATCAAGGCGTTCGGCAAGTGCGTTAACAACGGAAGCACCAACACCGTGCAGACCACCGGATGCAGCGTATGAACCGCCACCGAATTTTCCGCCGGCATGTAGTTTGGTAAGTACAACTTCAACGCCGGTTAAACCTGTCTTTGGTTCTTTATCAACCGGAATACCGCGGCCATCATCGTGGACTTCAACTGAGCCATCTGCTTCTAGATTAATTTCAATTTTCTTACAGTGCCCGGCTAAAGATTCATCTACTGAGTTATCAATGATTTCCCATAAGCAATGCATCAACCCACGTGAATCAGTTGAACCGATATACATACCAGGGCGTTTGCGAACTGCGTCTAAGCCTTCAAGGACTGCTAAATCTTTTGCGGTATATGAATCTTGCGCGTCGCCAAATGCGGTGAGATCTAGCTGATCTCCAGCGCCATCTGAACTTTTCTTTACCGCCACGGAGGCAAAGGCTACCGACGCCTTTGCAAAGTGCTCGCGTGAACGCGCCGAAATAGTCTCAAATATTGGTAATTACCCTTTTGAGGGCTAGATCTGGTGGTTATTGGTGTTTTGCAACACAAAATTAACAATATTTGTTGCGATAAATCCTGCGGGGAATATTCAGACATGGTTTGATGTTCCATAGAAGTACAGAACTTCCCACCTAAAACGAATGGAGAGCGCGATGACCGAGCAAGTAATCCTCGAATCCACACCTCTTAATGCTCTAGATCGTTGCGATCGTTGCGGCGCTCAGGCATATGTGCGAGCAGTGCTCGCAACTGGTGGCGAACTAATGTTCTGTGCCCATCACGGCAAGGAATACGCTGAAAAGCTAAAGACTGTAGCCGTTGCGATTCAGGACGAATCAGAACGTCTGGTTGAATCTAAAAACTAATTTGTATTAAAGAAAAACCCTTGTGCCGAATATGGCGCAAGGGTTTTTCTCTTTACAGCTACTTTTTAATCTAGATAATCGCGAAGTGATTGTGATCGCGATGGGTGGCGCAACTTCGACATAGTCTTAGATTCGATTTGGCGGATGCGCTCACGAGTTACTCCGTGAACCTTACCGATCTCATCAAGAGTCTTTGGTTGTCCGTCTGTGAGGCCATAACGCGCCTTAATGACATCTGCCTCACGGTTGGTGAGGCCACCTAATACCTGCATCAACTGTTCTTGCAAGATTGTAAATGTCACAGATTCTTCTGGCTTAACCGCTTCAGAGTCTTCAATGAGATCTCCGAATTCAGAATCGCCTTCTTCACCAAGTGGTGTGTGAAGAGAAATTGGTTCGCGACCATACTTTTGAACTTCGACAACCTTTTCAGGTGTCATATCAAGTTCTTTAGCTAGCTCTTCTGGCGTTGGTTCGCGCCCCAAGTCTTGCAACATCTGGCGCTGCACGCGTGCCAACTTGTTGATGACTTCAACCATGTGAACTGGAATACGGATGGTGCGGGCCTGATCTGCCATCGCACGAGTAATCGCCTGGCGGATCCACCAAGTGGCGTAAGTAGAGAACTTGTAACCCTTTGTGTAATCGAACTTTTCAACGGCGCGAATAAGTCCGAGGTTTCCTTCTTGAATCAAATCAAGGAATAACATGCCGCGGCCGGTGTAACGCTTAGCAAGGGAGACCACCAAACGTAAGTTCGCCTCCAGCAAGTGGTTCTTGGCGCGCTTGCCATCTTCAACGATCCAATCAAGTTCGCGCTTTAACTTCTTCTCCATCTTCTTATCGGCCTTAAGTGCTTCTTCAGCAAATAAACCGGCTTCGATGCGAGTTGCCAGTTCTACTTCGAGTTCAGCATTTAGTAGGGCTACGCGGCCAATCTGCTTTAAATAATCCTTAACTGGGTCTGCGGTTGCGCCAGCGGTCATAACTGTCTGAGCAGGGGCGTCATCTTCTTCAGAGGCCTTTAAGGTAAAGGCATTTTCTTCATTGCCAGATGCTTCTTCTGCCAGGTTTACAACGCGTGGCTGATTAGATTTATCTTCGGATTCGGTATCAATAATCTCGGTTGCTTCTGCAATTAGAGTTTCAACATCTTCTAAATCAACTTCTTCAACAACGATTTCATTTCCTTCATCATCTAGAACAATTGCTGCCTTGCTGCCCTTTTCAGCAGCGGCTGCAACAGGTTTTGGCTCTTCTTTCGGAGCGATCAACGCTAGCTGTGCTTTGGAAAGGATGCGACTTGGTGAGCCAAGTCCTGCCTTACGTGCCTTTTCAATCTCAACTGGCAAAGTCAGATCAAGCTGGCGCGCTTCAAGGGCGAGGGCCATAAATTCTTTCTTTACTGCTTTGCGATAATTATCAACTCCGCTCGCCGCAAGAGTTTCAATAATCTCTTTCTGACGAGCCACATAGTTCTTAAGATTTACTAGTTGTTGTACTTCTTTTGCAGAAAGATCTTTCTTCATCGCAACTTTTGCAGGTGCGGCTTTCTTTACTGGGGCTGCTTTCTTGGCGGCAACTTTCTTCGCAGGAGCTGCTTTCTTTGCTACAGATTTCTTAGCAACTGCTTTTTTAGCAGGAGCAGACTTCTTAGCGAGAGACTTTTTAGCCTTTGCCTTGTTTTTGAGCGCACTAAATACAGCCACAATTGTCCTTTGGTTTTTTCGAACCTATCTCGAAACTTTTGTTTCGAACTGCCCGAAGCGATGGCTATATTATACTCAAGGCTTGGACGATTGCGGCGCCAACTGCCTCGGATTCAACTAAAAAGCCATCGTGTCCAAAATCTGATGGGATCGTAATTAAGGGCGCTGCCTGCGGAACTAGCTCGGAAACCTCGACCTGAAGTCGAGGTGGGAAGAGTCGATCGGTATCGATTGAGACCACAACGACCGGAATCTTGATCGATTCGAGGGCTTTAACAACTCCTCCACGCTCGCGGCCAACATCATGGGAAGCCATCGCTGAAGTGAGTGAGATATAGGTATTGGCATCAAAGCGTTTAGCTAACTTATCGGCCTGGTGATCTAGGTATGACTCAACGGCATAGCGCCCCGTCTCATCTGCCTGCATCTGGCGACCAAAGCGCACATCCATCTCAGATTCGGTGCGATAAGTCAGGTGGGCGATGCGGCGGGCGATCCCCATCCCTTCAATCGGCCCAACTTCCTGCTCGTAATAATCGCCTCGATTAAAGTTTGGGTCTGTTTTAATCGCGCGAATTTGCACGGAGAAGCCGCCGATCTGATCTCCCGTTGCAACTGCCGATGATCCAATCGTGCAGATCGCGCTGACGCGATCTGGGTGCTCAATCGCCCATTCCAGCGAGCGCATTCCGCCAAGAGATGGGCCAACTGCCAGGCGATATCTCTTAATGCCGATCGCATCAGAGAATAAAACTTCCGCTTCAGCCATATCTCGCACAGTCACTGTTGGAAAACGTGAACCGTATCGCTTGCCATCAGGTGCGATACTAGATGGCCCAGTACTTCCCTGACATCCGCCAATTACATTTGGGCAGACAATGAAATATTTATCAGTATCAAAGGGCAGACCAGGTCCGACCATATTTGGCCACCACGCTGTTACATCAGACCAACCGGTCATCGCATGGTTGATTAAGATTGCATTATCACCGGCTGCATTTAACTGGCCCCAAGATTGATAAGCGATTGTGATATCTGGCAACGTCTCGCCATTTTCAAGTAAGAGGAAACCAATTTTTACAAATTTGCGGTCGCCTGGATCGTGGCCTTCTAGCCAGGCTCCAGTTACTTGAGCGCTTATCTCTTTAGACATAAACCAAATCCTTCACGCACTTGCTTACATCATTTGATGTAAACCTGGTCGTCACCCGGAGCACCCCACCGCGGTGGAGGGTTGCCGCCTAATCAGCCGGGGCTATCGATTAGAACTCGTGACCTGGTGGTAAGTCTAACCCAAAAATTCCGGTACAAACTTTGGGATGTAGCTCCCTGCGCATCGCCGCAAATGATTCAGGCGGCCAACCTGCGGTAAAGACGCGGCGCAATAACAGCGCCAGCGAATAGCCGTTGCTATCTGCCAGCGCTCGATCTAGCGCACGATGGGCCAAGGCCCCATCTCCGCTTTCATAGGCCAAGGCTGCAAAGAGTGAGGCGACCGGTGCCACATAACCATGCGGCGCCATCCGAATTAAATGGCGCCACATAAGAAAAAAGTTATCAATGTCTTCATCGGTGTGGCTGCCGAGTGCGAAGTCGCGTACTTGAATATCAGATAAGCACCCGATAACTCGCGCGATAAGTTCTAGATCTTCACCCCCACGGCCCAAAGCGAATTCGCCCGCTAGATCAATCACAGCAGTAGCGCCATCGCGTTGTAGCTTTGTTAATTCATCCGATTTTTCCGGGACTGCGAATTTAGCCACTCGCGAAATCCATTTTTCATCGTCTGCAATTACTAATGGAGAAATTGATTCGGTGAGTGCTTCCAGATTTGCAAAGGGCATCGCGCGTCCAGCAACCACATGCTCCAAAGCAATCCGCGATGAATCTATCGCTGGCACATCTCGCCCAGTCGGCGGACAACATTGAGAGTCCGTGCAGAGCGTTGAACGATAACGTCCATCTTGGATTAGTAGCGACTCTTCGACCTTTACATCTATGCGTTCGAGCGCAGCTGCTAAATCATGTAAAACAACTGCTCCATCGCTACGCCCCGTTGGAACATAGGTGACTAATAACGCACCGGTTGAGCCTTCGCGTTGTAGGTGTGAGGCCAATAAGTCGTAGGTAACAGCTGGTAAATCAATCGGGTAATCAACGCGCATCGCCATTCCAACGCAATTTTCTTTTACTGAAACCACAACCAAAGAATCAACGGGGTGGTAGCCGATCAGAAATGGGATAGCTGCGATTAAATCGTGAGGGGAAGTCAAAGTAGTCATTTATCTCAATTCGTAAAGCGGGTAGGAGCTGCCACCACGGTGATGGTCAGCGCAGTTGTTTTTTTAATTTCGCCAGTGATTGCGCGTTCAATACCGTTATGGGTAAAGGTTCCGCCCCAAGTGGTTAAGAGAACTACTGGGTATATCCCAGGGCGGTTATATATATGGGTAATTTGCCCGTTGGGATAAGGGCCACCGGGATCTGTAGTGGATTTAATCGCCCCATCACCAAATGACCAGGTAAATGAAGGGCGCATCGTCACATCAATTACTTCGCCAATTAGATCTACTTTGCTGCGAAATATCGGAGGCATGTCGTTCCAAAAATAGACCGGCACATTTATCAACGGTTGAAAGCTCGGCTGATATGAAATGCTGCCAGTTGGTAGCGATTTACTTATGCGATCGCTAAGGGAAGTTGCAGCGACCGCAACTGGTGCGCGTTTCTTTGGGGCCACTTTTTTCTTTGGTGCAACAACTCGTGGTTTAGTAGCCACTTTTGGTGGGACGATGACTTTCGGCTTGACCGCAACTTTCGGTTTTACAACTGGTTTTGGCTTTGGTTTGGGTGCAGTACTTGCCTTAGGGCCACTGCCTTTGCGCGCTTCAAAGATCAGCTGGCCATCTTGGGTATAGACATCAACGCATGCGATTTCACAATCGGCAGCACCTGCGGTGGCGATAGGCGAGAAAGAAATTACTGAGATAAGGAAGAGAATTTTTACTTTCATTGGGCGCAAATTAGAACTTCACGCACTCTTTAATTGCCTTAAAGTCGATAACTGTGGATAGGTGTGAGAAAGTTGCACCATGGTGGCGCGCGATGGTGATGGTTGGGTCGAATGCACCTGTGGCAATAAGCACTGGGGGCTAAATGGTGCAGCCGGCCTTTTGATATATCGCGACGGTGCGATTCTGTTACAGCACCGCGCACCGTGGGTCCATAACGGTGATACGTGGGGTATTCCAGGCGGAGCTCGCGATTCGCACGAAACGATTATCGAAGGCGCCATTCGCGAAGCGATTGAAGAGACCGGAATCGATCCACAGCGTTTAACTCCGCGAGATACCTTTACCGATAACCACGGTATCTGGAGCTATGAAACTGTTATTGCGCAAGCTAGCGCCGAGCTAGAGGCCCACGAAGTAAATGATGAATCCCACGAAGTTAAGTGGGTTTTATTCGATGATGTAACGCGCTTGCCGTTGCACCCCAGCTTTGCTAAATCTTGGCCGCTACTGCGTGAAAAGTTAGAGTTCCTTATTCAATCTGCGCAATGATTCGCGCACCACGGCGGCATCTGATGTGCGCCACAAAGGTGGCATTGAGTTCAGTAATACGCTGCCATATCGCTTTGTCACTATTCGTGAATCCAAGATCGCAACCACACCTCGATCATCAACGCTACGGATCAAGCGACCAGTACCTTGCGCCAATAACAAGGCCGCACGAGGCAGTGAAACCTGCATAAAGCCGCTGCCACCTGCGGCATCTGCCAATGATGCACGCGCTGACATAACTGGTTCATCAGGACGTGGAAAAGGAATGCGATCGATCGCAACCAAGATACAAGAGTTACCTGGAACATCCACGCCCTGCCAGAGCGACATAGTGCCTAGCAAAATTGATGTTTCATCTTTTGCAAATCTTTCAACCAACGGTCCGACGGCATCACCGCGCTTTTGTGTGATGATGGTGATCGGCAACTCTTTCAAGACTTCACGCAAGTGCGCATCGGCTGCCTCCACCCCGCGCCAAGAACTAAATAGCGCCAAGGTGCGACCGCCTGCGGCATCAATTAACTCACCGAGTTCGGTTAAGACTTCTGGGCTTGGTCCATCACGGCCTGGTTCGGGTAAATGCTTTGGCATATATAAAACACCTTGATTGGCAAAATCAAAGGGAGATCCAACATCGAGCATTTGAACGTTTGCCGGATCTATATCACCATCTTCGCCTTCCGAATCTGCATCAGAGCCGACCACAAATCCAATACTGCGCGCCATCGCATCAAAGCCATTGCCAACAGTCAAAGTTGCTGAAGTTGCAATAACGGGTGTTTTAGTCAATAAATTTGCACGCAATACTTCTGAGACAGAGAGCGGTGCTAAATGCAGAGTTGAAAAAGTTGGTTCATACCAGAGCACATGGGTATTGCCCATCTTTAATAACTTGCCACAAGTTGTATTGATCTCAGAGACCGCACCCTTTACGCGGGCGCGTTCTGCCACTGCATCTGAATCAATGATTTCATCATCGGCATTAATGATCTGCACGATTGCAGCAGCTGCCTCTTTTACCTTACGAATCGGTGCTTCTAGCGATGATGGAATTTCATCTAAGCGACCTTGGGCGTTGAAATCGCCACGGATTTGATCGCCGTAATCTGCCATCGCATCATGAAAATTGTCGGCTGCCTTGGTCAGCGCATCGGCTAACTTGCCCGGCATATGTTTGCGCGCCATTGCCGCTGCGCGAATTACCCGCGCTGAAGTTAACTCTTCGGTCACGGCCTGCGTTGTGCGATCCATAAATTCGTGTGCTTCATCCAAAATCACCGCATCGCGTTCGGGCAAGATGGGATGAGAATCCACGATTTCAATAGCCAACAAGGTGTGGTTGGTGACAACTACATCAGCAGATTGTGCTTTTAACTTAGCCTTTGCGGCAAAACATTGCGGCCCGTAATTACAAACATCAGCGCCTACACATTCTCGCCCCGAAAGTGAATTGGCTGCCCAAACCCGGCGATCAACATCAGGTGCATCATCGCGATCGCCGGATACCCCAGGTGTCTTAGCCCAAGCATGTAATCGCTTGGCATCTTTACCAAGGTGGCTTACTTCCAGTAAAACTTCGCCATCGGGATCTGGTTCTTCGGTATTCATCTTCTGCAAGCAGATGTAATTGCCAACACCTTTATAAATTCCATAAGTTATCTCGCGCCCCAGAACTTTTTCTAAAGCCGGAACAACGGCTGGTAAATCACGTTCGACTAACTGGCGTTGCAGCGCCAATGTTGCAGTTGCAACTAAGACTTTGCGCCCATGAACAAGTGCTGGGATTAAGTAAGCAAGTGATTTTCCAGTGCCTGTGCCGGCTTGCACCATCAAATGATGACGATCGGTGAGTGCATTTGCCACCGCTTCAGCCATTTCGATCTGACCTTCGCGAGGGGCTCCCCCAATTGCGGCGACTGCAGCATCTAAGGCTTTTCGCACCTGTGCTGAAAGATCGCTCATGGGGCAACAGTAACGAAAATCTATGACAGCACAGGTGACCTGCGCGTATGGCCTCAGATAGGCTGGCACTTTCATTGGAGGGAATTTAATGAAGCTCGCACGAATCGGCGCTATCGGCCAAGAAAAACCTGCGATTGTTGAAGGCGATGAAGCAATCTTTGTAGATTCAATAATTTCAGATTGGAACCGCGCCACGTTAACCGATGGTGCAATCGCAACCGTTGCAGATGCTGATCTCTCAAAGCTTCCCCGAGTTTCAACCGCAGGCCTGCGCTTTGGCGCTCCAATTAGCCAACCTACAAAGTTAATTTGTGTCGGCTTAAATTACTTGGCCCATATCAAGGAGGCTGGTTTCGATACTCCAACTGAGCCAGTTATCTTTATGAAGGCTCCTGATTCACTTACTGGACCAAATGATGATGTGGTTATTCCACCAAATAGCCAAGCCACAGATTATGAAGTCGAGCTTGCCATCATTATCGGAAAGCGCGCACTTTATTTAGACTCTCCAGCTGACTCTGCCGAACATATTCTGGGGTATTCGATTTCACAGGATGTTTCAGAGCGCCACTGGCAGATGGAACGTGCCGGGCAATGGGTTAAGGGCAAATCATTTCCCACATTTAATCCACTAGGACCAGTAATTGTTACCGCTGATTCAATAAACGCTCATAACTTGCGATTGTGGTGTTCGGTAAATGGTGAGATGAAACAAGATTCCAATACCGATGATTTGTTATATGGCATCGACCATATCGTCTGGTACATCAGCCAATTTATGGAGCTCTTTCCTGGAGATGTCATCAACACCGGAACCCCATTTGGCGTTGGTATGGGATTTAAGCCACCGGTTTATCTAAAAGCCGGAGACGTTCTTAAAACCGGTATTGAAGGCATTGGCGAGATAACCAACCACGTTGTGGCCTATAGCAAAGGGTCAAAGTAATGAGCCAGGATTTCGCAGGTTTAACTGCAGTTGTAACCGGAGCTGGATCTGGCATTGGCCTAGAAGTCGTTAAAGGCTTAAGCGCGCAAGGCGCAACAGTATTTGGCTTAGATATTCAAGAAGGTGCCATGAGCCAATATGCGACTTATATAAAGTGCGATGTCGGCAGCTCCGAGAGCGTAAAGATCGCATTTCAAGAGATTTCCAGTAAAACTTCCACCATCGATGTTCTAGTAAATAACGCAGGCGTTGGCGCTATTGGCACAGTAGAAGATGCCACCGAAGATGAATGGGTACGTGTTTTAAATATCAACGTGATCGGCATGGGTCGGGTAAGCCAAGCGGCAATGCCTTATCTAAAGCAGAGCAAACGCGCAGCCATTGTAAATACATGCTCGCTTGTTGCAACTGCCGGCGTTCCAAAACGTGCGGTCTATAGCGCGAGCAAAGGCGCGGTCTATGCGTTGACTCTTGCCATGGCAACTGATGGAATCGCAGATGGAGTTCGCGTCAACTGCGTAAATCCCGGAACATCAGATACGCCTTGGGTTAAGAACTTACTATCTAAAGCGGCAGATCCAGATAAAGAGTTAGCGGCGCTACAAGCGCGCCAGCCGTTAGGTCGCCTAGTCTCTCCGGTCGAAGTCGCTAGCGCAATTTTATATCTTGCAAATCCAGCACAAGCATCTACTACTGGCACAGCCCTTGCCGTTGATGGTGGGATGCAGGGACTGCGACTTCCTAAGTAGTAATTTTTCTATTGATCGTGGCAAAGTAATAAGTGGATGCAATTAGCGCCACCAAGATAACGCCATAGGCGGCGGCGAAACCAAAGTTCTCGCTGACAAAACCCATGATCCACGGCGATGTTCCATTAGAAATTCCCATTCCCATGACAAAGACAGCAATTCCACGATCAGAACCTTGGGCAGAAGATGATGCGTTGGCGATAGCAATAGAAGCACATGGCCCAATACCTGCTGCGGCGATAATCAGGCCAGCCAGCGTCAGCGTCGGTGAGCTAGCAAAGATAACCAGCAGAGTTCCCGATGAGATTGCCACAAATGAAAAACTCCAGATATGGCGCAGGTTATGTTCATCTTTAGTTGAGAGATAAATCCGGGCCAGGGCAACGAAGTAAGGGGCTACAGTTGCAAATAAAACTGCAGTCTTAACTTGAGATCCACGTTCGGTTAATAGATCTATCGCCCAGGCAGAGAGTGAAATCTCCATCGTTATCGTCATAAAGGCAAAGATTAAAATTGCAATCATCGTGCTATTCCAAATGACTTTTAAATCATGACTTTCTCGCGCTGGGCGCGCTTCAAGTTCAGGAACGATCTTTAGCGCAACTACGCCAATCAGAACAGCAGTGGTTGCAACGGTTACACGCCAGGGAATTTCGAATTGAGTAGTCAGGCCGATTACCGTTGGAGACACCGAAGCCATAAAGAGACCCACCCCGGTTGAGCGAAACATATTTTTCATTGCCGTCTTGGAATGGGCACCTAAAATGGCAGTTGTTGTATTTCCCGCGATTACCGATCCCGAGGCAGTCATGATCACCGCAGGAACAGAGAAGAAAATATTGGGGCTTAGGCAATAGACGAGCGAACCAGTCATCATCAACACCCAACCAAAACGGATAGTCTGATGTGCCGGCCTGCGATGGCCATGTCCTAAAAGAATTAACGAGATAAACACCAGTGCGCTAGCCCAACCGATGTTGTGCCATGCGGCAACCACCCGAGTTAAATCGAAATCTCGTTTAATCAATTGAATCGAGAAACCGATTGAGCCCATTAGATAGGAGCTCATCGCATTTAGCGTCACCAAACGATGTACAAGTTTGGATGGAAGAGCGTGCGGCATATTCAGAGCCTAGCGGGCGAGGCGCTCAAAAACTTCCAGAAAACCCTTTATTGAACTGTTTAATAGAATGAGTACCTGATAAAAATAAAAAGCCCGCCGCAGTTACGCGACGGGCTTTTTAACGGGGTTGGTTAAGAGTTATAGATTAGCTGCAACCGCTTGTGTTTCCACAACCTTCGCATACGAAACATGCACCAGACATACGCATCTTTACGCCACATGTCATACAAAGTGGTGCATCTGATTTGATTCCCATTGATTCTAGGAGATCAGATGATGAACCAATTGCGCGATCAAGTGGTGCTGCTTCGATCTTTACCTCAACTGCTTTTGGAGCTGCAGCCACAGGAGCCACCGCAGCTACAACCGCTTTTGGGGTATCAGCGCTCGCAGGTTTTGCATCTTGTGTGTACTCGCCTGTTTCTAGCGCACGTGCACGCTCTGAGGCTGTAAACAACCCCATCGCTGAACGTTGTTCGAATGGCAGGTAATCAAGTGCCAAGCGACGGAAGATGTAATCCATCATGGACTGGGCCATGCGGATATCTGCATCATCTGTCATACCAGCTGGCTCAAAGCGCAAGTTTGTGAACTTCTCTACGAATGTTTCTAGTGGAACTCCGTATTGAAGTCCGATTGAAACTGCGATTGAGAATGCATCCATAACACCGGCCAGAGTTGAACCCTGCTTGCCCAGCTTTAGGAATACTTCACCGAGTGCACCGTCAGCGTACGCACCTGAGGTCATGTAACCCTCGGCGCCGCCAACAGAGAATGATGTTGTTGTAGATGGACGAGACTTTGGAAGGCGCTTGCGAACTGGTGTAGCAAGTTCTTCTGCTTCAACAGGTGCATCTTTCTTCTTCGCCTTGCCATCTGAAAGTGGCTGACCAACTTTGCAGTTATCGCGATAGACAGCAAGTGCCTTAATACCCATGCGCCATGCTTCAAGGTGAACTTCTTCAACTTCTTCAACAGTTGCATCTTCAGGAAGGTTAACTGTCTTGGAAATCGCACCTGACAAGAACGGCTGGCAAGCAGCCATCATGCGCACGTGGCCCATTGGAGCAATTGAGCGCGCACCCAATGCACAGTCAAATACTTCGTAGTGCTCTTGCTTTAGCCCTGGTGCATCGATTACGTGGCCATTTGCTGCGATAAATTCAACGATCGCTTCGATGGTCTCTTCGTTGTAACCGAGCTTGCGAAGCGCTGCTGGAACTGTCTGGTTAACGATCTGCATTGAGCCGCCACCGACGAGCTTCTTGAACTTAACCAATGAGAAGTCAGGTTCGATACCAGTTGTATCGCAATCCATCATCAAACCGATTGTTCCGGTTGGGGCAAGCACAGAGATCTGTGCGTTACGCCAGCCATTCTTATCGCCAATTGATAGACAGGCATCCCAAGCCTTATTTGCTTCAGTCCAGACATCGATATCTAGAGTTGAAAGCTGCTTGGCTGCAGATGAAGCCGATGCATGCTTGCGCATAACGCGAGCATGTGGCTTAGCATTTTGTGCAAAGCCCGCATATGGACCAACGATGCCAGCTAGTTCTGCTGAGCGCTTATATGTTGTTCCGGTTAGAAGGGATGTGATCGCACCGGCTAGCGCGCGGCCGCCTTCTGAATCATAAGCAAGACCTGAAGCCATAAGAAGGGCGCCAAGGTTTGCATATCCGATTCCGAGCTGACGGAAGGCGCGAGTTGTATCGCCGATCGCTTCAGTTGGGAAATCCGCGAAACAGATTGAGATATCCATTGCAGTGATGATCAAGTCAGATGCGCGAGCAAATGTCTTGGCATCAAATGATCCATCATCCTTTAGGAACTTCATCAAGTTAAGGGAAGCCAAGTTACATGATGAGTTATCTAGTGACATATATTCAGAGCAAGGGTTTGATGCGTTGATGCGACCTGACTCTGGGGTTGTGTGCCAATCATTGATGGTGTCATCAAATTGAACTCCAGGATCAGCACATGCCCATGCAGCTTGTGCAATCTTTGTGAAGAGTTCGCGCGCATCGACTGTGTCGATAACTTCGCCAGTTGAGCGAGCTGTTAAACCAAATTGCTCGCCGTTTTCAACTGCCTGCATGAACTTATCTGAAAGACGAACTGAGTTATTTGCGTTCTGGTATTGAACCGAGATGATGTCTTTTCCACCGAGGTCCATATCAAAGCCGGCATCACGAAGGGCGCGAATCTTGTCTTCTTCGTTGACCTTGGTCTCGATAAATTCTTCGATATCTGGGTGATCAACATCTAGAACAACCATCTTGGCTGCGCGACGGGTTGCGCCCCCTGATTTGATTGTTCCAGCGGACGCATCAGCACCGCGCATAAATGAAACTGGGCCAGAGGCTGTTCCACCTGATTTTAGAAGTTCGCGTGATGAACGGATACGGGAAAGGTTTAGACCAGCACCTGAACCACCCTTAAAGATCATTCCTTCTTCGCGGTACCAGTTAAGGATGCTATCCATCGTGTCATCAACCGACAAGATGAAGCATGCGCTTACTTGTTGTGGAGCTGCTGTTCCGACGTTAAACCAAACTGGTGAGTTAAAGGAGAAGATCTGGTGCAAGAGCATATGTGTTAGCTCGTGCTCGAAGATCGTTGCATCCTTATCTGTTGCAAAGTAACCAAATTCTTTTCCAGCCTTTGTGTATGTAAGAACTACGCGATCGATAACTTGCTTAAGTGACCATTCGCGATTTTCTGCCCCTACTGCCCCACGGAAGTACTTGGTTGTAACGATCGTTGAAGCATTTACAGACCAGAAGTCTGGGTACTCAACACCGTGTTGTTCAAATACAGTCTCACCAGTTTTCCAGTTTGCCTGCACAACATCGCGACGTTCCCACTTAACTTCATCGTAAGGATGAACTCCTTCGGTTGTATAAATACGTTCGATCGTTAAGCCCTTACCTTTTACAGTGTTGTGGGCTTTGATCTTTATAGGCCGGTTGATGACCGTATCTGACATTTTTATTTTCCCGTCTTCTCTTTATTTAACGATTGCTCGTCGCTGGTTGGTTTACTTTTAGCGATGGGGCATCGCTTCTTTCATTTGCTTGGGAAATCACGCTAGATAGTTTTACGTTATCTAGATCTGCGCTTTGGGAATTCGCGCTCGAAGGCATTGCTCGCAGTAACGCGATCTCGCCTTCGAAATCTTCAAGGGAGGCAAAGTTACGGTATACCGAGGCATAACGCAGGTAGGCGACCTCATCGAGTTCGCGAAGTGGCGCAAGGATTGCCATGCCCACTTCTTGAGCTTCGATCTCTGCTTTTCCAGTGCGGCGAAGGGTCTCTTCAACGCGTTGGGCCAGTAGGACTAGATCATCTTCGCCGACTGGGCGACCTTGGCAGGCTTTACGAACGCCGACCAAAACTTTTTCGCGAGTAAATGGCTCAGTAGCCCCTGATCGCTTAATTATGTTGAGGAGTGCAACCTCTTGGGTTGAGAAGCGCTCGCCACATTGTGGGCATTCGCGGCGACGGCGAATTTGTGTGCCATCTTCAACCGGACGAGAGTCAACGACTCGTGAATCATCGTGTGTGCAGAACGGGCAAATCATCTCGGCGTGTCTCCCTTCGAAATACTAGAAATTCCCAAATTTAGATGTATTGGTGAGCCGCAAAAACTACCGTAAAAACACTACTAATGGAAGTATTAATTGGCCTGACCCCTACATATAGTGGGAACTATAAAGCAAATCTTGAGACTTTTCCTGATGAGTAGGTAAATAACGCCTGTAGGGCGTGTCGCACCCTTTAGCGCAGCGGAATACGCAGCTTCTGGCCTGCCTGGACCTCGGCAGTCGATAGCGAGTTAACAGAGGCGATCTCATCAACGAGCGAGCGCACATCCCCGCCATCGGCCATACGTGAGGCAAGTGACCACAAGGTATCGCCTGGGGCTACCGTGACCTGGATAAAGGAAGTTGGGGCGCCCACAGAATCGGTTGTGCCGGCTCCGGCCTTTAGGCCAAAGACGCTGGCTAGGACCACAGCGAGTGAGAGAACCAAGAGCGTGCGCGCTAAGCGACCACGACGTGTTAAGTGAACGCCGGACGGATTGGTTGAAGAGCCTTGAAACCCCTGATTTATAAGGGTTTGCGCGTTACTTGCATTAAGTGAAAGAGTGCTCATGGTTATCTCCTGCTGGTACTACCTTGGGGAAGGTATTCGAACGCTTGTTCGAACAAAACCAATTAAACCCCATGCCACCGACATCGGCAAGTTATTTTCGAACATATGTTTGATTTTTTTTAAACACTGTGTCACCCTGTATCCATGAGCAAAAAACCAGCCACCGGCGCCAAAGTCACCGAACTCCCCGATCAAGCAGCAGGCGAACACGGCCTCACCGCCCGCCAGCTCAAGATCCTTCAGGTCATCAAGGCGAGCATGGATGATCAGGGGTTTCCCCCATCTATGCGCGCTATTGCGCTAGCCGCTGGCCTTAGCTCAACAGCCTCTGTTAAATATCAGCTAGATCTTCTTCAGGAAAAAGGCTTCATTACCGCCCACCCAACTCGCGGTGGCGTCCTTGAAGTCCTAATGCCTGGTGAGAAATCCGAGATCGAAGTCGAAGCCACCAAGCAAGTTCCGCTGGTCGGTCGCATCGCAGCCGGCGGCCCAATCACCGCAGAACAAAATGTCGAATCAACTTTCGCGCTACCTGAAACCTTGGTCGGCAAAGGCAACTTATATATGTTGCAGGTTGTTGGTGAATCAATGATCGATGCTGCCATCTGCGATGGAGATTACGTTGTTATTCGTGAACAGAAAGATTGCAGCAACGGAGAAATTGTTGCCGCAATGATCGATGGCGAAGCAACCGTTAAAACTTTCCAGCGCAAGGGCGGCCATATCTGGTTACTTCCTGCCAACCCGGCATTTGCGCCAATCAATGGCGACAACTGCGAGATCCTGGGCAAAGTCACTGCGGTCATGCGCAGTGTTCGTTAATTAACCCTCGGAATCCAAACGCGCATTCCACCAGTTACTGGATTGCCCCATCTCGAATACGGCACAAGTACTAATTCAACTGGCTGAGCTGAAGGACTCGCTGAATCCGTCGTATATGAAGGACCAGATCGCTCGAGATCTAAGTAAGAACCGTTGACCGTTACCTTGGTAAATTCGATTCCATTTGGATCTTTGGTTATTTCACTTTTGAATTTACTATCAGCAATTATCTTTAGATGTTCTACCAATACATCAGGTGAATTCCAAGATTGGTCTAGGGCATAGATTTCAGGTCCTCGTCGGACCGCAACCATTCCACGAGATGCATCAAGTAATTCGTGGGGGTAAACGTATTCAAATTCCATAGCGAATGTGATCTCGATTTGATCGCCAGATTTGCAACTTTTAAGCGCCAGGTAGCCCCCTTCAACAGTAGGTGAATCTACCTTCTTCCCATTTACAACCGCCTGAAAACTCTTACACCACTGTGGAATTCGCACCTTTAAAACTTGTTCACCAAATTCCTTTATATCTAACTTCAACGATCCTGAGTGCGGATAACTTGTCATAGCCGAAATTTTCCAAGGCTGATTTGTATCAGAGGCGAAATCACCATGCAGGAATTGGTGAACCAACACCTCTGTTGGATTTTCACTCACTGCGTAGTGTTCAATTGACGCGACTAGGCGGCCAATGTTGGGCGGGCAGCAGGAAACGCGATACCAATCCATGCGCTCTGAAGATTCTTCATCAAAGGCTGCTAAGTGATCGGCTCTACGATGAAGTGGATTGGAATAGAAAAACCGCTTGAAATCTTGCGAGGTTGAACCAGCTATTAAGTTATAACAAAGCTGTTCCATTAAATCTGCATATCTCTTATTACCGGTTGCCAATAGCAGGCGCCAATTCCACATGTAGTAAGCAATCGACGCACATGTTTCTGCGTAAGCGCGATCATTCGGTAGCTCGAATGGATCGCCAAATGATTCATCTCTATGGCGAGACCCAACGCCTCCAGTCAAATACATTTTTGTATAGGTACTGTCTTCCCACATCTTCTCTTGTATATCTAATAAGGCCTTATCTTCTGTTTCCATGAAAAGATCCAGCACTCCCATGTTGAGATACATCTGTCGCACACAATGTCCTACTGCGTGTGCCGATTCACGGATGCTCATATGGTCCTGGATGTAGACAGGAGGAGATGGATGGAATCTTCCAGTGTTCTGACTTGATATATATCCAGTACCGCGACCTTCTAGCATCTTCTCTGATAATTTCAGATAGGCCTGATTCTCAGTCTCTCGATAAAGTTCGATCAATGCCGTCTCTAATTCAGGATGTCCATCTGCTGCATACGGCGTATCTCCTCCAAACTTTTTAACAAGTAAATCAGCAAACTTGACCGAAACATCGAATAATTTACCTTTACCTAGTACGCGAGATTCAGCGACACCAGCTTGGATTAAGTGGCCAGCTGTATACATCTCATGCCCACTAGCTAAATCTTTCCATTGCTGATCTCTTGCTTCGATTTGGAACCATGAATTTATATAGCCATCAGGATCTTGCGCCCGAGAAATAATTTGCAAAATTTCATCAAACTTGATTTTCTGTAGCAAGCTGGCATCATGCTGCGAAGCCCAAATCGCAGCCTCTAAAGATTTAAAGACATCTGAATCTGAAAACCACATTCCCTTTCGCTTGAGTGAGGGGTCAACAACTGCCGCCAAATTTGAGATATAGCTGAGGTCATACAACTTGCTGAAAATATGCGGAACGGTGACAGATGCGTTCATTTTCTGCCAATGATTCATAAAACTATTGGCATCATGATCTAACGCCGCACTCGCAATCGGCTTCGAATGCAATTTTCCACTTGTTAGCTGGCTGACCGGTCCGCGATTCATCAGATTATTCTTCATTTAACTGCCCCTAGCGTTAGTCCTTCACGTAACAAGCGATATGTAAAGATGAATAAAACGGCTACTGGCAAGGAAGCAAGTACTGAAAGCGCCATCAACCCTGGCCAAAAAATTCCAAAACCGCCCACTTGCTGCGCCAAAATTGCGCTCATTGGGTAAGACCCAGGACTGAGAATTAGATTTACTGCATATAAGAATTCTCCCCAACTAATAATCCAAATTAAAGTTGCAGTCGTGGCTATGCCATTTCTGGCCAAAGGTAGCGAAATCCTAGAGAAACTCTGCCAAATACTGGCCCCGTCGATTTGTGATGCCTCCACCAAGGCGACCGGAATCGACCGGAAGAAAGGTCTCATCAATAGGATCGCAAAGGGAGTAAGAAGTGCGGCGTCGGCCAGAATGACCGACATCAAACTATCCAGCATCCCCAACTTATTGAAAATTTGGAAGAGCGGAATAATCGTCGCGGTCTGTGGAATCATTTGAAAGATAATTAGTGCAGTAAGCCCAATTGCCAGCGCCTTTTTACTAACCCGTGCGAGTGCATATCCTGCCGGAATTGAAACCAGCAAAGTAAGTAACGTCGCACAAGTAGCGATAATTAAAGAGTTTCTAAATGATTCAAAGAGCGAAGCGGTAAGTAACTTTCTATAGGTTGATAACGTTGGAGAAAAGAAGAGACTTGATTGGGTCGAGAAGACATCTGCTTCCTTCTTGAAAGAAGTAAGAACAATCCAAAGAATTGGCATTCCATAGAAGAAGGCAAAAATGGCCTTTGCTGAACTTCTTACTAATCCACGTTTTTTAGTCATTTTCTTCCTCCTTCCTAACACTCCTTGAATATAGAAACGCTAAACCTGAAGTGAAGATCGCTGACAGCAGCGCAATTGCTGCACCCTGACTAAATTTAAATTGCACAAAGGCTTTGATATATCCCAGGAATGGCAAGGTGTTTGTCGCAAGGCCTGGGCCGCCATATGTCATCACATAAATAAAATCAAAACTTCTGAAGCCATAGACCAAAGTCAAAATGGCTAAAACCAATAAGGTTGGGCGGGAAGATGGAAAATAGACATATCGAATCTGTTGAAATTTGGTTACACCATCAATTTCGGAAGCTTCCAAAACATCCTTTGAAACGCTTTTAAAAGCTGCCTTCAAGATCAAAGCGTTGAATGGTATGACTGCCCAACAATTCACGACCGCAACTGAATAAAGTGCAAATTTTGGGTCGTAGAGAAATGGAATAGGTTCTTGAATCAAATGAGCTTTTTGGAAGAGCACATTTATCAGACCGTCGCCACCAAGTAAAAATTTCCAAACACTTCCATTAACGATTGGTGGCAAGGCCCAGATAAAAACCATAAATGCTAGAAGAAAATCGGAAGATTTTTTACTGTCGTTAAAAGCGGTAGCCGCTAAGAAGCCGAGGAATAAGCCAAAAAAAGTCACGATTCCTACGAAAACTAAGGTATTTATAAGGATTTGTTTAAAATCAGAATCGGCGATTATGAATTTGAAATTCGCCAGCCCTACGTTTTTCCACGATCCGGTTATATTTTTTATACCTACATCGCTGATTGACATCCGAGCTAATTGAAATAGCGGAAATGCCGAGAGCAGCGTTAAAAGGAAGACGGCCGGCACAGCGTAAAGGAGGTGATTTCCTTTACGCTGTGCCGACCACACAGCCTTGATAGACAACTTAGTCTTCAAATCAGCCATCTATCATTTCTCAACTATTCCAGGATTAACCCTGGAGCGCTTTGATCGCTGCTATATATTTCTTTGCCGCATTCGCTGGTGTTGCGGTACCCCCGATGACCGAACTCCAAGCAACGCCACCCGCAGTTTGGGCATCGTTGATCTTTGTTGCTGGTATTTCACTAGGTGGATAGTTAGCACCATTTTTCGCAATCTCTGCCGCGAATGGCTTTAGCAACTTGTTGCTAGTAACCATCGTGTCTTTTGCAGAGTCTAAACGTGACGGAATGCTTCCCACTGGTACAACAACAAGTTGACCAGCCTTTGAGAAGTAAGTGCCCTTAAGATAAGACCATGCAAGATCTTTATTTTTGCTGAAAGCACCAATTCCTTGGCCTTCACCACCAAGATAGATCTTTCCTTTAGCGCCGATTGGAAGTGCGGCAACGCCGTACTTGAATTTGGCGCCTGCAGCAGCTCCTGCTTGCCAGTTTCCGTTCTCAGCGAAAAGCGTATCTCCGACTAGGAACTTCTGAAATGGAACTGTTTGATCCCAAGTAGTTGCTTCCTTAGAGAGGTAGCCCTTATCGACCCAGCTCTTAGCAATGCCTAGACCGGCAGTCAGGGTTTTTTCATCTAAGTTTCCGTAATTAAAACCGGTAGATGAAATGATTGGCATTGCTTGCCATTCACCTTGACCTTGTGGCAAACCACAGAGAGTTATTCCTTTATAACCAGCCTTCTTTGCCGCTGCCATTGCACGTTCCATTGCGGCTAGTGATGTTGGAACTGGCATTTTGATCTTTGCAAGAATGTCTGCGTTGTACCAAAGACCCAACAGGTTTACATAGCCTTGTGCTGAATAAACCTTTCCATTGGCCTTATGGATTACTGATGCAGGGAATTGCGCTTTGTCTGCGAACGCATTCCAGTAAGAATCCATCGGAGCCAAAATTCCACCATCAGCTAAAAGGCTTGTTTCGGCGCCATTGAAAACAACGACATCTGGACCAGTTTTTGTACTAGCTGCTGCTAGCAACTTTGAGTTCATTTGATCATAAGGCACGTAAACATTTTCAACAGTTACGCCGGGATTAGCTTTTTCGAAAATCGCCTTGTAATCAGTCATTACCTTTTCTTGAGAAGGGTTACCGCTGAAATAGTGCCAAACAGTGATTGTTTCTGCTGCGTGCACTGCTGGCATTGCTGTTAGCAATAGCCCTGCAACGCTTGCTGCGATAATTGATGCCAAGCGGGTCGCCTTGTGGGATAGCCACTTGTCAGTTTTTTGTGAGTTCAAAGTTTTACCTTTGCCTTCCTCTACCTGTGACCCGATCTGGGCTGTGATAAATCTAAGCAATCGCCCAAAATAACCTACAGATTTTTCCGAAATTTTCCGAAAAGTATCGAAATGTTTCGAGATCTAGAATACGCTCGCAGTCAGATTGCGCTCGCATGTATGCACGGGAAGGAACTTCGATGGCAAATGTAACCCTGACTGATGTGGCAAAGCTTGCTGGGGTATCAGTCTCGACGGCTTCTAAGGCTCTAAACAATAGAAGTGACGTGCACCAGGCGACCCGCACCAAGGTGCTTGAAGCTGCCGCAAGCCTTCACTTCAGACCAGATCTATTGGCCGATAGATATATATCCCCAAAGACTGGAACCGTCGGGCTTCTCACAGATGATCTCGTCGGTCGCTTTAGTCTCCCTATTTTAACCGGAGCGGAAAGCGCTCTTGGATTTCAAAAAATCTCAATCTTCCTATGCGATGCACGAGGAGATGATTTTCGAGAAAGTTTTCACATCAATGCACTTCTGCAAAAGCGAATTGATGGCTTGATAGTCGTAGGTAGTTCTTCAAACGCTCGTAAAAGTTTAGGGTCTGATTTCCCTGTTCCAGTTGTCTATGCATACGTACCTTCCACCGATAGTAAAGATTTATCGATTACTCCAGATAACGAAGGTTCTGCGGCTGTCATCGCAGAACATCTAATATCGATTGGCAGAAAAAACATTGCGCACATAGCAGGCAAGGCTGATTCAAGCGCAACTCAACTTCGCATCAAAGGATTCCAAAATGCTCTTGCTAAGCATGGGAGGAAGTTTGTCGAACCCGGTCCACTTTATGGTGATTGGCTCGAATCTTGGGGCCGCACAGCGACACTTGCGCTAATAAACAGCAATGCCAAATTTGACGCAGTCTTTTGTGGCAATGATCAAATAGCGAGAGGCTGCGTAGAGACGTTAAGAGAAAATAACATCAATGTTCCAAACGATGTTGCTGTCGTTGGATTTGATAATTGGGATGTTGTTGTCACTGGATGTAAGCCCCAGCTAACTTCAATTGACATGAACTTAGAAGAATTGGGGGCAAGAGCTGCGCTTAGACTCTTTGAAGCCATTAATGGTCAAAAGCGCAGCGGAGCAGAGAAGATTCTTGGAAAATTGATCCTACGTGGATCTACGATGAATATATGATCGAAGAATCAATCAGCACCATTAGTCACGGCGCATTTACAGCTGAAATATCTACCGTAGGCGCTGCACTAGCGGCTCTGAAATTTGAGGATAAGGCTTTAATTGAACCTCGATTGCACGCACGGTACTTCAGTGGAGAAATCTTGGCACCATGGCCTAACCGCATTGCCGATGGGAAATATTCACACAATGGAAAAGATTTCCAATTAAATGTGAACGAAGAAGCTCGGAACAATGCCCTGCATGGATTGGTATTTGATAAACATTGGAAAGTCTTTTCAAAGAGTGAAAATACGATCGCTCTACAAATAAAGATTGACGATCTGAGCAAATACCCAGGAATTTTAAAGTTACAGATGACTTATAAACTCGATCACCAAGGGCTGCTGAGTACATTAACAGCAACCAATTGCAGTGAAATAGAACTGCCGTATGGTGCTTCAACGCATCCGTATTTGACTGTTCCGGGCGTAAAGTCAGTCAACGATTATGTGCTTCAAATTGGTGCCAGTCAGGTTTACCTTACGGACAACGAAAGATTACTTCCTACCGAACTTGTCGATGTAAAAGATGCGAACTTAGATTTTCGCAACCCAGATCAGATTGGTGCACGATTCATAGATCATGCTTTCAAACAAGATCCTAATTTCGAAAGATTGGTAACTATAACATCTGACTCAGGTGAAGGTGTTTCAATATCATTCAGCAACTCTGCTGGTTGGATACAAATCCATACTGCCGATCGTAATGGCGCCGAAGATGGCCGGAAATCATTAGCTATCGAGCCAATGACCTGCCCGCCAGATGCATTTAACTCTGAGATTGACTTGATCTCATTGCGGCCCAAACAATCGCATACACTTTCTTGGCGCATATCCTTCGTTAAATAGTTACGAAGATTTCTCCACCAGTTTCAGTAACCGGATAAATACCTAGCCCGTAAGAAGCTGGTCCGCGCAAGACCGCGCCATCTTTTGAACTAAATAAAGAGTTATGTGCTGGACAAATAAATTCATCGCTACCTTGTGGTTTAACTATGTAACCAGCATGCGGGCATTCAGCGCTAAATGCATGAATACCTTTGCTATCACGCGCGAGCGCAATCGGTATACGAGCACCTGTTGCAGTTGTTGCGGTAACTACCTTTGATCCACCTATCGATACATCAGAAGATGCAGCGACCTTGATCGCTTGCGCACTTGGTGAAGGCGCTGGCGTTGGAGTCGGTGTTGCCGAAGGCGTAGGCGTCGGTGTTACAGAAGCTGTCGGAGATGCACTCGGTGTAGGGGTTGGCGTAGCGCTCTTTACCGGCAGCGGCACGCCCTTGCCCCACACTAACTTTCCGCCCTTTTTTACACATGTAAATTTCTGGTTTCGATAAATTACTGTCTGCCCAACGCGCGTGCACTTAATTAGCGGCGTATCTGCAGCAAAGGCGCCACCTGAAATCAGAGAGAACCCAGCGCCAAATAGGCCTATTAATACATCCCTGCGGCGCATCGACATTGCAGAAGAATAGTGAGTCCAAAACTAAAGCGCTTATCGAATAGGTTAACGTCGCCTTAAATCCTTCGGATGGCTACTAGGGAAAGAAAGCCCCGCCGCTCAAAGACGGGGCCTCCCCCTTAACACGTGCCCCTGGCGGGACTCGAACCCGCAACGACACCTAAGTCATTGGTGGGCTCTATCCATTGAGCTACAGAGGCACCTGCGAAAAATAAAGAATTTCGTCGCTACGCAAAGTAGTTTGTGGAGATCTGTGGAGAACTTTGAATCCCTGATAATCTTTGGGCAAGTCATTGGTGGGTTTATATCTAATTGAGCCCGAAACTCTGCGCCTTGAGGAATTCTTCAAGGCGCAGAGTTTTTTACTTTAAAAAGAATACAGCTGTCGCACCTAGCGCGATTAGTACTGCGGCGGCCACAATCGAATTTCGCTTACCGATGCGCTGTGGCAGACCACCGATTCCACTTAAGCGATCTTGATCCATATCTTTAATTACATTTATAAAGTGGGCAGCCGATCCTAAGAGCGCTCCCCCTAGCCACATCCACACCGGTGGATTTAAACCTTTTGAAATCACCACACACGATGGCAGCGCCGCAAAGGCGAGCGCATATGGCAACCAAGAGAAGACGTTAAATTTAAAGTAGAAGTTATAGGCAACTCCCATGGAAATTCCAAACATATAAACCAGACCGCCCTTAAAACCGAGCGGGCCAAGCAAATTTGCCGCAAATGAGAAGGGCACCATAAAGCGCAGCCAGTTAATTAAATAACCGCGCGAGATGGAACCTGCGACTAATGGTTTATTTTGCCGACTATGTTTTAGATCATCCTCATAGTCATATAAATCATTGCTCCAGCCCACAATCAACTGCCCAGTGAATACGCCAAAGGCGATCACATAGGCGGGGCCTTCCCACCAGTAATAGGCAGCTAGAAACCAAGAGATCGTTGTAACTAAGAGCGTTGGACCAAAGTGCGATGCCTTAAGCAGGCCGCGTACTTTGCCCATCTAATTAGCCTTCAAAATCTCCACCGCGGCCCGTTATCTTGCCGCGGTTCTTACTTGGTTTCTCATATTTAAAGATCAATACCCCAGCCAGCACCGCATACAGGGCAACGATTGCAATACCGATCTCCATTTATTTAGAGTCCTTAACCCAGAACAGCCCAGGTAACCAAAGCAAAGATAGCAAGGCCCATTCCGATAATTGCGATTGCAGATAGTGAGAGCAAGCCACGTGAATCAGCGATCTTGTCAGATAGCGCTGAGCGCTTTTCGATCTTCTTAAGATCAGCGATCAAAGCTTCTGCTTCGCGAATTGCTGCATATTGGCTAATCATGGCCAAGACACCTGTAACTGCGGCAACGCCGAGAGCGAAATATTTTGTACCATCGCTGGCATCAGTAAATTTTCCATAAGCAGAAAGTGCTACTAAACCGATTAATACTAAAGCCGGTGAAATCTGGGCAATTATGATCTGGGTGCGATTTTCATTCCAAAGCTTTATAAGGGATTTCTCATCCATGGCAATTCCTATCCAAAGTAATGACTTCGCCCACGATGGGCTCTTGTGGAAAAGGATATTGGCGGCGCTGGCTGTAGGCGAGTTCAAATCGAGAGTTTTAGGCAAGATTTACCCGAAATTCACGCCTATTTGCGAGCTAGATTTCTAAATTGATTTATTGCGTTTAGAAGAGATGACCCCGGTATTAAAGCCGGCCAGGTTTAACCCACCTGCAAAACGGGCATGTTCAATCTTTAAACATTTATCCTGCACCACATTTAAGCCAGCCGCGGCTCCTCGTTCGGCAGATATCTGATCTGAAATACCTAGCTGCATCCAGAAAGTCTTCGCCTTTATTGCAATTGCTTCATCTAAAACACCTGGAATATCAGCTGCCTTTCTAAAGACATCGACGATATCTATCGGCTCTTTAATATCGGCTAAAGATTTATAAACCTTCTGTCCCAGGATTTCATTTAAGTTTGGGTTAACAAAGAATAATCTAAAGTGCGATGCTGATAATAAATAAGTAGAGACAAAGTAACTAGCGCGGGCTGGGTTATCAGATGCTCCAACAATGGCCACATTCTTAGCGCTGCTCATAAAGCTCAAGCGATCTAAAGCAGTTGGCTCTTGATATGTCATGCGCGAGCCTTTCCTGATGCGATCGTTAACGCTTGATCTAGATCAAAGAGAATATCTTCTACATCTTCCAAACCAACGCTGATTCGGATCAAATCTTGCGGCACTCCAGCTTCCAGCAACTGATCATCGGTTAATTGGCGATGTGTGGTGCTGGCGGGGTGAATAACAAGTGTGCGCACATCACCGATATTGGCCAAGTGGCTGGCTAATTGGACTGAGTTAATAAACTTCTCGCCTGTTTCGCGGCTAGAAAGGGCGCCGGCGCCCTTAACGCCAAATGAGAATACTGATCCCGGGCCTTCTGGCAGATACTTCTTAGCGCGCGCATTATGTGGGTGGCTGGCTAGCCCTGAGTATTTAACCCAATCAATGCGCGAATCACTTTCTAACCATTCGGCAACTGCCTGGGCGTTGATGACATGCTCGCGCATGCGCTGCGCCAAAGTCTCCACGCCTTGCACCAACATAAATGCTGACATCGGACTTAACGCAGCCCCGATATCGCGCAGCTGTTCAACGCGCACCTTGGTAAGAAATCCGAATTCCCCAAAGTTATCCCACCATGAGACGCCACCATATGAAGGGACCGGTTCAGTCATCGTTGGGAATTTGCCATTGCCCCAATTAAATTTTCCAGATTCCACAATTACGCCACCCAGCGTTGTGCCATGGCCACCTAAGAATTTAGTTGCAGAGTGCAGAACAATATCTGCGCCGTATTCAATTGGTCGCACCAAGTAAGGCGTTGCAACCGTTGAATCGATAATCAGTGGCAAGCCAGCGCCATGGGCCACCTTCGCCAGTGCTTCAATATCTCCGATTTGCGATGCCGGATTTGAAATCATCTCGGCATAGATAAATTTAGTCTTATCGGTAATTGCCGCTTTAAAATCTTCTGCTTTGTCGCTGGTGATAAATGTTGTATCAACCCCGAAACGACGTAGCGTCACATCAAGTTGGGTCAACGTGCCACCGTAAAGGGCAGAAGATGCCACCACGTGATCGCCTGTGCCGACCAGCGCTGCAAAAGTTAAGAATTGCGCGGCCATTCCGCTAGCTGTTGCAACTGCGCCGATGCCACCTTCAAGAGATGCAATCTTCTCTTCAAAGGCAGAAACAGTTGGGTTACCGATGCGGCTATAGATATTGCCGTATTTTTGCAACGCAAATAAATTGCCCGCGTCATCAGTATTTTCAAAGACAAATGCTGATGATTGATAAATCGGCAGCGCACGCGCACCAGTTTGTGGATCAGGTTGTGTGCCGGCATGAAGCGCCCTTGTTTTAAAGCCCCATTGGCGTTCGCTCATATGCCAATTAAACACCAAATCACCTGCGCGGCTATAATCGCCCAGTGAGCCATAACAAGAACCACGTTATCCAAGATGCACCGCATCGTTGGCGTAACATCGAAGAGCTCGTATATAAAGATGAAGATGGCGATGCCACTTTTAAAGATGTAACCCGCCGCGTTTTATTTGGCGAAGATCATGTGGATGGCATGGAAGTTCGCTACTTCGAAGTCGATGCCGGCGGCCACACAACTTTGGAAAAGCACGAGCACACACATTTAGTTATCCCTATTAAAGGCAAGGGCGCCTGTTTAGTCGGCGATGAAGTTCTACCGCTTGCTATGCATGATCTTGTCTATGTTCCATCTTGGGCCTGGCACCAATTCCGCGCCGACGAAAGCGAAGTCTTTGGTTTCCTCTGCCTAGTTAAAGTAGAACGCGATCGTCCGACTCTGCCAACTGCGGATGAAATCACTGAGATGAAGGCCAACGCCGAAGTCGCCGCCTTTATCCGCCATCAGTAATTACTTAACTCTTTGAAGTTCGTTTTTATCCACAACTTTTAGATAATTAAATCCCGCACAACTTCTAAGGAATATCTTTCGCACGCCTTA
>Ga0209400_1000259_pt1 | contig 47055 bp, 32 predicted proteins | sample M_130807_EF_Meta_FD_187313 | JGI IMG/M metagenome (GOLD analysis project Ga0209400, IMG submission 187313) | Freshwater microbial communities from Lake Montjoie, Canada to study carbon cycling - M_130807_EF_MetaG (SPAdes) (version 2) | ecosystem: Environmental > Aquatic > Freshwater > Lake... | reverse complement strand
CTGCGGCATGTGCCCGCGGGACTGTCGCGGGACGCGCTCGACGCTGCGGCGATGGCGATCGTTCACCGAGACTTCTGACCGGCGCCTGATGCGGCCCAGCCACGTGCGCCCTTGGCGGCGACGGGCTTCGTGTTGGCGCGGTTGGCGGCGATCATCTTCTCGATGTCCGCTTCCTGCAGGCTCATGGGGTGTCCCTGCCAGCGGACGATGCCGTCCGGCGAGAAGATGGCCATGTGCGGGATGCCCTTCACGTCGAAGAACTTGTTCTTCAGCGCGCCGGCGGGGTCGAGCGCCAGCGAGTACTTGAAGTCCGTGGGCTTGAGCTTCTGCTTCTTCATGCCGGCGGTGAACGCGCTGTCCTTCTCGTCGCTGATGCCGACGAACAGCATGTCCTTGCCGTATTTCTCATGCAGCTCGTTGACGTGCGGGATGGCGGCGCGGCAGGGGCCGCACCAGGTGGCCCAGAAGTCGATCGCCACCAGACGGCTGCTGGCATCGGGGCGCGGGGTGATCCACGATGCCACCGTGAAGCCGGGGATCTTCTTGCCGCGCATGTCGGCGGCGGCGTCGACAGGTGCCAGGAACTCCGGCCACTTGACGTCCTCGGCGGGCTTGGTCGCCGCGGCGCCCGGGGCGTCCGGCTTCTCCTTCGCCTCGACGCTCTCGTCCGCTTCCTCTGCCAGGAGCTCGGGGAGCTTCGCCTTCAGCCCGTCATCGCTGAGTCCCGCGAAGCGGACCGCGCCGGTCTTGTCGACGACGATGTTCACGGGGCGCTTCCACACGCCGAGCGCGTCGCACCACTCGCCGGAGGCGTCGACCGCCACCAGGCACGGCGGGTCCTTCGCGAAGACGTTGTCGGCGCGGTCGGCCTGCTCCGGGGTGTGCAGGCCGAGGAGCACCACGCCCTCGGGCAGGATCTTCTTGACCTTCTCGAGCGCCACGCGGGGGCTGGTCTTGCCGCCGACGGAGTGGATCACGGTGACCTTGCCGCGGAAGTCGCTGCGGGCCATCGCCTCGCCGCCGAACCAGTTGAGCGTGGCCGGGGGCTTGGGGATCACCCAGCCGACGTTCGCCTGGAGGGCCTCGCGGTCCGCCTTCTCGAGCTTCTCGTAGTACTTGGCTTCCGACATGGGAGCGGAGCCCTTGTCATCCTTACCCTTGTCGTCCTTGCCCTTGTCGTCCTTGGCCTTGCCCTTGCCGTCGCCGTCGGTCATCGGCGGCGCGGCGGGCCCGCCCTTGGAGCCCCCGTACTGCGGCGCGGCGACAGCTGCGGTCGCGATGAACGATGCCGAGGCGGCGATGCACAACCGGGCGACGAAGGAGGCCTGGATCATGGTCCGGATGCTACCGGGATGGGCCCCATTGCTCCAAGAATGCCGCGGAAAGGCCGCGAGCGCCGCTCACCGACAGACGGGCATGGACATGTTGTCGATCAGGCGCACGGTGTCGAGCCGCGCGGCGATGAGGGCACGCGTGGGGCGCTCGAAGCCGGTCACGGGAAGGAGCGTGGTGGCATCGCGGACCACGGCGTAGTCGACGTCCAGCCCGTGGTCGGCAAGCGTCTCCTGCATCAGGCGCTCGGCGGTCTGCGGGTGCTGTGCGCTGGCTGCCATCTGCAGTGCACGCACGAGGCCCAGCGCCTGGTCACGCTGTTCCGGGCGCAGGTAGCGGTTGCGGCTGCTCATGGCCAGGCCGTCGGGCTCGCGTACCGTGGGGCCGGGCTCCACGCGCAGTGCGCCCCAGCGGCCGCCGGACTCGGCCACCATCTGCGTGAGGACGCGCAGCTGCTGGAAGTCTTTCTCGCCGAAGACGGAGAGGGCAGGGCGCGTGAGGTCGAAGAGCCGCGCGACCACCTGGCACACGCCGTTGAAGTGCCCGGGGCGGCACGCGTCTTCCAGGCCCGGTTCGCGCGCGACCGTGGGCAGCGGCCACGACGCCGCGTGCTGTTGCGCGGCCTCGAGCCCATCGGGGTAGACGACCTCCGCGGCCGGCGCGAACACCACATCCGCGCCGCAGCGCTCGGCGAGCGCCACGTCATGCTCGAGCGTGCGCGGGTACTTGCCGAAGTCCTCGCGCGGGCCGAACTGTGTCGGGTTGACGAAGACCGTGGCGACGACGGGCATGCCGCGGCCGCGGACCTGGCGGATGAGGGAACCGTGACCATCGTGCAGCGCGCCCATGGTGGGCACCAGGGAGCATCCCGCGAACGGGGCAAGCGAGGCTGGATCGTGGATCAGTTGCACGGGCGCCGCACCATAGCGGTCGCCGGGCGTCCTGCGCGGGGGTTCTGTCCGAGAATTCACGGAGAACGCGCGATGAAAGCCTTCTCATCCCCGCCGGGCAGCCCTACACTGTGCGTTGCGACTGAATCTCAACTCCGACCGCCCGCGAAGGCGCCGGACCCTGGGAAGGACGCCCAAGCACCATGGCACCCAAGCTCCCCATCTACCTCGACAACGCCGCCACCACCCGCTGCGACCCCCGCGTCGTGGAGGCCATGCTTCCCTACTTCAGCGAGAAGTTCGGCAACTCCGCCAGCCGCAACCACAAGTTCGGCTGGGAGGGCGAGGACGCCGTCGAGCTGGCCCGCGAGCAGGCTGCCGCGCTGATCGGCGCCAACCCGAAGGAAATCATCTTCACCTCGGGCTCCACCGAGAGCAACAACCTGGCCATCAAGGGCGCCGCCGAGATGTACGCGAAGGCCCCCGTCGGCCAGACCGGCCGCGGCCACATCATCACGGCCACGCACGAGCACAAGGCGGTCCTCGACCCCTGCAAGCGCCTGCAGCGCGAGGGCTTCGACGTGACCTTCCTGGAGCCCGGCGAGGACGGCATCATCACCGCCGAGATGGTGGCCGGCGCCATTCGCCCGGACACGATCCTGGTGACCCTGATGTGGGCCAACAACGAGATCGGCACCATCAACGAGCTCCCGCAGATCGGCAAGCTCTGCCACGAGAAGGAGATCATCCTCCACACCGACGCCACGCAGTGGGTCGGCAAGATGCCCACCGACGTCGAGCGCGACTGCATCGACCTGATGAGCTGGAGCGGCCACAAGATGTACGGCCCCAAGGGCGTGGGCGCGCTCTTCGTGCGCCGTCGCAAGCCGCGCGTGCGCCTCGAGGCCCTGATCGACGGCGGCGGCCATGAGCGCGGCATGCGCTCGGGCACGCTGAACGTCACGGGCATCGTGGGCTTCGGCAAGGCGTGCGAGCTCTGCAAGGAGCACATGGAGCAGGAGTGCGAGCGCCTGGTCAAGCTGCGCCGCAAGCTCGAGACCGAGCTCAGCAAGCGCATCGAGGTCACCCAGGTCAACGGCCACGCCGACAAGCGCCTGCCGCACATCTGCAACATCTCCTTCGGCTTCGTCGAGGGCGAGAGCCTGATGATGGGCGTCAAGGACATCGCCTGCAGCTCCGGCAGCGCGTGCACCAGCGCGAGCCTGGAACCGAGCTACGTCCTCAAGGCCCTCGGCGTCGGCGACGAGCTGGCGCACAGCTCGCTGCGCCTCTCGCTCGGACGCTGGACCACCGAGGAGGAAGTCGACTTCGCCATCGAGCAGATCGTGAAGGCCGTGGAGCACCTGCGCACCATGAGCCCGCTCTTCGACCTGCACAAGGAAGGCATCGACATCTCGAAGATCGTCTGGCAGGCACACTGAACCGCGCCACGCGTTGACGCGCTGACACCAACCCACCACTGCACCACCGCGGCCACGCCGCTCCCACAGGACACGAACCCATGGCATATTCGGACAAGGTCGTCGATCACTTCCAGCACCCGCGCAACGTCGGCAGCTTCGGCACCAGCGCGGACGTCGCCAAGCGCACCGACGTGGGCGTCGGCATCGTCGGCGCGCCCGAGTGCGGCGACGTGATGCAGCTCCAGATCAAGGTGAACGAGCAGGGCCTCATCGAGGACGCGAAGTTCAAGTGCTTCGGCTGCGGCAGCGCCATCGCCTCCAGCAGCCTGGCCACCGAGTGGCTCAAGGGCAAGTCGGTGGACGAGGCCCTGACCATCAAGAACACGCAGATCGTCGAGGAGCTCAGCCTCCCGCCGGTCAAGATCCACTGCAGCGTGCTGGCCGAGGACTCGATCCGCGCGGCCATCGCCGATTACCGCAAGAAGAACGGTGTGGTCGCAGAGACGACCGCCGCCGCGCACTGAACGCACCGCCACAGCGCACCCACGGAAAGCACACCACCATGCCAGTCATCATCACCGACACCGCCGCGCGCGAGATCAACAACATCGTCAACCAGCAGGGCCTGGACGGGGACAAGATCCGCCTCCGCGTCGGTGTGAAGGGCGGCGGATGCAGCGGCTTCAGCTACATCCTCGACCTCACCGAGGTCCAGAAGGACACCGACGAGCTCTGGGAGTTCAGCTACCGTCCGTCGGCCGACGGCAAGGGCCTGACTCGCGTCGAGGGCGCCACCGGCGGCACCGCCACGGCCGTCGCCGAGCCGGGCACCTTCACGGTGCGCGTGGTCTGCGACCCGAAGAGCTACCTGTACCTCAACGGCACCACCATCGACTTCAAGGACGAGATCATGGGCCGTGGGTTCGTCTTCAGCAACCCGAACGCCTCCACCACCTGCGGCTGCGGCTCGAGCTTCAGCGCCTGACCGCGGTGCCGGCGGGCAGAGGCCCGTCCATCCACAGAACCCCCAGCGGGCCGTCCCTTCCCGGGCGGCCCGCTATCGTTCGATGATGCGTACCAATGCCTTCGCTCGCGTCCTCCCCGGTTCGGCACTCCTGATGCTTGCGACCGCGCTCGCGGGCTGTGGTTCCGGGCCGGAGCGCGCCGCGCCGGCATCTGCCGTGACCACCGCCAACGGCGTTCCCACGCCGCCCGTGGCGAAGCAGGAGCCGTACGTGGTCAAGAGCCCCTTCGGCGACCGCACCGACGAGTACTACTGGGTCCGCGACGACGACGCGAGCAACAAGCGCGACGACGTCATGGACTACCTGCGGGCCGAGGTGGCCTACACCGACGCCATGATGGCGCGGCTGCGCCCCCTGGAGGAGACGCTCGTGAAGGAGATGCGCGCGCGCATCAAGGAGGACGATTCCACCGTCCCCGCCTACGACCGCGGCTACTGGTACTGGCAGCGCTTCGACCAGGGCGCCGAGTACCCGACGTACCTGCGCCAGCGCGGGACGGCGGCGGCACAGGACGAGTCCGCCGCACCGGAGGTGATCCTCGACGTGCCTGCCCTCGCCAAGGGCGAGGACTACATGCGGATCGGCGACACGGCGGTGAGCACGGATGGCCACATGCTGGCCTGGACCCAGGACGTGACGGGCCGCCGCATCCATTCGCTGCGCTTCAAGGACCTGCGCACGGGCACCGTCCTCCCGGACCGCATCGAGGGCGTGCTGGAGAGCGTGGAGTGGTCGGCGGACGGCCGCACGGTCTTCTACATCAAGCAGGACCCGGTGCTCCTCCAGAGCGGCCCGGTGTACCGGCACGTGATGGGCACGCCGGTCACGCAGGACGTACTGGTCTACGACGAACCCGACAAGACGCTCTTCACCACCATCGGTGCGAGCCGTAGCCGCAAGTACCTGCTCATCGAGATGGAGGGCTACGACACCAACGAGCTCCGCGCCGTGCCGCTCGAGCAGGCGGAAGCACCCGCGACCGTGGTGCTGGCGCGCCGCCCCAACGTGCGCAACTACGCGGACCACTGCGCCGGCCGCTGGCTGGTGCGCACCAACGACGGTGCCCGGAACTTCCGGCTGGCCGTGGCACCCGAGCAGAACCCCGAGGACCGCGCCGCGTGGCTCCCCATCCTCCCGCACCGCGCCGACGCGGCGGTGGACGAGGCGCTGGCCTTCGACGGCGGCATCGCCGTCCTCGAGCGCGTGGAGGCGAACGCGCGCATCCGCATCATGCCGTGGTCGGGCGGCGACGGCTTCGTGGTGCCGGCCGACGAGACCGCGTTCTCCATGGGCCTCGGCGAGAACCTCGATGCCGCCAACGGCTCGGTGCGCATCAGCTACACCTCGATGATCACGCCGCGCACCACCATGGACGTGGACATGGCCACCGGCAAGCGCACGGTTCGGAAGGTGCAGCCGGTGATCGGCTACGACCGCGCGCTCTACGCCACGGCGCGCGTCTGGGCTCCGAGCCGCGACGGCAAGCGGATCCCGGTCTCGCTCTCCTGGCGCAAGTCGGCGTGGAAGAAGTTCGACCGCTCGCCGGTGCGCATCGAGGGTTACGGCGCGTACGGCATTCCCACCGACGCCGAGTTCGACATGGGCGCCATCAACCTGATGGACCGCGGCTTCCTGATCGCCGCGGCGCACGTGCGCGGCGGCGCCGACATGGGCCAGGACTGGTACGAGGACGGCCGCCTGATGCACAAGCGGAACACGTTCAACGACTTCGTGGATGCCACGGATTTCCTGCGAAAGGACGGCTTCTGCGGCGACCGCGTCTTCGCCACGGGCGGCTCGGCGGGCGGCCTGCTGATGGGCGCGGTGGCGAACCAGGCCGGCGACCGCTATAGGGGCATGGCGCTCCACGTGCCGTTCGTGGACGCCATGACCACCATGCTCGACGAGACCATCCCGCTCACCACCAACGAGTGGACGCAGTGGGGGAACCCGAAGGAGTCGAAGGAGGCGTACGACTACATCCTGTCGTACTCGCCCTACGACAACCTGGAGGCGAAGGCGTACCCCGCCATGCTGGTGACCACCGGGCTGTGGGATTCGCAGGTGCAGTACTACGAGCCCACCAAGTACGTGGCGCGCCTGCGTCGGCTGCGCACCGACGGCAACCCGTTCCTCCTCCACGTCAACATGGAGGCCGGGCACGGCGGCAAGAGCGGTCGCTTCGAGCGGCTCCAGCAGGCGGCGATGGAGCAGGCGTTCTTCCTGGACCTGGCGGGCATCGATCGCTGAGCGGGCGCGGCACCGCGCCTCGGGCGATCACGCCTCGGTCGTGGTGACCTCGGCAAGGATGCCCGGGTCGCGCCGCGCGAAGGACGGCACCTGGTCGCCGGCGAGCGGATGCGAGATGTGCCAGCCCTGCGCCGCGTGCCAGCCGCGTTCGGCAAGGAATGCCCACTGCGCGGGGTTCTCGACGCCCTCGGCCACGCAGTCGACGCCGAGCATGCGCGCGTGGCGCAGCGCGCCGTCGAGCATGGCGCGGTCCTCGGCGGAGCCCGGCAGGCGCGCCACCACCGACTGGTCAACCTTCAGCTCGTCGATGGGGAAGCGGCGCAGCACGTCGAAGCCGCCGATGCCGGTGCCGAAGTCGTCGATCGAGACCTGGACGCCGGCGATGCGCATCGCTTCGAGCTGCGTGCGCACGGCGTCGCCCGCCTGGTGCAGCACGCCTTCCTCGATCTCCACCGTCAGCAGCCGTCCCGGGAGTGCCGACTCGGTGAGTGCCATGCGCACCTCGTCCTCGAGATCGCCGCGCCGGAGCTGGCTGGCGGCGATGTTGACGCTCACCGGCAGTTCGCAGCCGGCGAGGCACCACGCGGCGCACTGGCGGCAGGCCTCGCGGAGCGCCCAGCTGCCGATCTCGTCGAGGAGCCCTGCGTCCTCGGCGATGGCCAGCAGGCGCCGGGCGGGCATGGCTTCTCCGGTGGTGGGGAGCGTCCAGCGGATGAGCGCCTCGGCGCCCACCATCCGGCCGGTGAGGATGCTGACCTTCGGTTGGTAGACCAGGCGGAACGCACCCTGCTCGAGCGCATGCTGCAGCATGGTTGCCAGGTGGGCGTCCCGAAGCGCGTGCTCGGCCTCGGCCTCGGCATAGAAATGGATGCGCGGCTGCGGGCCCGTGCGCGCCATGCGGAGCGCGTGGCTGCTGCGCGCCAGGGCGATCTCGATGGGCGGCATCGGTTCGCCGTTGGTGATGCGGAGCACGCCGATGGCCGCGCGGATGCGGAGCTCGTTGGCGCCGACCTGGACCGCCGGCTGGCCCGTGCCGCCGAGCGCGGCGAGGAGTCCGCGCGGGTCGGCGGCGGAGCCGGGGATCAGCACGATGGCCTCGCCCCGTGAGCCCGGGAAGAGCGCCGCCTGCTCCGGGATGAGCGCGCGGATGCGCGTGCGCCAGAGTTCGTCGAGCTCGCGGAGCGCTTCGAAGCCCTCCACCGACGCGATGGCGGCGGCATCCTCGAGTTCCAGTGCGCAGAGGAGCGACGGGCGGTGCATGGAGGCGAGCGCTGCCTCGATGGCGGCGTGCGAGCCGGCGTCGGCCACCACCGTGGGGACGGGATTCGGGAAGCGGCGCTCGCGGCCGCGGACGGCCTCGACGAGGGCGTGTGGGTCCGCGGGGGTGGCCAGCGCATCGTCGGCGCCGGCCAGGAGCGCGTCGCGGACATCGGCGGCGGACTGGCTCTCTGCGGGAAGCAGGGCGATCACCGCCAGGCGACCCGATGCCGTGGTCGTGCGCGCGGCGGAGCAGAACTCCGCGAGCTCCATGCCGGAACGCTCGGTGCTGAAGACGGCCACTTCCGGATACGCCTCGGCCACCAGCCGGAGCCCGCCCTCGGCGTCGCCGGAGGAGCGCACCTCGAACCGCGCCTGCCGCAGCGCCAGCGCCAGGCGGTCGCGCGTGGCGGGATCGGGCTCGACGAGGAGGACGCGGGTCATGCCGCGAGTCTAGCGGCGCGCCTGCATCACGCCCGGCGGCGACGGGCGGCGCAAGCGCCGCCGGCAAATGCCAGGAGCGACAGTGCGCCGGGCGCAGGAACGAGCGACACCGAGAGCGAGGTCGCGGTACCGATGTACGTGCCCGTCAGGGTGGCAACGTCGAAGAGGAACAGGTTGTAGCCCGTACTTCCGAAGGCCACTGCCTCGCCGGCGGGATTGGTGCCGTTGGTGACGAAGTAGTACGACGTGGCACCGGGCGTCACCGTCGAGAAGTCGAGGGCCGCGATGGTGGGGGTGCCTGCGTCGGTGAAGTTCAGGTACAGGAACTTGTCGGTGCAGATGCCGGCGATGACGGTCTGCGATTCCCCGAGCAGCAGCCCGCCCTGGGACACCCGCATCGAGTGCAACTCGAGGTACGTGGCCGCGTACGGCGCGTCCTGCAGGGTGGCCGGATTCCAGGCCGTGGTCGTCTCGTTGATCATGTTCGGGTTCTTCTCGATGAAGGACGCGGGAGCGGAGGCCTTGGTGGTGAACTCGCCTTCGGCCAGGAAGCCGTTGCTGAAGCCCAGGGAGTAGTTGTAGATGGCGGCGCTTGCGCCCGAGGAGACCAGCAGCGCGGCGGCCGTTGCGAACAGGACGGACTCGTGGCGCGAGAAGGGGCGGGTCATGGGCGCATGCACTCCAGGTTGGTGTGGCAACATCGCCGACGCGTGAACACCCACGCCTCGGCCTGGGAGAGGCGGAAATCCGGCTCGGAGTGTGTCAGTGGAACCGTGGCGTTGCGCTCGTATCCGCGCGGCGCCTGCGTCCGGTCAACCGGAAGCTCCTGCCAACCAACGCGCAATTACTGGCCACGCCATCCACACCGCCGCAAGCGGCAGGTACAGGGCAAGGACCCAGCGCACGGCCTTCCCGGTGACGCGGACGTTGATGCTCGCGCCGATCCAGCTGCCGGCGATGGCGGTCGGCGCCAGGCACGCGGCGATCACCAGGGTGGGCCAGAGCGCGGTGCCGCCGCCTTCCAGCGGCGTGTTCCAGAGCGTGACCGACTTCAGCGTGGCGCCCACCAGGGTGAGTGGCACCATGGTGCAGATGCTGGTGATCACCGCGCGCTTCATCGGGATGCGAGCCCACGCACGCATGAGCGGGATGCCCACCACGCCGCCGCCGATTCCCAGGAGGCCGCTCAGGAATCCCATCGTGAAGCCGATGCCTCCACCGCGCACGGCGGTGAGTTCCTGGGCGTGTTCCTCCGCGTGCTCATGTCCGCGCGCCAGCAGCATGAACTCGCGGACGGCGATGGCGGCGAGGAAGACGGCGAACATGACGCGGAAGCCGCTGGCATCCACCTGCGTGCTCACGGCCACGCCGACGAGCACGAACACGAGCGCCGCGGGCAGGATGCGCCGCGCGTAGGTCCACTCGATCTGGCCGGCGCGGCTGTAGCGGCGGTACGCGGTGGCGGCCACCACCAGGTTGGTGATCATGGCCGCGCCCTGGAGCTGCTGCTTGTCCGGCGAGATGAAGATGGTGGCGAGCGGGATGATGCCGATCGATCCGCCCACGCCGAGCAGCCCGCCGATGACGCCGCCGAAGAGCCCGAAGGCCAGGTACTCGGCGATGGTCTGCGGATCCATCCGGAAAGCGTAACGATTGGCAGGAAAAAAGGCGGTGCCGGCGCGGCGGTTCCGCCGGACGCGGGAAGATCGCGCCCATGCTCGTGACCATTCCCAGTTTCGCCCTGCAGGGCATCGACGCGGTTCGCTGCGACGTGGAGGTTTCGCTCCAATCGCGCGGGCTGCCACGCATTGCGTTGGTGGGTCTGCCGGACCTTGCCGTGCGCGAAAGCATCGAACGCGTGAAGAGCGCGATGGCGGCCAGCGGGTTCGAACCCCCGCGCCACCGGACCACCATCAGCCTGGCGCCCGCGGACCTGCGGAAGCAGGGGCCGGCGTTCGACCTGCCGATCGCGGTGGCGCTGCTCCTGGCGGCGCCGGAGTCGGCGGATGGCCGGGGAGGCGGCGGCGCATGCGGAGCTCGCGTGCCGGACGTGGGTGCGTGGATGCTTGCCGGCGAGCTGGCCCTCGATGGATCATTGCGCAGCGTGCGCGGGGCGGTGGGGATGGCACTCCTGGCGCGGCGGTTGGGGCTGGCGGGCATCGTGGTGCCGGCGGACAACGCGCGCGAGGCGGCGGTGGTGGAAGGGATGGACGTGCGCGCCGCGGGGGCGCTGCCCGAAGTGGTGGCGTTCTTCCGCGGCGCGTGCGTCCTGCCGAAGGCGGAGCCGGTGGACGTGCGCGGCGCCATCTCGGTGACGGCGCCGGCGGTCGATTTCCGCGAGATCCGCGGGCAGGGACCGGCGAAGCGTGCGCTGACGATCGCGGCGGCGGGCGGGCACAACGCGCTCCTGATCGGGCCCGCCGGGTGCGGCAAGACCATGATGGCGCGCGCGCTGCCCGGGATCATGCCGCCCCTCGAGCCGGACGAGGCACTCGAGGTCACGCGGATCTGGAGCGCGGCCGGCGCAGGTGCGCCGCGGCTCGTGACCGAGCGGCCGTTCCGGGCGCCGCACCACACGGCAAGCACGGTCGCACTCGTGGGCGGCGGCGCGGCGGGCGTCCCGCGCCCGGGTGAGGTGACGCTCGCGCACCACGGCGTCCTCTTCATGGATGAACTCCCGGAGTTCGGCCGAAGCGCGCTGGAGGCGCTTCGTGAACCGCTGGAGGACGGGTTCATCACGGTGGCCCGTGCGCATGGCAGCGCGCGATTCCCCGCGCGGAGCATCCTGGTGGCAGCCATGAATCCCACGGCGCGCGGCAACCGCGGCGCGGGCACGCGAGGCGCGCGGGAGCAGGAGAAGTACATGGAGCGCGTGAGCGGCCCCATCGTCGACCGCATCGACCTGCACGTGGAGGTGCGCGCGGTGCCCTTCGAGCGGCTGGCCGCGGCACCGGTGGGCGAGGGCACCGCCGAACTGCGGGCGCGCGTGATGGCGGCGCGTGCCGTGCAGCGTGCGCGGCAGGGTGCGGTGCTCAACGCGCATGTGCGCGGAAAGGCGCTCGATGCCGTGGCGGAGCTCGACGTTGCGGGGCGGGCGCTCCTGGGGGAGGCCATCGGGCAGCTTGGCCTCAGTGCGCGCGCCTACGACAAGGTGCGGCGGATGGCGCGGACCATCGCGGATCTCGATGGCGTGGCGCAGGTGAGCGCCGTGCACGTGGCGGAGGCGGTGCAGTACCGCGTGCTTGATCGGCATGCGGGATGACGGGTGCGCTGTGGTGGCACGCCAGCGCGGTGCGCCGGAAAGAAAGCAGGTTCCGGCCAACGTGTGTTGGCCGGAACCTGCGGGATCTCCTGTGAGATGTTCTCCGACTCAGCGGCGTCCGCCGCCACCGCCGCCACGCATGCCGCCGCCACCACGGTTTCCGTAGTTCGGTGCGCTCATGCGCTGCGCGCTGTGGAAGCCGGAGGCACCGCCGTAGCCGCCGTAACCGCCACCGCGGTTGTTCGCCGCGTTGGCAGCGCCCCAGCGATTGGCTCCCATGCCGGGCTGGGTGCCCATGCCGCGGTTGGTGCCCATGCCGGGCTGCGTACCCATGCCACGGTTCGTACCCATGCCGCGATCGACACCTTCGGTGCCGCGCATGCCCTGGTCGATGCCCATGCCGCCGGTGCCGCGCATGCCTTGGTCGATGCCCATGCCGCCCGCGCCACGCATGCCCTGGTCCATGCCCATGCCACCGGCGCCACGCATGCCTGCGTCCATGCCGGCTCCGCCGCGCCAGCCGGCGCCCGCGCGTGCGCGGTCGGCAGCGGCCGCGTTGGCGTTCGCGCGACCCATGCCGCCGAGGTCGTTGCGGTGGTCGTTGGCGGCGCGCGCTGCGGCTGCGGTGCGACGGTGGTCGTCCCACCGGCGGTGCCAGCGGCCCCAGTCGTCCCAGCCGTAGCCGTACCCATAGCCGTAGCCGTACGCGGAGCCCCAGTAGGGGCACCAGCCGTAGCCGCCGTAGCCGTCGTCATAGACGTCGGAGTACATATCCGGGTAGTCGTCGATGTATTCGTTGCTCGTCGGCGGCGCATAGGTGCCGTCATCCGGGGAGTACTCGGGCTGGTTGCCGTAGGTGGCCGGATACGCGGGGGCCACGTAGTTCGGGTCGTTCGCCGCCATCGCGTCCTGGTCTGCCGTGGAGGCGTGCAGGCTGGCGTTGTAGTCGTAGCCCGTGCCGTACACCGGGGTGCCGTTCTGCATGTAGGTGCCGAAGTAGCCGGCGGTCGACCCGTAGGTCACCGCCGCGGGCGTGCTGCCGTAGACCTCGACGTACGTGCATGCGTACACCGGGCACGAGGCCGGGATCGAGTAGATCGCCTCGGGCACCGAGTCGCAGAGCGTCCACGGGCCGTTCGGGTCGGTGGCGATGAACCACGCGCCGTCGTCACAGCAGTAGTAGGCCGCGTCGAGCTTCAGCACCGGCTGCCGTGCGTTGGTGCAGTACGAGAGCGTGCTGCCTTCGATCGGCGCAAAGTGCGGCTGGCCGCTGTAGGCCGGCATGCACTTGGCATCGGCGCGGGTGAGCGTGAGCGTGCGCACCAGGTTGCTGGTGAGGCTCGCGGCCTTCGCCTCGGTGGTGCCGGGGACGCTGGCGCGCACCGCACCCATCTTGCCGCTGGCCGGCAGCTTGGCGAACGCGGCCGGAACCTTGTCCGCCGGCTGGTAGGCCCACGGGCCCTTCAGGAGGTCGGCGGAGGCGAACCAGCGGCCGGAGCCGAGGATCCACCATTCGTTGCCGCTGCGGAGCACCGTGTCCGCCGTGTTGGTCACGCGCTGCACGCCGGGGCATGCATCGGCCAGTTCGGGCTTGCCGGAGATGGACACCAGCACCGTGGGGCGGATGGCGATGTAGACGTCCGGCGGCGGGCCCTGGACATGCGTGGTGCGGTGCAGGTCGATGGTGTCCTTCACGTCGGCGGGCGGGGCCTTCGGCTTGCCGAGCGCGGTGATCACGTCCTGCGGCGGATCGCTCTGTGCGGCGTTGAACGGACCTTCCATGGTGGCGGCGCTCACCCATTCCTGCGAGGAAAGACGCGTGTACCACGCACCGGACGGAGACTTGAGGAGGATGGTCGGCGTGTTCACCACGCGCTTCCAGCCGCTCGTGCCGCAGGGGCCGAAGCGCGGCGCGCCGTTCACGGAGACCAGCACCGTGGCGCGCTCGGTGACCTTGATCACCGGCACCGCGTTCGAGAGGTCCTTCACGTCGCGCGAGGAGTCGATGGCAATGCCCTCGACGATGGTGCTCAGCGTGGCATCGAAGCCGACGCCCTCGAGGAGCTTGGCGAACTCGGCCTGCGTGGCCGCGCCGGAGCCGTCGTCGAGCATGCACTTGTTGATGGTGAACTCGTTGAGCTCGACCACGCCCGGCGTCTCCGAGGAGGTGACCACGGCGGTCATGTCGAGCGTGCCCGCGGTCGGGCTGCCCGTGGCGCGCTTCACCTGCACCACGGCGCGAAGCGTCACGGTGTTGCCGGCGATGGCGGTGTAGGAAGGCTCGTTGATGGTGAAGGTCACGCCGTCGGTGGTGGCGACCTGCGGCCATTCCGAGGGAGCCACCGCGGACTGCGCGGCAGCGGGGGCGGCGCCCGAGCCGACACCCTGCGCGGGTGCCGTGGGCGGAGCCTGGAACGTCATGAACGGGGTGGCAAGCGAAGCGCTTGCGAGGACGACAAGTCCGGCGATGGTCATCATGTGGCGTGGCCCTTGGGCGAAGTGGGGGTTCCCCGCGGAGGTGCGGGAGAACGGATCGTCATCCTACTTGGCGCTGCGCGCGCGGACCGTGCGTGGCCACCGTTCGCCCGGTGCCGGCGGGCCACAGGGGATCCATGCGGAGTGTTCCCTCAGGAAGCGCACGATCAGGGCGGGGGCCTCGGCCGGGTACTGGTGGCCGCCGTTGGTCACCATGGCCACGAAGGGCGTGCCCAGCGACGACTCCCAGCGGGTGCAGTCCGTCGCCCACGGCTTCCCGGTGCCATCACAGCCATTGACCTGGCGCACCACGTTCATCACGCGTTCCTGCCCGGCGAAGGGGACGATGGCGTCGGTGCGGCCGGCGACGTGCATGCACGGCATCGGCGTGAGCTGTCGCGCGGCGAGCGATCCACCTGCCACCGGCGCGACGGCCGCCAGCATCTCGGGGCGCGCAAGCCACAGTGCGTACGTGAAACCGGCGCCGTTGGAGTGGCCGGTGGCGTAGATGCGCGTGTCGTCCACCCAGCCCTCGTTGCGCAGCGACTCGACGATGGTGTCCACAAGCTTCAGGTCGCGATCGCCGTACTCGCCCGGACGATTCTGCCAGCCGGGCTGCTTGCCCTCGGGATCGACGCGCTGGCTCGTGGTGGGAAGCCCCTGCGCGTAGACGACGACGGCGCCGGGCCATTCGTCCTGCAGGTGCATGGAGCGCGAGACGCGTTGCGCGGCGCCGCCGTGGCCATGGAACGCGAGGATCAGTGGGCACGGACGTGGCTTGCCGGACGGAAGGTGCACGATCGCCTGTCGTTCGGTGCCCTCGATGGTCCAGGTGCGGCGGGTGCCTTCGCCAGGGGCCGTGGGGGCCGGCGTCGTGGCCGCCAGCAGGCAGGCTGCCGCTGCCACGATTGCCATGGTGCTCGTGACGCGGCGGAGATGTGCGGAGCGGCGTGCGATCATCGCCGGGACAACGCCGGTCGGCGCCGGTGCATTGCGGGCGCTGCCGTCACGCCCGCCTCACAGCCCGGGCGCAAAGCCCCGGCGCATGGTGTTCTCGCAGCAGGCGCGCGGCTCAACGAACTGCAGCAGGTAATCGCTGCCGCCCGCCTTGCTGCCGACGCCCGACATGCCGAAGCCGCCGAAGGGCTGGCGCCCGACGAGCGCGCCGGTGATGCCACGGTTCACGTAGAGGTTGCCGACGCGGAACTCGCGCTTGGCGCGCTCGAGGTTCATGGGCTTGCGTGTGTAGATGCCGCCCGTGAGCTTGTACGCCGGGGCATTGGCGATGCGCAGTGCCTCGTCGAAGTCCTTGGCGCGGATCACCGCGAGCACCGGCCCGAAGATCTCCTCGGTGGCAACGCGCGCGTCCGCGCGGACGCCGCTGATGATGGTCGGGCCGACGTAGGGCATGCCAACCTTCGCCTCGAGTCCCGCGGGGACGGGGAGCGTCAGCTCGAGCTTGCCTTCCTTGGCGCCGATCTCGATGTACGAGCGGATCTTCGCCGCGGCTTCCGCGTCGATCACCGGGCCGACGTCGGTGCCGGGCTCGCGCGGGTCACCCACCACCAGCGCGCGCGTCGCTTCCACCAGGCGGTGGAGGAACACGTCGTACGCGCTGTCGAGGACGATCACGCGGCTGCACGCCGAGCACTTCTGGCCCTGGAAGCCGAAGGCGCTCTGGCGGACGCCGAGCACGGCCTCGTCGAGGTCCGCGCTCTCGTCGATGATCAGGGCGTTCTTGCCGCCCATCTCGCAGACCACCTTCTTGACGAATTCCTGGCCCTCGCGCGGCTCGCCGGCGGCCTTGATGATGTCGAGGCCCACGGCCTTGCTGCCCGTGAACGCAATCAGCGCCACGCGTGGGTCGCGCACCAGCGCGGCGCCGACGGTCTCGCCGGGGCCTGGCAGAAAGTGCAGCACGTCACGTGGCACGCCGGCCGCCCACAGGATGTCGCAGAGCACCTTGGCGATGGCAGGCGTCTGCTCCGCGGGCTTCACGACGGCAGTATTGCCCGTCACCAGCGCCGCCACGGTCATGCCGCAGCAGATGGCGAACGGGAAGTTCCACGGGCTGATCACCGCGGCCACGCCGCGCGGCTGGTACCACTGCTCGTCGAGCTCGCCGACGAAGTTGCCCAGGCGCTGGCGCGCGAACAGCTTGGTGGACTCGCGCGCGTAGTACTCGCAGAAGTCGATGGCCTCGCAGACGTCGGCGTCCGCCTCGCGCCAGGTCTTGCCGCTCTCCTTGATGACGATGGCGGAGAGCTCGTCGCGCCGCGCGCGCATGGTGGCCGCGGCGCGCACCAGCATGTCGGCGCGCTCGGCGTTGGGCATGTCGCGCCAGCGCGGGAACGCCGCGTCGGCGGCGGCCACGGCGCGGGCGGCGTCGGTCACGGTGGAATCGTTGGCCACGCTCGGCACCGCAGTCGACGCGATGGCCGTGCGATACGCGTCGCGCACCGAGGAAATGGAGAAGTTCCGCATCGGCTCCGTGAAGAACGGGCGCCCGTCGCCCACGCCGGCGGCGGCGCAGGAGAGGGTGTGGCGCTCGGGGGCCAGGCGGATGCGCTCGATGCCGGGGTCGGAATCGTGCTCGCGGAACGGGCTCGCCACCAGCGACGAGACGTCGGCGTTGTCCAGGAAGCCGGCCTTCAGCCAGCTCTCGTTGGAGGTGTTCTCGAGCAGGCGGCGCACCAGGTACGCCATGCCGGGGATCATCTCTCCCACCGGCACGTACTCGCGCACGCGCAGGCCCATGGCGATGGCCGCGGCCTTGAGCTGGTCGCCCATGCCGTGGAGCATCTGCAGCTCGATCGCCGACTTCGGCAGCCCGTGCTTCTCGAGCGTGGCGAGCGCGGCCGCGATGGAACGCGCGTTGTGCGAGCCGAGCGCGAGCTTCACGCCGCCCTCGCCGATCTTGCGCGGGGTGTTCTCGATGAAGTACTGCGCCACGCGCTCGAAGCACGCGTCGGTGTCGCACTTGCGGCTCCACACCGGCACGGGCCATCCCTGCTGCTCGGCGTGGATGGTCTCGTAGTCCCAGTACGCGCCCTTCACCAGCCGCACGGTGACCACGCGGCCGGTGCGCTTGGCCCACTCGACCACGCTGCGCGCGTCATCGGGCGCGCTGCGCAGGTATGCCTGCATGGCAAGGCCGGCCTCGAAGTCCACGGCCTCGCAGCAGCGCTTGAAGAGCTCGATGGTGAGGTCCTTGAGCGCAAACTGCTCCATGTCGAAATTGACGAGAACGCCGTGCTTTCTGGCGCTTTCGAGGATCGGCAGGATCTCCGCCATCAGCGTGCGGATGGAGCCCTCGGTGTCGATCGGGTCGACGCGCGCGCTCAGGCTGCTGATCTTGATGCTGACGTTGGTGCGCGGCACCGCGCCCAGGTGGTCGCTCTCCAGGACGGGGTTGCCCGGCCAGCTGGCGACGCGCTTGGGCAGGTTCTCCACCAGGTCCAGGTACTTCTGGCGGTAGAGGCGCGCCTCCTCGTCGCTCACGCACGCCTCGCCCAGGAGGTCCACGCTGAAGCAGAGGCCGTTCTTCCACATCTTCTCGAGCGAGGGAAGGGCGCTCGCCGCGTCGGTGCCGGCGATGAACTTGGACGCCATGCCCTCGATCTGGCCGGCCATGGTCTTGGCCATCAGGCCCTTCGCCAGGCCGCCCGCCGCCATGCCGAGCTCGAAGCCCGGCGGCGCCTTCACGCCCGGCTGCGAGAGGTAGTCCGTGAGGTGCTCGTAGATGGCGTCGTTCGTGCGCAGCGTCGGGAAGCAGTCCACGAAGCGGAAGAGCTGGACGCGGAACGCCTCGTCCTGCATCGCCCAGTCCATGAGCTTGTCCTTGAACACCGAGAGGCTGCCGCTGAAGACGCCGGCACCGGCCTCGCGCGCGTTGCGCAGGTATTCGGCGCCGATCTCCTGGACGCGGCGTTCGAAGGCGGGGTCACGCGGCGCGGCGCGGCCAACGGGGGCGGCGGCCGGTGCGGAGGTGCGGACGGGAGCGGGCTTCTTACGCGTGAAAAACGCCATTTGCGGAGTATAGGCCGCGGCAATGGCGTGGAGCCGCAGGGAATGCGTATGGCTTGGCTTTGAGGCGCGGTCTCGGCCTGCGCGCGGCGCGGTGGCACCCGCTCAGCGCGGTGCAGCGCGGCCCACCGCCGCGAGCGCCTGCCCGTACACCTCGACGCAGCGCTCCGCCGCGCCGTCCCAGGTGATGCCGCGGACCTCGTCGAAGCCGTGGTCGGTCAGCGTGCGCTGGAGCGGCGGGTGGCGCAGCACGGCGACGATCTTGTTTGCCATGTCGTCGACATCCCAGAAGTCCACCTTGAGCGCGTTGGTGAGTACCTCGCTCACGCCCGACTGGCGGCTGATGAGGACCGGCACGCGGTGGCCGAGCGCCTCGAGCGGCGCGATGCCGAACGGCTCGCTCACGCTCGGCATCACGTAGAGGTCCGCCATGCTGAAGACGCGCGGGATGTCCTTGCCGCGCAGGAACCCGGTGAAGAGCACCTTGTGCCCGATGCCGAGCTCGGCGGCAAGCTGGATCATCGATTGCGCCTGGTCGCCGCTGCCGGCCACCACGAACTTGACGTCCTCGTACTTCTCCAGGACGCGCTTGGCGGCGTGGACGAAGTACTCCGGACCCTTCTGCAGGGTGATGCGGCCGAAGTAGAGGACGATCTTGTCGCGCCTGCCGATGGTGCTGATGCCCACGGCCTTGGGGTCGAGGTCGACGCCGTTGTAGACCACCTCGCACTTGGAAACCGGCACGGCGTAGCGGTTGGCGCAGATGTTCCGGGTCAGCATGCTGACCGTGATCACCTTGACGGCGGCGTGCATGCCGCGGCGCTCGATGTTGTAGACGGGCTGGTTGACGTGCTCGCCGGAGCGGTCGAATTCCGTGCTGTGGACATGCACCACGAGCGGCTTGCCGGTGACGCGCGCGAGCGCGATGCCGGCGGGGTAGGTGAGCCAGTCGTGCGCGTGGATCACGTCGAAGTTGCGGTCGCGGCAGCTTTCCACCACGAAGCGTGCGTAGGCCTCGCTCTGCGCCAGGAGATCGCCCGCGTAGTCGGGCACGCCGGTGCCGCCCGCAAGCGCCACGCGTGCGCCGCGGCCGTTGGACTCGGGCACCGCGGCGCGGACGGCGCGCACCATCTCCACCATCTCCGCCACGGCCGTCGGATCGTCGGTGCCGTAGCGCTCCCATGCTTCCAGGATGCCGAGCGCTTCCTCGCGCGCGGCGTCGTCGAGCCCGGTGAAGAGCTCGGCGCTGATGTCGTCAGGGCCGACGGCGCTGGCAAGCGCTCCGGGGCGAAGGAGCCGCTGCGGCGCGGCGCTTGCGAGTGCAATGCGCTCGAGCACGGTGCGCGCACCGGGCGATGCGTAGGCGCCGCTTGCAACGAACGGCGCGGCGATCATCCGGATGGTGCGCCCGAGCGCGCTCTCGCCGTGGATGCGTGCGGGGCTCGCGGCGGTACCGATGTGCGCGCCCGCCTCGGCCAGCGGCCTCCCGGCAGCAGCGGCCGCGCCCACGGCAGCGGTGGCGGCGGCAAGCGCGCTTCCGGGTGCAGCCACGGGTTCGGACGCGCTGCGCCGCGCGGCAATGCCGCGGTCCGCGGACCGGCGGTCGACGGGCAGGGCAGCAGGCACCGGCTCCGTGCCGCGCGTGGCCACCTTCAGCTCGTCGGCTGCGCTTCCCGGCACCAACAGGTCAACGTGCGATGCGTGGTCGCCCTTCACGCCCTTGGGCAGCACGAAGGTGACGTCGACATCCATGGATGCCAGGGCTTTGGTCAGGCCGTGGCATGCCGTGCCGAGTCCGCCCGTGATGAATGGCGGGAACTCCCAGCCGAGCATCACGACCTTCGGCCGCGTCGCGGTCATTCCGCGCTGCTTCCCTGCATGTCGCCGAGTTGCGAGAACGCCGCTTCGAAGGCCAGCAGGTAGGTGGCGATGCCCGCGCCGGTGTCGGCGATGCCATCGAGCGGGATCTCGCTGCGGAACACGTAGACCTTGGCGTCGTCGCGGTAATGCTTCACCTTGGGGCAGCGGTGCGGGAAGCCCACTTCCACCAGCTCGTCGTCCACCAGTTCCTCGGCGGTGTCGCGGCCCTCGAGCATGTCGCCCTCGATCGACTCGCTGAGCCAGCGGTCGGAGGTGAGGAGCGAGACGGCCCAGCCTTCGCCCGAGCGTTCCACCAGGTACCACGCGCCGCCGGCGGCGTCCTTGGCTTCGCAGCGCAGGGTGGCGCCTTCGATCTTGGCGGCGCCGAAACGGCCGCTCGACTGGACATGCTGGAGGACGGTGGCGAGTGCTTCGTGCATATGAGGGGTTCTTCCCGAAGGGGCGCATAGGATACCCCTTCCATGGCCGTGAACACCGAGCAACAATCCGCCGCAAGTAACGGGGAAACCTGGACCACGCGCCGGCTGATCCGCTGGATCGACGGCCACTTGGGCGGCAAGGGCATCGACGCCCCGCGTGTCTGCGCGGAGATGCTGGTGGGGCATGTCCTGGGCGCCGAACGAATGCAGCTCTACATGGAGGCCGACCGTCCGGCATCGGCCGCGGAGCTCGAGCGGCTGCGTGCCCTGGTGGTGCGCGCGGCGCGGCACGAGCCCGTCCAGTACCTGGTGGGCGAGGCGTGGTTCTGGTCCAAGCGCTTTGCGGTGGGTCCGGCAACGCTGATCCCGCGCCCGGCCACCGAGCACGTGGTGGAGGAATGCGTGGCGGCGGCCCGCGCGGCCGTGGCGGCCGGTGCCAACCCCGTGCGCATCCTGGAGATCGGCACCGGCACCGGCTGCATCAGTACGTGCATCGCTGCGGCCCTGCGCGGGCAACGGCGGGGCACCGAGCCGGGCGAGGGTGCTGCGCCGCCGCCGGTCGACGTGCGCATCGTGGCGACAGACATCGTGCCGGCCGCCCTTGAACTGGCGCGCACCAACGCCGCCGCGCACCGCGTGGCCGAGTTCATCGATTTCCGCGCCGGCTCCGTCTATGCGCCGCTCACTGCCGCGGAGCGTGGTGGATTCCACATCCTGGTCTCGAACCCGCCCTACGTGCGCGACGACGAATGGGACGAGATGGAACCGAACGTCCGCGAGCATGAACCGCGTTCCGCGCTGGCGGGCGGGAAGCTCGGCATGGACGTCATCGCGCCGCTCGTGGCCAGTGCGCACGAATGGCTGGTGCCGGGCGGCAGGCTGGTGGTCGAGATCGGGCATCGCCAGCGCGACGACGCGCTCGCCGCGGCGCAGGCCAACGCCGCGCTTGCGGGCGCGGAAGTCCGGAAGGATTTCGAGGATTTCTGGCGCGTGCTGGTGGCAACGCGGCGGTGAATCAGCGACCCTCGGCCAACGGCCGCTCGCCCTTCCACTCCGCCACGGCCTTGCGCACCTCGTCCACCAGGTGCTGTGCCTGGAACGGCTTGAAGAGGAAGCAGTGCAGGCCTTCCTGCGTGCTGCGCACGATCGAGTGGTTCGGGTCGTAGCCGAAGCCGGTCATCAGGATCACCTGCGTGCGCGGGCATGCGGCCTTCGCCAGGCGGAAGACCTCGTAGCCGTTGCGCTCGGGCATGCGCACGTCGCTGATGATCACGTCGTAGGGCTTGCCTTCCGCGGCGGCGCGCTCGATGGCGGCGCAGCCTTCGTTGCTCGAGGAGAAGCGGTCGACGGACGCGCCCACTTCCGCCAGCACGTTGGCCACCACGTCGCGCACCGGCTCCTCGTCGTCGAGCACGGCGACGCGGCGTCCGGAGATCTCCGGGTCCACGCCCTTGCTGCGGTCGAGGCGGTCGACGCCGAGCACGGTCTGCGGACCGCCGGTGGCGCCGCGGACGCGGTTCTCGACGCTCGCGATGGCGCGCTCGAGCTCGGCGATGGCCTGCGGCGGGACGTCGGGGTCACGCTTCAGGTGTTCGACGGCGGTGCGGATCGACGAGATGGGCGCGGCAATCTCGTCGCGCAGGGCGCCGCTCACGCGCTGGTTGGTGGTGTAACGCTCCACCACCAGCATGTCGAGGATGTTGAGCGCCATGGCCACGTAGCGGCCGAAGAGCTCGAGGCAGAGCAGGTCTTCCTCGTCGAAGCGGCCGGCCTGCGTGCTTTCCACGTTGAGGACGCCCACCACCTTGTCGTTGAGGAGGAGCGGCGCGGTGATGCTCGAGCGTCCGCCCTCGAGGCCGGGCAGGTAGTACGGGTCCGCCTCGGCATCGATGCAGAGGTACGGCTCGCCGCAGCACGCCACGTGGCCGGAGATGCCGTTGCCTTCGAGGCTCGCGTGCATGAAGCGCCCGGGCGCGAGCGGTGCGATGCCGCGGCTCGTCACCAGTTCCAGGCGCTGCGTGGCCTTGTCCACCAGGCGCACCTCGAACTCCTTGGCACCGAAGAGCTTCTCCAGGCCGGCGACGATCTTGCCTTCGATGAGTCCGAGGCGCTCGGCGACGTTGAGCGGGTTGACGATCTTGGCATCGAGCGCCAGCAGGTCGGCGCCGGCCGCATCGATGGAGTCGACGCGGTCGAGGACGCGCTGGCGCGTGGAGACGTCGTGCAGCACGCCCACCGCGCGGGTGGCGTGCGCCTTGCTGCCGGTGTCGGCCACCAGCGGCGTGATGGCCACTTCCCAGGAGCGGTCGCCGGCACGGAAGCTGCGCAGGTGGGTACGGCGGTCGGCGCCATCGCGCGCGAGTTCCGAGAGGAGGTCGCGGCAGCAGTCGCAGAAGCGGCGCAGGGTCTCCGCGCTGAGGGCCTCGAGCCGCTGGTTCATCCAGAGGATCTCGCCGCCCTGGTCCACCACGCCGATGCCGTCGCCGATCTCCTCGAGGAGGAGGGCCGGGTCGCTGGCATTGAGGCTCGTTCGGGACTGCGGTGACAAGGGCGCGCTCCGTGCGGTGGGGCAGAGTGTATCCCGGCTGGTCAGGTAGAATTCGGGGATTCCTGCCCTGCGGTTCCCGCGCATGGCGACCACCCCACGCAATGATCGAGACCCACGGCATCGTCAAGCGGTTCGGTCGCGTGGTCGCCGTCGACCACGTGTCGTTCGCGGTGCCGGCGGGTGCGGTGTGCGGGTTCCTGGGCCCCAACGGGGCCGGGAAGTCAACGTCCATCCGGATGATCGTCGGGGCGATGGCCCCGGACGAGGGCACCGTCACCGTGGCCGGCATGTCCATGGACGCCGATGCCGCGGCCGCACGACGGGCGGTGGGGTACCTGGCCGAGGAAAGCCCGGTGCAGCCGGACCTCACCGTGGACGAGTTCGTCCGCTTTCGTGCCGAACTCTACGGCGTGCCGCGCCGCGAGCGCGCTGCGGCGGTCGATCGCGCGCTGGCGCGCTGCAACGTGACCGACGTCCGACGCCGTCTCTGCGGCCAGCTCTCGAAGGGCTATCGCCAGCGAGTGGGCATGGCCGCGGCCATCGTGCACGGGCCGCGCGTCCTGGTGCTTGATGAGCCGACCTCGGGCCTTGACCCGGCGCAGGTGCTCGACTTCCGTGCGCTCCTGCGCGAACTCCGCGCGGAGACCACCATCCTCCTCTCGAGCCACGTGCTTGCCGAGGTGGAGGCCAGCTGCGACCGCGCGGTGCTGATCGACCGCGGACGCGCCGTGGCGAGCGGCACCATTGCGGAACTGCGCGCGCTGGGTGCGGCGAGCGAGCGCATCGAGCTGGAATGTGCGGCCGATCCCGAATCAACGCTGCGTGCGTTGCCCGGCGTGCGCGCCGTGCGCGTGGCGCGCTCCGCCGACGGCTGGTTCGCCTGCGAGGTGGATGCCGACGAAGGCACCGACGTGCAGGCCTTGGCCGAACGCGCCGGCCGCGCGCTGGCGACCGCGGGCATGGCCGTGCGCCGCATGGAACGCTCGGCACTGGCGCTCGAATCCGTCTTCCACCGCATCCTCGCCTCGTCCGCGGGGGTGCCCCGATGATCCGCCCCGCGCTTGCCGTGGCGCGCCGCGAGTGGCGCGTGCAGCTCGGTTCCGCGCTCGGCTGGAGCGTGATGGCCGCGTTTGCGGCACTTGCAGGCACGGTGTTCGCGGTGGCGGTGTTCCGCGGCGGCGCGCCCGCCACGTTGCGCGGCACGTTCATCGCGCTCGGCTGGGCGGTGATGCTGGTGTCGCCCGCGCTCTCGATGCGCTCCGTGGTGGAGGAACACCGCAGCGGCACGTGGGCGTCGCTTGCGGCATCGCCGGCGAGCTTCGCGGCGATTGTTCTGGGCAAGTTCATTGCGCTGCTTGGGTTGCTGGCGGTGACGGTGGTGGTGCCGGTCCTCGCGCAGCTTGCCGCGCTCGAGTGGTTCGCGCGGCCGGACTACATGGAGGCGGCCACCGGCGTGCTGGGGCTGCTCCTGGCAGGCAGCGCGTACCTGGCGTCCGGCATCCTGATGTCGGCGTTGGTGGGAAACCAGGTGGCGGCGTATCTGCTGACCGTCTTCCTGTGGCTCACGTGGTTGGCGCTTGCGCGCAGTGCGCCGAGCATCCTCTCCGGAAGCGCGGCGTACGTGGGCTTTGCGGTGGATCCGCTGCGCCGCCTCGATGACTTCCTGCTTGGCCTCCTGGATACGGGAAACGTCGTGTTCTTCAGCGCGGTCAGCGCGTGGTTCCTGTTGGCGGCGGTGGTGGCGACCGCGCGTGCGTCGCTTGCCGCGCGGGTGGCGGCGTGGCCGCGGATTGCGGCCGGACTGCTCCTTGCCGCGGTGGCTGCCGCGGGCGCCGTGGGCATCGCCGACGCACCGCGCGTGCGCGTGGCGACCGACATGACGAAGTCGCGCTCATACACGCTGGCCGACGGCACGCGCGAACTGCTCGGATCGCTCGAAGGCGACTGGCAGGTGTCGGTGGTGCTGGCCTCGCCCGACGCGGGTGTGGCACGACAGGTGGACGAGGTGCTCGCCCAGCTTGCCGCGTGCCCGACGAAGGGCGGACATCTCCGCACCGTGCGCGTCGACCCGGCAGACGCAGCCGACGCCGCGAACTACGAGTCCGCGCTGGAAGCCGTGCACACGCGCGATGCCGCCGCGCTGGCTCGTCACGACGAGGCGATCCGTGCCGGACGCGCGGCGTTCGATCGACTGACGCGCGTGGCGGCGGTGCAGGGGCCGCTGCTTGCCGATCTCGTCACCGCGCTCGCGGCCGATGATCCGTCGCGTGCGCAGCTTGATTCGATCCGCGGCGGCTTCGTGCAGCTGGTGACGCAGAAGCGAGCGTTCGACCGTTCGATCGAAGAACTGCGCAAGGCCACCGATGCGCGCCCGTTCCCCGACGATGCACGCGCCGCGGCGGCTGTTTCCGCGAATCTCAAGCATTGGAGCGAGGAACTCGCCGCTGCCTCCCGCAGCCTGGCGGACCGCGCCGCGCGTGGCGTGGAACAGCCGGCGCTTGCCGCGTGGCTCGAGACCGCGCCCATGGAATTCACCTCGCTTGCGCGCGAGCTCCGCGTGGCGCAGGATGCGCTTGACCGCCTGCCGCGCCTCTACGGCGCCGAGGTTGGCAGTGCGCTCGCGGCCGGCGACTGCGCGATCATCGCGGGTCCGCTCGGCGTGGTGACGGTGCCGGGCTGGCAGCTGGTGTCGGGCACCGCGGGTGGGGCCATCAGCTTTGATCGCCGGTTCCGCGGCGAGCAGGCGATTGCCTCGGCACTGCGCGCCATCAAGGTGGGCAACGCGCCGATCGCGGTGTTCGTGCACGCGGGTGCGCCCGGCCTCCTGCGCACGAGCGCGGACCACGTGGACCTGGCTGCTGCGAGCGATGCACTTCGCGGCGCGCGCTTCGAGGTGCGCGAATGGACGCCGGGCGAAGGCCAGCAGCCGGTGGCCGCGGCGGGGCGGACCATCGTGTGGATCATCATTCCGCCTGCCGATCGCGATGCGCTGGAGGAATCCCCGCGCGAGCGCGAGCTGCTTTCCGTGGCGCGCCGCCTGGTGGCGCAGGGGCAGCCGGTCCTTCTCTGCGTGGGGCCGAGCCTCCTGCCGCTCCTTGGCCAGCAGGATCCGTGGGGAACCCTTCTGCGTGGCCGTGGCATGTCCGCGCAGACCGGGCGCACCGTGCTCGAGGTGGTGCCCGTGGGGCCGCAGCGCGCGGAGACCACCGCGGTGCAGACGCTCGTGGAAGGTGGCGCCGCAAGCGGCATCGGGCGCGCCATCGACGGGCAGCGGCTGCGGCTGGACCGACCCATTCCGCTCGAATCGGATCCCGCCGCCGAAGGCGTGGCCGTGGTGTCCGCCGTGGAGCCCGCACCCGAGCGCTGGGTGGAGGACGATTGGCGCCGCGACGTGAAGGGCCGCCTGGAGGCGCCCGCGTCCAAGCGATTGTCGCAGCCCGTGCCGGTGGTGATGTCCTCGGAGCGCCCGGGCGGCCCGAACGGCCAGCCGGCGCGTGCGGTGCTGGTGGGTTCTCCCACGTGGATGCTGACCGTGGTGATGGATGCCGCCGATGCCCTCGGAGGCGGACGCGCGGCGCTGCGCAACCCGGGAAATCGCGATCTCCTCGTGAACGCCGTGGCGTGGCTCGCCGGGCGCGACGACCTGCTTGCGGGTTCCGGCGCCGGACGTGAAGTGGGCCGCCTGCCGCGCCTCTCGCGCGCCACGGTGGCCGCGGTGGGAACCATCGAAGCATTCGCCGTGCCCGCGGCCGTGGCCGCTCTTGGCGCATGGGTGGTGGTGCGCCGGAGGATCCGCACGTGAGGACGCGCACCCTTGCCATCCTGGCGGTGCTTGCCGCCCTGTGCCTCGGTGCGTGGCTTGCGCTTCGCTCGGGCGGCGCGTCCGCCGAGCGCGTGGCGCGGTCCGCGCTCTTTGCCATCGACGAGATCCCGCTCGAGCGCGTCGACCGCGTGGAGCTGGTGCGCACGGGCGGATTCCGCATGGTCTTCGAACGCGCGGGCGATGGCTGGATCCAGCGCGAGCCGTTCGAGCATCCGGCGGACCCCGCGTCCATCCGCGAGGTCATCGATGTCACCGCGTCGCTCGGTTCGTCGCGCGCCGTGGATCCGGCGGCCATCGACCCGGAGGCGCGTGCTGCGCTGGGGCTCGAGCCGCCGGTGGCGCGCATCACGCTTTCCTGGCCGGGTGGCTCACGCAGCGTGGCGCTCGGCAAGCGCACCGTGGCGGGCCGCGCGTGGGCGCGCGTCGACGGCCGCGCCGAGGCGGTGAGCGTGGATGCCGCGCTCCATGCGCTGGCCGTGGACGGCGACCCGCGGCAGTGGCGCGACACGGGCCTCTGGGAGCAGGGTTCTGCCGACATCGGTCGCATCGAGATCCGCTACGGCACCGCAGCCGGGCAGCGCGTGGTGCTGGCGCGCACCGCGGGCAAGTGGCGTATCGAATCGCCGGTGGCGACGCGCGCCGACACGGAATCCATCACCGGATACCTGGACGCGCTGGCGCGTGCGCAGGTGGATGCATTCGCCGCGGACATGCCGGACGACCTTGGCACCTTCGGCCTGCAGACCCCCGAGCGCGGGGTGCGCATCCTTCGCGCCGGCGCTGCGGAAGGCGACGCGCCCGCGGGCTCCGTGGACGTGGGCGTCAACGTAGCCGAGGGCGCGCAGGAACGCTTCGCGCGGATCCGCGGCCGTCCCACGGTGGTGCAGCTTGGCAACAAGGCGCTCGCCGCCATCTTCCCGCCGCCCGCGTTCTTCGTGGATCCGCGCGGCTGCGACGCCGTGCCCGCCGACGTGCTCGCCATCACCTATGCGCCGGTTGACGCCTCCGCTACGCCGGGCGCGCCCGCGGCGTGGACCTTCCGCCTCGACCGCACGCTCGATGCGTGGACCATCACCGTGCCGGGCGGACAGCCCGCGCCTGCCGATGCCGAACGCGTGCGCCGCCTCCTCGCGCAGCTCTGCGAGGGCCGTGCGCCCGCGGTGGCGTTCCAGCGCATGCCGGATGCGCTGCGCGTCGGGGAGTTCGCCGTGATCGGCGCGGGCGACGCGCCGCTTGCGCGCATCCGCGTGGCGCGCGAGCCCGGAGGCCAGTGGGCGCTCGACAACGACGACGGCGTGCTGCGCGTCTTCCCCGCGGGCTTCGGGCTGGCGTTGGATGCCGGCGCCTACGCCGGGAACCGGTAGAGCGCCACGCGGTCACCGCCGCGCACGCCATTCCAGATGCATTCGAGCCGGGAAAGCGCGGTGGCGTCCATGGGCGCCATGCTGCGCGGGCCCGCATCGCCGATGGCATGCGGTGCGGTGAAGACCCACGCGTCGTTCACGAGCCCGTCCTGGAGCAGTGCACCCACGAGGCCGGCGCCTGCTTCCACCAGCACGGTGGATGCGCCGCCCGCGGCCAGCGAACGCAGCAGGTCGCGCAGCCCGCTCACCGGGCGCACGTCGACGCCCACGGCGCGCAGGGCTTCGGCGTGCGCGGCACGCGCGGCGAACGCCTCCGGCGTGCAGGCCACCAGCACCGGCACCTCGCGCGCGGTGCGGACCAGCGCGCGGTCATCGGTGATGAGGAGCCGCGGATCCCACACCACGCGCCGCGGTACGCGGCGCGCACGCGTTCCGCGCACGGTGAGGACGGGGTCGTCGGTGGTCACCGTGCCCATGCCGGTGAGGATGACGTCCACGCGCGCGCGTTCGCGGTGCACCATGGCGCGGCTTCGTTCGGAACTGATCCAGCGCGGCTCGCCGGGGCGCGTGGCGATGCGCCCGTCGGCCGATTCCGCCCACTTGGCCACCACCCACGGAAGCCCGGTGCGCACGCGGTGGAGGAACGGCGCCGTCACGCGCGTGGCGCCGGCGAAGGGCAGGTGGAAGGCCTCGATGCCTGCGGCGCGGAGCGTCTCTCCACCGCCGGCAGCAGCCGGATTCGGGTCCGGGCATCCGTACGCCACGCGTGCCACGCCGGCGCGCACCAGCGCCTGGCTGCACGGCCCGGTGCGGCCCTGGTGGTTGCACGGTTCGAGGGTCACGATCGCGGTACCACCGCGCGCGCGTTCTCCTGCGCGCACCAGCGCCTCGATCTCCGCATGCGGCCCGCCGCAGCGGCGGTGGTAGCCCTCGGCCACGAAGTTGCCGTGCGCGTCCAGGATCACGCATCCCACCATCGGATTCGGTTCCGCGCCGCCGTGGCCGCGCAGCGCCATGCGGGCCGCGCGTTCCATCCACGGAAGGAGCGCCTGCGCCGCGTCGGTCACGCGCGTGCCCCGGCCTTCGCGGCCGTGTCCACGCCGTACGCGGCTTCGCTTCCGGCAGGCACCTGCGGTGCGTACGCCGTCTCCTGCTCGATGTCCTCCGCCAATGACCGCGTCGGCGGAAGCGGCGGCGTCGCCGATGGCACGCGGATGGTGGCCACCAGCAGGTCATCGTCGCCGATGCGGCCGCGCCACTGCTCCACGATCTGCGCCAGGTGGCCGCACCAGCGGTCCGGCACCGGGTTGCGCGAGAGCATCTCCTGGATGCGTTCCAGGCCGAACTGCCGGCCCGCGCGGTCCGACGCCTCGTGGACGCCGTCGGTGACGAGCACCATGGTGTCGAGCGGCCCGAGCACGATGGTGGTCTCGTCGGCGTCGAAGTCGGCGTCGGCCACCGCGCCCAGCAGGAAGGTGGTGGAATCGAAGCGTTCCACGCGGCCGTCGGCGCGGCGCACCCAGGCGGGCGGATGGCCGGCGTTCACGTAGCGCACCGTGCCGTGCCCCGGGTCCACCTGGACGGCCACCGCGGTGAGGTAGACGCTGTGCTTGGCAAGCGTGAGCGTCACGTAGCGGTTGAGCGCGCGCAGCACCGCGCCGGGCGAGATGTCCGGGTCCTCCGCAAGCAGTCGCTCGATCTCCCCGGACAGGCGCGCCACCGTGAGCGCGCTGGCCAGGCCGTGCCCGGTGACGTCGAGCACGATGACGTCGAGGCGGCCCTTCTCGTCCACGCTCGCGTGGATGAAGTCGCCGCCCACCTCGTTTGCAGGCTGGTACGCGTAGTCGAATTCCAGGTGCGGCCAGCGCACCAGCTTGGGGAAGAGCGCCATCTGCACCGCGCGTGCCTGCGAGAGCTCGCGCCGCATGGAGAAGAATCCCTTCGTCACCATGCGCCGATCGAAGCGCCGCCGGTGCGTGCGCAGGCGCCACCAGTTGATGACGAGGCCCGGCACCAGCATCAGCGGGGCGAGCGCAAGCATTCCCACCACCGCCGCGGTATTGGCCTGCCCGGCGATCTTCAGGACGATGAGCTCCAGGATGAACATCGACGCCAGCGGGTACATGGGCCGCAGGCTCTCGCGCGGGCTCCACGGCAGGAAGATGCTGGGCAGGATGTGCAGGACGAAGATGGTCGAGAGCCCGCTGGCCCCGCGCGGGCCCATCTGTGCGGGGAAGAGGAGGTGCATCGCCAGGTCCGCGCCGAAGGTGATGGCGCCGATCTCCAGGATGAACCAGTTGGTGGCGCGCAGCGTCTGCTCGCGCGACTCCAGCTTGGGGCGCACGGCCACGAAGGCGCGGGCCGCCACGGCCAGTACCAGGATCGTCGCGAAGATCGTGAACGTCAGGAACTCGGGCGCGTTCTCGCGCAGGGCCTCGAGCGCATCGGTGTCCTGCGGATCGATCGCTGCGCCGGGGTCGGCACCCTGCGTCATCCGGAAGAAGAGCAGCCCACCGATGGCGAACAGCAGCGCGATCACCTCGTAGACGATGGTGGCGCCCAGCATCCAGCCGAAGCGTCGGCGCAGCCACGCCTCCATCTCCCGCTCGTACTCGGCCTTGAACAGGGTCCCTTCCGTGGGTTCCGGCATGGCGGCAGGGTACTGCCCGGCGTGCGCAAAAACACGCAGGGCCCGCCATTCGACGGGCCCTGCGGAAATCTCACTTGCGGTTCGCGATCACTGCTTCGCGAGCACTTCCTGCTTGAGGCGCTCCGGCATCTGCCGGTAGGTCAGCGGCTCCATGCTGGCGGCCGCGCGGCCCTGCGTCATCGAGCGCAGCGCGGTGGTGTAGCCGAACAGCTCGCTCAGGGGCATTTCGGCAGTGATCTGGCGCGTGTTGCCGCGCATCTCGCTGTCGATGATCTGCCCGCGGCGGCTGGCCACGTCGCCCGAGACGTTTCCGAAGAACTCGTCGGGGGTGGTGATGACCACCTTCATGATGGGCTCCAGGAGCGCCGGGCCGGCCTTGGTGAACGCCTCGCGGAAGGCGAGGGCGCCGGCCTGCTCGAACGCGATCTGGTTCGAGTCGACGTCGTGGTACGAACCGAACACCAGCTGCACGCGGCAGTTGATGACCGGGAAGCCGCCGATGACGCCGCTCGCGGCAGCCTGGCGGATGCCGTACTCGACGCTCGGGATGAACTCGCGCGGGATGGCGCCGCCCTGGACCTTGTCCTCGAAGACGATGCCGTTCTCCATCTCGAGCTCCTCCGCCGCAGCTTCCTCCGGCGTGATCGGCATGATGGTGACGACGGCGTCGCCGTACTGGCCGCGGCCGCCGGACTGCTTCTTGAACAGGCCACGGACGTCCTTGGCGGTGCCGGTGATCGTCTCGCGGTAGCTGACGCGCGGCTTGCCGACGTTGACGCCGATCTTCATGTCGCGCACGAGCTTGTTCTTGATGATCTCCAGGTGGAGCTCGCCCATGCCGCTGATGATCGTCTCGCCGGTCTCGTCGTTGTAGTTCGAGCGGAAGGACGGGTCCTCGCGACGGATGGTGGTGAGCGCCTCGCCCAGCTTCTTCTTGTCGTCGGCCGTCTGCGGCTCGATCGACATGCTGATCACGGGCTCCGGGAACGTCATGCGCTCGAGGATGATCGGGTCATCCTGGTCGCACAGCGTGTCGCCGGTGAAGGAGTCCTTCAGGCCGACCACCGCCACGATCTGGCCGGGGCCGGTCGAGTCGAGGGCGGTGCGGTTCTGCGCGTGCATCTCGTAGAGGCGGGACACGTTCTCGCGCTTGCCGTTGCCGGGGTTGAGGACGCGCATGCCCTTCTCGAGCTTGCCCGAGTAGACGCGGATGTAGGTGAGCGTTCCGGCCACGTCGGCCACCACCTTGAACACCAGCGCGCTGAAGGGCGCGGTCTCGGTGTGCGGGCGGGTGAGCTTGACCGAGGTGTCCTTCGGGTCCACGCCTTCGACGTCCGGGCACTCCGTGGGGTTCGGGAGGTACTGGATGACGGAGTCGAGGATGCGCTGCACGCCCACGTACTTGAGCGCGGAGCCGCAGAGCACCGGGAACACCTTGAGCGAGCAGACGCTCTTGCGGAGCGAGGCCTTGAGCTCGGGCACGGTGATGGTGGACGGGTCGGTGAGGAACTTCTCGGCGAGGTCGTCGTCGAGCTCGCAGATCTTCTCGACCATCTCCTGGCGCCAGATCTCGGCGGAGTCGCGGAGGTCGGCGGGGATCTCCTCCTCGCGGATGTTGGTGCCCTGGTCCTCGGCGGTCCAGTAGAGGGCCTTCATGTCCATCAGGTCGATGATGCCCTTGAAGTCATTGCCGAAGCCAATCGGGATCTGGATGGCCACGGCGTTGGCGCCGAGGCGGGCGCGGATCGACTTGAAGCTGTAGTCGAAGTCGGCGCCGAGCTTGTCCATCTTGTTGATGAGGCACATGCGCGGAACGCCGTAGCGGTCGGCCTGGCGCCACACGGTCTCGGACTGCGCTTCCACGCCTTCCTTGCCGTCGAACACGGCCACCGCGCCGTCGAGGACGCGCAGCGAGCGCTCCACCTCGATGGTGAAGTCCACGTGGCCGGGGGTGTCGATCAGGTTGATCTTGTAGTCGACGCCGTTGAACGTCCACGGGCAGGTGGTGGCGGCGCTCTGGATGGTGATGCCGCGCTCCTGCTCTTCCTGCAGGCTGTCCATGGTGGCGGTGCCTTCGTGCACTTCGCCGACCTTGTGGATCTTGCCCGTGTAGAAGAGGATGCGCTCGGTGACGGTGGTCTTGCCGGCGTCGATGTGGGCGCAGATGCCGATGTTGCGAACCTTGCTGAGGTCGATTGCCATGGTGCTTTGTTCCGTGGAAGTGGGCGAAAAACGTTAGATCGGGGAGGATATCGAACCCCGGCGTGTGCCACAAGCGCAAAGTCAGGATTGCGTTATCGGCGGCAAGTGGTGCGGGGAGGCGCGGTTGCGCGCAGGGCGGGGGTGTGGATCGTCGTGCCGGAGGCCGTACGGGCCGGCGGCAGACGGCCGATGCCCGTTCACCGCGTGCGGACGAGCGTTTCCTGCGCAATCCCGAGCGCCTGCGCGGCGGGCGTCACCTGCTCCATCCAGCGCCGGCCGTCCTGGACGTATCCGGCGGTGGGCTTGAGTTCCGGCACGTGGCGCGCAAAGAACGCGTTCATCCGACGCATGTGGAGTTCGCGGGTGAGCTTGGCGGCCATGGAGGCGAGGGCGATGGGGAGGTGGCGTTCCTCGCCGCCCATCTCGAAGCTGAGGGTGATGGCGTGGGCGGCGCGGGAGGCGCCGGCCGCGGCTGCGGGCGCGGTCGCGAACTCAAGGCGGTAGCGCGAGCACGCGTCGGATTCGTCCAGCACGCGGATGCGCGCGTCGGGGAAGCTCGATTGCAGCGGCTCGCGGTACGCGGTGCGGCCGCCCTGGCGGTCGAGGGCGATCCACGCGTCCATGCCGCGGGCGAGCGCGGCGCGGCGCACTGCCTCGGCGTGCAGCATGGCGGCCATGAAGTTGATGGTGGCCTTGTTGGCCACGCGGTCGGCCTGCGCGTTGAACTCGCGCGCATCGATGGCGCGGACGCGGAGCGCGGCGAACTCGGCGCCGGACTTCGAGAGCGTGGCGCGCAGCATGGCGCCCGCGATGCGGAGCGAGGCGGCGTCGTTCCCAAGCGGAAGCGGCAGGGCGTCCGCGTTCCACGGGTCACCCGCGGGCGGCGCGGCGGGTGCGGCGCCGAGCGCGGCCAGGAGCGTGCCGTCCGCGTCCCACTCGGCGGGCACGCCGGGCATGGCCGAGGCGAAGGCATGCACGCCGCGCTCAAGGTGCCGCAGCGGATGGCCGACGGATTCCTTCGAGCCCTTCAGCTTCTTGCTGTCCTCGATGGCAATGCGCCGTCGCTTGTCGTTGGTGGCACGGCAGACCGCGCCCGAGAGCAGCTTCCAGAGGCACGGCGGCGTGGCGTCGGCCGCGGCATCGGCGCCAGGCAGCACGAACGCCGCGCAGCCCACGCAGAGCGGGCCAAGCAGCGGGCCGTATCCGGCTTCGTCGATGCCTGCGTACAGGAGCGGCATGTGGGGAGGGTACGGGGAGGGGCGTGGAGTGCGCCGGGAGGCGTTGGCAGGGGATCCACGGTCGAGACAGAGCACTTTGGTGCAGTGTCGCCAGTGATTTTGCAATTTCCCCGATTCCGTGATGGTTGGGGCGATGCAAATCCGTTTGTTGCAGTGGTCCCACGTTGGGACGAGCCGTTCGTCCTTCGGGCGTGTGTCCTGCGTTTCGCCAGGCCAAGCCTGCGGAACGATTCTCACCGGAGGATCCTCGACATGAAGCACACCACGTCCATCTCGTTCTCCCTTGCCGTCGCGGCCGCGTCGGCGCTCGCCCCGGTGACGCTCGCCGGCTACTACGCGGACATCACCGGCCTTGGCGGATCGCAGTCGTACGCGTTCATCGGGCTTCACGGTGCGACCAACGGCGACGACGAGTTCGTCTGGGACTCCTCCACCTCGGGCTCGCCCCTCGCTGGAGACATGGGCTTGTTCAGCGCGTACGGCGGGGCCGTCATGAGCGGGTTCAACGCCCAGGGAATCGGCCTCTACGTCACGGAACTGAGCGGCAACTCGACGCCGGAGTTCTCGATGCAGCAGGGTTTCCAGTCATCCGAGGAATTCGTGATGACGTGGAACAGCACCTATCTCCCGAATGGCGGCGGCTTCCTTCGCCTCGCGAAGTTCGATGACTACACGGCAGCGAATGGTGGAAACCAGATCGGCGCGATGTACGACTTCGCGAATACCCCGGGCCCGATCACCCTGGGCGCGACGTCCGGTCTCGAGTACTACAAGATCTTCTACGCCAGCTACGGATCTGGTCCGCTGCAGCAGCCCGGGCTCTGGATGATGAACGTGTCGTTCGTGGCTACTCCGGCGCCCGGCGCCTTGGCGCTCCTCGGTGTTGCCGGCATCGCGGGCAGTCGTCGTCGCCGCTGACGCGTGCGGACGTGCCTTGTGCAAGCGGAGGGCAGTGCCGAACGGCGCTGCCCTCCGCTCTGTGCATGGGGTCATCAAGTTAGAGCTGGTTCTCGGGAGAAATGCGGGCGGGTCTTCGTAGGCCGGAGGCCGATGCCGAATCGCCAATCGGGGGAATTTCGATTGCTGCCGGCCGCTCGCCACGCTTACATTGCAGGTCCGGGCTTTCGCCCGGGATTTCCAGGAGCCGCTCCATCATGAATACGCCCACCGTGCGCCCGTCCGGGTTCTGCCTCGCCATCGCTGCGGCCTTCGTCGCGACCAGTGCCGCATCGGCGGCGGATCGATTGGTCCCGGGCCAGTACGCCACCATCCAGGCGGCCATCAACGCGTCGAGCAACGGCGACGTGGTGCAGGTCTCGCCCGGCACGTACAGCGAGCTCATCCGCTTCTACGGCAAGGCGATCACGGTGCGCGCCACCGGTGCGGCCACGAACACGTTCATCGACGGCGGCCAGCTCGGCACCACGGTGAAGTTCGCCAACTCGGAGACCGCCGCAAGCGTGCTCGAGGGATTCACCGTCCGCAACGGCAAGGCAGCCGTCGGCGGCGGCATGTACATCAACAGCGCCTCGCCCACCATCCGCAACTGCGTGATCAGCGGCAACACCGCCCTCGACCGCGGCGCCGGCGTGGCGGTGGTGAATGGCCTGCCGACGTTCACAACGTGCACGTTCAGCTCGAACGTCGCCACGGAGCGCGGCGGCGGTGCGTACCTGATGGTGAACAGCGATGTGGTGTTCACGCAGTGCACGTTCAACTCGAACCTGGCGCGGAACCGGAATGGCGGAAGCAACGGTGGCGCGGTGGCGGCGGAGAATGGGGCGGATCCGACGTTCAATTACTGCACGTTCAATACGAACAAGGCGGAGCCGGACTCTGGGTATACCGGCAATGCGAGTGGCGGCGCGGTGTGGCTGGGGTCATCAGGGTCCTTTGAGGGGTGTGTATTCGAAGCGAACTCGGCTAGCTGTAGATACTCATACGAATACGCTTACCTCGCGGCGGAGGGCGGCGCGGTGTACGCGGCGAGCGCAACCATTAGGAACTGCAGTTTCACGAGCAACCTGGTCAGTGATGCGGCCTACGGTCGCGGCGGAGCGCTCTGGATTGGCTCTGGCTCGGTGATTTCAAACAATGTATTCGTCGAAAACATTGCAGAATTTTGTTCGAGCGCCTTTGGCGGCGCTTTGTACTCGGGATCCGGCGGCTATTTGACGTTGAGCAGCTGCTCGTTTTCTTCCAATCGAATCAGGGATTGCAATCGGCGAAGCTTTGGGTGTGCCGTGTTTGCGGAAAGCGCGCTGATCGTTTCGGGAGGATCTGCTGAACGAAATTTCGCGACAGGCACTAACGAGGCCTACGGCGGCGCATTCGCATCTGGTGGGTCCGTTTCGCTCACCAACGTCACTTTCGATTCAAACGGCGCGGGTTCGGTTTTGCGAGGCGGCGCTTGCTACACGGACGGGAGTTTGCTTCAGTGGCATGCCGTTTCCGATCCAATTCAGCAAGTACTTATGGCGGAGCGGTCTACGCTCGGTTCATGGGACTCATGCAGAATTCGTCCTTCACTTCGAATCGCTGTTCGGGAGGCTCCAGTAGTTATGGAGGAGCGATCTATTGGGAAACGGTCAGCGGTGCGGCAGCTTTTAGCGGCTGCGATTTCCATTCAAATCTCTGCTCTGGCAGCTATGCCTACGGTGGTGCGATCTTTGGTGTGGGCGGCACGTGGTCTGCGTGTGAGTTTGGTTCAAATGCAGCGACAACGCCGGCGGGTACTGCTCAGGGCGGAGCGGTTTACTTGGGGCCTAATTACGGGGCATCATTCAGCAACTGTGCCTTCACCAACAACAATACCGATGGCAATTCAACTGAGGGCGGTGCTATCCGCGCCTTCCATGCGGACCTTCGGTGTACCGAATGCTCTTTCAGCGGTAACAGCGCGCAGAATGGTGGCGGTGCATGCTGGGTCGGGAGTGGCGGCGACTACCTTTCGTCATTCGATCGCTGCGCTTTCGAAAAGAACTCCGCGACGAAGGGGGCTGGTATCTATTCGCGCCAGCAGCGCCGACTCCATGTCCAAGGATCAACCTTCTCGCTGAACCTTGCATTCAACGAGGGCGGGGCGATTTGGGTCCAGGGTCAATGCATGTACAGCTCAGATATCACTGGCTCAACATTCTATGGGAACATTGCGAGCTACGGCGGTGCGCTCTGGATGGGATACGGCGATTCTTGTGGGTGGTCACTCCCAATCGTCGGTTGCTTGTTCGCATCGAACACGGCGAATTCGGGTGGCGCAATCAATAACCGGGACGGGAGTGTTTCGGCGCCAGCGGTGCGTCAGACCACCTTCTGCGGCAACAATCCAGAGGACATTCAGGGGTACTGGCAGAACAACGGTAACAACATCTTCGGCTCCGGCACCGATTGCAACGCCAATGGCATCTGCGACGGCGCGGACATCGGGCTTGGTACCAGTCAGGACTGCAACGGAAACGGCGTGCCGGATGAGTGCGACATCTCCTCGGGCGCCTCTCGAGATGTAAACCACAACGGAGTGCCGGACTCGTGCGAGACCGACTGTGATCACGACGGTGTCCCGGACGGTTATGCGCTGAAGAACGGATTGGTGCAGGACTGCAATGCCAACTCGATTCCCGACTCCTGCGACATCGCCAGCGGCTTTAGCCAGGACGACAACCGGGACGGCATCCCCGACTCCTGCCAGCCGGACTGCAACAACAATGGCAATCCCGATGACTACGACATCCAGACCGGCTTCAGCACCGATTGCAACCTGAACGCCATTCCGGATTCTTGCGACATTGCCGTCGGCGCGCCGGACTGCAATGCCAACGGGTTGCCGGACTCCTGCGACATCGCTGGCGGCACCAGCAGCGACGTGAACGCCAACGGCATTCCCGATTCGTGTGAGCCCGACTGCAACTCTAACGGAATCCCGGATGCGTATGAGCTGTCCACGGGTACCGCGCCGGACTGCAACGGCAACTCGCTGCCGGACTCCTGCGATATCGCGGCTGGCGCGCTCGATGCTGATGGCAACGGCGTGCCGGATTCCTGCCAGAGCGACTGCAACCAGAATGGCATCCCCGATGACTACGAGCTCTCCCACGGCACGGCCGTGGACTGCGACTCGAACCTCGTCATCGACAGCTGCCAGATCGCCAACGGTGCGGCCGACATCAACCACGACGGCGTGCTGGATTCGTGCCAGTGCGTGGCCGACGTGAATGCCGACGGCATCGTCAACGGCGCTGACCTGGGCATCGTGATCTCGTTCTGGGGGCCGATCACGGTCTTCCCGCGCGCGGACCTCAACGGTGACCGCGTGGTCAACGGCTCCGACCTCGGCATCCTGCTGTCGAACTGGGGTTCCTGCCGCTGAGAATCAGGCGGTGGCATTCGGCGGATCGTGTGCGTCTACGATCCGCCGAATGCCCCGCGTCCTCCTCGCCATGTCGGGCGGAGTTGATTCCTCCGTCGCTGCCGCGCTCCTGCAGCGGGCGGGACATGACGTGGTCGGTGTGTTCATGCGCCTGGGCAGCCCGGGCGAGACGTTCGACGAGCTCGAGCGCGCGGACCAGTGTGCGGTGCCGGGTGCGGGCGGCGCGGGTGTCTCGCTCAAGATCGGCCACCAGGGCTGCTGCTCCATCAACGACGCGGCGGACGCGCGGCTGGTGGCGGCGAAGCTCGGTATTCCCTTCTACGTGGTGAACTTCAAGAAGGACTTCGGGCGGATCATCGACTACTTCGTGGGCGAATACAACGCCGGCCGCACGCCGAACCCGTGCGTGCGCTGCAACGACTGGCTGAAGTTCGGCAAGCTGCACGACTACGCGGAGCAGATCGACGCGCAGTTCGTGGCAAGCGGGCACTACGCGCGCGTGGAGCCGGATGCCGCCGGCGGCTTCGCGCTGCGGCGAGGCGTGGACCTGGACAAGGACCAGAGCTACGTGCTCTTTGGCGCGCCGCGCGAGCGGCTGGCGCGGATGCTGCTGCCGATCGGCGGCATGCGCAAGCCCGCGGTGCGCGCGCTGGCCGAGGAGCTGGGGCTGCCGGTCTTCGGCAAGCCGGACTCGCAGGAGATCTGCTTCGTGCCGGACAACGACTACGCAGGCCTGGTGGCGCGGCGCACGCCCGAGGCGGTGCGGCCTGGCACCATCGTGGACCTCTCCGGGCAGATCCTCGGCGAGCATCCGGGGCACCAGCACTTCACCGTGGGCCAGCGCAAGGGCGTGCGCGTGGCCGTGGGCGAGCCGGTCTACGTGGTGCGGAAGGACGCCGCCACGAACACGGTGACCGTGGGCCCGCGCGAGGCGCTCCTCTCGGAGGGCTGCATGGCCGCCGACTGCAACTGGCTGGTGGAGCCCCGCGCCGAATGGACGCGTTGCCTGGCCAAGATTCGTTACAACAGCGAGCCGGTGCCGGCGGCGGTTCGGGCTGTGCCGGGCGCGGGCGTGCAGCCCGACATGGAAGTGCGATTCGATGCCGCGCAGCCAGCCGTGGCGCCGGGGCAGGCGGTGGTGTGCTTCGACGGTGATCGCGTGCTGTGCGGCGGTTGGATCAAGTAGGCGGCGGAAGCGCCCGCCCTTGTTTCGCCGGGCCGAAATGAGGGACAGGCGTTCCTGGCACCCATTTCCTAACATCCGCGCTCCATGGCAAACCTCACCATCGACGTTTCGAAGACCCTTGGCGCCGAGGCCGACGGCCTCCTCTCGCACACCGCGAAGGTCTCCAAGTCCACGCTGCACCTCCCGGGCCCCGACTTCGTCGATCGTTGCTTCGCACCGAGCGACCGCAGCCCGCAGGTGCTCGCCAGCCTGCAGCGCATCTACGGCCACGGCCGCCTCGGCGGCACCGGCTACATGAGCATCCTGCCGGTTGACCAGGGCATCGAGCACTCGGCGGGCGCGAGCTTCGCCAAGAACCCGGCGTACTTCGACGGCGAGAACATCGTGAAGCTCGCGGTGGAGGGCGGCTGCAACGCGGTGGCCAGCACCTTCGGCGTGCTCGCGAGCGTCAGCCGCAAGTATGCGCACCGCGTCCCGTTCATGGTGAAGTACAACCACAACGAGCTGCTCACCTACCCGAACGCGGCGTCGCAGATCCCCTTCGGCACCGTGCGCGAGGCGTGGAACCTCGGTGCGTGCGCCATCGGCGCCACCATCTACTTCGGCAGCGCCGGCGCCACGCGCGAGATCATGTACGTGGCCGAGGCCTTCGAGGAAGCGCATTCGCTCGGGATGTGCACCTTCCTCTGGTGCTACCTGCGCAACGACGCGTTCAAGACGGGCGGCAAGGACTACCACCTGAGCGCCGACCTCACCGGCCAGGCAAACCACCTGGGCGTCACCATCAAGGCCGACGTCATCAAGCAGAAGCTGCCGGAACTCAACGGCGGCTACGTGGCGATGGGCACGGGCGGCTCGAGCTACGGCAAGTTCGACAAGCGGATCTACTCGGAGCTTTCGAGCGATCACCCGATCGACCTCTGCCGCTACCAGGTGCTCAACTGTTACGCGGGGCGCGTGGGCCTGATCAATTCCGGCGGCGCCAGCGGCGAGAACGACCTCACGGATGCGGTGAAGACCGCCGTCATCAACAAGCGCGCCGGCGGCCAGGGCCTGATCTCCGGCCGCAAGGCGTTCCAGCGCCCGATGCCGGAGGGCGTGAAGATCCTGAACGCCATCCAGGACGTGTACCTCGACCCGAAGGTGACGATTGCCTGACGCGCCGGCCGCCGGCTCGGGCGCCGCGCCGCGGTCCGGCGCCGCGGTGCCCGTGGCGCGGTGCCGCTGCCCCCGCTGCGCGTACCCGCTGACCGGCCTCCCCGGCGCTCCCGCGGAGCCCTACGGCGCGACCACCGAGCGCCTGCGCTGCCCGGAATGTGCGCTCGAGATCCCGCCGGGCGCGCACTGCCTCGTCGGCGGCGCCGCGCCCGACGTGGTCGACCCGAACGGCCGCCGCGGCGTGATGGCGATCGCGATCGGCGCGGCCGTGCTCATCGGCGGGCCGTGGCTCTGCATCATGAGCGCGGTGGTCATCCGCGAGGCGCTGCGAAGCACGACGCTCAGGAACGGCATCCCGATGAGCGCGCTGCAGGGCTGGATGCTCGGCGCGCTGCCGGCGGCGGCAGGCATCGGCGTCGGTGCGTGGTTCGTGTGGCGGCGGTGGCGCGGCGTGGACGGCTCGTCCGGCGAGCGCGCCGGCGCGCGGATGCGACGGGCGATGGTCGTGCCCGGCGGCGTGCACCTCTGGTCCGGCGAGCCCGGGGCCGACGCGAAGCCGCGCAGCCTCGCCGGCGGCGACATCCGCGACGTGCGCGGGCGCCGTCACATCCCGATGTTCCGCAAGAAGGGCGCGGGCGAGGCGGGCGCGATCGACTTCGTGACGCCGCTCGTGCTGTGGTCGGCAAATGATGCGAAGAACGCGTCGAACATGAGCGACGGGCGATTCGCCGGCACCATCTGGCTGCTGATGCCGGAGGGCGTGCGGCCCGATTCGCTCGCTCGGCCGCTCGAGCGCACGCTGCGGAGCGCTCCGGAGCATGTGCCGATGCCCGTCGAGTCGAAGCGAGTGGGCGCGGTCGACACGCCGACGATCGACGGGGATCCGAACCGCCTCGGCGTCCCGGTCGCCGTGACGGCGGGCACCGTCGCCGAGCCACCCACCTGCCCGCGATGCAGCCATCGCCTCGCGTCGGTGCCGGACGGCGCATGGTGGGAACCGCTCCCCGCCGCGGTCACATGCCCGGAGTGCGGCCTCTCGGTGCCGGAGGGCGCGATCGTCATCTCGGGCTTCGCGCACTCCGGCGAGGCGCGCATGAAGGGCGGATCCCGCGGCTGGGTCGTGATCGCGCTGGGAGTGTCGCTGTTCGTCGCCCTGTTCGCGACGTCGATGGTGCTGATGCTCGGGGCCGTTTCGAAGGTGACCGCCGTCGTCGTGCAGATGGTCGGCTTCGCAGCGCTACCGATCGGGATCGTCGCCGGCACCCGCATGATGATGCGCCCGATCGCCCGCCCGCGCGCGCGCTTCCAGCGCAGCACGCAGACCTGGATCGCGGAGCAGGGCCGGCTGCGGATCGTGATGCGCGGCAAGCCGCACGCGCCCGTGACCGTAGTGCCGGCAAAGGGCATCTCGCGCGTGACCTTCGGTCAGCAGTTCGCGACGGACAATTCGATTCCCGTGCAGACCGACACGCTGACGGTGCGCGGCACCGCGCGCGAGCTCGGGCTCATGGGCGAAATCCACCTGCACGTGCCGATCCCGGCAGAGGTTGATTGCGACGGGCTGGTGGCCGCGGTCCGCGCGAGGCTCGGGAGCTGACGCCGGCCTAGGACGCGCGGCGTCCGCCGCCCCACGCGAGCTCGCGAATCCGCTGCGCGAGCGCCTCCGCGCCTTGCTCCGGGATCGAGTCGAGCGTGACGCCCGCGAGCTCGCGCGCCGAGCGGTCGCGCGCGACGAGTCGGATGCGTCCGTGGACGGGAATCGCGGCGATCGTCGCGATACGCTCGCCCGGAATGTCGCGGCCGGATTCGCCCGTCGGATTCCCCTTGCGGTCCGCGTGCAGCTCGGTGACGCGGATCCCGCGCGCGCCCACTTCCCAGCGGCAGCGCGCGAACTCACGTACGCGGCTTCGTCGCAGCAGGAAGACGAGGAGCGGCAGGAAGACCGCGACGAAGGCCGCACACCCCGCGAGGGAGAGCGGCATCCACGCCGGCAGGTTGTTTGGAAGAGCCTCGATCACGCGCACGACGGCCATGATCGCGAAGGCAAGCAGCGAGAAGATCGCGATCGCGACTGGCATGCCGATCAGAAATGCCGGGACCATCGCCCGCGCGGGCCAGGGAGGCAGCGCATGCAGCGCGCCCTCGACGACCATGGTCGCCGGTGCGTCCTCCGGCAGCGGGCCGGCTCCCGGGTGCTCGGCATCCGCTGACGCCGCGATGCCGAGGGTTCGGCGCATCCCGCGCGCGATCGCGTCGCCCGCCTCGATGATCGCGAAGGCACGATCCTTGCCGGGTGGGCCGGCGTCCGCACCCGTGTCAACGAAGTTCGCGAACTCCCACATGTCCGCGCGGCGTCCGTCGGAACCGCGGTGCCACGCGGTCACGCTCAGGCAGGCCACCGCACGGTCGCCGACGCGCCAGCGCTTGCCCCTGTCGTACGGGCTTCGTGCGACGATCGACCGGATGTCGGCGGATGCGATGAACTTCCGGGCGGACGGCGGGTCGGCGTCGCTCGGCCCGGACGGCGTTCCATAGAACGTCCGGAGCCCGTCCGGAAGGCACAGCCACCGCACGTCGAACGAGGCTTGCGCACGCCCGTCGTCGGCGTCGCGCGGCGTCCATCGTCGCCATGCCCGCCAGGCCACGAGCACGCCGATCGCGAGGAGCGAGGTTCGAATCGCGTTCCATGCAGTGATGCCGGATACCCCCGGGGCGAGCAGGCTCACGAGCCCCTCCATGCCGAAGAACACGAGGTAGCCGACCGGTGCGAGCGCCAGAAGCACCTGCGCCGTCCGGCGGCGCGCCGTCAGCGGCTGTGATCCCGCCTCGATCGACGACCCCACGATGAGCCGCGCGCCCTTCGGGATCTCGAACGCGCATTCCGGGCAGCGCACGTCGGCGGTGAACTCGCCGAAGCGATCGCGTGGCACCCCCGGCAGGGGACCGTATGCGTAATCGCACTGCGGGCAGCGGTGCACTTCACGCCTTCTGCGCCGCACGCACCGGCTTGGCCACGGCCATCGCCTCCTGCGTGCGCCGCATCTCTTCCGCCGCGGCGAAGTCCTCGCCGAAGCGCACGAGCCGCAGGCTGTTCGCGATGACGAACACGTACGCGGCGGCCTGGTAGAACGGCGTGATCCAGATGTCGATCTTGCCGGTGGCCGCGAGCGCCAGGCCCACGAGCGCAAGCAGGAGGCTCGCGCCGATGTTCACCGCCACGATGCCCTTGGCCTTGCGCGCCAGCTCGAGGAGGAACGGGATGCTGCGCAGGTCGTCGTTCATGAGCGCGACGCCCGCGCTGTTGGTGGCGATGTCGCTGCCGGAGAGGCCCATGGCCACGCCCACGTCGGCGCTCGCCAGGATCGGGCCGTCGTTGATGCCGTCGCCCACGACCAGCGTGCGCGCGCCGCGGCGGATCAGGTACTTGAGCTCCTCGTGCTTCTCCTCGGGCAGGCACTCGGCCTCGATGGCGTCGACGCCCACGGCCTCGCCCACGCGCTTGGCCACGCTCAGGCGGTCGCCGGTGAAGATCACCACCTTGCGGACGCCCAGCTGACGCAGCTCCGCCACGGTCTCCGCGGCGTTGCGGCGCAGCTTGTCCTCGAGGCCCACGGCGCCCAGGTAGCGGTCGCCCAGCATGACGTGCACGCCGCTCATGCCCTCGAGCTTCTCCTCCACGGACTTCACCTGCGCAGCGGCGCCGGCGTTGAGCTCCGCGATCCACATGCCGCGTCCGGCGTACACCGTGCCCGCGGGCGTGGCGGCCTGCACGCCGCGGCCCGGCACTTCCTTGTAGCCCGTGACCGTGGCCGGCACCAGGCGCGCGCGCACCGCGGTCTCCATGATGCTCTTGGCGAGCGGGTGGTTCGAGCTCTGCTCCGCATCGGCCGCGGACTGGAGCAGGGCGGCACCGTCGGCGCCCTCCGCAGGCACCAGGCGGCTCACCGCGAACTTGCCCGTGGTCAGCGTGCCGGTCTTGTCCATCACCACGGTGTCGACCGCGCCCGCGGCCTCCAGCGTGCTGGTCTGCTTCACCATGATGCCCAGGCGCGCGGCCGCGGCGAACGCGGCCACCATCGCGGTGGGATAGGCAATGAGGAGCGCGCCCGGCGTGGTCACCACCAGCACCGTGATGGCGCGCACCGCCGCCGCGTCGCGCGTGGCGGGATCGGTGCTCTTGGAGGTGAAGAACCACACGAGGCCCGCCACCATGAGCACCACCGGCACGTAGTAGTTGGAGAGCTTCTCGATGAGCTCCTGCCGCGCGGTCTTCGACTTCTCCGCCTCGCGGATCAGGTTCTCCACCTTGCCGATGGTGGTCTGCCCGGCCACGGCCGTGACGGCGATGTCCACCTGGCCGGTGATGTTCGCGGTGCCTGCGTAGACCTGCGTGCCGGGCTGCGCCTCCACGGGAACGCTTTCACCGGTCAGCGATGCCTGGTTGATCGAGGTGCTGCCCACGGTCACCGTGCCGTCCACCGGCAGGTTCTCGCCGGGGCGCACGCGCACGGTCATGCCCACCTGCACCTGGGCGAGGGCGATCTGCCGCTCGCTGCCGTCGGCGCCCACCACGCGCGCCTCGTCGGGGGTGAGCTCGATGAGCTCGCGGATGGCGCGCTGCGCGCCCCAGGCGGTGCGGCTCAGGATGAGTTCGGCAAGCCACAGGAAGAAGGCGAGGAACCCGGCCTGCAGGAAGAAGTTGTTCGCCATGGCGGCGAGCACCGCGAGGCTGGCGAGCGCGTTGCCGCCGGGCTGGCCGCTGCGCACCTCGCGCACGGCACCCGCGAAGAGCGGCGTGGCCACGATGATGGCGCCGATGGCCGCCGGGATCTGCGTGACGTTCTCGGCGAAGCCGAAGAGCGCGTTCCCGAGCCACGAGACCAGGAGGAGCATGCCGCCCGAGAGCGCCACCACCAGGCGACGCTCAAGCTGGCTGCCACCCGAGGCCAGGGCCTCGGCGGCGGAGGGGCGGTTCGACTGCTCGTCGGCGGGGGTCATCCCGGCGATGGGGGCGGTGCTCATGGTGGGCAATTCTACGCCCGGACCTCACCCCACGCGTTCCGCACCCGCCTCGCGCCCCATGAGGTCGCGGATGGCTTCGGCGGGCGTCTTTCCGTGGAAGAGGATCGATTCCACGGCCTGCACGATGGGCATGTCCACGCCGTGCTTCTGGGCCAGCGCCAGGAGCGCGTGCGAGGTGGCCACGCCCTCGACCACGGAGTTGGTCCGCGCCAGGTACGAGGCCAGCGACTCGCCGCTGCCGATGGCTTCGCCGCAGCAACGGTTGCGTCCCTCGGGGCTGAAGCAGGTGGTGGCCAGGTCGCCCACGCCGGCGATGCCGAAGAAGGTCTCCGGCCGCGCGCCGAGCGCGGAGCCGAGCCGCACGATCTCCGCCAGCCCGCGCGCCAGCAGCGCGCTTTTGGCGTTGGACCCGAGTCCCAGGCCGTCCACCATGCCGGCGGCAAGCGCCACCACGTTCTTGGCGGCGCCGGCGATCTCCACGCCCACCACGTCGGTGTTGGTGTAGATGCGGAGCCACTTCAGCGAGAACGTCCGCTGCACGCGTTCGGCGAGCGCGGCGTCGGTGCTGGCGCTCACCATGGTGGCGGGAAGGCGCATGGCAAGTTCCGCGGCAATGGTCGGTCCGCTGAGGACCGCCACGGCGCGCCCGCCCGGGCACGCGGCGGCCTGCGCCAGCACCTCGCTCGGGCGGAGCAGGGTGCCGTCCTCGATACCCTTCGTCACGCTCACCACCGGCACGCCGGCAGCGAGGTGCGCGGCAATCGGCTGCCACGCTGCGCGCACGAACTGCGTGGGCACGGCGTTCACGGCAAT
>Ga0209400_1000257_pt1 | contig 47191 bp, 56 predicted proteins | sample M_130807_EF_Meta_FD_187313 | JGI IMG/M metagenome (GOLD analysis project Ga0209400, IMG submission 187313) | Freshwater microbial communities from Lake Montjoie, Canada to study carbon cycling - M_130807_EF_MetaG (SPAdes) (version 2) | ecosystem: Environmental > Aquatic > Freshwater > Lake... | reverse complement strand
TTCGTCTTTATCACCGCTAGAGTGTACTGCAATCATTTTACCTCTATCTAAACTAGATAGTTTTTGTGGGTCGTGTTCTTGTTCACCTTTAGCAACACGTCGAGCACGTTTAAGACCTTCAAGTATAACTTTAAGACTGTCTTCGTCTGCTTGATACTTGATACCAATACCACCTGCTGCTTCCCAGGCTGAAATGTTACTGCCACGATCGTCGATTAATACGTTGGGCATTCCGTTGCTGCTTTTAGCATACTTGGCTTTATTAGCAACGATATAGATATGTTTAGGTTGTGGATTAAGATGCTTTTTAATCCAGATGTTTTTGTATTTTGCTGATCCTTCGTGATCTCCACGAAGTGGGCTAGAGCAGATATTATATGAACCAGCAGCGTCTACTACTATCTGTAATAGTTTATCTGCTGTAGGAAATTTTGGTAGACGTGCAAAGAAATCAGTTCCTACCATTTTATCTAATGTAGGATCTACTTTGGCAGGAGGTATATCTCTATAACTGCCACTTTTGACACCTGCTAGTTTAGCGTACTCTGTGAAAAAATCAGCAACAACACCATCCATGTCGACATAGACTTCCATACCTTCTGGCAAGTTTAAATCACTGGCTTTCACTTAGCAGTTCCACTTTCTCAATGATTTATTGATACGTGAGTTAGGATCTCTCTTGGTCTTTGCACCTGTACGAGATTTTTTCATACCTTTCATTCTAGCGCAGAATGATTTGCGTCTTTTACTAGCTTTGCTGCCTTTCTTCAACTTACTAGGCTTAGTAGTAACTGCTGTTTGTAGTTTACTGCCGGGGTGCTCTCTACGATAGCTGGCAACACCTTTCTTATTCAACCCACCGTTTTTATTTTTTCCAGACTTCTTTTGCCATGCTGCGGCTTCTGATAGTATATCGTCGTCTGTGAATGCATCGTAATTATCTTCATGGATGCCCATTTCACTAAACATTTCTTCTAGGCTGTCGAACAATAAATGCAATTCTTCTTCAGTGTAGACATCTTCATTCTTAGGCTTCTTGTGATGCTTCTTCATGTTGATAGCAATAGCAGCCTGTTGAGCCGGCGAACCTGCTTCTTCAATACCTTCGTTAGGCACACAGTTGTTTACACGAACCCCGCCTTTGATTTTAGTACCTTCCTTGTGCTTGCCTTTCCAGCACTTAGGATCAAGTCTTTGCTTGACTGCCTTGGCTTCTGTTAAAATTTCTGTTATTCTCATACTTGGCTATAAGGATTGTTGGGACGATCCTCTTCTCCTTGACGTTCTGGATATACTAGATATGTACCCCAGTTGATATCCTGAGGATTTAATTTGGTAATATCACGCTCACTAGGCAACGGGCCGCAACCTAATCGACTCCATTCTTCTTGTGAATAGTAATACTTCTTCTCTATCATACAGAAAAACTGCTTCCGCAGCCACATGTTGTTTGGGCATTGGGATTTTTAATTACAAACTGACTGCCCATAACTTCTTCTTTGTAATCTATTTCTGCACCGTTTAGATACTGCATACTCATAGCATCAACTAAAATCTTCCAAGCACCGCAGTCAATTTCAAAATCATCATCGTTTTGAACATCGTCAAAGGTGAAGCCATAACTGAATCCGCTGCATCCGCCACCTTGTACAAAGGTGCGCAATGCCAGTTTGGGATTACCTTCTTCAGAAAGTAAATCTTGTATTTTTATTTTTGCTGATGGGGTAATTTCAATCATCTTGTGTGGTCTTCTTTTCTATTGTGTTTTTTAATTTTATAACTGCTGGATGATCCGGGTTTTCTTCCGCCCAGGCTAATGCTTTATTTAAAGCACTATCTAATCCAGTAACTTTTTGTAACCAAGACGGATCTGCAAGTTTGTCTGGATGTTTTGTTGCTATTGTAGATAATATTGGTGCAAATTTTCTAGTTGCCGGAATCATACCCATTATTGCGGCCATTAACTTAGCCTCAGTTGCGCTTGGTATGTGAACAAATGGATTTAAATTAATTACATTGGCAAGTTTAAATTCATCTATTTTGTTTTTATGTTTAACATCGCCTTGCTTGGCAGCTTTCTTTTTGTCTTTATGTGCGCCAGCACCGCCCATCTTGGCATTTTTAGCAACAAAATTTCTAGGTTTGGCAGGTTCTGTTTTTTTTAATTCAAACAACTCTAGGATTTTCATACTGTGATACCCCTAGACCTAATGCCGCCTTTGCGTTTTACTTTACCTAGTTCTTCAAGAGCATGGCGAATTTGTTCCATGTTCATTTTTAATTCTTCGAATTGTCGAGCCATTATTTCCCACTCTTGTGGACTTGCATTTTCTGCACGAGCAGCTAGATCTTTTAATTGACCCGAAGCACGTAGCATACGATATTTTAATTTAGCAGGATTAGCTTTGGCGTGGCTATAAATCATGGGATCCATTGGATCGCTAGGATCCATTTCAATTGGAGACTCAGTTACATCTTTATTCAGTTGATTTAATAACTCCTGAGCTTTTTCTTTACTGATTAATGGACGGGGATGAGATCCGTCAACTACACTCTGTAGATAAGTTTTACTAAATCCTGTTTTGGTAGGAGCAGATTGTTGAGAAGTCTGTTGTTTTGCTCTATTCTGTAGTTCTGCCTTTGCATCGTCAATGCTAACCATTGCCCTACCGCCTTCACCTGCGGCTACTTTTTGTAGATATGCTGTGCTAAAATTATCAAGATTATGAGCCTGGGCATTTCCGCCCATCCCTAAAGCCATTGACCCTGCCAATGCAGCTCCGGCTAATTTTTCCTTCCAACCCTCTTCTATTTCGTCTTTAATTCCCATACCTTGCCGGACAGCATTAAACAACGCTTTGGCATGTGTGCCTGCGCCCGTGGCAGAAACAAAATCTTCTAGATTTCCGTTTGCGGCAGCAGCTCTAGCATTACTAGCACTAACCCCGGAGACTCCCTCGCCGTCTGGATCTCTATCTCCACTACTCTTACCGTTCATTGTTTCGAATTTATAAAAACCGTGAGCCTTTCCTTCGACGCCATTATAGTCTTTGATTAGGGTCAACATGGATTCTAATCTATCACTTCCTGCTACTAGAGTTACATGTCTGTAACCTTGATCATAAAGATAACTACATACCTTGCCGATAGTATTTAAATTGGTATCTTCAACAACTGCTCCTGCATACTTAGGGAACATTAATTTTAAAAACTTGATTTTAGTTGAATAGTCTAGAGGATTTTTCTTTTTGTCTTGGGTTTGGCTTAGAAATATTTTATAATCACCACCAACTCTGGATATAGTAGATAATACTTGCCCGTGTCCAATGGTGGGAGGATTCATTCTGCCAAAACAGAATGCTATGTGCTTTGAGCTGCTTTCAAATAGTTCATTAAGAATCATAGTCGCCGTTTTGAATATGTTTTTCTTGCTCACTAGCAAAATGTTTTGCTAGATCAATAATTTTTTCTTTTGTAAATTTTTCTTCTGGCTTATCAATTTCGTATTTTTGACAATAATGATCTTTACAACGCTCAATAGATTTTACATAAAGTTTATAGGCATCTGGGTGGCCTTTGTATTCTTTATGTTTTTTTACAGCAGGAAAGAAGTACTTATTGAGCATGTCGTCGTCATTGTCAATAAAGAATTTAAGATCGTCCAACCAATCAACGTCTTGTTGATCATCCTTTGGAGCACCAATAGCTGAAAACATTTCTCTTAATAACATTATTGTCTGCCTTCTTCACTTTGCATATAGTCCCATACAGTGACTAACATTTCTTTGGCTACAGCAATCTTTTCTTGGCACCATTCGGGCAAGTTATCGCCTGCGTGAATTAGACTATCTAGTCCATCTACAGCACGGCGCATGGTTTCAAGGTTGTTATCGGCCATGCCAGCTTCGTCATCGTATTCTGCATCGAACCCTTCAGCTTTAACACCCTTTGATTTTGCTTCTTTTTCTAGATCTAGTTTACGTTGTTGCACAGCTTTAACAAGCTCTGGTTCTTTTAACAAGACTGGATCTGTTTCGAGATCGTATAAGGCTTTGCGTTTTGCCTGATAATCAGCCATTGGATCGCTAGGATTAAGGGCGGTTTCGAACATAGCTAGTTCGATTTTATAGATAAGGTCTCTCATAGTATGATTCCGTAAGGTCATACTATATTTATCGCTTTTGAAAACTTAGTAATTATAACGGATTTCAGAAATTGTGCCTTCTTCGAGCATAATTCCTGCACGAACCCATATAAAATTGCCAGTAAAATTGCGTGTAGCAGAGGCTACGATGGGTGTGCTGTCTAGACTTGTCAATTGATCAGCAGAATTGTCATAAACAACATCAAACCAATCTGCATCACCGGGTTGCAATTCTAAAGTAGCTTGCAATTTAACGCTGCCTTTAAAATTGTCAAATAGAAATGCTGCTGTGTGCAGACAGTTAGATCGGTTATGATATCCGGATCCCTGTTTCTTTTCGGTAAAATACCAAGAAGTTGGACTATTACTATTAGAATAGTTAGAAATTAAAAGTGTGCTTTGAGTGGACATCTCTTATTTATCGGAAATAACAAAGTTGTAGACACGGCCCATAACCTCTGCATTTCTTAACTTTAGCATCAGCAGAGTTGCTTCATCTTCCACAAGCACATACCTTCGATCCCAATTCCAGTCAGTTTTTAATATCCATCTTTCTATAGCAGTAGTACAGGTTATTTTAGGATTTTGAGATTTAAGCCAGCCTATGTACCTTGTTTTTTCGTCTTTGTCGCCCTTAAACTTGTGAGGTAACAGATATACACGATATCTATACTTGTTATGTGGCAGTGCGCTAACAACAATAGATGAAGACTGTTCTAATAAATCAGATGTATCGCCACTTGGTTCAAATCGATGTATTAGTACATCGTCGAACTCTTTTGAAACATCTTCGTAGAATTGTTTTTCATTGGTGTATAGATCAACAATACTAGATTCAACACGTTTAGCCCAAGGTGTATTACTTCTAGGCATTAGGAAATCAGCAAGCCTTAGCAACTCGTCTTTGTGCTTATAGTTTCGAGCCGCATATGAATGACTCCTAATACCCAACGATGGCTCTGGTCCTGTGCAAAATTCTTTTATGTATTCGAGAGAACCTGAACGGAGCATAGGAGCTCCGTTCACTTTCAGTGAGATTTTATATAACCATTTGCCGTAAAATTTTTTACTGGTTATCTTGGTTTTCTGAGAGTTCATCTACTAATTCTTCCGCTGCCTTTTCAGCATTTGCACGTTTGAGTGCTTTCTTTTCTTCTTTAGACAATACTTTAGGAAGTTCAGTAATTGAAAAAGTTAGTTCGTCATTTTCAATGCCAATGGTAACTCGCCCACCATTAACTAGATCTCCAAACAATACTCTACGACTTAGTGGAGATTTAACATTGTTATCAATTAAACGTGCTAACGGACGGGCACCCATCTTCTTATCGTATCCTCGTTCGCATAACCATTTAACAGCTTCCGAATTTGCTACGATTTCAATACCCTTGTCTTTGAGTTGATCGTTAAGTTCGTTGATAAATTTCTTAACAATCTGAACAACTACTTCATCGCCTAGTTTATTAAACTTGATAATGCCGTCTAAACGATTACGGAACTCCGGAGCAAAGAACTTTTTAGCTGCTTTGTCGTCCTCACCGTCTTTGTCTAAAGTAGCAAAGCCAATAGTGTTGTTTTCGTTATCAGCAGCACCTAAGTTTGATGTCATAATCAAAATACAATTACGGCCATCTGCTTGTTTACCGTTTGATCCTGTTACGAAACCATTGTCCATAAAACCTAACAAGATATTTGAAACATCTGGATGAGCTTTTTCAATTTCATCTAGCAACAGGATACAGTTAGGTGTTTCTTGCAATTTTGTAATCAACTGCCCTGCGTTATCCTCATAGCCAACATATCCAGGAGGAGCACCGATCAATCGTGCAACACTATGCTTCTCTTGATATTCACTCATGTCAAATCGTATCAACGGCATTGACATTTTGTCCGATAGCTGTTTAGCAGTTTCAGTTTTACCACAACCAGTAGGACCGAGGAACAGGAAAGATCCAATTGGCTTGTTTGGAGATTTCATACCTGCTTGTGCTACAAAAATCTTATCTAGTAAATTTCCAATAGCATTATCTTGTCCGTATACAGAACCCTTCATGCCTTTTTCTAAATCTGCTAGATTTTTACTTTCTTTCTGAGCAACTGTTTCTAACGGCATGTTGATCATCTTAGACAGTTCATACGTAACCTGTTCAATATCAACGATCTGTTCAACACCTTCCATGCCATCTTCGTCTTTGAGTTTATAACGAGCTGCCGCACAGTCTAAAATATCAATTGCTTTATCTGGCAATTTTTTATCACTCATATATTTGACTGACAGTTTAACTGCCTGTTCGATAGCAGCATCGCTGATTTTAACATTATGATGTTTTTCGTAATACTTCTTAATACCTTTAAGAACTTTAACTGCCATTTCTGGACTAGGTTCATCAATAGTAACACGTTGGAATCGACGCATCAACGCACGATCCTTTTCAAAGTGCTTACGATATTCTTCCCAAGTAGTCGAAGCAATAAGTTTGATAATTCCTTTGGTAAGAATAGGTTTTAACATATTGGCCATATCGTTACTGCTTTGATTGGCAGCACCTGCACCACTCATCATGTGTGCTTCGTCAATGAAAAGAATAATCTTTCCTTTGCGCTCTAATGCCATTAGTACTGCTTTTACACGTTCTTCAAAGTCGCCTCGATATTTGCTTCCTGCTAAAATAGAACTAATATCTAGTGTATAAACTTGATGATCCTGAATAAATTTAGGAACTTTCTTTTCAAATATCTTACGAGCAATACCTTCTGCAATAGCAGTTTTACCAACACCAGGATCGCCTACCATAAGCACGTTACATTTGTTTCGACGTGCCAACACTAACTGAATTTTTTCAATCTCTTCATCACGACCGATAACAGGATCAATTTTGCGTTGTTTAGCCTGTAGGCTTAGATTAGTACAATATTGATTTAAAATCTTATCTATTTGATTAGTGTTAACCACGCGATGCTCCGTTGACTCTTCTTCCTCCTCAATAAGAACAACATTTTCTTGAAAGTACTTAACAAATTTTTCTTTAGTTACTCCGCCCTTTTGCAGAAAGTAAAAACCAAAACTATTCTTTTCTGAAAGCACACTGATAATAACATCGGCAACTTCCATACGCTGACGACCACTAAACAACACCTGTGTGAAACAACGATTGAGTACACGCTCTACGCTGTTAGTCTTTTTAGGTCTAATAGTGGTATCTGAAGTTTTGATATCCTGCATGTTATTTTTTAGATAATGTTCTAAATTTGTTTTTATAAATGCAGCATCTCCACCAAAGCCTTCGATTAATTCGTAAGACTCTTGGTCACTCATAATACCAAAAACAATGTGTTCGATGGTAATATACTCGTGTCCAAGTTCTTTGGCAACAGCAACAGATTGTTCAAATATTTTTTGTAAATTTTGACTAGGTTCGATCATTACTTCATTTTCCTTATTTTCTTCATAGCTAAGTTTAACTTCATTTGTGATACCTTGTCAACAAAACATATACCATCTAAGTGATCGTATTCGTGTTGAAAACATTTTGCAAGATATCCGTCAACTTTAATTTCTTTTACATTTCCATCTTTGTCTTGGTATTCTGCAATAGCCCATGCTGGACGTTTTACATTTAAAAATAATCCAGGATAACTTAAACAGCCTTCTTTGTCTAACACTTGTTCTTCACTGGTTTCTCTGATTACTGGATTAAACACAGCAAACGGTAACGGAAACCCGTCGATGTTATGACTGCCCATAACAAACACACGTTTAGCAATACCAATTTGATTTGCTGCCAACCCAATGCCGTTATTAGCCAACATGAATTCGATCATGTCGTTTTCTAATTGAGCAGCATCACCGTCGGATGCAAAGTTCCACGGTGTGCTTTTTTCAATCAGGGTTTGATGTGGACCTAGCTTAAAATTCATTTTTTAGTTGAGCAATTCGTTTTTGTTGATCCGAAGTAAGATTCCTAGGCACAGCAACTTTAATTTTTATAAGAAGATTGCCTCTCATTCTATTTCTCATGTTGGGCAAGCCTTCTCCTCGACAGCTTAATACTGTTTCGGGTTGCGTACCTGGAGGAACAGTAATGTCAATATCTTTTCCACCGAGTGTTTGAATTGATATTGAGCTGCCTAATAGTGCTTCCCATACTGAAATAGTTTTTTCGTAAATGAGAGATTCGCCTTCTCGTTTAAAAAACGGATGAAGTTTAACAAATATATTAACATGAAGATCGCCAGGCGGGATACCAGGAATTGAATCGTCACCCATTCCTTCGTAGCGGATTTGTTGCCCACTTTCGATTCCAGGCGGAACCCTAATGGTTATCATTTTATTCCTGCCACCGGGTATGCCTACTTCGGCATCAATGTCTTTTCCTTGTAACACATCTTCAAGAGTTATTTCAACATTGATGTTAAGGCTTTTGTTTCTTCTCATAGTTCGTTGATTAAAGCCAAACCCAAAATTGCTAAAAATGTCATTGAAGTTGCCTTGATTAAAATGAAACTCAAATGGATTTCCACCGCCCTGTTGTCTTCCAGGTTGTCCATTTGGATCCATGCCCATATCAATCATTTGTTTTTTCTGGGGATCGGTAAGGAACTCGTAGGCTTGTGATATTTCCTTAAATTTCTTTTCATCACCACCGCGATCAGGATGATGCTTCATCGCAGCTGAGCGATAAGCCTTTTTAATTTCGGCGTCTGATGCGCCTCGTTGTAAACCTAATGTAGAGTAATAATCCATAGTTATATTATATAATAAAAAAAGGACTGTGTCAAGCAGTCCTTTTATTTAATGCAGATTTACCGAGTGATTATTTTTTCTTTTCAGGTACTGCTGTGCCTTCGTGTTTTTTGTGTACTTTTACAGTTTTGCAATCTTGTTTTGGTTTTTTAGTTTTTGGATCAACAACTGGTTTACCGTCTTTGCCTTGAACGTCAATACATACTTGTTTAGTTTTTGGTGCCTCGTCGGCAGCAAATGCTGGAACAGCAAATGCAGCCGCAATCACTAGTGCTAATAATTTTTTCATAATCGTTTCCTTATAATGGTTCGTCAATCTGTGGTGCAGGCATTGGCTTACCGCTAGATGAAACAGCCACTGCTGGTTTTGCCGCAGGTACCGCTATTGGTGTTGGCGGTGTATATGCCGGCGGTGTATAACTTGGTGCTGGTGGTGTGTATGCTGGAACAGCAGCTGGTGTATTTGCACCACCATTGTTTGCACCCGCCATTTTTTCTTGTGTACGACCGAATGCCGCAATACCTAAAACTGCACCCATTGCGATGTGGAATAATCCAGCACCTTGCAATGTTAGTGGGTTCCATTGGGTAATAGGAGTATGTGTTACAGTCTGTAATAAACTCCACAGGATTGGAAATAAAATCATATCGAACATACATACTAACATATACATCCAACCCATCATTGGACGCCATTTACTGTTCATCCAATCTTCTTTCTTTTGTTCGCTTGCGCTTTTAACTTCTTCTGACATGCTCCGCTCCTTGTTTAATTATTTCTTTGGGTGTTTGCCACCACATACAGGACAACCTTCATCTATGTTATTTAGAACCATAACAATACTCCTTGTAGACTTAGTAGTATACCTAGTCCTGCAACAGCAAAGCTGCCCCAGAACATTGCCATGCTAACAGCAAGAATACTTGCCGATAGTACAACAATCGCTAATTGGTATGCGGTTGACGCATAACCAATCCATGGGCTAGACTTCTTGGCAATTTCACGCTCGTGTTCCATTGCTCGTGCTTCTTCTGCAATGGCCTTCTTGTCATCTTCCATACGTGCTTTTTCAGCCGCAAATTTTTCTTTTAGTTTTGGATCAGCAGTTGTTAATGATGCGATTTCGTAACTAACACCACGACTGTTCTTTGCTTGATATTGTGCCCACTTGTTGTTAGCACCTAGTGTATTGTTTAATACTGTGCTGGACAGTTTGCCACCGTACCAAGCATTGACTGCTAGTAACAGAGCAAATACGGAAATGACCATACCTGCTTTGTCTTTTAATTTTGCTTCACGTTCGCTACGTGAGCCAACTGGTGGCTTAGGTGCGTCTGGGTCTTTTGGTTGTTTGTTTATTAAATTTAATACTGAATCTATTAGTGCCATTTACTCCGCTCCTTTGATTATTTTACACTATCGAAAATCTCTTTTTGTTCTTTGTGCCATTGTATCCATGCATCAACTTTAACACGGCATTCGTAATAGGTTGAATAATTCACAACTACTACATCAAGTAGTTTGCTTAATTCTTTTGTTTCCTTAGCAGCTTCCTGTAATTCAGGACAGGCTTTTGCAATTTCAGGAGGAACTTCTGGAAATGTGCGTTTTACCGGGACAGTTTCCAAACAACCAGTTAATAACACTGCTGGAATTAACAATAATAATGATTTCATTTGTTATCCCCAGGTCTTCTATTTTTAGCTGCATCGTTGTGAATATCCACTGCTTCTGGAGCAACTTTGCATTCTTTATCAATTAATTTTTCAACTTCTTTAATTCTTTCTTGTATTACATACTGTGTATCTTTAACGACTTTAACTTTGTCTACATATACTTTTTGTATGACAGTATTGGTTTTAGCAGATTTAACTTCTGCTTCTGCAATTTTTTCTTCCATAGCAGCGACTCTTTCACGCCACATCATTTCTGTAGCATATCCACCTTTAAAAAACAATCCAACTCCTAATAATACAATACCTAAGATTTGTATAGGTAATTTGTAAGAATTTACAAATGGAATAAATTTAATAAAGAAACTAACAAGAGTTGCAATTAGTCCTGTTAAAAGAACAGTATTGATGACCCAAACAATAATACTGTCTGGGATTAAACTAATCATCCACCCCATCTGCCACATATTAAGCCCCTAGTACATGCTTGGCATGTTCGTAGTGTTTTTTACGATCTTCAAGCCCGATAGTTCCACCGTTAATACGTTTGGTCATTGTTAGGATATCGTCTTTGTCGGCAAACTGATTTAAATTATTGCTTTCCCAAAACCAGCAAGCTGATTGCAATGCGCCTTCAAATGTTGCTAGATATTCTGGAACATCTTCAACTGGCATTTCGAGACTTCCTGCAAATAGTGTGTAGTTGTTTTTTCCTGTAAGTTGGATAAGCCCTCTACCACAATAGCGGAATCCATCTCCGCTTTCCTCAGGACCGTTACCCATACGGTTGCCATATACTCTATTAGCGATTTTTTCTTGATTGTGTGCATATTGATTCGCTATGTCGATGCTAGGAAAGTATTTAGGAAATACTTTTGTTAGGCTTTCTGCCTTGTAATTTAAGTTTTCTTTCAATGCTTTGAATCCGCCACTCTCGTGTGCGCACTGTGCTAGGAAAGCAGCTACACGTTGCGGTGTGTTGATTTCATACTCTGGTAAAATTTCATTTATTGCATCACACCAATGATCCAAATATTGATTACCTGGAATAATCTGAGCTAATTGATCTTTTGTTATCAATGACATTATTGTATCCTTTGTAGTAACATAGCTTGACCGTTGTTGTCAAACATAAAATTCTCACCTATTTTATTGATATTGTAGTTGCCTAGGACTTTTGTAAGCCAGAAAATTTCACTCATAGCTTCTTGATCCAATGTAACTGTATCTGTACTACCTTCAAGGATTGAATCTGCATCTGATTCTTTTACCATACGCAATTGAATTTTTTTATCAAATGGTTTGTGTATGGTAATAATATCTCCGTCTAATGTTAAATCATCCATTAGAGTTTTATTAAAGAATCTTTTGATTCCTTCTGTTTTAAACTTGTTCATTAGTCCGTCATAATCTCTTGCTGAAGACGGAATAACATCACGCAATGTATCTTCAGACACTTCATGAACTGCCTTGTTTTTATGATACTTGAATTTCCAATCGTCAATGCCTGTAAGTTTTTTTACACCGTACATTATTTCTTTAATGTTTTCGGCAAGTTTAGGACTTCTTTCAATTTCAACAAACACACTGTATTCGCCTTTATTATTTTCACCAGATGACACATCTGAATCTAACACGAAAGAATATCCTTTCTCAATAAATTCCATCAAGTCTCTAGCAGGTTCTCTATCTTTAACCTGAAAACTGATAACACATACATCTTGGTCCTCGCCCATCTTTGATCTAAAAGTATCTACTTCAAAGATTGGATGAACCATTAGTTCTAGGTCCTCTGGACGAAGTCCTTCGTTAAGCTGCTGGTTGTTCTGCATTTGCCATATCCTGTACTTGTTGATCCGCAGGATCAACGTGTGCGCTAACCCCACCATTTAAAGAAACAATATCTTCTATCTTGTTTTTGTCTAATTCTGTATAACCACGATTAATATCTGACATTAATTTTTTAGGCATTGCAATTTTAACCATCCATACATCTTTGTGATCAATTTTGCCTTTTTTGGTACCTGGACGAATGTCTTCTGGTTTTTTAATTTTTCTTACTTCAGAAATGCTAGTTTCTGCAAATTTTACTTCGCAGCCGTACTCTAAAAGTCTTTTTCCGCCAACAGGTTCTGGCATCTTATCCTTGGGCCACATAAATGTACACTCTATGAAATATCGTGTTTCTTTTGGACCTTCGACTAATTCGCCATCAATCCAGTTGTCGTAAACATAGGTATCTAACTCGTCTATAACACGCTCGAAGTCTTTGAGCATTTTAAGACTGCTGTTAGAACCATACAGTTGTTCTATATTGTTTATAATGTCTTTTACGTTGGCCATGATGTCTCCTAATTGTATTTATCAGTCAAAACTTAAACGTAACTTATAATATTCTCCGCAGATCGTTAAATACTTTTGTGTTCGTACACGGACACTACGGTTAAAAGGTCCGTGCCTAACACATTACAAAGGGGGGCTAACCTTATATGAAGCGAAAAAGAGCGCAAGCAGCATATTTGCAGGAAAATGTAATAAATATCAATCAACGTTTAGACGAAAAACGCCGAAGAGTTCAAATATATCCCAAAAATCTAAGTCAAGAAAACTACTTACTTAAACTTAACGATCCCAAAAAAATGATAATTTTTGCCATAGGGCCTGCGGGCACTGGCAAAACCATGCTGGCGGTTCAATGGGCTATTGATCAACTCAAGTACGGCTCCGCTGATAAGATTATTATTACGAGACCAGCAGTTTCAGTTGACGAGGAACACGGGTTTTTACCAGGTGATCTAAATCAAAAAATGGAACCCTGGACTAAGCCGATAATGGATGTATTCGCAGAAAACTATAATGCTAAAGAAATTACCAATATGATAGCCGAGGGGGTGATAGAAACTAGTCCGTTAGCATATATGAGAGGGCGTACATTTAAAAATGCGGTAATCATTGCAGATGAAATGCAAAATGCAACACCTAGTCAAATGAAAATGTTGCTAACAAGATTAGGTATTGGCTCTAAGATGGTTGTAACTGGAGACTTACAACAGGCCGATCGTCCAAGCAACAATGGACTACTAGAATTTCTAAAACTTTTTAACGGTTTTGAAGATCACCGTTATGTAGATGTTTGTCACTTTACTGTCGGCGACATCGAAAGACATGATGCTGTCAAGGAGGTATTAGCGATCTACGGAGATTCTTGAGGAAGATGGGGAGTAAGTTTCTCCCCTAACATTCTTTTATAAAACTCTAGCATGTCATCAAAACCGGCTTCTGGATTGAGGCCGTTTTTGACAACCTTCTTATCTCTGAAGTCTAGGATAACTTTAGCGGTTTGAATGTGTTTTGTTTTAATATGATTTTTAAACTCGGTAACTTCGTCCCATAGACCGTTGGGCTTTCGAATGTATGTTACAATCATATATCTTTCAGTCATCTAATTTCTCCACATTTATTTTTGATTTCTCCAAAAACTCAACACCACTGGTATCCCTATAAGCGTCCCTATATAGAACACTGCTAATACCACTTTGGTAGATAAGTTTGGCACAGTCCAAACATGGAGCATGGGTAATAAACATAGTAGCACCCATACCAGATTCGTTAGATTTAGCCAGCTTGGCAATTGCGTTAGTTTCAGCATGGAGCACCTCTGGTTTAGTTTTTAATCTATAACGTACATTCCTTTGAGCATCTTCGTGCCAAGCTTCGAACGGATAGTTCTCATCAAACTCTTCTGGGCCTAGCCATCCACCTGCTCCTGTATCCCAAACTTTCTCTTCACAATCGTTGTCCCAGCCTGCAGGCATACCATTGTAGCCAATACTAATAATTCTATCATCCTTAACTACAATAGCACCAACGTGTAATCTACGAGCATGACTAAGCTCTGCGAATGTCTCCGCAGTTTTCATATATGCTTGTTTTAACTTTTCTTTCATGACAATCGTGCTAGTTTTACCAAAGTGGCTGCAAGATTAACTTCAGAATCAACACAAACAGTATGATCTACCATTCCTTGTTTGATAATGATAATAGCACTATCTTGATTTTTGTCATCACCAAAGATTTCTAAGTTATCATACAACCAACGATATACTTCTTCCATTTCTTCTGCACGAAGTTTACCACATAACATCTTACGAGCTTCTGTAATTTTTCCAGCCTTGAACAGTTCAACCATAGAGAACTTCCATTCTTGTTCTCCGGCATCGCCTGCGTGAGCTTCAACTAATTTACCTTCTTGACAATTTTGTTGTACAAGATTAATACATTTACGCAAATCAGGATAGGCAACTCTAACATAATTGTCTAATGTGTCAAGATTGAAGTCAATGTTTTCTTCAACGAGTATAGTAGCAACACGAGCGGTAAACTCAGTAAGATCGACTCGCTCAATGTGAAAGCCTTGGCATCGACTATGCAAAGCAGGAATGATTCTGTTAGGATAGTTGCAAGTAAGAATAAATCGTGCTGTGGTGTGATATTCTTCCATAACACCGCGAAGTGCCGCTTGAGCATTTGGAGACAAGTAATCTGCTTCATCTAATAGTACTACCTTAAAAGGACCAAACGGAATCATCTGTACAAAGTTTACAATTTTGTCTCGGACATCATCTACCGAGTTTGTGCGACTTGCATTAATCTCAAGCACATCATAATCTTCAATTCCAAGCTCGGAAATTAAAATCTTTGCCATAGTAGTTTTGCCAATACCAGCAGTACCACTGAAAATCAAATGCGGAATAGATTGATCTTTAATCCAAGTTTGAATTTGTTTACGTTGGTGATCATCTCGAAACACATAGCCTTCTATGGTCTTAGGACGATATTTCTCTACCCATAATTCTTTCATTTAGTTTCCTTTGGAGAAGTTGGCTTGTTCATTTCTGGTTCAATGTATCTTATCTCAGGCGGCGGAAAGAATCCTTTCCAACTGTCTGGGGTAAACAGGTTAACAGGTTTCCAATATTTGTGTATGATGTTGTTAACAACAACACACCCAATGATAAACACAACTAACGCAATACTGAATAAAATACTGCCTGCTAAAAAACTAGCGGCATTTTCAACATCTATATTCACACCATCTCCTCAGCAACACCTAATACTTCTGCTAACACCAACAGACCGCCTGCAGCCTGCAGATATCCAAAGCCCAATGCTAACCCTGCCGCAATTCTAAATGCACTTTTGATAAAACTAATATACTTGTGCTTGATTGGATCTGGGTGTTTGACATTTTCTTTGTTAATCACAGCATCGAGTTTACCTCTAAGGTCCTTCATAATTTCTATATTTTGTTCATGATCGTTCATTGTGGTTCTCCTTTAACAAATGGTTTAAGATTGGGAGGTTCCCAACCCACAGGCTTTAATACTTTGCCATCTTCACGTTTACGAACTTTGCCGGTATCTTTGTCAATTTTAGCAAAGTTGGTACTCATAACTTCTTTCCATGCACCTTCAGCATCTGCACCCATACTATGTATAGAGCCAATAGTAACTACCAAGATGTCGATTAATGCATCTAATGTTTCTAATTGATCAGTATTATTAATTGCAACTTGTAACTCTTTAAATTCTTCTTCTATTAAACTGAGATATAATTTAAATTGTTCTTGATTGAAACCTTCGACCGATTGGTCGCAGGCCCGCATGAATTTTTCTTGATCGCGAAATGGGTTAGTCACAGCTTCTCCTTAAGACTTTAATATCTTAATGATACGCTTTTGTTCCTGTTCTGTCAACCACCTTGTCTCCAATTCGCCAAAGTTTGGAGCATCGTGTAACGATTGTTCGATGATTTCTTTTAAGAGATATAGTTCTTTTTTGAGTTCAAATGCAGTGAAGCCATCATTGTGGATGTTGGAACACTGTCTTGATAAAGAATGAATTTGGGATGCGATATTGCCGACATCCCAATCTTTCTTTGTGAGGTGCATTATCTTGCGCCGAAGTCTTCTGGGCGAATTGTTGTACTAGCACCGTGTGCAAACTCTGTCCCAATATATAAGTCGTTGGGTTTTTCATCTGCCGATGCTATAATAGATTTTACTTCTATTTTTTGGATTTCTTTAACACTTTCGCCGTCGTCAATTTTGATTTTACGAGTCCATCGTCCGTGTTCAACAAGGATCCAGTCACCAACTTTAACACTGGTTTGTTCTGGCCCGATTTTATAAACTTGGCACCAACGTGGTTTAATGCCGTGGACTTTGCCGTCATCACTTTGAATAACAATGCCAGTGGTAGTTACCTGCTCACCTAAGTCCATGTTATAAGCTATGACATCTTTTTTAATAGCACGTATTTGACACTTTAACGGATCTAGAGACATATTAGTTCTTTCTGCGACTTAGCACTTCTTCTGACATAGCAGCTGGATTACTCTTGTAATAATCTTGTAAAACTTGTTCGCGTGTACGAACAATCTTTCCACCAGCACCCAATTCGTCACCACGTGCATTAACCTTAGCATTGCCAACAGCAGGCAATGTTTCATTTTTTAATGCCATCTTTTCCATGTCAATTTCCTTGCCTCTTACACTTGTGTATACTTTACCCATTATTTTCTCCTTTGAAGAATTCTTCTATCGGTATATTGTATTTAATACTGTCTATTTTGTGGACCCCTATAATGTGAAGCACATAACTTGCTACACTGGATCCACGACCAACACCCCATATTACATTATTTTTTCTAAGAGTATCAACAACATACTTCATAGTTTTTAATACAGGAATCATATTATTCTGTTGAAACAGTTGCAATTCCTGCATTACACGTTCATAATTTTCTTTAGGACTGTTTTGAACTACATACGCCTCTATATCCATTTCTTGATATTCGCGAGGAATGAACCAGCGTGTGCTGTCAATTTGTTTTTTGGGAGTTGGGTATAACAGATGTTCAACAGACAGTTGATCAAAATATTTTTCTATGCTATCAGAAGTTATACAATGATCCAGAATATCCGGACCATGTAACATTACACCTTCTATTAGTTCAGCTTCAGTATTATTTTCAGTCCACATTAATTAATTGATCCAAATCGTTATCTAATTGTCCTTGAGATTTAGAAAGGTATCTCTTAGACATCTCTTGTTTATATATTGTAACAAAAGTTGCGATTTGTGTCAACAACTCTCTGTTGCCCAAACGAGCAGCTAGAAAGTATTTGCGATTAAGCTCATTCAATTTGTCCTCAACTTCGTTGTCTTTTAATTGACTGAGATCGCCTTCAAATGGATGGAACATTATTCTGAAAATAGTCCTAGGTAACGCATAAAAATGGTACCTACATCATGTCTCCAAACCTCAATGAAGATAGGGTCATCTTGTTGTTCGATGGCAATAACTGCTGGAAAGTTTGGATCTTTCTTGATTACAGTTGTGCCAGATACTTGGAAATTTAATTTACGAATCAATGTAGCAGTTCCAGTACCGCTGGATACACCGCCATCTGCATCGGCAGTGAATATGGTACCGATGGTATTTGTACCTGCACCCAAAGTTGTAAAATCGCTAGTACCGAGACTGGTAATTTTGTAGGAGTTGCCCATTTCGATTGCAGTTGCTAGAGTCGATGCCCCACCATTTCCGTAAATTTCTAGTGTGACTTTTCCTGCACCAATTGGAGTAGTTTCAGCTGTAAAAACTGGATCGCCTGGGAAATTTAAAAAATCCATAGTAATGTCTGCACCAAGATTGTAAATTTGGTAAGATCCATTTTCATAATCTACAGTAGTTGGACTTTCAGTTGATAGTCCAGAATCCCATTTTTGTTCTCGATTATTTTGTAACACTGCATTTTGAATTATGTTTAATCCAAAATCGTTGTCGTTATTTACTTTAGCAGTATTATCTTGTAAGTCAGTGATTTCGTCTTTGGCTGTGCTAAGACTCTGTTTGATCGTATCAAAATTATCTCTAAAGGTTTGGGTATCGTTATCCTGGCCTGGATAAGGAAAGTTTTCATCAATTGATGTATAGTTTATATTGCTAGTCACGGTAGTTTTTCTCCACGTTGCGGAAATGCAAGGTATTTATCCTCTATTTCCCCGTCTAATATATCAATTAGATAGCGATCTGCTGTAAAATTAATATTGCTAAAATTGAAATTTTCAATCCAGTAAATCCCGGCAGATGGTACGGTATTAAGATTTTCTTTAATACACGTCCAGTAATTTCCTGCATATATTACAGAATCGTTAATTTGATAGGCGATTGTGTTAGACCACTCGCCTCTTGATGCATAATTGGTTTTTGCCTGTATCCTGGCAACAATATCTTGAGATTTGCCTGGAAGAGTGTAACACAGTATTAACCCTTTAACGTACCCAGTTTCGTATGATGCGTCGTCTTGAATACTACGCATCCATAACGGCAAGTATGTACGATCTCTTTCGCCTATTTCTGATAATCTATTTCTCATGTTATAGATACTGTTTGGAAAGATTCGTTGATGATCTCGATCGCTAACAAGAGGCACATCGCTATCTATTTTAATTTCCGAAGTGCTGACCAATACCGGACTGTTGATATTATTCGGTAAATCAACTACTTCAGATATACTCTGACGACCCACTAGTCGTGCGCCTAGAATATATAATGCAGGATCAAGAACGATAGGAACATAGTATTCTTTTTCTAGGTCGTCCTTAATGTCAACATAAACAACTTCGTAAATCGTTTCTTGTGTATCTGGATCTCTCGCTTTTGCAGTTTTAATATCCCCAAACAAAATTTGTTTGCGGTAATGATTGTGCCCCATGGCTGATATATATTTTTCAGCAGCAGCACTTTCTATGCCAGCAAATAACAACATTTTAAGTTCTGTTTGAACTCCAAAATTTACATCACCTGGTCTATACAAATCTGATGGTTTGAAAATGTTTGCATCGGTAATAAAGTTACTCCATGCTAACCTTTTTTCTTTTGATTGAAATGCTTTAAGATATAGGTTAGAAAATGTTTTATCGGAGTCTGTAGTGACTGTGAAATAAAATTCTCTTTGTATCTTTGAAAACCCAGAAGCATCACTGGCTTCTACTACAAATGTAAATTTTCTATCAAAGGTAGTTGTGCTACCGTCGAATGTAATATTAAACGACGGTAGTGGAGGATCTGGTACTATGATCGGTGAGGCTAATAATGAAGCACCGTTATATAAATCTGTTCTTTCAACAGCAACAAATGCATCAGGCTGCATTCTAACCGTATTGGTATTTCTTAAAATCAGTCCTGCCAATGTAGTATTATCTAGCAAGGCGCGGTCTTCAGGAGCCCACGGTCTATTCTCCCACCAGTATTGATCACCATCTCGTAGTCTTGTAAATTGATCGACGAGAATTGTGCGGAACGTTTGCCCAACCATTGCTCCAGTAACTCTATCTTCAGCCAATCCGCCAATCCATAGATCCACATTCTGAATATCACCGTAAGCAGTTGATAATGCAGCTTGAAGTGCAGGATCGGATGTTATTTGATTCCACTGTTCGTAAGGTACTAACCCAAGGGCTATTCTTGTTTGGTTTAAGGTACCAAGACCTAAATCACGGCCACGTTGGATGTTTGTTGCAGCTAGGTCTAATGCAGCAGGAGGATCATCTAGTAAGTTTCTTAAATCATCAACAATATGCACATCTAATTTATTTGAAACATCTGCTGCCAGCTTTCTCATAAATCCATCTGCCCCACCGTTTCTTTCAAACTCAGCAGGGGTTAAGAAAAACGCATCGGCTAACGCTAATTCTTCTGTAACATTCCCAGTTTCGTCTATACGATCAAGTGCATTAGATACTATGCTATGACCAAACCGCAGAGCTGCTGCAGAAAACTCTATTTTTGTTGTAGCATCTATATTAGGATTGAAAGAAGTCCACGCTGGAATAGGACCAACAATCTTAGGTAGCCATTCGTCGTAGGTTATTTTTTGCATTTCTGCAATTACTAGAGACTTAGCTCGTTGATATAATCGTTCTCCATCTACATCTGGATGTACTGCAGAAATTCTATCTACGTGCCAATTATGATCTCTGATCATTAACACGTGGCAGGATAATAAGTCTGGATTTTCATTGCCTCGAGGATCGCCTACAAAATATCTTCCACTGATGTTTTTCGGAGGATATAGTCCATTTAAACTTGTTAATAACTTTCCTGTTGTTGCCTGTTGTCCGCCTTCTCTTAGATCTACAGGATTGGCAAACGCTGTAGGTCCTTGTGGTACACCGGGCGGATATGCTATACCATAAACTACACTAGCATCTAACCAACCGGTTGTTTCGTTGATTGGCGTTGCAGGTACAGTTGTTCCGGGCCCGGTACCTAATGCTACTGCATTTCTTCTAACAGGAATGTGACTACCCGGAGTAAGTTCGGTATCACCTGCAGGAACAATAACATCTATGTTAATTGTACCTTCTCGAGCAAATTCTAAATCGTGTGTTAAAAATTGCCCCCAAGCATACAACCATCCGCTAAATCCTGTTGGGTCTGGATCTTCTCCGTGTCCTGCTACAACAATGTTACTGATAGTTCTAGGATTCACTCCAGGTACCATAGTATAAATGCCGTCTAGATATCTTGCGGTTCCATATCTTCCAAATGGTTGTGCAACAGAATTAACCAAAGGTCGCAATGGGTTATGAGCTCTACCATCGGCATTTGGGGGTGGAGGTGGAGCGCCAGCGCCGTCGAATAATCTAGTTAGCCCGGGGCCGACTGCGTCGGCAAATTGTTTTATCTTACCTTGAATTTTTCCATCAGATAATAATTCTATTCCAACAGGAAGGTCGCCGGATATTTTTTTATAGTTGGCTCTACCACCGTATAATAAAGTTTCAGCTTGAACAAATAGCTGGCTTGCTTGATTTGGTCTAATAGTTCCTAAGTCGTTGCCAGTTACCCATGAAACTGCACTTTCAATCTCGCCAACAATCTCAACATTAAATGTTTTTGCCGCACTAGACACGCCTTTAGTCCAATAGGTAATATTGGTCGGAATAACTGATCTATTTTCTTTTGTGCAGATGTATATGTAATTGAGATACCTAACAGCTTGGTCTGGCAAATAATTAATAGAGGTATTCCAGTTCCCAACAAGTGTGTATCCAGAATTGTATAATGTAGAAGGAAAATTAACTGCTTCTACGGTAAACGAATATGTTTTGCTAATCTTAGATTGATAAGGTACTGTTCCTGCTAGTTCTCCAGTAACACTATCTAATTCTAAACCCGGAGGCGTAACGCTTGGAGATCCATCGTTGTTTGTTGGTAACACAAAATACGTTATTGTTCCTGGCAAGCTAGGAGGATCATACACATCTAAAATTAATGTTACATAATTATTAGATCTGTAGCGACCAAGATTGCTGTCGGTTATCCATAACGGTACTCGATCTGATGAAGCATCGGCAGTAAACACATTTGTACTAATCTGGACAATACTGTTATCTGCTTTTAAAAATTCTTCTGTAACAACGTAAATTTTAAAACTTTGTCTTATAACGTTTGCGCCGTCTGTTACGGCAATGACAAAGGAATAACTTCTGCTTAACCTTTTAGGACTGCGACTAGGCTCACTATAATCGTAAGTTACGTTATCATAAAAATAATCATCAAAACCATTAGACTTTGCTTCAACAAAATCAATAGGAGTTACGTCAAATGCACCAGTGTCATACCCACCGTTTAAAGAAGCGTTATAATCAACAGCAAATATAGGATCAGTAAATCCAGAAATGACCCCAGTTCTAGAAAGACTTAATCCCGGAGGAAGCTGACCACCCATTGGTACAAGATAATATTCTAGTTTGTCGCCAATAATAACATCGGTGTCGTATGCTTCTAATTGGAAATTTACCCGGCTATTATCAAGAACAAAGTAAGCTTCACCGCTGCCAACCTGCAGATATCCTTCTTTGGTAATCCATTCCGGAGCATCAGCGCCATCGACTGATAGACTAAAAGTTCTATCTTCTAAGTCGTTGCTGTCTTGTGCTCGTATAACGAATCGGCTAGTAGTGTATGATTTAACTTCGGAAGGACTTCCTTTAATAAGATTTCCGATTAATCTCAATCCCCTCGGCAAGGATCCTGCAATTACTGAATAGGTAATGTCGCCGACGTCAGAAGTTGCTGACAATGGAATAGTCGTCGTCTCACGCTCTTTTTTTGTTCCTAGGTTACCTTGGGGTGTGTTCCAGGTTATCATGTTGTCCCCTTAGATACTGCCGCAATCTAGACCAGCAGCCCCTGGAGTAAGTATTTCACCAAAATCTACATTTGCCCATAGAAAGGCAAATTGTACAGCGTTATTAAATACGCCCTCGATAAACCCAAAATCGTAAGTTGTTAAAATATCAGTAACTGGAACGACAGTTTTAAATCTTACAGAACTGCCAAGAGTTGTAACTTCGATGTCTTGTGTACCCGAAACAGAACCCGGTGCTGGATACCCTTCGAGTGTTAATGCTGGATACGATGCTGCTGAAACAGTTCCAGCATCTGTATCGAAACTTGTAAATGCTGCCGCTGCGGTATTTTTAATTTCTACATGGTTAGCATATTCATCTATTTGAATATTGTAACCTTCTTTGATTCTTTTGAATTCTAAAACAGATCCAGCCCTACTGCTGAATAATCCAATGCCGTCACCTGCTGATCCCATATTTGCTGCGGACACAGCAAGCTCTACATCTAATGCAGAAAAGTTAGCATTTACTTTCTGAAAGGCCGTGCGCAGGTCATCGCCTAGTCCGTCGTTGACGATATTACCTATGTTTATTGTTTGTGCTGTCATAATCTACGCTCTCTTTGTTGTATTTATTGCGTTTAGTTTTTAAACTTAATGCTGATATTGCCCTTTAATCTAAAATTGCCGCGCATTTGTACAGATTTAGTAACTGGATTGCTGATTGGTATTGAAAACGCATTGTATAAAACTCTCGGTGAAGCACCTTCTAATCCGTTTACATCACTCCATGTTGCTGCATTAGCAGTGGTAGATTCTGTTCCAACATAGAACTTGGCAGAGTCTTGAACTTCAACACTGTTCTGTAACCAGTTGCGAACATCGGACCAAGTCCACGATCTGTTGTATTGTAATACAGTGGCAATAAGTCCAGTGGCTGCGGGACAGGCTGCACTGGTTCCACTAAATTTTGCATCAGTAAATGTTCGGGTTCCGTTGGCATTTGCACCAATTTGAATATCAATTTGTGCAGGAGTTGCTTCGTAAAATACAGCTTCCCAGACCATGTTAGGGGAACCTAAGGTTCCGGTGGTAGCATTAGTTCCTTCCCATCGAATCCGATAAGTTCTATTTGGCGATATTCCAGCTTGGACACCATGATAGATCCGCTGACATGAAATATCTGCAGACGATATCATAATTTTTGGCAAAGGCGGATTAGCAGGAGTAAGGGCAGTATACGCAGATGAACCAGCACCAAATGTGATATATGAATTAGTTCCAATGCCAATGGTGGTGTATGTAGTGCCATTAAACGTGATATTAAATGGTAATGTTACAGTCCAATATCCGTCGTCATTATCTCCTGTTGTAGGAGTAACAGAAATATTGCTTAGTCCGCTACCACCAACTAATGTATTTGAAATGCTGGTAACGGTTACAGTTCCGCTACTTGTAGTTAATCTATTTCCATTATTGGCAGCAACAACAAATGTTCCAGTGCTGGTTAATGCCGCAGATGCTGAATATATCCCGCTAAAACCTGCAGAAGCTAATGCATAGGTATCAGCCCTATAGCCTGCAATACTATAACTATGGTTCGCACCTAATGTTCCGTCCGCTGGTGCAAAACAATCTATCTCAGGACCCATGTCGCTGTAGTTTACTTTACGCTCCTTGCCGCTTGGTTGATAGCTGTCGTCGAGTGCTCCGATGTTAATCGTTGGATACACATAACCGGCAGTCTTACCTAGATGTTGAGGAAACCCTCGTCTGTTAGTATACGGATATACTTGAATGCCAAATTCATACCAAGCATTGGTAGTGACTGTTTGATTGGGACCGCTATTATAAAAATTATTAAAATCTGGATGTGCAGGCCCTACTTGTTTTTGGTTGCTGTTGCCAGCAGCACAGACAAAGATAACTCCGGCATTGATCATTTCTTCGCCAGCAATGGTGTAGGCATTGTCGAGCATCTGTCCTTTCATACGTCCACCGTCGCCGTACAGTCCTACATATTTCATAAACTCGGGTTTGGTTCCTGAAGTATAAGAAACCCCAGCGGTATTACCTCTAAAATAATAATATCCAGAACTTGGAGGTACTGCTCGATATCCCCAGCTGTTGCTGCTGATTGTGGGATTTCTAGTACCGTATGTGGGATTAATAGGCTTGTTACGATGGAATATCTTCATGATATCAAAATATTGTTGGATATCACTACCGTTGGTATTGTAAACCTGTATAAACCATTTGTTGGCATTAAACGCCCAACCTTGTGTGCGACCATAGGTTATCGAAGCACAACAGGTGCCATGTTGTCCAACAGAAGAGATATTTATATTATCACCGTTGTTGTATGCTCTTGTGTATGCAGAAGTAATGGTAACTGTACCGATGCCTGCAAATGCTGATGATCTCTGTGCAGCATTGCCCCACCATGCTCTTGCTACTGATTCTACTGGGACAATTGTACCATCCCATCTTGTGGTCAATCGATTGGCAGCATCTGCATTAAACCATGCAGGGTCAATATAGTATGGGCCTTCTAAAACTAAATCTAACAAATCACATGTGCCATTGCCAGGTAATTTATTACCACCAACATAGTTTGTCGGACCTTTGCCTGTAGCATTGTTTTGAAATTCAACATGACCAAACCAACATCCGTCATCACCAACAATTACATCTACGTCAGTTCCATCACCGACATAGTTAATTTGATCATTGATAACTGTAGTGTCACTGATTCCATACCACGGATCATTTTTTTGAGCAGAACGTAATAATTGATAACCGGCTCGATTAAGATCTGCCACACCTGGAGATCCCGGCAGCGTATTAGTATCTGCAAAGTTTCTATAGTTTTTAACTGTACTGCTGTATCTTGGTGTACTGTATAATTCTTCCGGCGGAACTTTGAATTGATCGGGATAGCTGGCAAAATCAAAAGACAGTGCTCGCACCTTGGGACATTGACTTAATTGTTGTGCTTCTTCCTCAGTCAACAAATATACAGCTCTTGTAGGACTATGGTCGATAGTGTCAGTACATTCAATTTTTGCTGCAGGGATATTATCATCAATGCTGCCATCAGCAGTTAAAATGTCATGAACATATTTCCAGTCTTCTTCGGTATATGTTGCTATTTGATATAATTTTTTATCTGACATTAGAGTCTCATTTAGTTTAGATCAACCCAAGCACCTGCTGCACGTCCTTGGAATTTACCTGTAGTAGTATTATATATAACATCGCCGTTTGTAGGAGTTAATGCATCACGTTGCGCAGTTGTGAAACTAGCCATACGGAACGGACTTGAATTTACAATCACAGCCGTTGCCGCAGTAAGATTGATATTACCAGTCGATTCAATAGTTGGATCGCCAGTTCCAGTTGATACAAATTCTTTAGCAGTGACTTTATTTGTTACAGTTAGATCGTTTTCGACTGTAACGTCTGCACTGAATATTACAGCCGGAGTTACCGTGATTGCTGAACTGTCAGCACTGTCGATCAATGTTGTAAAGATATTACCAGTGACAGTACCAGTTACGTTGCCTGTTAACGGCCCGCTAAATGTTCCACTTACTGATCCCAATGCTGTGCTGTATGAAACTTCTTTTGTTGTTGAATCATATTGAAGGATACCACTAGCACCTGCAGCATTTCTAATTGGTGCTACATAGAATCTACTTGTTTGAGCACTAACACCGTTAACTGCACTGCCAGTAGCATTGAGAATAATTGTGTTGGCCGCTTGAGCATTATCGCCAGCCGACGTACCGATGGCCACTGAGTAGGCGCCTTGACTCGTATAGCCAGCACCATTACCCACTGCCACTGCGCTAGTACCTTGTGAAGTTTGACCAGCAGCTACACCAACGGCCACTGCATTGGAGCCTTGAGTAGTTTTTCCAGCGGAATTACCGAGAGATACTGCAAAGTCGCCCTGTGTTATTCGACCAGCTTCTAGACCAATTGCTACTGCTTGTATACCTTGATTAGTATTTCCAGCAACTTGACCAACTGCTACTGAATTCGCACCTTGTGAAGTTTGACCAGCACTAGAACCAACAGCTATAGCATACACACCTTGTGATGTTGCACCTGCATTATTACCTAATGTTATTCTAGTTTCACTGGTTCGTAGGGTCGATGTGTAAACCGGTCCAACGATCCTACTACCAGTACCATCAACTAGTATTGTTGAGTCATCTCCAAATACTGAACCCTTGATATCACCAGTAAGGCTTCCGTTGATGCTGCCAGTAATACCAGTACTGCCGATTCGAAGAATTTCACTACCGCCTTTGTAAAATTTAAATCCTTGGGCATTGTTATCAACGTTGAACCACATGTAGTTGGCTTCAGAGCCAATGCTATAACTGTAGGTTGCAGCACCCTTGTATAATCTAATCTGCGCAGTGCTACCATCAGATGCTGGTGCTGCTTGTGTGTCTGGGAATCTTGCCTGACCCGGCAGTGTTAAAATACCTGTTGATCCGAATGACCACTCATTACCGCTGTTGATCAGTTTGCCCAATGTTGGCAATGTTAAACTACCGTCTGTATTATAAGTCCATTCTGGTTTTGTTACAGAATTATCTAAAATAATTTTAAAAGTTTTGTTTGGTTGACCGTCAAGTCTGCCGCCAGTTCCTGAAGCAGCCAACGAGTATGTCGCAGTTCCAAGATAACCTAAACTAATTGCTCCCGGGGCGGTTAGTGATGCGTCAGCACCAAATATCCATGTTGGAGCTGATACATCATTGTCTGCTTTAATCTTTACAGATTCATTAGATGCTATTACTAAATTGTTAACAGTTGATAGTACATCGTTGGGACTAGTATATCCAAATGTTGCACGAGTTCCTACTGCTCCCGGGAATGTTAATTTTCCATCAGTGCCAAATTTCCATTCGTTGCTGTTAACAGTAACTTTCCAATCAGATGCTGTTCCAACATCGCCTGTAATTTTTCCAGTTGCGCTGTTGACTAAAATTGTAACCCCATTGGCAGCAAGAACATTTCCGATTAAATTAAAATTTGGATCAAGGTTAAATGTAATTTCATCAGCAGCTGAGCTTACTACTAAATCCATACCAATTCCAGAAGTAAAGGTAAGTAGACTTCCGTATGCAGTTGGTACTAGGCGCTTCCCATCGTCAACTTCGATTTCTTTAAAGAAATATTTGTCCGGGTCAATTATTAATGCACCACCGACTGTAGAATTTAAAGGGAGATCAATTACAGTATTTGGAGAACCGGGTGCAGGATCTGGCACACCTTTGATTTGAGCATCACCGATCCAAACACCATTATTAACTTGGCTTGGAGCATCTTCCCAAGCACTTGTATATACACTTTTCCATCTATGGGAATCAGTACCTAAAGTATATAAGCCAGTGGTGTTAGGTGAAACGTCTGTGTTTAAATCTGATAGATCAACAGCAGTCCCCCCAGTGGCAAGATCCAACGCAACAAAATTATCATTAATCTTGTCAAGGGCATCTTTTAAGGTACTCCAAAGGATTGGAGGTGCTCCGGCTGATATATTATTATTTGGCAATGCCATTATGTTCTCCCTACGGCTATTTCAATGGTACCTATGTGATCGTTATCGTACTCTTTCAAGGCTTTACCTATCACTGTACCAGTTGCAGTAACACTGCCTGCACTGACAGCTACTCCTGCAATTCTAGAAGTCACTAATAGATCTCCTTTTTTAATTTTTCCTACTACTCTGCATGGAACACGACCTTGTAGTGCTACAAGATTTTTTAATCCTGGACATGCATCATACATTACAAATGCTGCTGTGTTAGATACAACACCTGCAACTCTTGTGTCTCGATCTGTATTTGATATAGTTACTTCTTTTTCACCACCAAATACAAGAACTGTTCCGACTTCATAATCTTTGTCGCCTTCATAATACTCTGCCAAGTCAGCTGAGTAAGTTGCTTGTAGTCTTGACTCGTTTGGTGATGTACCAGTTAATGTCCAACGTCCAGTGATAGTACCACCAGTGGTATTACCTCCTGTAGTAATTGCAGTTGTTTGTAATTGCGATACAGTTATTGGAGCATACCCAAGACCGCTTTGTGGTCTAAACACATGTGCATCGTTATCGTAGTAGGTGGTCTTGTCAGCTGCTAACGATCCACTACTTACTAAAATACCACCAGCGCCACTGTAACCATATAATTTAATATACCCACCGGTACTGGTTGCGCCAGTATCGATAGCAAGTTGGCTATCTACTTTTAATTGTTGAATGTTAGCAACGTTGGCACCAAAGTCTCCGTTCGAATCTCTTTGCATCAATTTGCCAGCATCTGATAATACATAACCAGCGGCAGCAGCAGATGCTTCGATAACAGTATAATCGCCGTCGGAACTAAAACTACTTCCACTAGTTCTTCTTAAAATGCCTGATGTACTGTACTGACTCTTTTTAATAGCACCGCCAGTATCAACTACCGTGCTAAATCCAATGGTCGTTACATCACTGGTAGTTATATTGGAGTTACCTAAAACAGTATTAGATGTAATCTGCGCAAGTTTTCCTAATGGTAACCCGTTGTTCTTAACTGTAACAAACCCGTTGGTTACTGTAAACTGTGCAGTGTCAAATGATGCTATACCTTTCTGTGGAGCAATTGTAGCAGTACCGACAGCAGTTGCAGGAGTTGAGGCCAATGCCGCAGTCCATGTTGAGCGTGTTGCAGCATAAGCATTTGTTCCGGTTGCAATATTGTAAGTTAGTGTAGTTGTGCTACAAGTTACTACTGCAAATGTACCATTGTATAATGTTGAACTAAAACCACTAACTGTAATTTTTTGTCCAGCTGTAAATGGAGCGGAAGCCAGACCAGCAAAAGCATATGATAAAGTTACTGTGGTAGTTACTCTTGTTCCTGTAGCACCTGTTATACTTGCTGTGTTTGTGGCATAGCTATTGTCCAACGCCAATTTGAATTGATCAATTGCCGCAGCAGTGTTGATGTCTGCTGAAACAATCACTTCCGGATTAATTTGAGCAGTAACTTGAGTCAGTGATGAATCAACGCCAGTTATTAGATCAAAAGTTAAATCTCCAACAACTGTAGCATTAACGGCGTTTCCACTGGAACCGGTAAACACCATAAGATCGCCAGCATCAACAGGCCCTCCGAAGCTAAAACTTTGAAAATTATCAAATGTTAAACTTCTTAAGTTAACAGCATCTTGAGGATTAACAGGATCGCCTACGTTTCTAATTCTATTTTGATTTAGATCCATAGAATTTTTCATACCTAGCTGACCATCTAATGACATGAAGCCACCGGTAAACGATGGAATTAATTGATCGCTTGCAACCACGGTACCTGCATGAGTAATACCTAAACGTCTTTCAATGTAGATACGTGTGGCGTTTTCTGTAGGTACTGTGTCAGTGGCATTGTCTGAGAATGAACTGTCAACGGAGAATTCAGCAATAGGAACACCACGTTTAAATCCAATACCATCCAAGTTACTCAATGCAATCGCTGCAGAGAATGTTACTCGTCCTGTACCTTGGTCAACTGCAAAGTATGGTCCAACACGGAAATTACCAAATTGGTCAGTGGTTACATAGAACACACGTCCAACGTCTCTTTCAGCAGTTTCGTTTTCCGGAGCCAACGCATTAACAGCTGGACCGTAAATTTCGTTTGGATAGTTAGTGTCGGCATACGAACCAGTACCAACTTCTAAAATATCATGTGATGTGACACGAGTTAATGAAATACGAATTGTTAACGAACCAGTACCTTGAATAGTTCTTGCCGGAACACCGGCACGAATTGTGTAGGTTGATGGATAGTTAATAATACTATCTACTAACGGTCTATTAAGGTTAATCCTTGCATATGGTTTGTTAGTAACAGATTCGCTTTCATAATTGGCAATAGTGTATTCTTCACCTTTAAATACGAATTTTGTTCCGTTAGCACGAGCAGTGTCACTTGGGCTTACAGCAACAACAATAAATGATGAATCGCCAGCACGACCAGTTACTAATCCGACAGTATGGGTTCCACTGCCGCCCGATGATGTAATATCTAACCCACCAGGAGTTTCACTAATTCTAAAACTATTAGCGCCTAACCCCGTAGACAATACAAAGTAGTTTTGAGCAACAGATAAACCAACAGGCAATGTTCCAGTAGTTTCAAATTTAATAACGTTACCTGCTGTAAATCCGTGACTGTTTCTGTTAACAGTTGTGGTAACACCTGTGGTAAATGTACAAGCTGCTCCTGAGGTTACAAACTCTCCCGGTTGATATAATGTAAAGTCGATGTAATTATAGTTTTCACGTAGTGTGGTTCGTGTAATACCGTCCGGTATTACAGTATATGTTCCAGTGCCACCTGCGGTAATGTTAATAGCAATTCCATTCTTTTGAGTTGCTATTCTAAATGTAGTTTCAGTTAACCCTTCTGCTGAAACGTAATATCTAGTACTTGCTAATAGTGGAGTAGGTAATGTTCCTGTGCTGGCAAACTGTACATAATAATTTTCTAGATAGTTATGTTGAACAGCGATAGCAATGCTCAATCCAGTGCCGTTAGACAATGCAAATGCAGTACCTGTTATTGTTTGAGATACTGTAAATTGTGTATTACTGATAATGTCTTTAACATAATAGGTAGCACCAGTGATTAAGTTGTTGCTGGTTGCTCTGCCAATAACTTTATTACCTTTCTTCAATCCGTGTGCAGTTGAAGTTGTAATAATTGATGCACTGGTAATAGTGGTTACTGTTTTTCTTAATTCAAAGTTACCAGGACTTGATGTAGAAATGCTTACAGCAAATGGTCCGTTTGGATCTGAAACACCATCAAATTGTAGCACACGATAGATGTCTGTATTTTCTCTTAATTTTAAACCAGTCGATGGACGAACTGAAACTTCGACTAAATCACCAGTTAGATAAACCAACGAGTTCATTCTCAACGACATTTTTACACCGTCAAGGATTTGATCATATATACCGTCAAAGTTACCAGTTGAATCACTGGTTAAGTTTAGACGGAATACACCTGTAGGTAACCCTTCTATCACAACTGAGGTCACTGGGTATCTATAAATTAATCCGCCGTGGTCTACTTCAAGCTCAGAACCGCCAACCGGAGTATAGTCACAGCCATTAACATAGACATATAGACCTCCTGCGGAATTGTAATAACCTGCTGTTGGAGCATAACATACAACTCTTTGTGCAAGGTCATAATACAGTCCGGTCGGAGTTGGAACTTCTAACGGGTCTGATCCTTCAGCAACTAACGCATAATTACCATGCGCTGACGATCCGCCAACGCTTCGAATTTGCGCACCATTCAGTGAGTAGTATGAAATATGACAGTAGTATGTAAACATACTAACTGCTTCAACTAAACCGCCGTTAGTGGCAAAAATACCGTAACCTAAGTCGTTAACCTGTGTGTAGTCGTTACATAAAATAGATCGATTGCCAGGCATCAACAGTTCGTGTAAATTGCCGTTAAGGTTAACATAGGCAATTACTGCTGCCTGGATGTCAACTTTGTTTGTTTGTAATAATGTTCTTGCAGTTAGTGCCGATGCGTTATAACCTATAGTTAAATCTGGCAATACTAATGCAGGTGCTGCACCAATTCCAGAAGTTATAATAGTAGCGATGTTGCCCATTAATGTGTCGATGGTAGCCTGTACTGTTGAATTGCTTGCAGAACCGGTTTGTCTTGGAGTTGATGAATATAACGGTGTAGGGGCTGTGTTTAAAATTACCTGTTTTGCAATATATTTCGCCCAGGTGATTGCAGCCGCCGTTTCAGCTTTTTGTGCAGTTGGTATTAATAACGGTCCGCCAGATAAAAAGTTGCTGTAATATTTTAATCCGGCATCTCGAGTTTGACTGTTGCCACTGTAGATTAAATCATATACCACAGCTTCGATAATGTATCCAATGTCACGAGCACATTTGGTTGTGTCGTAACTTAGAGTCGGGTAGGCAGATGCAAGATAACCGATTATTTCATCTTTAATAAAATCAATATTGGCTAACAATAATGTTTTGGCATTGGCCAGTGGAGTGCTTAATCCTGGGGGATTTGTAAATGACAACGATGGAGCATATAACGGACCCCTTTCTACAATGTCTGTGATAACCGATTTACTAGTATCAACTACTCCTTGCTGTGTAGGGTATCCAGTTAGATCGTTCTTGGCTAATGTGTGAGTATATTCTAACGATGCGATAGTGATTTCTTTTTGTTTTAAAATAACAATATCGGCATTAGCACCGCGATAAGTTAAACCAGATTTTCTAGAGTTAAAGTTAGTGCCAAGTACTATATCGTAACCAAGCCCGTCGATAATTAAACCAACGTCTCTGCTACAAGTATTTGAGTCATAAGTGAATAATTCAAAAGGCCACGGAGTTGTTTCGTCTAATACTAAAGTTGCAGTAGATCCGTTTTTGTTATAGACAAAGTCACGAACATAGTTAACTCGATATACCACGTCCTGATTAATAAATGAACACGGTAAGTTAGGCATACGGTCTAAACCGCCAACCTTTAATCTTGTTGTAGAAATCACTTCAGTAACTTGAAACTGTAAGTTACCTGCAAAACCGTCAATGAACATACCACCAGCAAATGTCTGTGCGTTTATAGATTTAGAAAAACTTGCGCACTCTTGAGCATACGGTGATTTGGCAAGGATCTGTCCTTCTGGATCCAAGACACACATAAATCCTCCGTGTCCTTGGCCAGTAATAGCCTGCCAACGAACTGCATCATTAGCAAGGAACATATCCATTTGATCGTTTTCTTTAGGATAGTTAACACTTCCTGAACCATCGATTACGTCTTTAAATAATACAAATAAATCATTAATAACTACGTCAGTGCCAGATTCAGCCACAAATGCATTATCAATTACCTGTGTAAACAAATCTTGATAGACTACTGGAATTTCAACGTTATCAATAATCTGTTGTAGTAGTACATTAACGTAGTCAATAGATGCTAGGGTTTCGGCTAGTTGAGGACCAATAGCAATAGCAGGATCTCCTAGATTGCTAGCCACTTGGTAATATTTTAAAGCAGCAGAAACAGTTCTGTTATAACCGCCCCATTTTAAATCGAACACCATAGAATCGATAATTAAGCCAACATCACGTTTGCAAAGATTATCGTTATAGGTGAATGTAGATGTAAACGGACTAATGCCATTGCTGACCTGATAAGCAATCCATGCAATGATTTCTTCTTGAACAAATACTCTATTAAGGCTTAGTAAAGATGCTGCGGCTCTATAATATCCTTTGTTTGAAATTTTAGGATAAACAGGTATCGATGAATCTTGAAGGTAATGATAACCAAAAGGATCTCCATCAGCAGTTACTAACCCATCGTTAATTAAGTCTCTTCTAAATTTCTTAAATGCCCAAGGACTAGAACTAGTTCCAGGTTTTGGTCTTACAATACAACGTCTAAATTCATCACCAACAATAGAACAGTTTTGAGGAACTTTGATCGGTAAGTTTTCTTCGTAGATACCACTTTCAACTAAAATTGTAATTTGAATGCTTTTAGAAACATCACCATAGGCAATAGTTTCTCCAATTTGGAAAGTACCGTATTTGATATCAACGTCAAATATTTCGTCGTCTCCGTCGAGAGATCCGTCATGTGCTAGAATCTGAGCAATCGCTCCCGAATCAACACCTCTAAGGAATAGTCCTTCTCGAACGTCACGTGTTCGAATAGCCTGCGCAGTATCGTTTAATACGTCTCCAGTGTAGTCGGTTCTTAGACCATTTGTAAAAATTTTGAATCTTGGTAAATCACAAACCACTACAGGTAATGAGGTAAAACCAGATCCTTGGTCTGTAACAGTAATACTTACGATTTGTCCGCTGACAACATCCGCAGTACCAAATGCACCTGCACCACCACCGCCTGAAATTCTAACAGATACTAAACTGTATCCAGAACCTTGATTTGTTATTTTGACGTTGTTTACTTTATAGGTAACATCAAATGTAGCACCTGCACCAAATGTGCTGTCTGAATCTGTTTCTACTGCTGTAGCTCCTGGGAGGTCAACATAAGAACCAGTAGTAACTACTCTATAGGTTAAAATTGCACCTGGGGTCGTTACTGTTGTTAACACTTCAATAATAGCACGTTGTCCGCCAACACCAATATCACCACCAACAAGAGTTATTCGATCGCCAATGTTATAGTTGCTTCCGCCAGTAACAAGTGAGATAGTATCAACGCTCATAATAGCTTCAGCAGCAAATGCAGTTCCGGAGGTTGGAGAAGTTTCAATTGCAGTTAGATAACACTCGTACTCGCCGCTGTTGTAGGTCAATACTTTTCTGTAAGGACCAATTTCTTCTCTAGCTTCAAGTACTAATTCTTCTGCTCTCTTACAAGCAGCTTCGATAGTTCTATAAGCATAAGCCAATGCTCTACCTTGTAATTCTAGTGCAACACCGACCCTATCATCCTGTCCCGAAGTAGCAACATATAAATTAGCTACAGATCCAAACGCTGAATTGTCAACATATCTTTTGGTAGCAGCAACTAAACCGTTGTAAATTAGGTCATCGTCTGCTTCTGGATCTCGTGATAAAATCAACGGGCCGCTCATGCGACCCATAGCAGCATTTACCAATCCTGTTTCTGGATCTATAGAGTTTACACCAGCACGAGAAATTTTAGTGTCTGCATATCGTTTATTGATAACTTCATCTTGACTGATAGGCAAAAGCGGTTGTCCAGCACCAGTAGTGAGTCCTTCAGGGTCAATTAATTTATTAATTCTGTTGGTTTTAATACCTGGGCTAACTTTTAAAGTTCCACCGAGTGATGGATCTCTATCAGCTGAAATACTGGCAAATTCTGAGTTAACTGCAATTTCGCTAGGATTTGTAGTATAGTCTAAGGATATACCAGAACCAGCTTTTAAAGTTTTAAATGTTAAACCAGATTCGTCATTGTTAACAGTAACCAGAGGAGTAGCACCACTGACTGGATCGTTTTGACCAACATACGAATCGGGCGCATCATCTAATCCTAAAAAGGTTAGTTTGTCACCTAAACCTAACGAACTGTATAGTTCTCTGAAGTTATCGTTTACCTTGCGGAACGAGTCGCGTATACTATCACCGGTGCCGTCATTACCAACAACACCTGTATCTATAATTTTTCTTGCCATGGCTTATCCTAAGATTAATGCTTTCTCTAATATTTAGCCCAATGTTTTAAAAGCCTAATGTAAATACTTGATGTTTTTAAAAACAAAAAGACAACATACTGAGTATGTGAGAGTCAGCAAACTAGGGCATAGCCACAGCTACAAGCGAACTAAAACCGTGGCTCTATTTCGTTGTGACAACTGTGGAAGTGAATTCCAGCGAGATGTTAGAAAGATGGAAAGAAAGAGATTAAGCAACAATTACTTTCATTGTTGTTCAGATTGCGACTCTAAAAGATTTGCTCAACGCAAGGGCATTGAACAGAAGAAAATTTGGGATTTACCGGCTAGTACAGAGTTGCCAGTTGGTAAGTTTTAGACTCTAAAGGATTCGCCGCAGCCGCAGCGATCGCGTTCGTTAGGGTTTTTAAAATCAAACCCTTCATTGAGTCCGTTGCGAACCCAATCCATTTCTACACCTTCTAAATATACTAGGCTTTTTGGATCTACAAATACATGAACCCCGTAGCTGACAAAACTTAGATCTTCACTGTTTGGAGCATCTACAAATTCTATTGTATATGCTAATCCGCTGCACCCTGTAGTTCTAACACCAGCACGGATACCCAACCCAGTCCCACGATTTTCTAACTGAGCTTTAACTTTGTTTGCCGCTTTTTCAGTTAACGAGATCATGCTTTTGTTTATAATCCTTTACTGCTGCTTTAATCGCATCTTCTGCCAGTATGCTACAATGTATTTTGACCGGAGGTAGGGCGAGTTCTTCTGCAATCGCAGAATTCTTAATGCTTCCTGCTTCGTCAAGAGTCTTACCTTTGAGCCATTCTGTAACAAGAGAGCTAGACGCAATTGCCGACCCGCATCCGTAAGTTTTGAATTTAGCATCCTCGATTATCCCATCGTCGTTGACTTTAATTTGCAGTTTCATTACATCGCCACAGGCAGGTGCTCCCACCATGCCCGTGCCTACATTAGTATCAGACTTATCAAAACTACCGACATTGCGAGGGTTCTCGTAATGATCGATTACTTTATCTGAATATGCCATATTACTTCTTTGCAATCATTGATTGAATCTTTTCTTGAATAATCTTAGCCCAAAACGGCTGAGGAAAATTCCAACCTATGAATGCTCCAATTGCTACCCAAAATAGTGTATCTAACATATATTACGCTCCTTGTAGTCTAATGTCAACTGTTCGCCAGTTGATGATGCGCCAAATATTGTTTAAGTATTTGGCTTTGTCCTGTTGGTAATCGAGAGACCAAGCATGTTCCCAAGCATCTACCAATAGGGCAATTTTCATACCTTTACGGTATTCATGATTATGGATTGTGTGCAGTTTACCGTCATAATCCATATAGATCCAATTTGAACCCTGTGCTGCCATAAACTCTTTTTCAAATGCTTCTTTAAATTTGTCAAAGGATCCGTGAGCAGAATCTATTACAGATTTACTGAGCCCCTCGGGTCTGTTGGCTGCTTGCGGCGGGATTAAATTGGCAAAGAATATATTATGTAACATTGCGCCGCCATAATTAAAATCAGCGTCACCTTCGCCTGTATTGTAACGTTCAAAATATTTAGAAGCAAGTCCGTCAAAATGATACTTTACAGTTGCTTCACTCATTACCGGATCTAGCTCGTCTTTTCCAAACGTAAGTTTATCCTGCTTAATTTCACGTTTATCTGCAGATTCAGTCAAAGATTTAATAAAATGTAGTGTCATGGCAATATTTAGTGTAAATAAAACTCATAAGGAGATTTCGATATGATCGGATTTATTAAAAAACTATTTGGCTCTAAGCCAGCGGAAGTTGTAGCAGAGGTGCCGTACAAGGTAGAAGCACCGGTAGTAGAAGCAGCACCTACTCCAACGGCGCAAGCAGCCTCTGAAGCAGTTGTTAAAAGCATTGCTCCAAAAGCCCCTGCAAAAAAGACAGCACCAAAAAAAGCTGCTCCTAAAAAACAACCTGCCCCAGCTAAGAAATCAAAGCCCAAGGCTTAATGCCTGTTGATATAGTGCGAAGCTGGCTAAGTTTTTAGCCTTGCTTTCGCACATAATATCAAAGTTGTTTCGAAAACTCAAAGCCCATTCATTCACTGCTGTATTCCAGTAGAAGTTTGAGTGTGCTCTGAGTTTTTGTTTTTTGTAGCCGTCAAGTAACAATTGAGGCATATCAGGAAATACAGTTTCTGGATGATTAACTAGGATGTCTTCGCGAGATACACTGTAATGCATAGTAGGGCGAACACCGCGCCAACTGTCTAAAACTCGTTTGACACGGTCATCTCTAGGTGTAATGTACTCTCCCTCACGTACCCAATGATGATGTATGTCGAGCACAATAGGAACAATATCTGATATAGAGAGGCAGTCATCCAATCCCCAGGCATTTTCTTCGTTTTCGATTGTAATACAGTTACGTGCCTCGGGACTCAGGCGAGGTAAAACAGCACGTATTCCATCGGGGCCTCGTCTACCTGCGATATGAACGTTGATTTTAAAGTCTTGAAACGTTCTACCAAATCCCATCCATCTAGCCATGTCCGCATGATATTCAAATTCCTCTATTGAACGATTTACAATATCGTCTGACTCAGATGCCAGAACAGTAAACTGACCAGGATGGAAACTGAGGCGAACATTATTCTCACGAGCCACATCTCCGACTCGTTTAAACTCTCTTTCACAATATGCCCGTACCACGGGATCCCGCCAATACCTGCCCCAAACTGACTGAGTGTAGACAGGAAGGATATCGCTACCAAGTCGTACCATTCTAAGATTTTCATCGAGTGTCCCTACCTTTTCAACAAGTTTACGAACACTTTCAATGTTACCTACCATTAGGTCCCAGAGCTTTTGTTCTGCAACTTCTTTCGTTTGTCTATTTAACCAGGCAACGGTAGTACTGCCAGTATTATACTGTTTACAGTCATCTTTTTGTTTAACCCCGTTAATTTGGCTGGGGCCGTCGATCCATTTACAAGCAAAGCCGATACGTTTAACCATTAGATAATCCCGAAATAAGAAGTTCACGTTCTGTCATATAGGCCACAGGTTGGATCCAACCACGATCAATACATTCGGATAATATCAATCCGTACTCACGTGGGCATTGTTTTGAAATTTCAAACCCTGCTCTACCACAGGTTGTAAATTTGTCAACGATACGAAATCGTGAATCGTCTTGTTTGATTGTACGGATCTGACTGTGATGAGTAGTAATTTGCATACTACTAGTATAACATCTTTATCGCCAGTTGTCAATAACAAAAGGGTCTTGAACTTCATGCGGATTTGGGTCTCCGTGGAACACAGCAATACAACATTCTTTTGGAATAATAGGATTGCGTATGGATTTGAATTTTATCTTTCCGTTGCCTCGATCAAGTTCATTCCTATCACGTAGTTCCCATTTGTAGCTCATGATGTATTCTTCTGGCCAGAATTTAATTCTAGTCCTTGCCACGTTCCATATCCAATCTTGATCACCGTGTAGTTTTTGAGCTTTCCGCGGATCAGTTTGAAATACAGTCCAAATGTCAGGATGATATCCTTTCTCCCAACTTAGTACAGAACTGTTGAGCATATTCCAATTGGCATGAAATTTTCTATTAAAATCTTTAATGCCGTAAAAATCAAAAGTTGTACAATTTTGAACTAACTTGTCGAGACTGTTACAGACTATAACATCTAAGTCGAGGTATAATATTCTTCCAGTTAACGGAAGGTTCGGATCAAACATATGAACCTTATGCCACCAACCTTTTGCATAACCTTCATTGGGCTGAACAACAAGTCTAACTCCATCGATAGGACTAGGATCGTCGGTAAGGCAAACAAATTCGTAAGGTAATGTCATATGTCGACTGACCATATTTCTTAGTCGTTCGACATAATCCTTGCCATACTTGGTGCCAAAACGGACACATAAAACTGTTACCAATGTCGTATTACTCCTGCAACTATAAAAAGATTTGTAATGATGTAGGTTAGAACAATGAAGGTACGAACAAGTGCTACAGTATCAGCTTCGCTGTCTGTAGCACCTGCTTTTTCTCCTAGGGCTTTAGCCCAGAGTCGCCATACCCGTTTCATTAGCCCTCATAAACTGCCGAATTAGCATTGTGTTCAAACACTTCTACTGAACGCAATTTAACGCCAGTGCCCACCGGATACCGGCACTCAAATGTTTTACCATTTTCTATTGTGTAAGATTCGCCACGTTGGAAAGTTTCTAGAATGTCTTTCATTTTCATAAAAGCCGCTTCACTGAACTTTTCACAACCTACAGCTTCTACGATACGGATGTCACACACTCCGCCAACATCGTTGAGCCCTAAAGACGCAAGTGCTTGGAACTTTTCTAAATGTGGGTCATCATGTGCAATTACCAAAGTGTGATCGAACATATATTCACTCCACTCTTTAAATGCCTTGAGTCCGCCGAAGTCCATGACCCAATTGCGATCATCTAGTGTTTCTGATTCGAAGATTAGTTTGATACCGATTGAGTATCCGTGTAGTAACGAGCAATGTGAATGAGTACTTCTCCACTGTCTAAAACAGCATGAAAGTCCGCGGTCGTTACCGTATGTTTTTGTTGATAGATATTTTGCCATTGTTATGTTCTCCTGTTAACAATGACACGCAGAGTTTATATTGCGGGATGAGCGTCTAAGTCCGCATAGTATAAGTATACAGCGTTCTATTTATAAGTCAACCGGTATCGGCTCAAATTTTATATTTTTGTAATACCACTCATCTGGAATTTTCCAATCTGCTTTATTCACGATTGTAAAATTAATATCTGGGAAGCATTCAAATAATTTACCAAGTTGATACACCCAATAAGAATAATCTATAGCATGTGAATCTCTAGATGCATAATTTTTAGTGTCTTTGTAAACATTGTTAACCTGTGGTATCGGCAATGTTCTTACAGTCATGCTATTGTCGTTGCGATAGGTTGTAATACCGTATAAGTCAAATCCCAATAATGTAATGTCCGTTGCCATCTGAGCAGCGAGCAATACAGCGTAAGGACCACTACCCCAATGCTTTGGATCGTCTACACGATCAGTTCCATGATACGGCAGTTCTGGTAGTAGGCAGAGATTAAATTCCTCCGCCCAATCTTTTCTGGTGTAGATATTTTTTATCTTTTTTTCAACTGCTTCTTTAACAGTTCTTTTGTCTGCACAGACAAGGTAATCAACAGCGATGTCTCTGTGGACAGCATTGCACCCTATTATAATGTCGTGAGTAAATGAATTAAGATTTAGAGAAGAACGGCTTTCACCGTTTCCGAGAACAAGGGCAGACATGCCCATTTTTATTGCCTGTCTTTTATTTCACCAAAAGCAAACCAATTGCCTGGACTTCCGGCACCCACGCAAACCCAACCTACAAACTTTCCTACAGTAGGATGTGAATTCCAGCAGATGTCTCCAGCTTTGTATATGCCTTCTGTTGGCACTTCCGAAGCATACATCTGTAATTGATTGTTTAGTCGAACAGGACCAGTAACGTGCAGGTCTACATTTGGATCAATGTTCTTTACCCCAATTCCTAATTTTCCTAATATAGAAACTGATTTTCCTGCGTTGCCTATTAGTATATTGCCTGATGCGCCAATACTGATACGTGTAGTATTGTCAGTAACAATATTAAAATCAACGGCACCGTATGTACCAACAAGACCGCTCATGTCGTCGTCAGTACCCATCATAACTTCAATGCCCATTTCAGCTACACTGAAAGCGGCATGCGGATCTTCAATACCTAAACCTAAGCGATCAATTGTAGAATTGTAGCATAGATATTGATTAATTCTAATATCGCCGTCGACTATGAGTCCGTTTAAACGACCTACTTCGCGAAGATTACTTTTAACAACGGTTGGGCCTAGTTCGTCGTCGCCTAAAACTTTAACTCCGTTGATGCTTAAAAATCTTCCTTGGTTGATATCTATAGATTCTGATGAAAAGAATCTATCAGGACCTGGATTGAATACAAACTGTTTGTTATAATCCTTACCAGTCCAAACTAAGCCTTTGCTGGAAATATCACCAGTGAATGTAATAGAAGAACTTTTTTCAACTTTAATGTCTGATATAATTTCTTTTACATTGATAGTATCTACTATAATGGTTTTCGCAACAACAGTATCTTCAACAGTTAAATTTCCTTTTACAATATCTGCCCTTAGAGCTTTTATTGATACAGATTCATTGTTTACTACCATCTGCTCTGATGTTGCATGATCTGTAATTCCGCGACTGCTGAACTGATTGATAGTTCCGCCGCTAACTAAGTCACCGCTAATAGAGTGCTTGGGCAAACTTTCAATTATAGATAATGGGTTAGATGTGGCAAAATCGTCGCTGTAAAGTGCGTCTGATAGTGCCGCTAGTGCTTGATCAATATTTTGTTTGTTCATAGTAATGTATTTATCCGCCAAATAAAAAGCGAGCCGGAGCCCGCTTTTTAGGGTCTACATTACTATTTACTGTACTTTAAGAATAACAATCTCTTCGTTAATACGTCCGTTGAGCTTGATATCCACAGCCTTGATGTCGTCTAAGAACTTGCGTAATGCTACTTTACCGGCCGATTTAAACTCTTTAAGTTGTTCTTCGGGCTTACGCAGAGTCTTTTGTACGCTCTTAAATTCGTTGTAACCAGTAATACTTGTACCTTTTACGCTGAGTTCTTTGAACTCGTCAGCAACATATTTTCCAAGTTTACGTGACTTTGTGTTGTACACCCAAAGCTCTTGAGCACCGATAATATCAGTAGGGTTAATTGATACCAATTTAAGTGGCTCGTTAGTTTTAGCATATTTGAGCTTGGCAACAATCTTTTCTTTTGGTTGAGATTTTTTAGCACGTGGTGCACGATTAACTTTAGCTTCTTGTGCTAACATATCACAGGCACTGACTATTTCTTGATAAAACGCTGTGATTTTTTTAATCTGCGCTTTAGACAAATGACTGTACCCTTCTTTAAGTTGCTCATCTTTGCCTTCAGCAACTTCAAGATATTCATTGTATTGACGAATGTACAATTCTTTGATAATACGGGCATGAGCAGCTTTGGCTTCCCTGCCACGTAAAAGATTCATAACTTTAAATGCTTTTGGATCAAATGCTTCTGGATCTGCAGAAAATGCTTCAAGTGCATCTTCAATTTCCTCAGTCATTTTATAACTAGCTTCGCGGACACGTTCTTGAATGCTAGGAACATATACTGCGGGTTTATCTGCATCTACTTCAACAGCATCATCATCAACGTCATTTTTACCATCATTGATAACTTCAACAATACGTTTACGTAACCATTCTGCACTATCACGGCCGTCATTAAAATCATCTCGCTTTGCCGGCATGCCTTTAAGCAAACAGGCAGCAATAGCACCCATTGTGGTTCCACAACGATTGTCTTTGGTTTTCTTAAAAGCTGCAATATCTTCTTTGGAGCAACCAACGGAGCTCATCCAGTTGATAACTTTTGGTTTTAATTCTTTATTCGAACTTTCCAAACGATACCAAGTCATTGATGTATGGAAATGACGCAGAAATTTATTTGTATCCCAAGATTCGCAGCCAGCCCAATTAGGAGAATGATCACGTCCTTTAGCTGAACGTGCTTCTGCCAAATGTTTTGCTTTGCTTTTTACTGCTGCCATTGTATGCTCCTGAATAGTGTTAAACAATACTTATATTATAACACCAATTTCGATCATTGTCAAGTGGGAGTATTTTGGAATCGTTTGATAACAACACTGTCGCCGTCGTCGTTTTCTTGATAAACAACGGCTGCAGGCCAACCTTCTTCTAGGCTTTTTTTGGCTAATTCAAAAGCTTCTTTTTGGCTAGCGGTTGTATCTATTAATTCTTGATGTCCAACTTCATCCTCTACCCAAACCTCGTATAGCATGTAGCTCATTCTTCGTCGTCCCACTCCACGGCTAGCCAGCCCAGTGCTTTAAGGTCGTTGGAAATTTCTTCTGTAACAGTACCTTCTGGAACATAACCTTTAGTACCATCTGCATCGCCGTTGCCTAAGCCTTCGCCCATGCCGGAGCAGTACCAATCGATGTAGTCGCCCTTTTCCAACATGTCTGCCACAATGCCACCAGCATGTCTCCAGCTGGCACTCCAACGTTGATTCTTTAGAATAGGTAAGACATCCAGTTTGATAAACTGCATATTGCACATGGCTGCATATAGATTTTGTGCATAAGTCTCGGAGTTTCGAGCTTTGGTGCAAATCCATTCACAACTACGTAGGTCGTACTCCATATTATCTTTCTGCCAATCTGTATTTAAAAGATTTTCTGCATCCTGTTCTTTGGCTGATTTCCAAAAGTTTTCATAGTATTCTGGAATTTCTTTTCCGTCTTCGATGGCACGTTCCTTTGCCATTTCCAGCTGAAAGGAATGTCGTTGAGGACTGCTTGATGCTTTGGTCATACTTCTTTATCTGATTCTGTTATAGGAAACGCTTTAATAATTCGATCTAAGGATTCAACCGGATCCCACTCTTTGCAATACTTTTTACGATTGGCACGACCTTCTTTAGAATCCGGATCATAATCAATCCATGAAAACTCTGTACCTTCGCATTCTGGACAGTGATCGTTATAGTCATCGTCTGTGATGCGATCACTTCCTTTGCCAATCCAACCACACTCTTTATTATCGCAGATTACATCTACAGGTTCTGGCGGTTGGTTAACCCACGAGCTTGTATCCCAATTATAACCGCTCCAAGTGTCAACACCTGATTGTGGTTTAAACTGTCCGTGTTCCCATTCCCCAAACTCTGTACCGTTCCAATATAGTGTACCATAGGTAGTACCAAAACTGCGCCATACCGCACTATACCAACCTTCTATTGTAGGTTTAACTTTTGCAAACTTAAATTTAGGGGTTGACTCCCAAGTACTTGGACTAGTACCAATTGGAGGATGGCCCCAATCTTTTTCTTCTGGACTATAAGTTTCCCATGAATTGCTGTCTTTTACAAGATACATTCCAAAGTCCGAACTCTTACCATCTGTGCTACCACCAAAGTTATCAATGTCTTCGCCATCATATACAACACCGTTAACTAGTTCTTCACCGTCAATTTCATCGTAATGCAGTTCTAATTTTTCAATGTCAAATGGTTGTGTAAGTTCGATCTCACCTTCGAAGAATGTGCCCTTTTCATTGCTAGTGCCAATGAACACCACAGTGCCGGCAGGCTTACTACCAACCCATGCTTCATCATTACAACTCCATACTGGGCTGTCTTCACTGGCACCATCGCAATCTTCTAAGGACTTTTCAAATATTACATTGCCGTTTTCATCTTCAATTTGTAGTGTGCCAGCGTTACGACTAACACCGTTAGTATGCGCCATGTCATCACACTCGTACCAAGATCCCGGCGGAAAAGGCATCATATCTACATCGAGACCCATCTCTTCAACAGTATCTTCATCGCCCCACGCAATCTCTGATAAGTCAACTTGATTATCGTTACAGTAGTCCCAAATTGCTTTGTCAACAGTTCCCATAACTTTCTCACCACCGTAGCCCCACATACTAATTTTATAGGTACGTGGTGTGAACTTAAGAACTTCGATAAGTTTTTGTTGTTCTGCTAGATGCTGTGCAGCTAATTCTTCAGCAGTTGGTTCCGGAGCATCACTTGGTGCAAACGGCCATGAGCCTTTAGGGTTAGCAGTTGTCATACACAATCTCCTTCTCTTGCTAGTTTTGTTGTTGCCTGATTTTTCGGATCTGTCTTTGCTTTAAATTCTTTAACATCTTTTACTGCGGATTTTAAAGTTTCAGAATAATTAATTGCTGACTGTTCATTCATTGTAAGAATTGTTTCGTGTTGCAGATATCCTTTAGACAGCAAGGACCAAATTTGTTTGAACCGATTCATCGACCACCATGGTGATTTAACAGTAGCGTATATAGTTACTGAAATACCAGTATCGTCAGCTTCGACCCACAGGTTGTGTTCGTGATCGGGTTGCCCACAATCACAGACGACCTGATACATTTTAGCATCACCCCAATCGTTTTTCTTGAGGATACCTTCTGCGGGAATTTGTGGTTTCATTGGATCACCGGCTTGTCAAAAGTTTTAACCTGTGTACGACTTGCTGAAATCATGTCAACCATCTTGTTGTACTCTTCTTCATCCAAAGAAGAACGATAAAGACTAAGTGCCTGTGTCATCATAATGGCAGCAACCTCCATAGCACCGTATTCGATAGCCATATGGTCGGTAAATTCTAGATACTGACTATACAGTCTCTGGAGTTTTGTGTCCGTTATCATCTATTTTCCTTAATTCTTTATATTCTTTTTTAAGCCAGTATTTGTGTATGTTCCAGTATTGATTAATTGTAGCAGGGTTTTCGTGATAAGTCAATCGCTCTTCGCAATTTTCTCTCCAAATTTCCTCTACCCAAAGTCTAAAAGATTTCATGTCCAAAGACTTTGTCTAATTTTGATAAGACGAATCATCATAGCTTCATCTTCTGCTTCATAAGCCGCTTCAATCTTTTGTAGTAGCTTGTGAGCTTTGTCGCTGGCTTTTTTAAGTACAGGATCTTTATCTCCACTGAAACTTAGTTTACCACCGTTAGCAATGCGACTTGCTTCACAGGCCGCAGTCCAGCCACTTGCATCATATGGATCAGGGCGATTACGATAGGTAACAGTCCACCAAGTGTAAAGCTCAATAATTTCTTTGGCGCTTTTGGCTTGATATGTAGGTTCGCCAAAACCTTTGCTACCTGGTTCAGCACCCATATCTTCACCAACAACAAGTTCACTGGCCCATTTGAGGTATTGCATACCTGCTTCTGGACAGCGCCATGTTCTCCAACGTAGCCAACCTTTGCGCCACCAAGGAGTTTCAAATTCAGTCTTGGCTTCGTCACTCCACATGCAGTGATGCCACGCTTGTTCTATTTCAACAAAATCAACAAGCTCATTGAACATGCAAGGAAGAAAGCGATTGCCAACATCACTCCAAGCACCAGGTTTGATGTCTCGAGGATGTGCGGTAAGAGCATGACTGTTAGAAACCCAGCGATTATTAATGTAATAGCGTATGTCATTAAGTTTGTCCGGAATGTAATAAACAAATTT